>Ga0209845_1000172_pt1 | contig 9906 bp, 7 predicted proteins | sample GWRWS2_50_60_FD_187239 | JGI IMG/M metagenome (GOLD analysis project Ga0209845, IMG submission 187239) | Riverbed sediment microbial communities from areas with vegetation nearby in Columbia River, Washington, USA - GW-RW S2_50_60 (SPAdes)... | ecosystem: Environmental > Aquatic > Freshwater >... | reverse complement strand
CAGGGACTTCCACCCGCGGTCGTAGCTCGCTTCTGTCTCGCCGGTCACTTCGCCGACCACCCGGTGGGAAAGACGGACAACCGTGGCCTGCCCCTTTGGCTCGAGCATGATGTCTACGACGCCCGCGACCGCCCCGCGTATGCCTATTGGCCCGGTCAGACGGAGCCATTCGGGCCGGCGCGCGATCGTGACCGTGGCATACAGCACGCCTTCCCCGTTCCCCCAATCCTCGAACAGGCGGCCCCCAACGTTAGGCTCCAGGATGATGTCGCGGGCCTCCTCGGAGTACATGTGCGGCATCCCCCACCAGGCGGAGACCTCCTTCGTGAGCGCGTCGAAAACTCGCGCCGGACTGCCCTGGATCGTCACCTCCTGCTCGACTCGAAACGCGCCCACAGGCATCGGTGTCTTGCCCGTCTGGGTGTTCATCGCCTCACGCTCCTCTCGTTCGGCTGCTCGACGTGCCGCTTCAACTTCAACAGCGATCCTGCCCACAACCCTTCGTAGTCGCTGATCCAGCGTTCGTAAATCTGGCGGATCGGCACCGGGTTGAGGTAATTCCACCGCTCGCGGCCGCGGCGTTCGACCAGAATCAGCCGGGCGCGCTCCAGGACCGCCAGGTGCTTCATAACCGCGAAGCGGGACAGGGATGGAAAAACCTCCGCCAGGCCCCCCGTGGTCCGCGGCCCGCGCTTGAGCAGGTCCAGCACTTTGCGGCGGGTCGGATCGGACAACGCCTTCCAGACCCATTCGGTGCCCTCGCCGGCTGGTGCCGTCATATGTGACCATATGGTCACATATTTGGTCTGGCAAGTCAATGGGAAGACTTGGCCTTCGGAGAATCAGGCGGGCTTCAGCGCGCGGATGGCCTCGTCTACACCCTGTTGCAGGGGGACGACGGCGTCTACGTGGGTGAGCAGCAGGACGCGGCGGATCAGGGCGCGCGTGGGGACCACCAGCTGCAGGTGCTGGTGCCGCGTGCGCAGCCGGTTGGCCAGCTCGAAGAGCAAATGCACTCCGCGGCTGTCCAGGTAGGTCACGCCGGAGAGATCGACGACAAGGCCCACTGAGCTGTTGGGGGCCGCGCCGAAGAGCTGCCCCCCGACCTCCGCGGCGTTCACGATGTCCACCTCGCCCGTCACGATCACGAGGGGAATCCCATCCCGCTCCTCCACCCGCACCGAGGCGACCGTCACATGCGTACCTCCCGATGCAGCCGGCGGGACATCTGCACGATGGTCCCGGTCGATTCCGGCGTCACCTTGACGTTGTCCATCAACCCCCGCATCAGGCCGAGCCCCCGGCCCCGGTTCGTCCCGCGCGGCTGACGCCACCGGCCCCAGTCGCGGACCGTCAGCGTGAGATCCTCACGCGTCAGCTCACCCTCCACTTCGATCTGCCCATCAACCGCCGCGTATGCATGCTCGATCGCGTTCGAGAAGGCCTCGCTTGTGGCCACGGTGATTTCGAAGATCTCAGCCGAGCTGGCCTGGGCCTGGTCCAGCCAGCGCCGGATCGTGTGCCGCAGAAGCGGCATCGACGCCGGTACCGCAGCCAACCGCAAGCGTAGATGGGCGGGGTCAAGCAACGTCGCGTACAGCGCCAGCAGCGCGACGTCATCCGCGCTGGCCTCGCCGCCCAGCAGCGTGGAGACCAGGTGATCCAGCAGCGCTTCCGGCTGGTCCGGGGGATGCCCGGAGGCGGCGCGCACCAACCGCTCCAATCCCTCATCGAGCGCTTCCCCGCGGACCTCGATGAGTCCATCGGTGTAGAGCACGATCGTGGACCCAGGGGCAATCGCAACCCGCTCCTCCTTGAACGAGACCTCTCCAGCTCCACCAATCGGCGGCGAGCCTCCCTCCAGCAGGAGGGCGGCCTTGCCGTCGGGCGAGATCACGAGCGGCGGCAGGTGGCCGGCGTTCGCGTACCGCACCGTCCAGGTAGGAGGATCAAACGCGAGGTAGAGCACCGTCGCCATCTCTCGAATGTCCAATAGACGCGTCACGCGCTCGAGGATGACTGCAGGCGCGTGCCCCTCCATGGCATACGCGCGAACCGCATTCTGGAGTTCCCCCATCACCGCCGCGGCCTGGATGCCGCGTCCGGCCACGTCACCCATCACGAGACCTACCTGCCCATCGGGGAGGGCCAGCGCATCGTACCAGTCGCCGCCGACCTCGGCCTCCTGGCGCGCGGGCAGATACCGCGATGCGATCGCCATGCCGGGGAACTCCGGCAGGTGCTTGCGCAGCAGGCTCCGCTGCAGGGTCTCGGCGATGCTGCGTTCACGCCGGTACAGGCGGGCGTTGTCGATGGCCGTCGCGGCGAGACGGGCCAGCTCGAGCGCCAGCCGCTGGTCTTCCTCGGAGTAGGTCCGGCCGGACTCGGCCCACACGAACGAGATCGCGCCGAAGGTCTGCCCTCGCACCATTAGCGGCGCGATGATTGCCGAGACGATCCCTAATTGACGGAGGAGTTGCAGGTGCTCCGGGCCCTTGGCCGCAGCCTGGAGCATCTCGTCGGTGACCACACGAGCGAGCGCCGCCTGCCCCGTACGCACAACTTCGGCGATCCCGCTGCGCGCGTTGGGATCCGCCGGATACCGCCGCTCGATCTCGTACGCAAGCTGGACTTTGGCCGGGTCAACATGGGTGACGGCGAGCCGCTCGATCTTTCCCTCTTTTCCGACGAGATCCACGGAACACCAATCCGCATACCTTGGCACCGCCAGGCGCGCGACGTTACGCAGGGTCTCTTCATAATCCAGCGAGCCCACGAGCACACCACTGGCCTCGGTGAGGAACGACATCCGGGTGTGAGCCCGCTCCGCGTCCTCGCGCGCTGAGCGCTCGCGCTCGACCGTGCCCCGGAGGCGATCTTCCCGCTCCGCCACGGCCCGAGCCATGGCACGCATCCCGGCGGCCAGCTGCGACGTCTCCACGACGCCGCGGACCTCAGGAATTTCCGGCCGCTCCCCGCGGGCAATCTCCGCGGCCGTATCGGCGAGCGAGACCAGCGGCTGCGTCAGCCGTCGCGCAATCAGCCCAAAGACCAGACCGACTAGAATGACTGCGAGCGTGAGCAAGACGGCCTGTTCGACGACAGGACGGCGAATGCGGGCTTCGAGCGGCGCCAGCGGCCTTGTGAACGAGACCACCCACCCACGCGACGTGACGGGGACCAGCGCGCCGAAGCGGGGGTCATTCGAGGAAAACGGAAGCCCCTGGCCGATGAGCCTGACGGGCCGGCCGCTCAAGGCTTGCTTGACCGGCTCGAAAGATGAGACATCACGGCGGTCGGGTGGCAGCGCCGGAGCGAACGTGGTGTGCATGATGATTCCGTTGCGGTCGATCAGCGTGGTGCGGGCGTCGGCCGGCATCGTCGTCTGTAACCGCGTGACCAGCCTGACTGGATAAAAGGCGGCGATGAGATACGCTCGCGGGCGGCCATCAGACCGCTGGATCACGCGCCCGAACGCCACCGTCACCTGACCGGTTTGGATTCCCGACAGCGAGTCGCTCCACGCGCTCCGTGCGCCGGCGCGGAGCGCCCCGATATACGGCCGGCTCGAGAGGTCTGTGCCCACCCCCTCTCCGGTCCCAGAAGCGATGACCCGCGCCTGCAAATCTGTGACAAAGAGCGCCCGGATGAAGCCGTAGGAATCGAGGACCTGCTCAAGGTAGGTCCCTACACTCGCTTGATCGAGCGGGATGCCCTCGTTGCCCAGGAACAACGCCAAGGCCAGTGTCGTGGTCTCGAGATCGTTGACGACCCGATCCACCTCCGCGGCGAGCGTGCGTGCGATGGAGACCGCATTGTCCATCTCCGCCTCGCGCCGTTCGGACAGGATTGTGCGGTAGGTGACAAACGTGAGAAAGATCAACAGGACGAGCAGCAGGACGAGGCTGACGGTCAGACTCGTCCCAAGACGCCATAGCCGGGGGGATTCAGGTCTGGAGCTCATGCGAAATTCTTGACCGCTCAGGCCGGTGCGTTATCCTCGAGGACATACTCAGAAAATGGCATTCCGTGTGCCGGCGTTGGCTCCCTTCCTACGGTGCGCCGTTGATCGTCCAGGGAAGCGGGTCGACGTACGTTCCGTTGATGCGCAGCCCCCAGTGGAGGTGCGGCCCGGTTGCCACGCCCGTGCCACCAACATATCCGAGGACGTCTCCTTTCTGCAGACGCGCCCCCGGCTCCACGTTCAGGGCAGACATGTGCAGGTACAACGTGATCACGCCCACCCCGTGGTCGAGCAGTACGGCGTTTCCGGATAAGGGAAGATAATCGGCCAGGCGGACGATCCCATGGTTGGCGGCCTTGACGGGCGTTCCTACCGGCGCCGCAAAGTCGGTCCCGCGATGAAACCCCCGGATGATCCCGTTATAGATGCTGAGCACCCCGTAGGGCGACGAGACCGGCGCGGCCACCGTGGGCAGAATGAAGGCACCATCCCACAGCTGCTGCGGGGCGAGGACCTGCAGCGCGGCGCCCACCTTGCGCCGCTCCTCCGCGACCTTCTCAGGCGCAAATGAATCGGGTGGGACACGCAGGCGCCGGATGGCAAACGTTACGCGGCCGACGGTGATCGCGCGTGTCGCGATGACGCGGCCCCCCGCCTCAACGCTGAGCGAATACCGGCCCGATTTGGTCGTGGCGTCCGTGCCGACGTATGTCCGCCACACGTCTCCGGCGCGGAACATGGGCCACGTACGCCCGGCGAACTTCACCCGCGGAGTGCCCGCAAGGGCCCCCCTCACGGTAACCTCCAGCGCCCCACCCTGTTTCACAGTGGTCGCCGAGAGCTCGAGCGCCGGGGCAGGCGAGGCGGGAGCGGCAAGAACGGCAAGCGCAAAACAGATGAGCAGAATCTTTACCATGGGTACCTCGTTACCTCAACGCGCGCGATCCGACCTCAGTTCTCTACTGCCCGTCCCCGCGAACAGGTACTCCATGACGTCGCAGGATCCCGAGGACCTGATCGATGGGCAGCGCCGGCATGACGTGGCCGTCGCGGCCTTCCGTCGTCTCCGCCGCGAAGAGACCGTTGAGGATGGCTTCTTCTGATGCTTCGCCGGTTGCGCGAAAGAGTCCGTTCATCACAGTGCGGTCCTGCCGCTCCTGACGCGCATGAGTCGTGAATGCCACAGCAAGATCGCCGCTCGTCTGCCCGCTGATCGCTCCCGTGCGCGCCATGCCGAGGAAGCATCGCCAGGCGATCCGGCGGAGATCGATGGCGGCCAGGGGGGCGTCGGTGGCGACGACAAAGACGCAGGAGCCTCGCTCCGAGGGCTGCCCGGCCGTGCTCAGTTCCCGGCCGACCGGTACGCCGGCAATTACCAGGTCACCGGGGAAGCCGAAGTTGGGGAGAGCCAGGATGCCCAGCGTGTATCCGGGAGGGTCAACGACCCTGGAAGCCGTCCCCACCCCTGACTTGAACCCCTGACAGCGCATGCCCTCACCGGCGCCGGCGCAGCCTTCCTGCGTGGGGCCGGCCCGCGCGGACCCGATCGCGTCCAGGACCTCTCGCTCACCCACGGCCCGCGCGCGCGAGTCACTGAGATAACCGTCGAAACACTCCAGCACCACCGGATTGACGGTCTCGTGGACACCGATCGCGGCATCCTGCCCGAGCATGTAGGTGATGAGGGGCATCCGCCACGCGCGGGACATTCAATGTGCTGGTCAGCAGGATGGGCGTCTCAAGGGTGCCCAGTTCCTCGATCTGCATGAGGCCAATGGACTTGCCGTAACCATTGAGCACTGCTCCCGCTGCAGTGATTTTCTCACGATACAGGTTGCGCGAATGTGGGAGGACTGCAGTGATGCCGGTACACAGCCGCCCGCCCCGGATGGAGGCGTGGCCCACAAGGACCCCTGTCACGTCGGTGATAGCGTTCAGCGACCCGAGCGGCAGTAGGCCGATGGAGACGGACTCCGAAACTCGCGGCATGCATCTTCCTCGACACTCTGATTTGCATTCGCAGCTAACCTTCCTGCCCGCTCTCGAATCACCTCGCCGGGGGACAGAAACGTCACGTGTTCAAGGCCACTCGCGGGGACGAAAGTCTGAAAGAAAGTCATACGTGGTAGAACTTCCATGCAACTTGGGACACGTTCCAACGACATAGGGTGGACATGGAGAGCATCTCCGCATCAGAGCCGGCGCGCCGTCCACCCAGGGCCGGATTACGCCTACGTTCGTCCATCTTGCTGAAGCAGACGGCCTTTGTCGCGGTCATGGTCGTCCTCACCAGCGGGACGCTCATCCTCTCCGGGCATCATTTTGTCCGCAAGATGGTCGCCGACCAGATTAATCAGCGCCTGATCCTCGCGGCATCAGACCGTCAAGTCCTGCTACAGACCTACATCCGGCAGCAACAGGAGCGGATAGCCTTGGTCGCCAGCCGCACGCGCCTCCGCCAGCTGACGGACGAATACGAGACGGGCCGGATGCCGCGCGATGAGTTCCGGTCCGAGAGCAGGCGCATCCTCGTTGATGCTCAGAAGAGCTCAGAGGGCTTCTTGGCAATTTCGCTCACGGACCTCACAGGATTAGTGATCACATCTACTGAGGAAGGAGAGCTCGGCAAAGACTACTCTGCGGATCCCGCATTTCTTGAAGGACGCCAGGGGAAATTTGTGGGTTTGCCCCGCCTGATCGGGGCCAATTATCGGGCGTGGCTGGCTGCTCCGGTGACAGGCAACGAGCAACGGTTCCTCGGCGTGGCTGTGGTCCTGCTCGATATCGGACCCATGGTGGAATTTCTGACGAGCACAACCGGGTTGGGGGAAAGCGGCGAGATCCTGGTAGGAACGCGCATCAGCGACAAGGTGCGGCTCCTGCTGCCGACGCGCCACCGTCTGCTGACAGAGGTCACCCTGGACGAGGAGGCATCCGCCATGTCCGAGGCGATCCGCGGCCGGACTGGCTTTGTGCAGGCCAGAGATTACCGGAAGGTTGAGGTTCTGGCCGCTTTCCGCCCGGTGGGATACCGCGACTGGGGGCTGGTGGCCAAGATTGACGTGCGCGAAGCCTACGCGCCACTGGCGCGGCTCAACACATTCATCCTGATATTGGAGGGCAGTATTCTTGTGCTCGGATTGGTCTCCTCGTTCGCGCTGGCGAAGAAGTTCACGCAGCCAATCCTGGAGCTTGCCGATTCCGCCGCGGCCGTCGCGTCTGGAAACCTGAGTGTGCGCGCGCCGGTAAGATCCGCCGACGAACTGGGCACGCTGGCGCGAGCGTTTAATCGGATGACAGAGCAACTGGCCAGTTCCTACGCCACACTCGAGCGGCGCGTGTCCGAGCGGACTGCCCAGCTCGAAGCCACCAGCAAGGAACTGGAGGCTTTCTCGTACTCCGTGTCGCACGACCTGCGGGCGCCGCTCCGGGCCATCGACGGATTCAGCCAGATCGTGATGGAAGATCACGCCCCGGCCCTGGATCAGGATGGACGAGAGCACATGGAGCGGATCCGCGCTGCGGCGCAGCGCATGGCGCTGTTGATCGACGATCTGCTGAATCTCTCTCGTTTGACCCGGGCGGAACTGCGCCGCGAGCCGATCGATCTCACCGGCCTGGCTCATAACATCGCGACCGACCTCAGGCAGTCGGAGCCGGAGCGCAAGGTCGAGATCGTCATCGCGGACGGGATGCGGGCCGTGGGCGATCCCCATCTCCTGCGGGCGGCCATTCAGAACCTCCTCGGCAACGCCTGGAAGTTCACGGGACGCCGGGATGGGGCACGCGTTGAGGTCGGAACGCTGCATCAGAACGGCGAGCGGACATATTTCATTCGTGACAACGGAGCCGGATTTGACATGTCCTACGCCGGCAAGCTTTTCGGGGCGTTCCAGCGTCTGCACGGGACGGCCGACTTCCCGGGGACCGGCATCGGGTTGGCCACCGTGCAGCGCATCATCCAGCGCCACAGCGGGCGGGTCTGGGCCACCGGCGAGGTCGACAAGGGTGCCACGTTCTACTTCACGCTACCCTGGGAACAAGCGTCAGAAGATGGCGCCGGGAGGAACGATCGTGCCTAAGGTGATCCTGCTCGTGGAGGACAACCCTGACGATGAGGCGCTGACACTCCGGGCGCTCCGAAAAAACAAGGTCGCCAATGACATCATTGTGGCGCGCGACGGCGCTGAGGCGCTCGACTACCTGTTCGCGACCGGCAAGCATGCGGGGCGGAATCCCCGCGAGACCCCACAGGTCGTGCTGCTCGACATCCGGCTGCCCAAGGTGGACGGGATGGAAGTCTTGCGCCGCATCCGCCATGACGAGCGCACCCGGTATGTCCCCGTTGTGATCCTGACTTCGTCCAAGGAAGAGCAGGATCTCGTGAACGGCTACAAGCTCGGAGCGAACAGTTATGTCCGCAAGCCGGTTGACTTCGATCAATTCGTTGAGGCGGCGCGCCACCTCGGACTCTACTGGCTGGTGCTGAATGAGAGTCCGCCCCACGCCGCATAGCCGATGGCCAGGCCGCTTCGAGTCTTGATCGTCGAAGACAACCCGGACGACGCCGCCCTGGTGCTGCGGGAGCTGCGACGCGCCGGCTTTGAGCCTGCGGCGAAGCGGGTCGACACCGCGGACGCCATGCGCGAGGCGCTCGCGGGCGATCCCTGGGATATAGTCATCTCTGATTACCGCATGCCCGCGTTCTCGGGCACGGACGCGATCCGGGTGCTCCAGTCCAGCGGCCGCGAAGTTCCATTTATCCTCGTGTCGGGCACGGTAGGCGAAGAGACGGCGGTAGAGGCAATGAAGGCCGGCGCCTCTGACTATGTCTTGAAGGATCGCCTAGCCCGGCTGGGTCCTGCCGTCACGCGCGAGGTGCAGGAAGCGGAGAGCCGCCGCAAGCACCGAGAAGCGGAGCGCGCGGCAGGAGAGGCCCTAGGGGCCCAGCAGCGCTTCCTGCGGACCGTGATCGATACCACCCCGCACCTCGTGTTTGTGAAGGATTGGGACGGCCGGTTTACGCTCGTCAATAAAGCGGTGGCGGACATCTACGGCACCACTCCGGAGAATCTCGGTGGCAAGTCGGATGCCGACTTCAACCCGAAGCAGGACGAGGTCCGGCAATTCCTCCAAGACGATCGGGACGTCATGGCCGGCGGCCGGTCGAAACTGATCCCCGAAGAGCGCGTGACGGACGCGCGAACGGGCCAGCCACGCTGGTTCCAGACGATCAAAGTGCCGCTGAACTCTGCGGACGGCGCGCGCCGCCAGGTGTTGGGCGTTTCCACCGATATCACGGAACGCAAACGGGCCGAGGAAGAGGTCCGCTTATTGCAAACCATAACATTGGCGATCAGTGAATCTAAAGACCTTCACTCCGCATTGGAGGTAGTATTACGCAAGGTGTGTGAGATCACAGGGTGGATTCTTGGGCAGGCCTGGATTCCTCAACCTGGTGCAACAGTCTTGGAGTGTAGTCCTGCCTGGTACAGCAGTACGAAGGGATTGGAGAAATTTAGGGCATTGAGTGAAGGTTTTACTTTTCCACCAGGTCGAGGACTCCCCGGGAGGGTCTGGTCCTCGAAACATCCGGCATGGATCCGGGATGTGACGCTGGATGAGAATTTTCCACGATCACCCATAGCCAGGGAAGTGGGTCTCAAGGCCGGGATGGGAATCCCTGTGTTGGCCGGGAATAAGGTGATTGCCGTGATTGAATTTTTTGTGTTTGAACCTCGTGAAGAAGACGAGCGGCTCATTGGGCTTGTTTCTGCAGTGGCTGCCCAGTTGGGCTCCGTCATACAGCGTAAGCAGGTGGAAGAGGCCCTGGCCGAGCAGGCGGTCCGGGATACTTTAACCAGCCTGTATAACCGCCGATATTTCGATCATCGGATACAAGAGGAGATCACCCGAGCGGACCGAAGTGGCGAAACTGTGGC
>Ga0209845_1000168_pt1 | contig 9959 bp, 9 predicted proteins | sample GWRWS2_50_60_FD_187239 | JGI IMG/M metagenome (GOLD analysis project Ga0209845, IMG submission 187239) | Riverbed sediment microbial communities from areas with vegetation nearby in Columbia River, Washington, USA - GW-RW S2_50_60 (SPAdes)... | ecosystem: Environmental > Aquatic > Freshwater >... | reverse complement strand
CTCGGTTGGGGCACTGTCACCGGCGACGCCGACTACGGCCTGTACAGCCTGTTCCACAGCAGCCAGTGGGCGCCGGGCGGGTCGAGCCGGTTCTTCTACAAGAACACCCAGGTGGACACCCTGCTGGATGGGGCGCGCGCCATCACCGACCCGGCCCGACGCGCAGCCACGTACAAGCAGGCGATGGAGCTCATCATGCAGGACGCGCCGTGGCTCTTCCTCCACAGCGAGTCCCAGATCACGGGTGTGCGACGCGAGGTGCAGGGGCTTGTCGTCCACCCGACCGAGCGTGTTCTGGCGATGAACGCGAGGCTCAGCCGCTAGGGCCGCGGCGAGGCGTACTGGAACCGGAGCTAGGGGCTTGTCGCTCCTAGCTCCGTGTGTTCCTATCACACATTTGGCATGTCTGCCTACCTGGTGAAACGGCTCCTGCTCGCCGTCCCCGTCCTGCTGGGGGTGTCTCTCGTCGTTTTCACGATGATCCGGTTCATTCCGGGCGATCCAGCGCAGCTAATGGCCGGGCAGGCCGCAACGGCGGAGGTCGTCCGGCAAATCCGCGAGTCGCTCGGGCTTGATCGTCCCCTCCCCATTCAATACGCCATCTTCATCGGCAACCTACTGAAGGGCGACCTGGGACGCTCCCTGTTCAACAGTGCACCGGTAGTCGAGGAGCTGGCCCAACGCTTTCCCCGCACCGTGCGCCTCGCCTTAGCCAGCATGGTCGTCGCGTCCCTCATCGGGATCCCCGCCGGCATCCTCTCCGCCACGCGGCACCTCAGTTGGCTGGATTCCCTGGTCATGGTCATCGCGCTTGCAGGTGTCTCTATGCCGGTCTTCTGGCTGGGACTCAATCTCATCCTCATCTTTGCCGTCCGGCTGCACTGGCTGCCGGCCATTGGACACGAGACGTGGCGGCATCTCATCCTGCCGTCCGTGACCCTCGGAGCCGCCTCGGCCGCTATCATCGCGCGCATGACGCGGTCGTCCATGCTCGAAGTGCTGCGCCAGGATTACGTTCGCACCGCGCGGGCCAAAGGACTCGCCGAGCCTTCGGTGGTCAGACGCCATGCGCTGCGTAATGCACTCATCCCGGTGGTCACGGTCGTGGGCCTGCAGTTGGGCACGCTCTTATCGGGCGCCGTACTAACGGAAAGCGTATTCGCCTGGCCGGGCGTGGGCCGGCTCCTGGTGGATGCGGTGCTCGCCCGCGACTATCCGGTGATTCAGGGAGCCGTGCTGCTCATCTCCACCACCTTCGTCGCGCTAAACGTTCTAGTCGACATGGTTTACGCGGCTCTCGACCCCCGCATCAGGTACGAGTAACGATGGCGACGGAGTCCGCGGTCCTCCCGGTCCGGTCCCTCCCAACTCGAACTACCACAGGAGCGGTCTGGCGCCGGCTGCGGCGCAACCACGTGGCGCTGGCCGGCATGGCCGTGCTGGCGATCTTCGCATTGAGCGGCATCTTCGCGGCGTGGCTCGCGCCTTACGACCCGTATCGAGCCGACCTCGAGGGAAGCCTGGCGGGCCCGAGCCCGCAGCACTGGCTCGGCACCGACGAGCTGGGCCGGGACATCCTCAGCCGCATCATCTACGGCGCGCGGGTCTCCATGGTGATCGGCAGCATCTCCGTCGCCATCGGCGTCGCCCTCGGCGTGCCGGTGGGGTTGTTCGCCGGGTACTTCGGGGGACGGTTCGACCTGCTCAGCCAGCGGGTCATCGACGTGCTGTTGGGCTTCCCCAGCATCATCCTGGCGATCGTGCTCGTCACGGTGCTGGGGGTCGGCCTGGTCAACGTGATGATCGCAGTCGGCATCGTGTCGGTGCCGACATACGCGCGGCTCGTCCGCGGCCAGGTCCTCTCGCTGAAGACGCAGGAATTCGTAGAAGCGGCCCGGGCGTTGGGAGCGGGCACCCCCCGCATTGTCTTCCGCCACATCTTCCCCAACACGCTGGCCGTCCTGATCGTGCAGACCACGCTGCAGGTGGCGAGCGCCATCCTCTCCGCGGCCGCGCTGGGCTTCCTCGGGCTCGGCGTGCAGCAGCCGACGGCCGAATGGGGCGCGATGCTCAGCACCGCGCGCCAATACATCCAGCTCGCACCGCATACCCTTATCTTTCCGGGGCTGGCGATCATGTTGACGGTGTTCGGCTTCAACCTGCTGGGGGATGGTCTGCGCGACGCCCTCGATCCTCGGATGAAGATCTAGACCGGTGGCGAAGCACCTCGACCACGGCTGGGATGAGTGAAAGCAGGATAATGGCCGCCATAACCAGCGTGAAGTTCCGGCGCACCACAGGAAGATTCCCGAAGAGATAGCCGCCCAGAACGAACAGGGTGACCCAGACCACGCCCCCTGCCACGTTGTAGATGAGGAACCGCCAATAGGTCATCCGGCCGATTCCCGCGACGAAGGGCACAAAGGTCCGAAAGATCGGCACAAAGCGCGCCAGCACAATGGTGATGCCCCCGTAGGTCTCGTAGAAGCGGTGGGTGCGGTCGAGATAGTCCTTCCGAAGCCAGCGTGAGCGTCCGCGGAATACCCGGGGCCCGACGAAATTGCCGATCCAATAGTTAACCGTGTCTCCGGCGATCGCGGCCGCTGCGAGCACAACGATCAAGAGTACGCGGTCCAGCGATCCTCGCGCCGCCAGCGCGCCCGCGGCAAAGAGCAGCGAGTCTCCCGGCAGGAACGGCGTCACGACCACACCCGTCTCCAGGAAGATCACCACGAACAGCACCACATACGTGAGCGTGCCGTACGCGCTCAGCAGGGCGTCGAGATGCGTATCCAGATGCAGGATGAAGTCGAGCACGTCGCGCAGACTCATCACGCCGTCCCGCGCAGGCGCTGCCGGCGTTCCTGACGCCGCGCCCGGCGCTGCTCGGCGGCGGCCCACCGGCGCCGTTCCCCCTCGGTCCCGGGTGTGTACGGGGGAACCGGCTTCACCCCTTCGGCGTCGATGTGTACCAGCGTGAGAAACGCCGTGCAGGTGTGGCGGCGCTCGCCGCGCAGCGGGTGCTCGGCCAACACACGCACCCCCACCTCCATCGAGCTGCGCCCGACGTAGTTGAGGGCCGTCTTGTGGGTCACAATCTCACCGACGCGGATGGAAGCAAAAAAGGACAACGCATCGATCGACGCGGTGACGATCGGACATCGACAGTAGCGCAGGGCGAGGATGGAGGCCGCTTCGTCCAGTTGCATCATCAAGCGGCCGGCGAACATCATCGTCCCGAGGACGGCATCTTCCGGGAAGACGATGCGCGTGACCTCCATGGCGTGGGTGATGCCCTCGTCCTCCTCGTCGATGCGCGCCGCCTGTTCGCGGCGGTCGGCCAGAGCTGCCTCACGATCGGCCTTGCGGCTGCGCGCAGCCGCGACAATCGGCTCCTCCTGAGAGCCGCGGGGAGTAATCTCGGCCCCAACCGGTCTCGGCCGGCCGGATTCGTCGATGGCCACCATGGCCAGGTGAGAGGCTGTCGTGAACGTGCGCGTTCCGATGCGCGGGTTCTCGGAGTACACCACCACGCCGACTTCGAGCGCGGACGTCCCCACGTACTCCACCTGCGCCCGGAGAGTGACGACGTCCCCGATCGCCACGGGGGCCACGAAATCGAGGTCATCCATGCTGCCCAGCAGCACCGACCCGCGGGCCAGCTTCATCGCCGCCATCGTCGCGGCCGTGGTGATCCAGTTCATCATCGTGCCGCCGTAGAGCGTGCCGCGCGTGTTCGCATGCGCGGGCAGCACGAGCTGGATCATCTCGAGCTCGGTCTCGCGGACGGTCGGCACCGCGCTAGGCTGCTACCCGCTCCAGCCAGGCAATGACGGTGTCGATCCCTTTGTAGAAATTTGGCAGGTAGTACTTCTCGTTGGGAGCATGCAGGTTGTCATCCGGCAGGCCAAATCCGAACAGCACCGTGGGGACTTTGAGCACACGGTGGAACTGCGTGACGACCGGAACGCTGCCGCCTTCCCGCATGTAGACTGGATCCTTTCCCCAGATTTCGCGCGCGACGGCGGCCGCGGCCTTGACAGGCGGGGCTGAGGGATCGACCACCACCGCGTCGGAGGAGGAGAGCATCCGGATCTCCACCTCGACGCCTGGCGGCGCAAGCTTCCGCACCTTCTTCTCGAACGCCCTGAACACATTCTTCGCCCGTTGCTCGGGCACGAGGCGCATGCTGATCTTCCCCACGATTTTTGCGGGGATCACCGTCTTGGGTCCGGCCCCGGTCCATCCGCCCGCGATCCCGTGCACGTCGAGCGTGGGCCGCGACCACCGGCGCTCGAGGATGCTGTAACCATGCTCGCCGGGGGCGACGGGGATGCCGAGCTCCTTCAGATAGGTTTCCTCATTGAACGGCAGACGTTCCCACGAGGCTTTCTCCTCCAGCGTTGGGTCTTTCACCGGGGCGTAGAACCGCGGGACTGTCACCCGGCCTCGTTTGTCCTTGAGGCCCGCGATGATCGTCGCGATCGCGTTGACCGGGTTTGGAGCGGCCCCGCCGTGCTGCCCGGAGTGTAGATCGTGGGAGGGACCTCGCACCTCGACCTCGGTGTACACCAGTCCTCTCAGGCCGGTGAGGATGGTGGGCAACCCCGGTTCAAAGAGCTGCCCGTCGGAGACCCACGCGAAGTCACAGGCGACCTTCCGCCCGTGCCGCTCGATCCACCGGTTGATCCCTGGACTCCCGAGCTCTTCCTCCCCCTCGACGAGGAGCTTGACGTTGAGGGGCAGCGCACCTTCCGCCCGCAGCAGCGACTCCAACGCCTTGATGATGGCAAAGATCTGGCCCTTGTCATCGCTCGCCCCACGCGCATAGAGATTGTCTCCGCGCTGGGTCGGCTCGAACGGCGGCGAGATCCACTCCTCGAGCGGATCGACCGGCTGCACGTCGTAGTGGCCGTAGAACAGGACGGTCGGCCTGCCCGGAGCGTTCATCCATTCCCCGTACACCATCGGATGGCCGCCCTCGATGGGGATGATCTCGGTCGCGAACCCGAGCCCCCGCAGGTGATCGAGCAGCCAGTCCGCCGCGCGGCGGACGTCACCCCGGTGTTGGGGCAGGGCGCTGATGCTGGGAATGCGCACCAGCGTCTTGAGCTCCTCGAGGAACCGGCCGCGATTGTCCTGGGCGTGGGTGCGCGCACTCACGGTCACACCTCCATCGAAGCAACGGGGGACGTCGGATTGTGTTCGACGACAAAGAAGCGTGGCCTGCTGGGCAACGACTACTTCGAGGTGAGGCGGATCTTGAACGTCACCGTGACCGGATCTTCTGCGACGAAGATGAAGAAGCGCGGGACCGGGATTCCGAACTCCGAGAGTCGCAGCACCACCTGACCCTCAGCAAGGTACGCGTCGGCCAATGCGGTGACCCGCATGGGAATCTCGACCTCACGCGTGACGTCCTTGATCGTCAGGACGCCCCGAAGCCTGACCGCAAACGGCAGCGCCCCCGGACGATCGCCCGGAAGGGCGGTGCCGCGCAACGTGATGAGCGGGAACCGGTCCGTGTGCAGAAAATCGCGGCGCATCTGCCCGTCGCGCAATCCGATGCCGGTGGTGATCTTGCGGGCATCAATACGCAAGTCGACATCTGCAGCGAAGGACTCACCCTGCTCCCGCACTACGGCGCGGGCCTCGAGGGCCCGCGCGACGCCGGTAAACCCTCCGCGGTTGTCCTTGACGGTAAACTCCAGACGGCTGGCGTCCGGATCAAGCCCGAACGATCCGAGCGGAATCAGCGAGACCGCGGCGAGCACGGCGACCAGAGCACCCTTCATGGCCCATCCATCCTTGTCCGCCCGCATCACGAGCCTGTCACTACCCTGCATCGGAACCACACCCAAGGGGAACGGACAAGGGCGTGACGAAATTTCCCCCATTCTCATGAACCTGCGCTTGAGCCTCAGCAGACTGGCCTCCGCCGAAACCCGCGCTGCGGCGGCCCGCGGCCTGGCCGCCCTGTGTGCGATCGGGTTCGTTCTCACGATGATCGTCCTGGTCGCCGCGGGGGAGCGAGCCGACCAGTGGTTCTTTATCCTGCTGGTGTGGGCGTTGTTCGTGTACGTCCCACTGCGCATCCTGTTGGAAGCCGCCCAGACGTTCGCCCCCGCCCTCCGGCGGCGTCTCATCGCTCAGGCTGCGACTCAAACGGAGCGCTATGCTTCCAGCTCAGGCATCGAGCTCATGGTGGACGGGCTGTTCGAGCGCGAAGTCGTGATGCCGCGCATTACGACGCCGGTCCAGAGGGCTAAAGCCAAAGATGGCGCGGTAGCGGTCCTGGCCAAAGCAGATGCGATCGACGGCGGCGTGCGCGGGGCGGCCGGCGACTGCCTGGCATCGGTGGAAGGTTGGGTTGCGCACCTTGGATCATGGGCTACCAATGAGGGCCAGAACATCCAGGCACGGTGGGGAGAAGTCCGCGCACTCGCGGCGATGGCCGCGATGACGAAGGTTCTGATCGCCGCGCATGAAGACCGGGGAGGAGCCGCCTTCGGCAGTGGGAACGGTCAGGTGAGCGACCCCGCAGTGTTTCTCGATGCCTGCCTGGACTACTGTGACGATCTCGCGTTGGAAGTCGACGTCACCCCGTGGGAGGAACGACCGCTGACCCCGCCGCTTCGACCTGGGCGCGCCGAGGAACTCCGGGCGGCCTGGAAGACGTTCGTGGACACGGGCCCGCCGGCGCTCGACGCGCGAAACACCTTCATCAAGCTCTTGTTCACCTAACGCTTCTCTCCGACCAGCACCACCCATCGCTTCGTGAACGAGCGGGGCTCGGATCCGTCGTCGCCAATCTCTACTCGTGCCTGCACCGGAGCGGACGCCAGGGCGTCCGCGACGGCCCGGCGCCGACTTGAATCCGTTCCCGCGAGGCCAAACCAGGCTTCAAACGTCATCGTGCGTTCTACCACATCGGAAAATGAAACGACCACGCCGAGGCGCTCGACCAGTGCGCGCCACCGTGCAGCAGTGTACGCCTCGGCGTGTGCTTGATCGCGGAGCTTTTCAAGACGCTCCATGAGCGCGCGACCGGTCTCTTTGTCAGGCGGGACCTGGTCGATGATGCCGATGCGGCCTCCTGACCGGAGGACGCGCAGCATCTCCCTGACCGCTGACTCCAGGTAAGGGAAGTGATGCGGCGCCCGGCGCACCGTGACCGCGTCGAACGTCCCGTCGCCGAATGGGATGGCGCCGGCGTCCCCGACGACCCACTGGATTGCTCCCGCCGGGTCCAGCCTTCGCGCCTCAAGCAGCATACCCAGCGTCAGATCCAGCCCGACCACACGGCGGGCAATCTCCGCCGCCGTGAACGCCGTGAAGCCTGTGCCGGTCGCCACATCCAGGACACGATCGTCGTGCTGCAGCCGCAGGTGCCCGATGAGGAGGTCGAGGTCGCGGTCGTGCGCATGACTCGTGCTTCGCGCATATGCTCCGGCCCGGCGGCTGAACTGCCGGCGCACCCCGTGCCGGGTGACCGCCGCGCGGATGTGCTCGCGGTGGGCCTCGATCAACTCCCGCTGCTCAGGCCAGAACATCTCTGGCAACGCGTCGATCGGAAACCACTCCAGGGCAAACTCGGCGCGTCCCGGCACGGCCGGAGCGATCTCTCCGGCATCCAGAAACAGGACGTAGTGGGTCCGTTTCCAGGACGTCCGGGCGAAATCGAGGCGTTCCCGCATTCCAAGCGGGCCGAGGAGGGCGAGGTCGCGGAGACCCGTCTCCTCTGCCGTCTCCCGTCGCGCGGCATCTTCGACACTCTCGCCATCCTCGACGTGGCCCTTGGGCAGCGTGTACGCTCGGCGAGGGCCTTCGCGTTGGAGGGCGACGAGGATGCGATCACCCTCCACCCGCACGACCACTCCGCCGGCAGAATCGTGCGCAGGCACCCCCGGCGGCCGACGATACCACGAGTCATCGATCTGCATTCCAGCAGCATTTTACCTGATGGCCGGCCGCCTGCCGTGCCCGGACCGTGCTCAAGGGAGCACGCGGCGCGCATCGAACACTGTGAGTTGACCCATGGCGCTGTACCTCACAGAGCAGCACATCGCGCAGCTCCTGCGCATCGACGACGTGATCGCGGCAGTCGAAGGCGCATTCCTCCAGCAGGGCATGGGGAAAGCGGTAAACCGTCCGCGCCAGCGTGTCATCGCCGGCAGGTCAGTGTTGCACGTCATGCCGGGCGGCCTGCCGGGCCTCGGCGTGATGGGGTTCAAGGCATACGCCGGCGGGCGCACAGGCACGAGATTCCTCGCCCATCTCTACGACACGGAGACCGGCGAGTTACTGGCCGTCATGGAAGCCGACCGCCTCGGTCAGTTGCGCACCGGGGCCGCCAGCGCCGTCGCCACGAAATACATGGCGAGGCGCGAGGCGGGGAGTATTGGGATCATCGGCGCCGGGCGGCAGGCCCGCAGCCAGGTCACCGCCGTGAGCCGGGTCCGCCCGATCGCGTTGGTGAAGTGCTACAGCCGTTCGGCCGGGCAGCGCGAGGCGTTCGCGGAGGAGATGACCTCGGAGCTCGGCGCGGAAGTCGTCGCCGTCGATGCTCCGCAGGAAGCCGTCCTGGATTCCGACATCGTCATCACCGCCACCAGCGCGCGGGAACCCGTCCTGCTGGGCGCGTGGCTTGGAGGCGGGATGCACATCAACGCGATCGGATCCAATGCGTCCACCCGCAGGGAGCTCGACGAGGGGGCTGTAAGGCGATCAGCGGTGATCGCTGCGGATGACTTGGAACAGGCAAAGATCGAGTCGGGTGACCTGATAGCGGCAGTACAGTCCGGCGCCCTCGACTGGGACGCCGTCCTTGAGCTCGGGCGCATCGTCACCGGAGAGACCCCGGGCAGACGCGCGCCGGACGACATCACGCTCTTTGAATCGCAGGGCATCGCCATCGAGGACGTCGCCACCATGAAGCTCGCCTATGACCTTGCGCGGGAGCGTGGAGCAGGCGAGCCCTTCAGGCCTCCGGGATGAGCAAGGGAGGCTCAATGGAGTTCACGATTTCGACAGATGCCCCGGAAGCGACAAGCTGCGATGCGCTGGCGATCGGTGTCTACGAGGACGGCCGCGAGCTTGAGGGCGCACCCATCAGGGTGGACAAGGCGCTAGGGGGTCTTCTGACCGAGGTGATGACGGAGGAGAAGTTCGAAGCAAAACTCGGGAAGACGCTTGTCTTTCACACCCATGGGAAGATCCCGGCCAGGCGAATCATCGCCGTGGGCCTGGGGCCGAAGAGCGCTGCGACCCCCGACACTCTGCGCAACGCGGCCGCAGCAGTCGTCCGGCGCGCGTCAGCGCTCCACGCCTCGCACGTCGCCTTCCCGCCGGCGACGCTTGGGTCCCACTCGCTGGAAGCCGTGACGCAGGCGCGCGTGGAGGGGATCGTGCTCGGCGCGTACCGCTTCAACCGGTACAAGCGGGACGAGTCGGGCACGATCGATCGCGTCACGTTGCTGGCCGCGAACGGAGAGCAGCGGCACGTGGAGGAAGGACAACGGCGCGGCGCCATGTTCGCCGAAGCCACGGTGTTTGCGCGCGACCTGGTGAACGAGCCCCCCAACCAGATGCCCCCACCCCGCCTCGCGGAGATCGCGACTGAAGCCGGCCGTAAGGCGGGACTGCGGTGTTCGGTCCTGGACGAGGACGCGATGGCGGCCCTCGGCATGGGCGCGATCCTCTCGATCGGCGCAGGCAGCGCGCAGCCGTCGCGGTTGATCGTCCTCGAGTACACTCCGCCCCGCGCGCGAACGTCGGTCGCCATCGTCGGCAAGGGGGTCTGCTATGACAGCGGCGGGATCAACCTCAAGCGCGACGACCTGGAGTGGATGAAATCAGACATGGCCGGCGGCGCCGCGGTCATCGCCACGATGAAGACGCTGCCCGCGTTGAAGGTACCCGTCCGGGTGCTCGGCGTCGTGGCCGCGGTGGAGAACATG
>Ga0209845_1000166_pt1 | contig 10002 bp, 12 predicted proteins | sample GWRWS2_50_60_FD_187239 | JGI IMG/M metagenome (GOLD analysis project Ga0209845, IMG submission 187239) | Riverbed sediment microbial communities from areas with vegetation nearby in Columbia River, Washington, USA - GW-RW S2_50_60 (SPAdes)... | ecosystem: Environmental > Aquatic > Freshwater >... | reverse complement strand
CAGGACGTGCGGGTGGATCACATGCCACCCCTCGACATCGACACCGCCGCCGACGTCGCCGATTTCACCGCGGGCGAGGGCCGCCCCGGTGGCGCGGCCGCCGTGGCCGACGCGGTTCTCATTCTAGGTCGTGGCCACGCGGTCGCTTCGGGAAATCCGGTTGACATCACGCGCGAAGCAGAAGGCGCGGTCTTCGAGATCACCGTCCCCGTGGACAGGCTGCCGGATGACGAAGGATATGAGATTGTCGAGGCGCACAGGGGTGATCAGGGCTATCGGCTGCGGATTCTCGGCACTCCCCCGCCCGGCGCGCGTCCCGTGGAGCCCACGCTGGAAGATGCCTACCTCCTGTTGACAGGACGCGACCTTCCGTGACAATCGTCAGGTAGGATTGGGCATGTTGCATGTGCACCGTTAAAAGGAGGCCCTCATGCGTGTCTTGCTGATCGCCACGATAGTGCTCGTGGTGGCGGCGACCGCCGCCGCTCAGCAGGCCCTCTCTCCTTTTGAGGACGTGCCACCCTGGCATTGGGCGTTCGATGCCGTCAGGAGCCTTGCCGAACGAGGCGTCGTCCAAGGCTTCCCCAAGAACCATCCCGAACTCGCCGGGAACGCGGTGACGCAAGTCTACGAGGCTTTTGCACACGCCACGCATACATCTGCGCGAGGGTGGGCTGAGTCGTTTTTGACCAACCTTCCTTCTGACTGGCCGCGGCCGCTTGAACGCTCCCGTGTCACGGGCTATGGCATCACGGACCGGGAGGTGCGTCTGCAGGGCGCGCGGGGGACGGTGACCTACCTGGCCGTCGTGAATCTCAGGGGCGCCAATGCGGTCTCAGGCCGCGTTACAGTTACCGTCGTCAGGGATGAGGCAGGACGGTGGCGTGTCGACTACGCGACACTCGCGGCAGCCCAGCCGGCGATCTTCAGATAGGTGCGATCGCGCCCAGGGCCAATCCCGCGATGTAGGCCCACCCGAAGAGCCGGTTGTGGAGCAGGCATACCCGGTGGTACCAGAGCGGCCAGCCCACATATCCCGGGGGCGGCTCGGTGGGTCGCGGCCGGCTCATCGTTGAGAGAGCCCGAAGCGCTTGAGGTAGCGCGACGACGACCAGGGCCGCGAACGGACTCACCAGCCCGAACGCGACCAACACCCCAACCACCACGTACATCCCCGCCACAATCAGACGGTTCACCGCCCGCGCCCCGCGATCACCGAGGACAACCGGCAGCGTGCGGTGTCCATGCTTACGATCGAATCCTGCCTGATCGATGTGCTTTCCCATGAGGATCGACATGACCCCCAGGCCATAAGGGATCGATGCGAGAAACGCGTTGGTCGACAGCTGTCCTGTAATCACGAAGTATCCGCCACCGATCATCAACGGTCCCCATACGAGAAAGGCCGCCACCTCACCCAGCCCAAGACTCTTCAACGGTTTCGGCGCGGCGTCATAGAGATATAGAAGCACGAGGCCTGCAAGTGCGAAGCCCAGGGCCACCGAACCACGGGCGATCCAGAAGTACACCATGATAGCGATACCGATGACGGCCAGTATGATGAGGCCGGCCCCGAGCGTCCGCGCGTCCAGGACGCCGCTCGCGAGGGGATGCATCGTATAACGCATCCGGGGAGAGTCGGGCGTGTCGTGGCCCCGCACATAGCCGAAGTAGTCGTTGCTGAGGTTGCTGATCATGTGCGCGGTGACGAACCCGGTCAACACGAGGACAAATGACACAGGGTCGAACAGCCGGTCGCGGATCGCGAGCAACCCGGCGATGGCCGCGGCCTGGGCGGAAATGACGAGGATGACGCTGCGGGCCGAAAATAGGAACTTCGCGACGGGATCGAGCCCCGTGGCCGATTCATCCTTCGGCGGATAGAAACCAACAAAGGCCCGCAACCAGAGCCGCGGCCCGCGACCAATACCGTGCCGTGTACTCGCCTGGGCCATGGTGGGGCTCTCTTCGGCGCCGGCCGGGCCTTCGCCCTGCAGCGCGCCCGGGACGTCTCAGGGTGCAATCCCCACAGGGAGCGCGGGGGGCGATGCCGTAAGTCGTCACTACATCCCCACTCCTCCGGAGGCCCGTGATGAGCCCTCGCGCTGTTGACATCGAGGACATTCTGTCCGTTCGCTTCCCGCACGATCCAGCCGTCTCACCTGATGGCACCCGTGTGATCTTCGCGCTCGGGCGCCTCGACTACGAGTCGAATGAGATTCGCTCCGCGCTCTGGATCGTTCCCGCCGGTGGCGGGCCGGCGCTACAGTTCACTGCAGGCGAAGGACGCGACGCCAAACCGATGTGGTCCCCCGACGGACGCCAGATCGCGTTCCTATCCACCCGCGGTGGAAAGCGTTTGGGCCGGAAGAAGGCCGCGGCGCAACTCTGGGTCATCCCCGCCTCAGGCGGCGAAGCCAGGCAACTCACGTTCTTCAGGCACGGCGCGGCGCAACCGGCCTGGTCTCCGGACGGCACGGCGCTCACGTTCGTCTCGCGGGGAAACCTCGAGAGACCCGAGCAGCGCGAAGATGAGGAGCTTATTGTCCGGGAGATCCGGCGCGCCAAGTACAAATTCGATGGCTCAGGATTCCTCGACGGACCGGCTCATGTCTGGACCGTCACCGCCGACGGCGTGACGCCGCCGGCGCAGATTACGGAGGGGGAATACGATTACGAATTCCCTGTCTGGTTGAACGACCACGAAATCGTGTGCGTGGCCAGCCGCGCCGCCGATGCCGACCTCACGCTCATCCGTGACCTCTGGGCGGTGGACATCAGGACGCGCGAGATGCGTCAGCTCACCCAGCACTCCGGGCCCTGCGTGTCGCCGGCCAGATCCCCCGACGGACGGTGGATCGCTTTCATCGGCCACGATTTGCACGCGGCGACGGCGACGAACATGGGTGTGTTCATTACGCCGGCCGCCGGAGGTCCGGTGACGAACCTGACCGCCGGCTTTGACCGTTCGGTCGGCGCAGCCGTCGGCAGCGATGTCCGCATCGCTCCACTCGTCCCGAGCATCGCCTGGACTGGCGAGGGCGATGCGATCCTCTTCCCGGCCACCGACGCCGGCCAAACCCACTTGTACGCCGTTCGCCTCACCGACCGCAATGTGCGACAGCTCACTTCCGGTGAGGAGGTCGTGAACGACTTCGACGCCGCCGGAGGAGCGACGGTGGTCCAGCGGATCGGCCCCGCGTCATTCGACGAACTCTGGCTAGTGAATGACGATCGATCAACACAACTCACTCGGGTCAACGATGGACTCGCGTCGCAGGTCGTGATGCGAGCTCCGGAGCGGTTCTCTTACACCGGAGTGGACGGCTGGCCCATGGAAGGCTGGGTGCTGACGCCGCCCGGATTCGATTCCTCGCGGCGCTACCCGGCAGTCCTGCGCATCCACGGGGGACCACACGCCGCCTTCGGCGATGCCTGCAGCCATCATGGACAGGTGCTGGCCGCGCGGGGCTACGTGGTCGTCTCGACTAATCCCCGGGGCAGCCAGGGCTATGGAGAAGCGTTCACCAGGGCCGTCCTCGGCGACTGGGGCGGCAAGGACGCGCAGGACATCCTGCTCGGGTTGGATGCGGTCATTGCGCGAGGATTCGTCGATCCTGGACGTGTCGCCGTCACCGGTGGCTCGTACGGTGGATTCATGACCAACTGGATGATCACGCATACGACGAGATTCCGATGCGCGGTCACTGAGGTGTGCGTGAGCAACCTGCACAATTTCTACGGCACGAGCGACATCGGTGCCAGCTGGGGCGAGTTCGAGTGGGGCGCCAATCCCTGGGACGATCCGCAGACCTTGCTGGCACACTCCCCGATCGCCTTTGTTCGGAATGTCCAGACGCCCGTGCTGATCACGGCCAACGAAGACGATCACCGCTGTCCGGTCGAGCAGTCAGAACAGTTCTTCATGGCGCTCAAGAAACTGGGGAAGGAAGCCGTGTTCCTGCGCTTCCAGGGTGAGAGCCACATGATGAGCAGTAGCGGCCGACCGAAACAGCGGATTGAACGGCTGAAGCGGCTCCTGGAGTGGTACGCGACGCACCTGCAAGAGAGTATCCCCGCTGTTCTGGCAACTCGGTGAACGAACATCGACAAGGAGGAATCTTACGTTGGCTACATACATTATGTTGAGCCGGCTCACTGAAGACGGCGCCGAAACGATCAAGAAGAACCCGGGGCGCATCCAGGAGGTCAACAAGGAACTGGAAGGGATGCGGGTGAGAGTCCTTCAGCAGTATGCGGTCCTGGGCGCGTACGATTTCGTGAACATCGTGGACGCCCCGGACCTGGCTTCGGTGATGAAGGCGTCGGTAGCCTTGGGCGCGCGCGGCAGCGTGCGAATCGAGACCTTGGCTGCGTTGCCGATGGACGAGTTCGTCAGATCGGTCAAGTAGCCGTATCCGGCCGTCCCGATTGCGCGTGATGGTATAATGAAGATGTTCAGTGGGGGCGAACGGTCTCGACTGGGCATGCAGAAGCAAAGCAGCGCGTCGAGGTGGCTCGGGTCCTCGTAAAACTCCTGGGCGGCACATAACTGCCAATACCAATCAGTACGCTTACGCGGCCTAAGTAACCGCGTACGTCCATCCGGGAACGCCGGCGGTCCGGAATGGACGCCACAAGCCGGCTACTTGCTGACGGCCTGGCCCGGGACGGCAGCGGGGAATGCCAACGGGCTGGCGACCGGACGATCCGGCTCAGGGGAGCGCCCGGACGCGAGACCCAATCCCTGAGACACACGCGTAGACGCTGTGCCCTCGCTGCTCCAGGACGCGGGTTCGATTCCCGCCGCCTCCACCAATATTGCGAATGGCCCGATGCAGTGTCGGGGCCATTCGCGTTTTTTCTTCGCGGTCCCACCTACGAGGCCACATTGCAGGGCAGGGAACGTAGTGTGTATGACTAGACTCATTGTCATCCTATCGCTCGTGCTCCTGATCCCCGTCCAGAGCCTCGGCCGGCAGCCCCTGGATCGCGCGGTCTGGGCTGCATACCGCTGCGATGCTGAAGATAAATGCTATCGGGGCACGGCCTTTCACGTCGGCACCGGCATCTTCTACACGAATGCGCACGTGGCAATCGAGCACAAGGGCTTCGGTCCTCTGACCCTCGCCCGCGGAGCGTCCTTCCAGGACGAGCTCGGGACGGCGTCGATCGTATGCCTGAATCGCCGCGCGCTGACCGTGGGGAGCGCGAGCCCCTACGACATCGCGAAGATCCGGCTCGCCAGACCGCCCAACCTCCGGCTGGACGTCCCAGCGCTAACCACGACTGTGGCGCCGCTGCGCCCGGGACTGAACGTCACGATCATCGGCTACCCTGGACGCTCGTGGACACCCATCGTCTCGACGGCGGAGATTGAAGAAGTCGAAGGTGACACCTTTTCGCTGCGGCTGACCTCAGGCCGCGCAGGTCCAGGCTCGAGCGGGTCTCCAGTTCTGAACAACCGGAATGAAGTCATCGGGATCCTGTTCGGCCAGGACACGGTCGATGAGCTCTTCTACGCCACGACGCTCCGGTTTGCCGATCGCGTGTGCACCCCTCGCTAGGCCTGCGACAAATGCGAAAGGCGCCCGCTGAGGCGCCTCCCGTCTCCTACCGGATATGCGGCTCGCCTAGGTCGCGAGTAACGCGGCTCCTCGCACCGGGTCGAGGGTGATCTCCTGCGACGTCTCGGTCCGGGCAAACCCCACACCGCGCCGGCGACCTTCGATCCGCAGCCGGCTGGCGTGGCACACCGGGCATTGATGGACGACGATGCGCACCCACCGGCGGTCTTCCGGCCGCACCCGACCCTGGCGCACCCGCGCCAGAATCGCCCGCGCCTCCACCGGCCGGCGCTGGTTCATCGCCATCTCCCACTCCCGAACCGCCTGCATGTTGGCGCTTTCGATGAGTTGCCGCAACTCGTAGAATCGGCGATTCTTCCAGCAGAAGGGTACGTCAGTCAGCATCGACAGCATCCAGCCTGTCGCCACGATTGCGCCCACAATTTCAATCACCAGCCGCGCGCCGCCGACCCAGAACCCGACCTCCACGGGGAGGCGTACCCACCCCGGCAGCTGCCGTGCGAATGCCGCGCTTCCCTGCTCCACGAGCGTCTGCAGGTACTTCACACTCTCGAGAGCTTGCGCGGTCAGCGGGGCGAGCAGAGCGTTCGGGTGCGCCGCGACATAGTCCAGCAGCACCGCGCCGCTATAGGCCATCAAGCCGCCGAACTGCGCGAAGACTCGCATGCCGGACGTGTCGTAGATGGCGAAGAGACGGACGGCCAAGGCTGTGCCGATTGCCGCACAGCCGCCGATGAACAACGCGCCGACAGGAATGCCGCCGATCAGGTGAATGTGAGCGAGGTCGAAGCGGTGTCCGGCGTAGGCTACCGCCAGTGAGGTGACGGTAGTGAGACACAGGGCAACAAATGCGCCCACGGGGGGTCCCCTCCTTACTTTAGGGGTGCCCGGCCGATCCCCCGTTCAGGCCTATCCGGCGGTGACGTGTGCGTCTACCCGGAAACCCCGAGGGACAAGACACCATGCCTATCGCCGGCGTTGCCGGACCGCGCGCTCAATCCGGCGATCCGCCTCCCGCTCCGCTATGGCCGCCCGCTTATCGTATTGGCGCTTACCCCGGCCAAGGCCCAATTCCAGCTTCGCGATCCCCCGACGGAAGTAGAGGCGCAGCGGGACGAGCGTGTAGCCTTTTTGCTGTACGCGGCCGTACAGCCGGTCCACCTCGCGGCGATGGAGGAGGAGTTTTCGGGGCCGCAATGGATCGTGGTTGAAAATGTTGCCGGCCTCGTATGGCGGAATGTGCATGTGGTACAACCAGATCTCGCCGTCCTCGACCCGGGCGAACGATTCCTGAATGCTCGCGCGGCCGCCCCGCAACGACTTGACCTCGGTGCCGGTCAGCATCAGCCCGGCTTCGTAGGTCTCCTCAATGAAGAATTCGTGCCGCGCCTTGCGGTTGGCTGCGACGAGCCGCTCCCCGGTGGCCATGCCGCTTTACCGCAACACAGATCCCAGCGCGATGCAGACCCCGCCGGCAATCCCCGTAGAGAGCTCGACAACACGGGTGTCCGGATGCGCAAGACCTCCACGCAGCGCAGCGACCGCGGCGAGAAACACGATGACCCATCCGGCAGTCTCGAGGAACGCGCCGAACGTCATCCGCCTCGCGCGCCTGAAATACCCGATGTGCTGGCGGATGATGACGATGAGCGTGAAGGCAGCAAGAATCCAGAAGACGATCAGGGTTGATCCGGTCACCGCACGCCTTTCACGGCCAGGAATCCAGTGCCGTCCGCAACCACGTCGCCGTCGCGCCGGCGCACCTGTGCCCGCCCGGTCATCATGCCTCCTTTGCTGCCCGTCGGTTGCGCCACGACGACGAGCGGCTCTCCGGGCCGGGCCTCCTGCCGGAAGCGCACTTCGATCTTGGCCGTGACCGCCTCCTCGCCCTTTGTGAACCACACGTTGGCCAGGGCGTCATCGATGAGCGCGGCCAGGATCCCCCCGTGCACGAGCCCTTCGTAGCCGACGTGGAGCTCGGACGGAGTGAACTCGGCCCGCACGCCTTCACCCTCTCGCTCGAACCGGAGCTTGAGGCCGATAGGGTTGTCCGGGCCGCAGACGAAACACCGATTCGCATCTCTGGCTGCACGGTCGCTCACGGCTTATGCGGTTCTCCCCACGTCCTCGGCTGATTGCGGAGCAACTCGACGGCGTGACCCAGCGCCGGAAGGATGACATCCAGCCACTCGCGCACGGCTTTCGGGCTGCCGGGGAGATTGATGATCAGCGTGTGCCGCCGGATGCCGGCGACGCCCCTTGCCACCATCGCCAGCGGCGTCCTGGCCAGGGTCTGCGTACGCGCTGCTTCAACGATCCCCGGGACGAGACGATCCACGACCTGCAGGGTCGCTTCAGGGGTGACATCGCGCGGGGCAACGCCGCTGCCTCCGGTCGTCAGGACCAGGTCTGCCTCAAGCTCATCCGCGTACGATCGGAGACGTTCGGCGATCCGCGCCTGGTCGTCGGGCAGAAGGTCGCGGGCCACGACCTCGGCACCGTGGGAGCTTACGATCTCAGCGATGGCGTCGCCGCTCGTGTCGGTATGGTCTCCGCGGGACACGGTGTCGCTCAGGGTGAGGATCGCCACGCGCGCCCCGCGGAGATTGGGAGTCACGCCTCTCCCTCGCGCCGGAAATTTCCGCTCCGTCCCCCCGACTTGCTGACCAGGCGGACGCGCTCGATCGTCATCTCGCGGTCGACGGCCTTGCACATGTCATAGATGGCCAGTGCCGCGACGCTGACCGCGGTCAGGGCCTCCATCTCCACACCGGTTCGTGCCACGGTCGAAGCCGTAGCCTCGATGGAGAGCGTGCCGGTCTTCTCGTCGAGCCCAAACTTGAGGCGCACCCCCGTCAGTGGAAGCGTGTGCGCCAACGGGATGAGTTCGTCCGTTCGCTTGGCGGCGTTCACGCCGGCGACCTGCGCCACGGCGAGCACGTCGCCCTTGGCGATCCGGTTGTCTTTGATGAGGCGGATGGTCTGCGGCTTCATGCGGACTTCCCCCCGCGCAACCGACTGACGGAGGGTCTCCGGCTTCGCCGAGACATCAACCATCCTTGAATGCCCCTGACGATTCACGTGGGTGAGGTGTGGGTTCCGCTTCCTAGCCAAGCAGCTGCACCTCGACCTCGGCGCCTTCTTCAAGGGCTGAATCGATCGGGACGACGAGGATGCCGTCGGCGAGGACCATCGAGGTCATGATCGCCGATCCGCCGGGAACAGGCGTGGCCCACAACGTCCCCCCCCGCGCCACGAGGGCCACGCGGACGTGGTCTTCCCGATCCCGCGCCACGAGCCGTTTGGCCAAACGCGCCCGCACCGGAGCGCCCAGGTGCCGTTCCTCGCTCAGCCCCGCCAGTGCTTCGATTACCGGTCGCACGAACTGGTCGTAGATGATCATGGCGGAGACGACGTTTCCGGGTAACCCAAAAACGGGCTTGCCCGAAGCGACCGCGAGGATGGTTGGTTTGCCCGGCCGGATGGCGATGCCGTGGACGACGATACCGGGCTCGCCCAGCGCCGCGATCGCATCTGTGACGACATCGCGTTCGCCGACCGAGCTGCCGCCTGCCAGGATGACTGCGTCCGCTTGACGGTGCGCCGCCTTCGCCCGCTCCAGCACCAGCTGCAGGCTGTCGCCCACGATGCCGTAGGGGACCGGAAGCGCTCCGGACCGCTCCAGCAGTCCGGTCAGGGTGTACGTGTTCATGTCATGGATCTGCGCCCCGGTGGGTTCACGGCCGGGGGCGACAAGCTCGTCGCCGGTGACGATCACCGCCACCTTCGGCCGCAGGTACACCTCGACTTCCGCATGGTTCAGTCCGGCAAGCAGCCCGATATCCTGCGGACGGAGCCGCCGGCCGGGCCGCAGCACCAGCTCACCGGCCCGCAAGTCTTCCCCGCGGCGGACGATATTCTCGCCGGAGTCGACTCGCTTCTCGATGTACACCGTCCGGTCTTTCCGAACGGCCTGCTCCTGCATGACCACCGCGTCAGCGCCTTCAGGGATCGCGCCTCCGGTTGGAATACGCACCGCGTCCCCCGCGCGCACTTCGAGTCCGGCCTGCTGGCCCATCAGCACCTCGCCGGCCACGCGAAGTGGTACGGGCGCGCCTTTCGAGGCGTCTGCCGTGTCGGCGCTCCGCACAGCGTAGCCGTCGACGGTGGATCGATCATATGAAGGCAGGTCCGCATCCGCCCGAATCTCCTCCGCCAGCACGCGCCCGGACGCCTGAAGGAGCGCCACCCACTCTGTCCCCAGCGGCCGTACGGCCAGGGCCTCGGCGAAGCGCGCCCGCGCTTGGGCAGGGGTCATCAGCGTCGTGAATGCCTTCATCACACGTCCATCTTAAGCGATGTCGCGGTTGGGACGATAGGCTCAACCCACCGAAAGTGAAGGCGCTCCCCTACT
>Ga0209845_1000159_pt1 | contig 10210 bp, 7 predicted proteins | sample GWRWS2_50_60_FD_187239 | JGI IMG/M metagenome (GOLD analysis project Ga0209845, IMG submission 187239) | Riverbed sediment microbial communities from areas with vegetation nearby in Columbia River, Washington, USA - GW-RW S2_50_60 (SPAdes)... | ecosystem: Environmental > Aquatic > Freshwater >... | reverse complement strand
GGGGTCGATCTTGCTTTGGGAGGTCGACGATCCGGACCGTCATGCGGTCAGGCTACCGCTCGGCTGCGGTCGCAACGCCGCTGTCCACAGAACGGCGGTCCGGACCAGCTGGTCCGGACCGCCGTTGTCGTGTGGGAGGGCTACTGCTCCTCGTAGGTTGGCTGGTAGTCCTCGGGGGCGTAGGTGGCGGGCTCGGCCAGCTCGCCCCCCTCGCCGTCGCCCTCGGCGGGCGCGGGCATCTGGTAGGGGGTGCCGTCCTCGGCGTAGAAGACCTCGCTGCCGTAGCCGTCGTAGCCGCCGCCGAACGCGTCCGCGCCGTAGGTGGGCGGCATCTCCGCCAGCACCGGGTTGACGCTGCGGTAGCGGACCATGCCGGTCCCCGCCGGGATGAGCTTGCCGATGATGACGTTCTCCTTGAGCCCGATCAGGGAGTCGCTCTTGCCCTCGATCGACGCCTCGGTGAGCACCTTGGTGGTCTCCATGAACGAGGCCGCCGACAGCCACGACTCGGTGGCCAGCGCCGCCTTGGTGATGCCGAGCAGCTCGGGACGGCCGTTGGCGGGGGTCCCCCCGGCCTCGAGCACGTCCTGGTTGGCCTGCTCGAACTTGGCGCGCTCGACCAGCTCGCCGGGGAGCAGCTCGGTGTCGCCGCCCTCCAGCACCGTGACCCGCTTGAGCATCTGCCGGACGATCAGCTCGATGTGCTTGTCGTGGATGGTCACGCCCTGCGAGGAGTAGACCCGCTGGACCTCCTCGACCAGGTGCTTCTGGGTGGCCCGGATGCCGAGCACCCGCAGCATCTCCTTGGGGTTGGGCTGGCCGTCGATGATCGGCTGGCCGACCTCGATGTCCTGGCCGTCGTCGACCCGGAGCCGCGCCCGCCTGGGCACGATCGCCACCCACTCCTCGCCGTCGTCGGAGGTGACGGTCACCTGCACGCCCTTCTCGACCTGCTCGACGGAGACCCGGCCGGAGAACTCGGCGATCGGGGTCATGCCCTTCGGGGTGCGGGCCTCGAACAGCTCCTGGACGCGGGGCAGGCCGTGGGTGATGTCCTCGCCCGCGATCCCGCCGGTGTGGAAGGTTCGCATGGTGAGCTGCGTGCCGGGCTCGCCGATCGACTGGGCGGCGATGATGCCGACCGCCTCGCCGATGTCCACCAGCCGGTTGGAGGCCAGGCTGCGGCCGTAGCAATGCTGGCAGACGCCGAACTTGGAGTCGCAGGTCAGGACCGAGCGGCACAGGACCTCGTCGACGCCGTGCTCGACGAGGGCGTCGATCACCAGCTCGTCGATCTCGGTGCCAGCCTCGAACAGCACCTGCTTGCCCTTGCCGGCCGGGTCGGTGACGTTCTCGGCGAGCACCCGCGAGAGCGCCTGGCTCTCGACCGCTCGCGGCCGCACCCACTCGTGCTCGTTCTTCTTGCCGGGGATGGGCCGGCGGACGGCCACGGTGACCGGGATGCCCCGCTCGGTGCCGCAGTTGCCCTCGCGGACGATCACGTCCTGGGTGACGTCCACCAGCCGCCTGGTCAGGTAGCCCGAGTCGGCCGTGCGCAGGGCGGTGTCGGCCAGGCCCTTGCGGGCGCCGTGGGTCGAGATGAAGTACTCGAGCACCGTGAGGCCCTCGCGGAAGTTGGCCTTGATCGGGCGCGGGATGATGTCGCCCTTGGGGTTGGCGACCAGCCCGCGCATGCCGGCGATCTGGCGCACCTGGGTCATGTTCCCGCGGGCGCCGGAGGTGGCCATCATGTAGATGGGGTTGAACGGCTCCTGCCGGAAGCGGTCCTCCATGTCCTCGCGGACCCGCTCGGTGGCCTCGGTCCAGATCTCGATGAGCTCCTGGCGCCGCTCGTCGTCGGTGATGATGCCCCGGCGGAACTGGGACTCGACCTTGTCGGCGCGCTTCTCGAACTCATCGAGGATCTGCTGCTTGTGCGGCGGCTTGAGCACGTCCTGGACGGACACGGTGACGCCGGCCCGCGACGCCCAGTGGAAGCCGAGCGTCTTGAGGCTGTTCAGCACCTCGGCGGTCTCGGTCTGGTCGTAGCGGTCGGCGATGCGCGCCACCAGGCTGGTCAGCTCGCGGCTCTGCAGGGTGTCGTTGATGAACGGGAAGTCGTCGGGGAGCGCCTCGTTGAACAGCAGCCGCCCGACGGTGGTCTCGACCTTGCCGCCGGCGTCGGCGTCGGCCGCCTTGCCCTCGGGCAGGCGGACCAGGATCGGGTCCTGGAGCCCGACCGACTTGAAGTCGTAGGCCATGACCGCCTCGGCGACCGAGCCGTAGACCGGCATCGCCTTCGCGTCGGCGGCCTTCTTCTTGCCGTTCTTCGCCGCCGCGGGCGCGTCCTGCTTGTACGTCAGGAAGTAGATCCCGAGGACCATCTCGTGGGTCGGGATCGCGATCGGACGGCCGTTGGCCGGCGACAGGATGTTGTTGACCGACAGCATCAGCACCCGCGCCTCGGCCTGGGCCTCGGACGACAGCGGCACGTGCACGGCCATCTGGTCGCCGTCGAAGTCGGCGTTGAACGCCTTGCAGACCAGCGGGTGGATCTGGATGGCCTTGCCCTCGACCAGCACCGGCTCGAACGCCTGGATGCCGAGACGGTGCAGCGTCGGGGCCCGGTTGAGCAGCACCGGGTGCTCGCGGATGACCTCCTCGAGCACGTCCCAGACCTGCGGCCGGGAGCGCTCGACCATCCGCTTGGCCGACTTGATGTTCTGGGCGTAGGAGAGGTCCACCAGCCGCTTCATCACGAACGGCTTGAACAGCTCCAGGGCCATCTGCTTGGGCAGCCCGCACTGGTGGAGCCGCAGCTCCGGGCCGACGACGATGACCGAGCGGCCGGAGTAGTCGACCCGCTTGCCGAGCAGGTTCTGGCGGAAGCGGCCCTGCTTGCCCTTGAGCATGTCGGACAGGCTCTTGAGGGGCCGGTTGCCGGGCCCGGTGACCGGGCGGCCGCGGCGGCCGTTGTCGAACAGCGCGTCGACCGCCTCCTGGAGCATCCGCTTCTCGTTGTTGACGATGATCTCGGGCGCGCCGAGGTCCAGCAGCCGCTTCAGCCGGTTGTTGCGGTTGATGACCCGTCGGTACAGGTCGTTCAGGTCGCTGGTGGCGAAGCGGCCGCCGTCGAGCTGCACCATCGGGCGCAGGTCGGGCGGGATCACCGGGATGCAGTCCAGCACCATGCCGAGCGGCGAGTTGCGCCGGCCGATGAAGGCCGAGACCACCCGCAGCCGCTTGATGGCCCGCTGCTGCTTCTGGCCCTTGGAGGTGGCGATGACCTCGCGCAGGCGCGCCTGCTCCTCCTCGATGCCCTCGCGCAGCAGCAGGTCCTTGATGGAGTCGGCGCCCATGCCGGCCGAGAAGTACTCGCCGAAGCGGTCACGCAGCTCGCGGTAGTACTGGTCGTCGGCGAGGAGCTGCTTGGGAGCCAGGTCCTTGAACATGTCGAGCATGCGCTCGAGCAGCTCGACCCTGGAGGCCGCCTTCTCGCGGACGTCCTTGAACGCGCGCTCCGCCTCGTTGCGGGCCTTGCGGCGCTGGTCGGACTTGGCGCCCTGGGCCTCCAGCTCGGCCAGGTTGGCCTCGAGCTGGGCCTTGATCTCCTCCTCGCGCTTCTGCTTGTCGACCTCGACCTGCTCGCGCTCGTGCCCCAGCTCGGTCTCGATCCGGGGCAGGTCGTCGTGCCTGCGGTCGTTGTCGACCCAGGTCACCACGTTGGCGGCGAAGTAGATGATCTTCTCGAGGTCCTTGGGGGCCATGTCGAGCAGGTAGCCGAGCCGGCTCGGCACGCCCTTGACGTACCAGATGTGGGTGACGGGCGCGGCCAGCTCGATGTGGCCCATCCGCTCACGGCGGACCTTGGCCCTGGTGACCTCGACGCCGCAGCGCTCGCAGATGATGCCCTTGAAGCGGACGCGCTTGTACTTGCCGCAGTAGCACTCCCAGTCGCGGGTCGGCCCGAAGATCTTCTCGCAGAACAGGCCGTCCTTCTCGGGCTTGAGGGTGCGGTAGTTGATCGTCTCCGGCTTGCGGACCTCGCCGTTGGACCACATGCGGATCTGCTCGGCCGTGGCCAGGCCGATCCGCAGCTCGTCGAAGTAGTTGACGTCGAGCAACTCAGACCTCCTCGACCGACGTGGGCTCCCGCCGCGACAGGTCGATACCCAGCTCCTCCGCGGCTCGGAACACGTCCTCGTCGGTCTCCCGCATCTCGATCTCCTGACCCTCGGCCGAGAGGACCTCGACGTTCAGGCAGAGCGACTGCATCTCCTTGATGAGCACCTTGAAGGACTCGGGGATCCCGGGCTCTGGGATGTTCTCGCCCTTCACGATCGCCTCGTAGACCTTCACGCGCCCCAGCACGTCGTCGGACTTGATGGTGAGCAGCTCCTGCAGGGCGTAGGCGGCGCCGTAGGCCTCCAGGGCCCAGACCTCCATCTCGCCGAAGCGCTGGCCGCCGAACTGCGCCTTCCCGCCCAGCGGCTGCTGGGTGATCATCGAGTAGGGACCGGTGGAGCGGGCGTGGATCTTGTCGTCCACCAGGTGCAGCAGCTTCATGATGTAGATGTAGCCGACGGTCACCGGCGTCGGGTACGGCTCGCCGCTGCGGCCGTCGAACAGCACGGCCTTGCCCTCGGCGTCGACCAGCTTGCGGACCTCACCGCCGACGGGATCCTCGTAGGTGCCGAGGGTGGCGGTCAGCAGGTCCTCGATGGCCGCCTCGTTGGCGCCGTCGAACACCGGCGTGCCGAGGCTGAGGCGCGTGTCCTGGTGGGTCTGGTCCTTGGTCCAGCCGGTCTCCTTGGCCCAGCCGGGCAGGCTGCTGAAGGACCAGCCGTGCGCGGCCACCCAGCCGAGGTGCGTCTCGAGCACCTGGCCGATGTTCATCCGGCTCGGCACGCCGAGCGGGTTGAGGATGACGTCGATCGGGGTGCCGTCGGCCAGGAACGGCATGTCCTCCTCGGGGAGGATCTTGGAGATGACGCCCTTGTTGCCGTGGCGGCCGGCCAGCTTGTCGCCGTCGGAGATCTTGCGCTTCTGGGCGACGTAGACGCGCACGAGCTGGTTGACGCCCGGGTTGAGGTCGTCGCCGACCTCGCGGGAGAAGACCCGCACGCCGATGACCTTGCCGGTCTCGCCGTGGGGCACCTTCAGCGAGGTGTCGCGGACCTCGCGGGCCTTCTCGCCGAAGATCGCCCGCAGCAGGCGCTCCTCTGGGGTCAGCTCGGTCTCGCCCTTGGGGGTCACCTTGCCGACCAGCACGTCGCCGTCGCGGACCTCGGCCCCGATGCGGATGATGCCGCGCTCGTCGAGGTCCTTGAGGACGTCCTCGGAGACGTTGGGGATGTCCCGGGTGATCTCCTCGGCGCCGAGCTTGGTGTCGCGGGCGTCGACCTCGTGCTCCTCGATGTGGATCGAGGTGAGCACGTCCTCCTTGATCAGCCGCTCGGACAGGATGATGGCGTCCTCGTAGTTGTGGCCCTCCCAGGGCATGAACGCGACCAGGAGGTTCTTGCCGAGCGCGAGCTCGCCCGACTCGGTGCAGGGCCCGTCGGCCAGCACGTCACCGGCGGCGACCTTGGTGCCCTCGGTGACGATCGGCTTCTGGTTGATGCAGGTGCCCTGGTTGGAGCGCTCGAACTTGCGCATCCGGTAGACACGGGCCGAGCCGTCGGAATGGCGGACGGTGACCTGGTCGGCGGTGACGTCCTCGACGGTGCCCGGCGCGTCGGCGACGACCACGCCGCCGGCGTCGACCGCCACCCGCCGCTCCATGCCGGTGCCGACCAGCGGCGCCTCGGAGCGGAGCAGGGGCACGGCCTGGCGCTGCATGTTGGCGCCCATGAGGGCGCGGTTGGCGTCGTCGTGCTCGAGGAACGGGATCAGGGCGGTGGCCACCGACACCATCTGCCGGGGGCTGACGTCCATATAGTCGACCTCGTCGGGTGGCACGGAGGCGAACTCGCCCGTCTGCCCGATCCCCTGGCCGCTGCCGGCCTCGGCCCTGGTGGTCGAGCGCTGGCTCGACATGCCGGCCGAGCGGCTGCCCTGGCGGACCAGGACCCGGTCGCCGACGAAGTGGCCCTTGGCGTCCACGGCCGCGTTGGCCTGCGCGATCACGTGCAGGTCCTCGTCGTCGGCGGTCAGGTAGTCGACCTGCTCGGTGACGCGCCCGTTGCGGACCTTGCGGTAGGGGGTCTCGACGAAGCCGTACTGGTTGATGCGGGCGTAGGTCGACAGGTTGCCGATCAGGCCGATGTTCGGGCCCTCCGGGGTCTCGATCGGGCACATGCGGCCGTAGTGGGAGGGGTGCACGTCGCGGACCTCGAACCCGGCACGCTCCCGCGACAGCCCGCCCGGCCCGAGCGCCGACAGGCGGCGCCGGTGGGTGAGGGCGGCCAGCGGGTTGGTCTGGTCCATGAACTGGCTGAGCTGCGAGGTGCCGAAGAACTCCTTGATCGCGGCGACCACCGGCCGGATGTTGATCAGCGTCTGGGGCGTGATCGCCTCGGCGTCCTGGGTGGTCATGCGCTCGCGCACCACCCGCTCCATCCGCGACAGGCCGATGCGGACCTGGTTCTGGATCAGCTCGCCGACCGAGCGCAGCCGCCGGTTGCCGAAGTGGTCCTGGTCGTCGGTGGTGGTGGACGGGTCGCCTTCGTGCAGGCGGACCAGGTAGTCGACGGTGGCGATGACGTCGTCGGTGGTCAACGTGACGGCCTTGTGGGTCTCCGGGTCCAGGCCCAGCTTCTTGTTGATCTTGTAGCGGCCGACCTTGGCGAGGTCGTAGCGCTTGGGCTGGAAGAACAGCCCGTGCAGGAGCTGGCGGCCGGACTCGGCGCTGGGCGGCTCACCGGGGCGCAGCCGCCGGTAGATCTCGATCAGCGCGTCCTCTTCGGTGCGCGTGTGGTCCTTCTCGAGGGTGCCCATGGTCGTCTCGGACTCGCCGAAGCGCTCGCGGATCTCCGCCTCGGTCATGCCGAGGCCGCGCAGCAGCACGGTGACGGGCAGGCGGCGCTTGCGGTCCAGGCGGACGCCGACGGTGTCCTTCTTGTCGACGTCGAACTCCAGCCATGCGCCTCTGGCCGGGATGACCCGGCAGGAGGTGAGCAGCTTGTCGAGGGTCTTGTCGGGCTCCTGCTCGAAGATCACGCCCGGCGAGCGGACGAGCTGCGAGGTCACCACCCGCTCGGTGCCGTTGATGATGAAGGTGCCCTGGTCGGTCATGACCGGGAAGTCGCCCATGAAGACCGACTGGGACTTGATCTCGCCGGTGGTGCGGTTCTGGAACTCGGCCTGGACGTGGAGCTTGCGGGAGAAGGTGTTGTCGCGGTCCCGGCACTCCTCGACAGAGTGCTCGGGCTCCTCGAAGCGGTGCTCGCCGAAGGTCAGGGCCATCTGACCGGTGAAGTCCTCGATGGGGCTGATCTCTTCGAAGGTCTCACGGAGGCCCTCGGTGATGAGCCATTCGAAGGACTGGCGCTGGATGGCGATGAGGTCGGGGATGGGGAGGATCTCGGGGATCTTGCCGAAGGAGAGTCGTGGAGAGGCCGAGGTACGCGGGTCGCTCAACAGGCGTCCCTCCCCTTTCGCGGGAAGCAGGTGTGACGGGGACTGGGCGCGCCAAAACGACGGGCAGGCTGGTCGAAGGCGCGCGAAGACATGCGAAGGAGCAGTGTAGCGCTTCCCTACACTGCCGTCAACGTCGAACTGAGGGTCTGCAGGATCTGCGTGGGCACCTCACTTCGTCTCGTCCGACCGAGTTTGCCGCCGACGCCGTTCAGTGTCAAGAGTCCGACGGACAGCGACGGACAGGCGTGGAGCCGCCTGCGGCGGCGACCTCGGTCCATTCCGGCCGGCAAGTTCGCCGGCCGGCTACTTGAGCTCGACGCTTGCGCCGGCCCCCTCGAGCTGGGCCTTGGCCTTGTCGGCCTGCTCCTTGGGCACGCGCTCGAGCACCGGCTTGGGCGCCGAGTCGACCAGGTCCTTGGCCTCCTTCAGGCCGAGGCTGGTGAGCGTGCGGACCTCCTTGATGACCTGGATCTTCTTGTCGCCGGCGGCGGTGAGGACGACGTCGAACTCGGTCTGCTCCTCGACCTCCTCGGCCGGCGCCGCGGCGCCAGCCCCGGCGACCGGCCCGGCGACGGCGACCGGGGCCGCCGCGGAGACGCCGAAGGTCTCCTCGAACTGCTTCACGAACTCCGACAGCTCCAGGAGGGTCATCTCCTTGAAGGCGCCCATGAGGTCGTCGGTGGACAGCTTGGCCATGATGGATGCTCCTTACTGCTCGGATTCCTGGTTCTTGTCGCGCAGGGCGCTGGTCATGGTCGCAACCTGGCGGAGCGGCGCGGCCAGCAGGCTCGCGGTCTGCTGCAGCGGGGCCTGGAACAGCCCGGCCAACCTGGCCAGCAGGACCTCGCGGGACTCGAGCGTGGCCAGCCGGCGGACCTCGTCGGCGGCCAGCACCCTGCCGTCGAGCACCCCGCCCTTCACCACCAGCGCCGGGTGGGTGCGGGCGAACTCGGCCAGGTCCTTGGCGGCCTGCACCGGGTCGCCGTGGACGAACGCCACCGCGGTCGGGCCCTGCAGCAGCGGGACCAGGTCCTGGTAGCCGGCCTCCCGCGCCGCGATGCTCGTCAAGGTGTTCTTGAGCACGCGGTACTCGGTCGACGAGCCGCGCAGCGATGCGCGCAGCTCGAAGAGCTCCTTGACGTCGAGCCCCCGGTACTCGGTGAGCAATGCGGCCACCGAGCCTTCCAGGCGACCCTTGATGGCCTCGACCTCGGCGACGTTGCTCGCGCTCGGCACGGCCTCACCTCCCAACGGAAAACGGACGGTCCGAGGACCGCCCGCGCACCATGGAGGTGCTCGCCTGCGCCGGCGCCCCGAGGGGCCTTCGTGCCGTACGGCAACCGGACGGTCTTCGGCCAACGAGGTCCGCGTGCGACCTGAACCACCTGGCTGGAAAGGGATCCGGGCGGAGCGCGGGTCGCGCGCGGGGCTCGTTGCAGGGTGGAGGATAGCACAGGGGGTGTGGACAACCTCGGGCGGAGCCGGTGGCGGTCGCCTACGATCCGCGCCACGGCCGTATCTCTTTTTGCCACTGGGCGCCTAGCTGTCATAGGGTCCGAAGCAGTCGATCTTGTCACAGTTGACGATCGCAGCATTCGAAGGGGGAGACGATGGCCACACCGGTCATCATCAGCATGCTCGTCGGCCTCCTGGCCGGCGGCGCGTTCATGGCCATCTGGGCCGCCAACCGCATCGAGGAGGAGGGCGCCCGGCAGTTCGACCGGGGCTTCGAGCGCGGCCGCTGGCTGACCGACATCAGCGTCGCACAGGCGATCGAGGACCAGGACCGCACCCGCCGGGTCGGCCTGCTGGTCGCCAGCGCTCGCCCGCCGACCCGGCCGCCCGGCCAGGAGCCGCGACCCTCGTTGCTGGTGCTCCCATGAACCGTTCCGGGTGAGGGTGGCGACGTGGCCGCCGGACTGCTGCTCCTGGCCGTCCTCTTGACGCTCGTGGCCACCGCGGGCGCCGCCGCCACCGACTGGTGGCGGCGCCTCGGGGCCCGCCGCTTCGACGCGGCCTACGAGCGCAACCTGCTCCGCCGCACCGGCCGCGGCTGACCCGCTGCGGGCAACCGAGGCTGCGGTGTCCTTCGACGAGGACGTCAGCGCCGTATGCCATGCTCCGCCGCATGCCGTACCGCGACTCCCTGAGTGTGCTTCGCGAGCGGGACTTCCGCCTGTTGTTCACCGGACAGACCCTGTCGAACCTGGGCAGCGCGCTGGTACCGATCGCCTTGGCCTTCGCCGTCCTCGACCTGACGGGCTCGGCAACCGACCTCGGGCTGGTGCTGCTGGCCTCGCGCCTACCCAACACGGTGCTGGTGCTGACCGGTGGCGTGGTGGGAGACCGATGGTCACGGCGGTGGGTGATGCTCGCCTCGGACGCGATCCGGTGCCTGTGACCTGACCCAAGCGGCCACGGCGATGCTTCTGGTGACGGGCACGGCGCGGCTGTGGGAGCTGTTGGTGCTGCAGGCCGCACATGGGGCCGCCGCGGCGTTCTTCGACCCGGCCGCGACCGGTCTGGTGCCCGAGACCGTCGGTCCCGGCCGCCTCCAGCAGGCCAACGCGCTGCTCGGCCTGTCTCGCAGCGCGACCGGCATCCTCGGCCAGATCGGCGCGGGGATCCT
>Ga0209845_1000158_pt1 | contig 10249 bp, 9 predicted proteins | sample GWRWS2_50_60_FD_187239 | JGI IMG/M metagenome (GOLD analysis project Ga0209845, IMG submission 187239) | Riverbed sediment microbial communities from areas with vegetation nearby in Columbia River, Washington, USA - GW-RW S2_50_60 (SPAdes)... | ecosystem: Environmental > Aquatic > Freshwater >... | reverse complement strand
AGGCCCGATCTGGCCTGCGTGATAGCGGCCTCTGTCCCCTTCTCGTACGGGGTCAGCTCAATAGTGATCATCCGATCGAGCAGAGCATCCTGGGTCTTGTGCACACCGACGTATTCCTCCGGATTGCTGGTGAAGATGGCGCGAAAGTCAGGATGGACCTGTACGTAGCCCTCTCCAGAGCGACCGTTGGGGAGGATCATGAGCTTCTCTTCAAGGATTGACAGAAGCACGTTATTTGCCTCGGGGCGGGAGCGCGAGAACTCATCGTAGACAAGCGTGTGGCCATGTTTACAGGCAGTGGTCAGGCGCTGGTCCACCCAGACTGAGCGCACACTCTCTTCGCTTTTATAAACAGAGCGGATGAAATTATCGACCAACTTTTTCGAGAGCACCCCTTTTTCGCCTCCGACCAGATTAGAGGTGCCAAACTCCTCATCGCCATAAATCAGCATGACCGGGTTGGTTCGTAGCGCAGCAATGTGCATGGCCAGGGTGGTCTTCCCAGTCCCCGCTGGTCCACTCAAGTGCACGGCATAGCCGGCCTCTAGGTACGCCATGGCCCGTGTACATACCGCTTCAATGGCAGGGGTGACCACGAAGTTCTCTCCAGCCTGGACCCGAAGACCAGTATGTTCTTCCATGTTATAGCTCTCCCTCTCCGGCCTTCTCCTGTGGGTAGTACATAGTCTTGATCCTCTCGATCTTCCTCTCTTCTTCAAGGGCCTGGAGCGTTGCGGTGAGGCTTCTCCAGTCTACGCCCAGTTCGTTGCCGATAGCGACGATGCTCACCCCTGCGGTATGTCGCTGGATGACAGCGAGGATCTTTTTTGCTTGTATGACTTCCTCAGCGGGTATGGGCTCCTCGGCTTTTTTTTTACTTCTGCCCAGGCTTCGTGTGCGCCGTGTAGGTCTGCCGCAATCTCGTTTAACATGCTCTTTGCTGCCCCGCAGATGTTGTTGACAGCACTTTGGATATCGTTGATCTCAGAGGAAATCTTTTCTTGCAGCGTCTTAGTCGTCTCTTGGCGCTCCAGGCGAGCTCGGCTGAGTAAGCTATGGGTGCTAGAGCGCAGCTCGCTCTTTGCAACCCTGCGTTGCTCGGTTTCCTGCCGGGCGGTGCTCTGCCGACTCTTTTCTTCTGAGGCCATGTGTCCCCGCTGGGTGGTGAGTTTTCCTCTCAGCTCTCTAGCGGTGTGTCGGTTTTCGTGGTGGAGGTCTGTCATCTGTTTCTTCACTGTCTGTTGATGTTTTTCCACCTCTCCTCTGAGGTCGGAGAGAGATGCGCTTCTGGCTATGGTGGTCGATCTAATCCCCTCCGCAAGGTGTTCCATTGCTTGCGCAAGACTCATGATTTGTGCTCCTTTCTGTTGTATTGCGCTTAACCGACTCAGCTCTGAGTAGGGGCGCAGCTCGTGCACCCCTACAGCAGCATTGCCTAGGAGGCACCCTGATGTGGCATTAAGCAGCAGCCGCGGCTGTGAGACCAACTGCTTCAGCGTACTTCAGGAAGGTATCTACCGACGCCACGGTGACACGAGCCTCTACGGCCAGGATTTCGATCCCGACCAGGGAGACCCTCGCCCAGACATCGATCACAATCCCCTTATCGAGGATGCGATCCACCACCTCCGCCAGGCTCGAAGAGTCCGTTGTTTTTTGCACCATTGCCATTTTTGTCACCTCCTTTCAGGGGAAAATATCCCGTCTCATACAGACAGAGAGCAAAACTTGTGCCTGGAGGCCGCTTCGTTCCGCATGCAAATTTCCCGTGAGAATCTGGGAACTTGGCGGGAGATGGGAAAAAACAGGGTCGTTTGTGATGGGGAGCAGGGAAATGGTTCCCTTTTGCGCGGGAATCCGTTCCCGCATACGTATGGTCATTAAACTTACTGTGGGAAGATGTGTGACACCGGAAGGGGCTTACCGATGTGGTAGCCTTGGGCGTACTCTACCCCCAACTCCCGCAGCAGTCGTACTATCTCTTCATTTTCCACACACTCAGCGACGGTCTGAATACCCCGCCCTCGCGCCACCTCCACCATCGCTTTCACAAGGTGTTGGTCTACTAAGTCACGCGGGAGGTTGCGGATAAAGTCTCCGGTGATCTTCAGGTAGTCCACTAGCATGTGCTTAAGGGAATGAAACGAGGCAAACCCGCTACCGAAATTGTCCAGCGCAAACTGACAACCGAGCTCTTTCAGAGCTGCGATGAGCGTCTGGGCGTGGTTGAGGTTGGCCACAACAGCCGTTTCCGTAATCTCTAGCACCAGACAAGCAGGCGGGATGCCGGTCGCAGCCAGCTCACGTTGGATGAGCGGCAGCAGTTCCTTGTTTGCGAAAGCCTTACCGGAGAGATTCACTTCCAAGCACAGCTCCCGGCCTCTGCGGCGAGATTCGGCAATGAGGTGGATGGCCTGGTAAACCACCCACCGGTCAATGGGGTGAATTAAGTCGCAGCGTTCGGCCATGGCGAGGAAGGAAGTCGGGAGAATGACCTCGCCTGCTTTGCCCGCCATGCGCAACAGCAACTCATAGCGGGTGATCTCGTTGCGCTGGAGGTCCAGGAGAGGCTGAGCGTGCAGAAAGAAGAGCTCCTTTTGCAGGGCTTGACGAATACGGGTCTCCCAGGAAGGTCCAGTTCCTATCAACGCGGGCTTGTGAGAATCGGGAGGGTAGAGGACAAAGCGGTCGTCGGCCCCGCGGCTGCGGAGAGCAGCGGGTGGTTTTTGCGATGCCAGTCTCTCGATCCGGCGTGTCACCTCGTCGATCATTTTGCGCGGTTCCAGACCTAGCACCTCCAGCTCCACCTCCATCGCCAGCAACTCGTTAAGAATGGTGTTCCAGTAATCCATATGATTTTGGAGGACATCCCCGCCATTCTTGTCAGGTGTGACGATGATAGACTTGCTACAGATTTGGCACCGCTGCCTTCCGTAAAAGGCAAATGCCTGCATCGTCTGACACCAGGGGCAGATGCCACCATCGATCAATTCTTACCCTCGCACTGAAAAGGCTTTAAAATATCTTGTCTTCCTACGAATTCCTGCTCTTCCTGTTAAGGACGCAGGTCCAAGAGAGGGAGGAGAAAGAAGAGAGCCCAGCACGCAGGTTTTGAGGAGCCGATTTTTAAGAATCGAACACTAGGGGGTGCTGCTTGCTGCGTCCTCTGTGAATGGTGGTTACCTACTCGTTTTTCCGAACGCTTGCCGTCACCCTATCCAGGTACTCGAGAAGCTTCTTGTGCGAGAGAGGCTTGTCAAAATAGGTCAGGAAACCGATAGCCCCAGCCTCTTCTCGTAATTTTGGCGAGCCGTAAGAGGTGATCAAAATGCCGACCATTGGCTGGCGGGCGCCGTTCAGTTGCTGGAACAGCTCGAGCCCGCTCATATCCGGCAGGCGGTAGTCGATGATCGCTACCGTGACTTCTTCGTCTGCGCAGACTTGCCGGGCTTCCTTGCCTGTGCGGGCTGTCCGTACCCTATAGCCGGCCTCTGAGAGCACTTTACGCAGGATCCAACACAGGTCCTCCTCATCGTCAGCGACAAGAATCAGAGGCGCCTTTTCGCTACTTACCACAGTCCTCTCCCGCCTTTAGTCTGGCCCGCAAGGTTTTGGGGTCTACCTTCAGGAAGGCAGCCATCTCAGTCTGCGAACTGGCGAGAGAACGAACTCTTTTGACAATCTCTCTTTCGACTTTTCCAGCCACCGTAGTACCCATCTGCTTTAAGTCTATCCCGTTTTGCACATCGACCTGAAAAGCGATCTGGAGGTCGATCTTGTGCGGAAGTATAGATGCGCCAGGGTGCAAAGGAGAACCCATGGGTCCACCTTCGCCCTTCTGCTCCACTCGACCCCTCGGCTCACCTAAGGTGGGAGGGAGATGGGAGGGAAGGATACAGTCCTGCGCCAGAAGGAAGGCCGAGTGGATGACGTTTTCCAACTCTCGGCAGTTGCCGGGCCAGGAATAGTGGGTGAGGAGATTCATGGTCTCGGCGGCGATATTGACTTTTTTTCCATACTGCTTTCCATATCGCTCCATAAAGTGATGAATCAGCAGGGGGAGGTCTTCCCTCCTCCGCAGGGAAGGAAGGAGAATCGTCACCGCACTCAAGCGATAGTAGAGATCTGCACGGAAGGTTCCTTGAGAGACCATCTGAGTGAGGTCAGCGTTTGAGGCTGCCACCACGCGCACGTCAGGATGAAGAGGCCGCCTGGATCCAAGAGGGCGCACCTCTCCCTCTTGCAAGACTCGCAGGAGCTTAGCCTGAAGGGATAGGGGGAGGTTTCCTATTTCATCCAAAAACAGGGTGCCGCCATTGGCCAGTGTGAAAAGGCCGGGCTTAGCCTGGCTGGCGCCGGTAAAGGCTCCTTTCTCGTAGCCGAAAAATTCGCTCTCCCATAAAGAGTCGGGAATAGCAGCACAATCGACAGGCACAAAGGGGCCCTGGGCGCGCTTGCTTAAGGCATGGATCGCTCGTGCAAACAGCTCCTTGCCTGTGCCACTCTCCCCTTGGAGGAGGATGGGGATAGCGGTGGGAGCAAATTTCTCCACCGCCGTCCACACCTCCTGCATCTGAGGGCACTCCCCAATGATTCTCCTTTCTCCCAACACAAGGCTGGGCTTCTCCTGAGGGAAACGCTGCCTTCTTGAGCAGAGAAGCTGCCGCAAGCTCTGACCAAGCTTCTCCACATTGAAAGGCTTCGTTATATAGTCCGCCGCCCCCGCCTTGATCGCCTGCACGGCCGAGCGGACCTCTCCGTAAGCAGTCATGATGACCACCAAAGGAGAGGGTGTCAGCCGCTGCAGCTTCTCCAGCACCTCCATCCCGCCCATTCCCGGCAAGTGCAGGTCAAGGAGCACGCCAGCGGGTTTGAGTTTCTCAGCTGCTGCCAGCCCTTGTGGACCGGAAGTAACCGAGTGCACCAGGTACTCCCTCTCAAGGTGGAGAGTGAGTGTATAGTTCAGTTGTTCCTCGTCGTCGATGATCAGGAGGAAAGGCTTAGGCTCAGGCTTCCTCTCGTACTGTAGGGAGGATGATATGAAACATGGTTCCCTGTCCGTACTCGCTGCGAACATCAATGTGTCCTCCATGCTGCTCCACTACCCGCCGGCACAAAGGGAGGCCCAATCCCCTCCCACCTTCCTTGGTCGAGTAAAACGGTTTCCAGATCCGCTCGAGGTCTTCTGGGGGGATGCCGCTTCCGGTATCTGTAACCTCGACCTCTACTTCCCTCTTCCCCACAGATTGGTGGATGGTAACCCTCAAGGCGCCACCTTCAGGCATTGCTTCCAGGGCGTTCTTACAAAGGTTTAAAAAGACCTGTTTGAGTTGCCGCGAGTCGGCCAGGCAGGGCGGCAACTGCGGTGCAAAGTTGGTCTGAATAAATACGCGGCGTTTTTCCGCCTCTTTGGCAATAAATGTGAGCACTTGGGCAAAGGCATGGTCCACCTGCTCGTGGATAAAGCGGGGCTCGGCAGGACCGGTGGCATCCATCAGGGTACGCAGGAGTTCGTGCATGCGCTCGACCTGATCGATGATCACCCCAATTTCCTCGTGAAACCGGTTGTCCTGGAGATGCGTCTGCACGTATTGGAGGGTAGAGAAAATGATGCCTAGGGGGTTGCCCAGCTCATGAGCCACGGTAGCCGCCAACTCTGCCATGCCGGAGAGCTTCTCAGCCTGCAGCAACTGTTCCTCCCATCGCACCTTCTCGCTGATGTCTTCTAGCAACAAGAGAAAGGTAAGTGCCCTGTGCAGAGGGGCGGATGTGCCAGGGTGCAGGGGAGAATCGCTCTCACCTCTGCTCCTCTGCTCTCTGCTCAGGAAGAGGGGGGTGAGGGTGACCTGGACCATGGAGACTCTGCCTCCCGGCATAGAGATTAAGGGAAATTCTCCATGCCGGGTTCGCTGTTGCCCCTGTCCGGCGGCCAGCAGAGTCTGCAGACCGGGCAGAGGTAGAACCTCTCCGATTTTCCTTCCGCGCACCGCTTCCTGCGAGGCGCCGCAGAAGAAGGCAAAACTGGTATTAGCAAAAAGGATGCGACCGTTCTCGTCGAGGAGGCCAAGAGCCAGGGGAAAACGGGCAAAGACTTCCTGGAGTTCAATCTCCTCCGAAGTATCAGGACTGTACCCCATCTCCATGTCCCCCTCTTAGCAAGTCGTGAGCTGACTCTTCCCGGCTTATCTGCGCTGCAGCCGTAGCGGCAGGCAGGCCCTCTCCAATATAGCGGGGAAAGGGTGACGCCCCATGAGATAGCAAGTAGGGCGCCAAAAGGGTGATAACGGGGGTAATCCCCGTCGATTCCCCAAGTGTCAGCAATAGCCTGCTTTTCTACTACGACAGGAGGCTGTGATCTTGTAGCACAACCTCTAGTCTGAAGGAGGGAAGGGTCAATTTTTTGACAAAGCGACCCTCTATTTGACGCGCCATTTCCTTTGTGGTTCTCTCTCGTCAGGTCATCGTGCGGCCTCTCCTTCAGAGAGGCCGCGTTTCTTCCAGGGCCTTTTGGAAGTGGCATGCTCTGATCACCAAAGCGTCTTCACCCTGTCCCTCTGCTGCGTGCGCCAGGAACTCGCGTATCGCCAGAAGCGTGGCGCGGTTGCAGAGGGATTCTAAGTCCGCACCGGCCAGCCCTTCGGTCTGTTCGGCAAGCTGAGCAAGGTTCAGCTCTTTTTCCACCGGCCGCTTGCGGGTGTGGACCTTGAGGATCTCCAGGCGGGAGTCGGTATCGGGCAGCGGCAGTTCTAAGAGGAGGTCAAAGCGGCCAGGCCGGCGCAACGCCGGATCTATCAGGTCCGGGCGGTTGGTGGCCGCGACCACCAGCACTCCCTTGAGTTCCTCGATACCGTCCATTTCCGTGAGGATCTGACTCACTACTCGGTCAGTGACGTGGGCGTCCCCGCCCCCACCCCGAGCCGGGGCCAATGCGTCGATTTCGTCAAGGAAAAGGATGGTGGGGGCAGCCTGCCGGGCCTTTTTAAAGATTTCTCGCACTCCCCTTTCGCTCTCACCGATGTACTTGGACAGCAACTCTGGCCCTTTCACTGAGATAAAGTTTACCTCCATCTCTGAGGCGAGGGCTTTCACCGACAGTGTCTTTCCGATTCCCGGCGGACCGCTCAGGAGGATACCCTTGGGCGGGCGCATGCCGGCCCGCTGGAAGAGCGCGGCGTGTTTGAGCGGCCACTCGACTGCTTCGATGAGTTGCTGCTTGATCTCCTGGAGACCGCCCACGTCCTGCCAGCGGACATTGGGTACCTCGACAAAGACCTCCCGGATGGCCGACGGTTCCACCTCTTTCAGCGCCGCGGAAAAATCATCCATTGTGACTGTGAGATCCACGAGCAACTCATAGGGAAGCTCTTCGGCAAAGTCGATCCGGGGCATGATCCGGCGCAAGGCAGTCATTGCTGCCTCCCGCGTCAGGGCCGCCAAGTCGGCGCCGGTAAAGCCGTGCGTGACCTCGGAGAGTCGAGGGAGCTGTACATCCTCGGCCAAGGGCATTCCCCGCGTGTGAATCTCTAGGATCTGCAATCTGGCCCGGGCGTCAGGGATGCTGATCTCGATCTCACGGTCAAAGCGCCCAGGCCGGCGGAGCGCCGGATCAAGCAGGTTTGGGAGGTTGGTCGCGGCAATGACAACGACCTTGCCTCGCCCTTCCAGACCGTCCATGAGAGCGAGGAGCTGAGCCACCACTCTTCTCTCCACCTGTTTCTCCCCACCCATCTCCTCGCGCTTGGGGGCGAGAGCATCAATCTCATCGATAAAGAGAATGCTGGGGGCGTGGCGCTGGGCATCCTCGAAGACCGACCGCAGTTTGGCTTCTGACTCGCCATAAAACTTCCCCATGATTTCGGGTCCACTCAGATGGGTAAAGTAGGCCTCGGTCTCATGGGCTACTGCCCGAGCGAGCAGCGTCTTACCAGTTCCCGGTGGGCCGTGGAGCAGAACGCCTTTAGGTGGCTCAATGCCGAGTTTGTCAAAGATCTGTGGATAGCGCAGGGGCAGCTCCACCATTTCGCGGATCTTTTGTACGGTTGCCCCAAGCCCACCAATATCCTCATAAGAGATCCGCTCCTCTTTGCCCTTTTCCCCTTTCCCTTCTTGTATGTGGATGAGGGTGGTCGGCTGGAGGATCACTACATCCCCAGGTGTCGTACTGGTGACAGTAAAGTCTTGGGAGCGGGAACCAACGAGGATTGCCCGAACTCGGTCTCCGATCACGAGCGGCAGTCCTTCTAGCAGCCTGCTAACATAGGCCAGATCCTTATTCCTATTCAAAAAAGAGGAGCCACCGGCAGGGGCGAGGGTAACCTGGGTGGCCGGCTGGCAGGCCACCGCTCTGACCCCGACCTTTTCGTCCAGGCCCACTCCAGCATTAGCGCGGATGATCCCATCTATCTGGATCAGTCCCTGACCCCGCACTTCACGAAAGGCAGGCATAGCCTTGGCTGCCGTCCGGCGTTTCCCTTTAATCTCGATGACCTCTCCCACCTGCACCCCCAGCTTCTCCATATCCACGGGGTCTATCCGGGCTAGCCCCCTGCCTACATCCTTCCCCGAAGCTTCTGCAACTTTGAGAGAGAGTCTCTTTTCTGCCCCAGAGGTGTCTTTCTGTTCGGTGGTCAAGGCTGTTGTCCTCTCTATGGTGGATAAGTATTTTTACCCATCTATTCCTACATCTGGCAGGCTGTCCTCCCAGCCACAGGGCGTAGTCTATTACGCTCCAGCACTGAGAGGTGGGAAAAGGTAGGTTACCGGGATGTCTTTGGGGAGCAGTTCCCCCACCCGATGAAGCGCTCCGATGAAAAGGAGTCCTGTTTCCCCTTCTCCGAGCGTCTCCGCAATCCGCCCGGCGATAAAAATATCGCGCCTGTGCATCAGATCAGCTGCCGCGTGCGAGTCTGTTGGCCTCGTTCCCTCTACCGTTGTCTTCAGAAGGCGGTGCTCTGCTAGCAGCAATTCGGGATCCTCCGTCCCCATTAGTATGGCTCCACGGCCGACCAGCTGCAAAAGAAGCTGATGATTCTTACTGCCTGTGGCTGCAACTTCCCGGACAATCTCAAGTTCATGGCTGCAGCAAGGAAGCCCATCCTGGTAGATCCTGACCCGGCGGAAGGTCAGCGGGAGAGAGAACACCCGCCGGGCCACCACGTCCCAAAACCCTGCTATCCCCCGGATGTGCTCCTGCCACTTGCGGGCTCCGTAGCGGGAGAGGTACTCCTTTTTCAGACTCTCGGACAGGGAGCCCATGTCGGCGCTGGAATGGAGAATGGGAATGTACAGGAGCTTCCTGCCTGCGGCTTTGACCATATGCTTCTCACAATCAGAGCTTATTTGCTCCCCACCCTCCAGGTTGCATGGCGTGGAGTAACTGAGGTTTTGGAAAAGACCTCTAACGGAGGTGCTGGGGCTCGTACACAAGAATAGCACATCGGTTTGGCTGTACACAAAGACTCGACCGTCCTGGCGGTACTGCAGCCCGGCCCTGGTCTTTGCTGGCGCCCGTGAGTGCGCGGCCTCTTGCTGCAGGGCCTCGAGTCCTCGGGCGCGAGGAGCGCGGTCGTGCGGCTGCTCTAAACGTTCCGTCATCTCGTCAACGTGCCCACAAAGGCTTGGCGGATGCGTAGCCTCGCCTTCAAGAGAAAGGCGTCATAGCGGGGAATGGTCTGCTTTTGCGGAAAACCTTCGTCAATAAAGGCCGAAACCACAAAATCCTGATCCTTACCCGTGGATGCAGGTTCTTTATAAGACTTAGTTCGCTCTTCAGGCCAGTGCTGACTCTTGCCTCGTGATTGCGCAACTCCTGACCCTGGTGTCAAAAGTCAAACCCCAGTTGCCGCGCTCTCCTCCTGGCCGGCACCGGCCGCGGATTCCTGGCCTTGGCTGGGCAGAACTCTTGAAAATCGCAGCTCGCGCACCACGCGCCCTCGTGCGGGTGAAACTCCTGTTCGTAGTTGATGTCTCGGCACAGAGCCTGCACCTGGGTCTAGGCTACATGGGGTAGTTGATATTTATGGTTGTCTTCCTCCAGCCATGCAACTCTTTGCCTTGACACTACCCAAGAGAGGCTTTACGTTGAAATTGGCCGGTTTGGTAAGTCCCGGAAAGGCTGCTCCTGAGTAATCAGGTGCTACTCCCTGTGCGAACAGGGTGAGAATCGGCCGCCGGGGGCGAACCGGTTTCTTATTGCCCGCCGTCATCCCCGTAGTACCGTCTCCACGACAACCCGATCTTGGATCAGCGC
>Ga0209845_1000157_pt1 | contig 10254 bp, 10 predicted proteins | sample GWRWS2_50_60_FD_187239 | JGI IMG/M metagenome (GOLD analysis project Ga0209845, IMG submission 187239) | Riverbed sediment microbial communities from areas with vegetation nearby in Columbia River, Washington, USA - GW-RW S2_50_60 (SPAdes)... | ecosystem: Environmental > Aquatic > Freshwater >... | reverse complement strand
CCCACGCCAGGGACGCTGCGCAACAACTCGTCCTTTTCTCGCCACACCGGACTCTCGCGAATGGTCTGAGCCAAGTCTGTGTCGGTGTGCATCAGCTCGCGTTCGAGCCAGGTAATGTGCGCCCGCACGCTCTTGCGGATGGGCTTCGGAGCGGTACTGAGGCGATTCTTCTCGGCCGTCAGCATCTCGACGAGTTGACGCCGTCGGGTCAGCAGCGCCGCCAGCGCCTGCGTCTGTTCATCCGGCAGCGGACGCGTCGCTGGCCGAATGACCTCGGCGAATTTCGCGAGGATCTGGGCATCGAGGGCATCTGTTTTGGCCAGTTTCCCGGTCGCCTTCGCAAAATCCCGCACGTGCCGGGGATTCACCACCACGACCGGCAGCCCGACGGTGGCCAGGGCCCCCGTGAGCGGCACTTCCAGACCACCAGTCGCCTCCAGCACGATCAGGGTTGGTGCGAGCGTACGGATCTGCTCCACCACGGTGACAATGCCCTGCTCATCATTCGCAGCAGCAAACCGTGTCCCGGGTCGCACGGCGATGTCGAGCTGGGCTTGGGACACATCGATGCCAACAAAGATGGGAGCGTTCATGAGGTCCTCCTGTCTGGCCCGGCCTTGCAAGATGCGGGCTCACTGGCCCACGCAACTGTTCGGGCTCCGCAGGTGAAGGGCATGACGACCCATGCTGTCCCCCGGTCTCAGCCGACCTCGGCTACGTCGGTCTATCACGCCCTGATTGGTGATCATCGGCATCATGAATGAGGCCGCAGCAAAGATACAAGGCTACTTTCCTGCTATAATTCCGCCACACCACGGCCGGCCGGCCGATGGCGACGGCCCACTCCCTCGACCCCAGACTGGCTTATGAGAATCGGTGTCCGCCTCTTTGCGTGCTGTGGTAGCATCGGTGAACAATGGATGCCTGCTGCACTGATAAGTCTGCCGCATTGGCGCAACTGAGCGAGCGACAGACCCAAACCCTTCGGGTCGTCCTGGTCCTGAACGCGGCGATGTTCGTCGTGGAGTTCGGTGCTGGCCTGCTCGCCGGCTCGGTGGCATTGCTGGGCGACTCACTGGATATGTTAGGCGATGCATTAGTGTACGGGTTTAGCCTGTATGCCGTCGGTCTGGGCTCGGTATGGAAGGCACGCGCCGCTTTGGCGAAAGCAGCGGCTATGGGTCTGATGGGTGCGGTCGTCTTGGGTCAGCTCGTCTTCAGGCTCATTCACCCCCACATTCCGGTCGTTGAGACAATGGGTGCGATCGGCGCTCTTGCCCTCATCGCCAATGGAGTTTGTTTTGCGCTGCTCTGGCGTCACTGTGCCGAAGATATCAACATGCGCTCGGTCTGGCTGTGCTCAAGAAATGACCTCATCGCCAACGTGTCGGTGTTGGTTGCCGCGTGGGCAGTGTGGGTAGCGCAGTCGCCGTGGCCGGACACTCTCGTCGGGGCATTCATCTGCACCGTGTTTCTTCGCTCGGCCCTCGCGGTTGCGCGGGAAGCGCGCGCTGAGCTGAGGACAGGAGAAAAGGTGTCCGGAACCGCTTCAGCTCCCCACCGTTGACGGCCGGCCGATGGCAACGGCCGACCAAACGATCTCACCCCACACGATCCCACGCTCGCGGTTTTTTTACTCTTGATTCTCCTCTCTTGGGCGCCGATCATCTTGCTATAGGCTGTTTGAAGTCGTGCGTCCTAGGCACAAGGAGGTGGGCTGTGGCGCTTCGGAACAGGGACTGGAGGCAGGTTGAGGTGGCCCCGAAAATGTCCGTCAAGAGAGCCTTTTAGCAGTTCTCTGCAGCGACGCTGCTCCCAGTTTTCGAGGTCCCGTCATTTGGGTCAGAGAGGGAGATTCGATTGACGGCAGAGTAATTTTGCTTTTGGGGGTGGCGTTCGCATTCCTTATTCCGAACCCCTCTGCGACTCGACCATCCGGGTCAGGTAGTTCAGTCGCGTGCGGGGCATGTTGAGAAACCGTTCTTCCGCATTCCAACCGTATAGGTTCTTTTCCCCCGCCTCGAGGATCTCTTCATACAAGGCCTTTGCCTTCCGCAGATCCTGAGGCAACCCATACCGACCTTTTTCATAGGCCAGGGCCAAGGCGAGCATGGCTTTCGGGTGCTTGCCTTCGGTCGCCTGCTCCAGTAACTGGACGACCCGGCGATGATCTTGTTGTACAAAGCTGGTTCCACGTTCGTAGTATTTCACCAACTCAAACTGGGCTTCATGATGGCCATGGGATGCGGCCTTATTCCACCATTCGACGGCTTCCCTGTGCGCTTCCATCGAGTAGGACTCGAGTAACTGCTTGCCAAGTTGATACTGCGCTTCTCCATCACCAGCCTGCGCTTTCGCGCGCACCTCTTCCATAGGCTGATATGTCCCGCCTACGCGGCCCATGCGCCTGTTGACGTCCTGAAGCGCCGATTCCCAATACTGCGCCTTACGCGGATCGGGGGCCACTTCGTAGCGGCCGTCCCGGTAGGCGGCCACCAATACCTCGAACTGGGCTTTGGCTTTCAGGAAATCCACCGGGTACCCATACTGTCCTGTGACATGCGCATCGGCCACGTACTCCAACGCACGCACATGGTGCTTCTCCACCGCTCGGTCCCACCACTTCCGACCTCTTTCGAGATCCTTTGGGACACCGTTTCGCCCAAATATATACATGCTTCCGAGGTTGTACTGCGTTTCCACGTCTCCCTGTTCCGCCGCCCGCTCAAGCAAGGTGAGGCCCTGCTCTCTGTCCTCTCGGTTCGGACTATCTGAATCCATGATCCTGTTTCCCAACTCGATCTGTGCTTCCGGCACACCACGTTCCGCATCGCGTTGCAAGGCCGTGATGGCCGCTGCCCGTTGGCGATACTCTGTCGCCGTCTGCCGATCGCCTTCAAATCCTTCCGGCCCCTGATCCACGCTCTTGGCAATCGCCCCCCACAGCTCCCCGGCTCTCCGGGGATTGACTGGAAACCCATCGGCACCCTTTTCATACCGCCACGCGAGTTCTTTCATCGCTGAGGTGTTCCCTCGCGCGGCTGCGCGCTCCCACCACTCTCTGGCCTTTTCTCGATCCCTGGCCACGGTCTCTTCGTAGATGCCGCCACTTTCTTTGCCGTTCCAATAATACCGACCTAATTCGAATTGCGCCTGGGGGTGGTCATCTTCCGCAGCCTTCGCCAACCAGACAAACGCTTCTTTCCTTCGCTCGGCGGTGTCCCCCTGGTGTCGTAACAGGGCAAACAGTTCAAATCGGGCGCTGGCGTCTCCTGCTTCCGCGAGCACACGCCACCACTTCATTTTTGTTTCCGGGCTTTGCGTGATCTGCAACAACTCCCGAATTGCGCCCCTGTGGCCCTGCGCGGCAGCCCGCTCATACCAGGTTTCGGCGCTGACGTCGGACTGCACCCTCGGAAGTCTTGCCGTGAGCGCTCGGGCCATACACACCTGCGCCCACGCGTGACCCGCATGGGCGCGCGGCTCACAGATCATCCAGGCCCGATTGTTGTACACGGACAGCAAGGGGATGATGAGAACGGCGACCACCACACAACCTGCCATGACGCGTGTTCCAGGGACCAGCCATGCCGGATAACGGGACTGCAAGAGGGACAATCCGCCCGGGGTGTGTTGAGCCAGCACCAACCCGGTCAAGACGACCATGAGGGCTGCGGCGTACCCAATGAGTGCGCCCGTGGGAATTTTAAACTGCATCAACAACTGGATGAGGTTGAAAAAAGACGTGCGGTTCCCCCCAGCGAAGGTGTACACGGGCGCCAGTGTCATCAGAAGAAGGGCCACCACCACGGTGACCAAAACGACCGTCCGCCGGGCGCTCTGTTGAATGAGACAGATCCATTTGGACAGGAACCAGGCAATCCAGTAATACACGGCGCCACAGAGCAACGCAGGCCCAGATAACCAGATCCCCATGAACAAACTTTGACGATCCCCTACCCATAGGCTAGCGAGGCCGCCAGCAACGAGCGCAGCCGTAGGGACAAGACCGACAAGCATGACCAAGTAAAAAGGAGATGGGATGCTATGAAGAAACGTCAAGAACAGTAGCCACCTGGCAGCCACCTGGCATGGCTTGAGACCGACTGGCTTCGTATCAATATTCGAACTCATCTTTGACCTAGTCATGGACCCAAATCGAGTCTACATCACACCCGCGAAATTGTCATTTGCAGTGGGTTCGCCCGGCACCCGCTCCGCGCTCGTCGCCGAGCGGCCAACCACTAGCGACCACGCACAACCAGTGTATTACCGGCTGCATTCTGTCTATGTCCTCCGTTTCCACAACGAAAAGAAGAGTAAGTGATCAAATCTTTGGTTGATGATCAGGCGAGGCGGGGGTCAGACTGAGGTGACCCCGATTCCGGCTGGGTTGTGGACGGTTCGGATGGTAATGGCATTAGGCGGCGGGTTTGCGGATGATGTTCCGGATGACGAGCATTAGGAGGAGGCCTAGGCGTGGATCGCAAGGGGCTCTATGAACGGAGCAATCAGCGATAGACGTCCTTGCGGTGCTCGATGGCGAGCACCTCCAGCCATTCTGAGCCGACGCGCTGGTAGAGGACCCGGTAGGGCCACACGCGGTAGGACCAGACCTTCTCCTTTTGGAACCTTCCTTTGAGTGGCTTGCCGTCCAGCGGGTTTCGGGCGAGATGGCGGAGGGCTTCCTTGATTTTTTCTTTCGTCACCTTGTCGAACGCTTCGAGGTCTTTGAGCGCCTGCGTGGTCAGGCGGACCTGTCTCACTGGTCCTCACCGAAGGCTTCCTTGAACGAGCGGACCTTTCCGGCCTTGGCTTCCTTTAGCCCTTGCTCCAAGGCCCTTACTGCCTTGGGATTGGACATGAATTCAAGCGTTTCTACCCAACTCTCGAACTCTTCTGCGCTCATCACCACCGCCTTGGGCACACCGTTCTTGGTGACGACATAGCGTTCGGAGAGCCGATCGACCTTTTCCACAATCTTGGAGAACCGATTCCGGGCCTCCTTCAGCGAGATCGTCTTGCTCATGACGTGGCTCCTTTCACGATCGAGTGTACACAATTATGGCGACCTCTTCAACTACCCCTGCGAAGAAAGCCCAGCTTCAAGAGAAACAGGTGCCAGCCACCTTCCTGCTATAATCCTGCCACACGACGGACGGCCTGCCGATAGCGACGGCCGACCCACGCGATCCCATCCCACACACCCCCGCGCCCGCGCGGGGGCTGATTTAGCTGTCTCCCCGCTTCTGCTATAATCCCGCCACACCGACGGCCTGCTGATGGAAAATACGCATCCTTATCAGCCTCACGACCATGACCACACTCATGGCACACTTGATCCAGTGCTTTTGACGACAGAGAAAGGGATTTGGGCCGTCAAGTGGTCCATGATCGGGCTCCTGCTGACCGCTCTTCTCCAAGCGGCAATCGTGGCTTTCACTTCCAGCGTGGCCCTTCTGGCCGATACCATTCACAACTTTGGTGATGCTGCGACCGCAGTTCCTCTATGGATCGCCTTTCAGGTGGCGAGGAAGAAGCCCAGCAAGAGATTCCACTATGGATACGGGCGAGTCGAGGATGTTGCGGGAATCCTCATCCTCTTTATCATGCTGGTGAGCGGGGTACTGGTAGCCACTGAATCGGTAAGCCGACTCTTCCAGCCGCATGAGATCCAGCACCTCGGTGCGGTGGTGGTTGCATCTCTCCTTGGTTTTGCCGGCAATGAACTTGTCGCGATGCTTCGGATTCGCACGGGAAAAGAGATTGGAAGCGCGGCCCTCGTCGCCGATGGCTACCACGCCAGGATCGACGGCATCACGAGTCTCGGGGTCCTCATCGGCGTGGTGGGCGTCTGGCTAGGCTACCCGCAAGCTGACGCGCTCGTTGGTCTCGCGATCACGATCGTGATTTTCAAAATAGTCTGGGATTCCGGGAAGTCGCTCTTCACTCGCCTGCTGGACGGCGTTGACCCCGAAGTGATCGATGAGGTGCGACACGCGGCTCACCATGTCGCCGAGGTTGTCGAGGTGACGGACGTGCGGGTGCGGTGGCTCGGGCATCGGCTGTTGGCCGACGTCAATATTGCCGTGGCCTCCGGGCTCTCCGTGGAGGAAGGCCACCAGATTGCGCATGAGGTCCAGCATCAACTGCTGCACCATCTCCCCTACCTCGCCAATGCCACAATTCACGTGGATCCGGCCACTGCCTCGGGGGAACACCATCACCGGATCGCCGACCATGCGCACGATGAATTGCCGACTCATTCACACTAAGAATACATCTATGGCTTGCAGGCCCCGTCCAAAGCAGTTCCTTCAGTTCTCCATGGTAGCTATAGCTGTCGCCATGGTGGCAACAGCAGCAAGCAATCAGTTCGGGACTCCCAAAGAAAACGAAGGTACGCGCATCTTCAAGGCGCCTGAGCATCCACACTACACCGGCCACTTTCGCCTGTCAGGGCACAAGGGCACGCTTGTGGGGAGCGTAGGGGATCAATCGCCGTGGGATCACATGGATTATGCCGGGAAGCAGCTACATCCTGTGTCGGGCTCAATCGAGATCACTGTAGACGAGCGGTTAAATACCGGCCTGGTCCTTGCCGAGTTTACCGATGGAGCCGATCGATATCGCATCCTGTTCGATCGGTTTGCCGCTTCGCAGCCATATCAGGACGGCGGGATTGCCACGCGTGTCTATGAGCATGGTGACTCAGGGAATGGTGATCCTCTTTATCCGAAGACGTGGCTCTATCTGGCTGGCTGGGGCAAGGCCGATGTCTTCAAGAACGGCGACATCCTTTACAAAGACTATGCGGCGCATTTCATGGTGATGGAGCGTTCCCGCGATCCAAAGACGAACGAAGTCCGCTACCCGATGAAGCGAGCATTGCCGGGAGGGGAAACCGATCCTGCCGGGATGGAAATTGATCTGTGGGTTCGCTCCAAGGAACAAAACACGAAGAACTTCCCTCCTTTTGAAACCTTCCTTCACCTGTATTGGGAAGAAGTCACGTGGCGGTAGCTGGAAGAAGGGAGAAAGAGGGGCTGGGAAACGGTGTCAGGAACCGATTTCGCTGAAGCCTGACAGCCTTCCGATGGCGACGGCCGACCGGAGTGCCCCCACCCTCGCGCGTCCGCGATCAATACCGTCCGGTCATCTCTCACTAAGTTCCTGTTACGACGACCGGCGTGGCTTAATGATACGGAACCTGACTTCATCGGCCTGCGTGTCTGCGGAGGTCCGTTCTCCCACGAACAACCCACAGCGGTAGAGGCCAGGTGTCCATTCGGTTTTAGGAGGGGATACCTTAAAGTAGCCGGACTGGTCACTCAAGGACATGATGACCCGGTCCTGTGCCAAGGCGCGTTGCTCTCCAGTCATCTCGGATGTTTCCAAGAAGCATTGTGCTGTGAGGGGCACCGCATCATACGAGGCCGACACCAATCCAAACACCAAGTAGATCTCTCGCTGTGTTGTGGGAAAGCTGTCCCCCGGGTTAACAGGAATAAAGTTATGATCACCGGTTGGAAAATCATCCCGCATGACCTGGCTCGCCGGGATGACAAATCGAAACCAACTGAAATCGGCGTCTCTGCCCACGAGCGACGCCCGCATGTCCAGTGGTTTCTGAGGTTTCAGCCGCTCGACGGCTCTCGCGTACAGTTCTTTCTCCGACAGGACTGTGGAACGAGAAGGATCGCCAGATGGGATGCTGTTCGCGGCATTGTCACCCTTCAGTTTCGCCATGTCGGGAACATGAGGGCGAATCTTCTCGATCCACTGGGCCAGTTTCTCCTTATCTAATACACGCGTTCCAGGCAGGAGTCTGACATTCTTGTTGTTTTCTTCAAATTCTACGGCCGTGTCATAGAGTATTTGAAAATGGACGAACGCTTCTTCCCACTGTTCCAGTTCCGCCAGACATTGGCCCATCCCAAACACCGTATCCACATAGTCATCTTCATTTGGATCAAGGTTGAACACACTTCCGAAAATGGCCAGCGCGTCCTTGCACCGGCCAAGCTGCACTAAGGTCAGCCCTAATTGATGACCGGCTGTGGGATCGTTGGGGTTGAGGGCCAGAAGTCTTCGGTAGATCGGCTCGGCCTCCTCATAACGACCTGCCACGAACAGTCTCCATGCGTCTGCGCGAATCATGGCCCATTCCTTACGCTGTGCCGGTGTCACTCGTGAAGGAGGAAAGGGTATAGAGCGTCGGCCTCGATCGATGGATCTATAGATCACTGATAGGAGATTGTTGGCAGGGAGCTCCAGCGGAGAACCGGGTGGCACTCTTTGCAACACGTATTGGACTTCCTCATCCGCGCCTTGATAGTCCAGGAGATCAAATCGCGCCCGGGCCATCCCCAATCGCCAACCGAGCAAATCCGGCGCGAGTTCCACGGCCTTCTTATACGGTTCGAGCGATTCCTCAAGGCGATCGAGTTTTCGGAGCTCTTGCGCCAATCGCAACTGAATCAAGGGATTCTTGGAATCGACCTTTGCCATGCGTCGCAACTCGGCGATTGATTCCTCTCCCCGTCCCGAGCGAATCAACACACTCCACTTCGCCCATCGGACATCTAACGCGGTTGGTTTCCTGGCGAGCACCGTGTCATAGGCCTCAACCGCTTCTTTGGGGCGGCGGGAGGTGGTGAAAATATCACCGCGTAATTTCTGTAACGCGAGCGCGGGGGGATGGGCTTGAATCCATTGGTCCAGGATATCCAGCGCACCGCTTGTCGCACCACTCTCCCACGCAACTTTCGCGCGTTCGGCTACTTTCTCCTCTGAACGCAACTGTGGTTCCTTCGCGAACGCCAAGGGACCCATCGTCAACGTCAACACAACTGGCAGACCAAGGAGCATTGCGATGGATTGATACCTTCGTTGGACGGAGGTGTTTGGGATGTGAAATGGCAAATATCTATTCACGAACACGTTGACGCTCTTTGGTCGGGGTTAACTTTTCCAACAACAATGTGACGGTGAAATAAACCACCGTGTTTATCGCCTACTATAAGGCGAATCATTTGTGTGGAGGAATCTTGCAACGAGGATTCCAATGCATGTTTTTATTATATTCTATTTCAACAAACATAAGGGGCAGAGCACTTTTTCTTCCCCCACCCTCGCCCGTCCGCCAATTTAGCTGTCTCCCCGCTTCTGCTATGATCCCGCCCCAGCATGAAACCACGAATTACGGTCATTACATTGGGCGTAGACGATTTGGAAAAGTCGCTCCGGTTTTATCGCGATGGGCTAGGATTTCCGACGGAAGGGATTGTTGGCACAGAATTTGAGCATGGCGCCGTCGCCTTCTTTGATTTCCAGCCAGGACTGATGCTCGCCCTTTGGCCTCGCGATGACATTGCCTATGACGCGCACCTCTCCCAAACCCCTCACAGTCCTACCGAGTTTACCATCGGCCACAATGTCGGCAGTAAGGAAGAAGTGGACGCGGTTATGGCGCAAGCGAAACGAGCGGGTGCCAGGATTACCAAACCTGCCGGCAATACATTTTGGGGAGGCTACGCCGGTTATTTCCAGGACCCTGACGGTCATTTGTGGGAGATCGTATGGAATCCACGAATGGAAATAACTGATTAGACCTGAGTCCGGACGATGGCGACGGATATCCGGCTCCCCCACTCCCTCGCGTGGCCTTGTCGGTGAGTCCTGAACACTTCATATGGCTGAGCATCAACCTGGACACGATCCGACGGATTGGCTAGACTTTCCCTCTCCCCATAATTCCAGAAAAGGAGTGACCAATGAGGTTCCTTCATGAGCTGCTGAACGGTCTGCTGTGTACGAGCCTGACGGTCGCGTCAGTGTCCGCAGGTGCAGCTCAAGCAGGCGGCGGCAATTTGGTGACTAAACCCAGCAAATATTCAGTCCCCGAAACGATCGACCGGATCGAGAGGGCCGTCACGGCGAAGGGGATGCAGATCTTTGCCCGGATTGACCATGGCGGAGAGGCAAAGAAAGTGGGGTTAGAAATGAGGCCACCGAGCTTCTCATCTTCGGCAACCCGAAGGGCGGGACCGCTCTGATGGTGGCCAGGCCAACGGCTGCGATTGATCTCCCCATGAAAGCCTTGGCATGGGAAGACAAGGATGGCAAAGTGTGGCTCACCTATAACTCGCCCGAGCTGCTGCAAGAGCGACACGGTGTGCCAGCCGAGCTAACATCCAAACTCGATCCGGTTGGTAAACTACTTGAGCAGGCGGTGGAGTAGTGTGAAGAAAA
>Ga0209845_1000156_pt1 | contig 10315 bp, 11 predicted proteins | sample GWRWS2_50_60_FD_187239 | JGI IMG/M metagenome (GOLD analysis project Ga0209845, IMG submission 187239) | Riverbed sediment microbial communities from areas with vegetation nearby in Columbia River, Washington, USA - GW-RW S2_50_60 (SPAdes)... | ecosystem: Environmental > Aquatic > Freshwater >... | reverse complement strand
GCCAGCTCGATCGCGACGACCTGGCCGGGCGCCACCGCCACCAGCGGCGACAGCCATTCCGGGACGCCGGCGGGCAGCAGCAGGCGCTCGGCGGCGCCGGCGAGCACCGCGGGGTCGTCGGCGACGGCCAGCACCAGGGCGCCCCGCTCCCGCAGCGCCGCCTGCACCTCCAGGAGCTGCGGCAGGACGGCCCCGCTCGGCGCCACCAGCAGGACCGGGAAGCCGGCGCCGATGGCGCCGATCGGTCCGTGCAGCAGGTCGGCCCCGGAGAACGGGGCGGCCAGCGTGCCGGTCAGCTCGGTGACCTTGAGGGCGACCTCGAAGGCGGTGGCGTGGTTGAAGCCGCGGGCGACCACGGCGCAGGCGGGGGCGTCGGCCAGCAACCTGGCGGCGGCCCGGCCGGCGGCTGGCGAGCTGTCGGCGATCGCCCGGTCGAGGGCGGCCGGGACCCGCCGCAGCGCCTCGACCCGCGCCGGGTCGCCTTCCAGGCCCGCCGAGAGCAGGGCCAGCGCCCCCAGCGAGTTGACGTAGCTCTTGGTCGCGGCGACGGCAAGCTCCTCGCCGGCGTGCATGGCCAGCAGGTGGTCGGCCGCCGCAGCCAGCGGCGAGCCGGGCGTGTTGGTGACCGCCACCGTGGGCCGCCCCTGCGCGCTCGCCTCGGCGAGCACGCCGACCACGTCCGGGGAGGTCCCGGACTGCGAGACGCCGACCACCAGGGCGCCGTCCAGCCGCGGCGGCCGCCGGTAGAGGCCGTACAGCGACGGGGTCGCCAGCGCCACCGGCAGCCGGTTGTGGGCGCCGAACAGGTACTTCGCGTAGCGGGCGGCGTTGTCGGAGCTGCCACGGGCGGCGATCACGACCAGCCGGACGTCGGCGGCGAGCCGCCGGCCAAGGGCGAGCGCGCCCGCGGCCTCCCGCTCCAGCAGCCGGGCGAGCGCCGCCGGCTGCTCCCCCAGCTCCACCTCCAGACGGCTCATCCCTTGACCGCCCCGGCGGTCAGGCCGCTCACCACCCGCCGCTGCACCAGCAGGAAGAACACCACCACCGGGATGGCGTACAGGGTCGAGCCGGCCATCACCCCGCCCCAGTCGGTCCCGTGGTTGGTGGTGAACGACGCCAGCCAGATCCCGAGCGTCTGCCGCTCGGGGCTCTGCAGCAGCACGTAGGCGATCAGGTAGTCGTTCCAGACCAGGATGAACGAGAACACCGCCGTGGCGACCAGGCCGGGCGCGACCAGCGGGAACAGGATCCGCCGGAAGGCGCCCGCCCGGGTGCAGCCGTCCACCATGGCCGCCTCCTCCAGCTCCATCGGGATGTTGATGATGAACCCTCGCAGCGTCCAGATGGAGAACGGCAGCACGAAGGTCATGTAGGTGACGATGATCCCCGCCAGGCGGTCGGTCTGGCCGGCCCGGTCCAGCATCAGGTAGATCGGGATGATCAGCGCCTCCAGCGGCACCATCTGCACCACGATGAGCATGACGACCAGGGCCTTGCGGCCGCGGAACTGGAACCGGGCCGCGGCCAGCGCGGCCAGGAACGCCAGGCCGAGGGAGACCAGCACGGTGACCGCCACGACGATCATGCTGTTGACGACGTCCATGGTGAAGAAGGGCTTGCCGATGGCGGTGCGGAAGTTGTCGAGGGTCGCGGGGAACGGCAGCCACTTCGGCTCGAACGACAGGATGTCGACGCCCCGCTTGAAGCCGGTCGCGACCATCCAGTAGATCGGGAAGATGGTCACCACGAACAGCAGCAGCGCGGCCGCGTTGAGCAGCAGCCTGGTGACGCGGCGCCTGGTGAGCCTGGGCATCACGCCTCCACCGCGCGCAGCATCTGGCGGACGTAGAAGGAGGTGATCACCATCAGCAGCGCCACCATCACGACCGCGATGGTGGCGCCCTTGCCGTAGTTGCTCACGCCGAACGACTCGCTGTAGGACCAGATCCCCAGCAGGTAGTAGTCGCGGCCCGGCCGCTGGTTGAGCATCACCCAGATCTGGGTGAAGACCTTGAAGTCCCAGATGGTGGAGAGGATGGTGAGGAGCAGGAAGATCGGCTTGAGCATGGGGAAGGTGACGTTCCAGAACACCTGCCAGGCGCCGCCGCCGTCGACCCGGGCCGCCTCCTCCAGCTCGGCCGGCACCTGCGTGAGCCCGGCGTGGAGGGTGACGGCGACGAACGGCAGCGCGCCCCACACGACCACCAGGACGACGACCGTGAACCCCTCCAGCGGGCGGTCGAACCAGTTGTGGTTGACGAAGTCGCCGACGCCGAGCCTGGTCAGCAGCCAGTTCACCACCCCGAACTCGAAGTCGAACATCCACTGCCAGACCGCGATCGCGGTCAGCACCGGCGTCGCCCACGCGGCCACCAGCCCGGCGGTGACCAGCAGCCGCATCCGCTTGCCGAGCCGGCGCAGCAGCAGCGCCACCAGGGTCCCGAGGACCATGGTGAGGCCGACGCAGACCACGGCGAACACGACCGTGCGGGCCACCACCGTCCAGAAGAAGGTGTCACCGAGGATCGCCCGGTAGTTCCGCAGGCCGATGAAGCGCCCTTCGGTGCCCGCGAACAGCTCCCGAAGCCCGTACTGCTGGAAGGAGAGGACCACCAGCCGGTACAGCGGGTAGCCGAGGACGGCGGCGAGCACCAGCAGGCTCGGGGCCAGCAGGCCGTAGGGCACGAGCGGGCGGAGGCGGCGCGCCCGGGCCCCTTGCCTGGCGGCCTCGGGGGCGCGCCGCGGAGACGACGGGAGTCGTCGTCGCCTCGTCTCCACGGCGCGCACCGATGGCCTCCTTCCAGCCGTCGCCGGCTACGAGCCGGTGTTGAGGGTCGTGGTGATCTGCTCGCTCGCCTGCTTGGTCGCGTCGGCCACGCTGGCGCGCCCGGTGAAGATCGACACGAGCATATCGGGCAGGATGTTGGCCGCCTCGACGTTGGCCCAGTTCGGCGAGGTCGGCGTGAAGCGGCTGTTCTTGGCGGTGGAGTCGAACACCGACAGGTACGGGTCATCCTGGTGCAGCGACAGCAGCGTGGTCGAGTTCGGGATGACCCCGCCGACGGTGGCCATCTGGGTCTGGAACTTCGTGTTGGCCAGGAGCTTGACCCAGTCCAGGGCCAGGTCCTGGTTCTTGCTCTTGGTGGCGATGCCGAGGTCGGAGCCGCCGAGGAACACCGGCGCGGTCTGGCCGGCGTTGCGGCTGGGCAGCGGGAAGGCGGCCAGGTCGTTCTCCAGCTTGGGGTTGCCGGTCTTCGGGTCGAGGATGACGCCCTTCTCCCAGCCGTTGGCGACGATCATGGCGATGTGGCCCTGGGCGAAGGCCTGGTCCTGCTTGGCCTCGTCACCGCTCTTGTCGGCCTTGGAGCAGCAGTCCACGAGCGCCTTGAGCGTGGTGAGGCCCTGCTGCGACTCTGGGCTGTCGAGGGCGCCGCGCCACTGGTCGCCTTCCTGCTTGGCGATGTCGCCGCCGAAGTCCCAGATGAACGGCAGGGCGGCGTACCAGTACTTGCCGGGGAAGTAGAAGGCCGAGAACCGCTTGTCGCCGGCGTTGGCCGCCATGAGCTTCTCGGCGGCGGTCTGCAGCTCCTCCATGCTCGTCGGGGTCTGGCTGATGCCGGCCTTCTCGAACATGCTCTTGCGGTAGATGACCGCGCGGCTGCCGGCGAGGTACGGCGCGCAGACCAGCTTGCCGTCCACGGTGCAGGACTCGGTGAGCGACTGCAGCCAGGTGGCGCTGTTCTCGAACTGGTCCTTGCTGGCGCTGAGGTCCTGGAGGGCGCCGGCGGCGCCGTACTTGGACACCAGCGTGTTGCCGAGCTCCATGACGTCCGGCGGGCTGCTGCCGGCGAAGGCGGCGTCCAGCTTGGTGGTGACGTTGCTCCACTGCTGGAGCTGGACCTTGACGGTGTCGTTGGGGTGGGCGGTCTTGAAGTCGGCGTTGACGGCCTCGACGACCTGCGGCGGGGCGCTGCCCTCCATCAGCCAGATGGTGAGCGTCCTCGGGCCGGTCTGGGCCTGCTGGCCGCCCGAGCCGGACGGCTCGTCGCCGCCACAGGCCGCGAGCAACAGGGCCATGGCGAACGCGAGGATGGCGGAGATGCGGAGTCGACGGGACATGGGGACCTTCCCTCCTTCTGCTGGGACGGGCCTGAGCTAGCCGGGCGGAGGCCGCCCGGAATGGGTGGCTGGCAGGGTCGGGGTCGCTCGCCGGAGCCGCTCGCCGCCGTGCACGAGGACGCCCTCGGCGACGGTGGCGACCACCCGCAGCTCTAAAGGAGTCCGCGCATCACCCTGACGTCCGCCCTGATCGCCGTCAGGGATCCCGTGGTCTTGGTGATGCGCGGACTCCTTTAGGTCCAGGAGCACCAGGTCGGCGTCCTTGCCTGCTTCGAGGCTGCCCTTGACGTCGTCGACGCCGATCGCCCTGGCGGCGTTGCGGCTGGTCGCCGCCCACAGCTCGGCCAGCGGCCGGCCGGTGGCGGACTGGAGGTTGTGCAGCGCCCGGTCGAGGGTGAGCACGCTGCCGGCCAGGGTGCCGTCGGCCAGGCGGATGGCGCCGTCCATGTGGATGGCCGGCTGGTCGCCGACCTGGTAGGCGCCGTCGGGCAGCCCGGTGGCCCGCACGGCGTCGGTGACCAGCACCACCCCGTCGGCGCCCTTGGCCTGGAGCAGCAGGCGCATCGCGGCCGGGTGGACGTGGACGTTGTCGGCGACCAGCTCGCAGGCCAGCTCGGGGACGGTGAGGGCGGCACCGAGCATGCCGGGCTCGCGGTGGCCGAGCGGGCGCATGGCGTTGAAGGCGTGGGTGACGTGGCGGACACCGTCGGCGACCGCCTGCAGCGCCTGGTCGTAGGTGGCGTCGGTGTGGCCGGCGGAGACGGTCACCCCCCGCGCCACCGCCTCGGCGACCAGCCAGCGGTTGCCCTCGACCTCCGGGGCGACGGCGAGCAGCCGCACGATGCCGGAGTCCAGCAGGCGCGTCGCCTCGGCCCGTTCGGCCACGCGGATCAGCGAGCGGTCCTGGGCGCCGCAGCGCACGGGGCTGAGGTAGGGGCCCTCCAGGTGGGCGCCGAGCACGGTGGCGCCGCGGTCGACCGGTCCGAGGACCTCGCCGACCGCCTCGAGCGCCCGTTCCAGGTCGCGCCCGGAGGCGGTCATGGTGGTCGGCAGCCAGGCGGTGACGCCGTGCCTGGCGTAGAAGCGGGCCATCCGGCGGAGCCCGTCGGGGTCGGCGTCCATCACGTCGACACCGACCGCCCCGTGGACGTGCAGGTCGACGAAGCCGGGCAGGACGACCAGGCCGCTCGCGTCGAGCACGTCGGCGGTGGCGCGGCGGCGCTCGGGTGGCCGGCCCTGGCCCATGGCGGCGATCCGGCGGCCCTCGACGGCGATCCAGCCGCGCGGCCACTCGCCGCCGGGGGTGAGGACCCTGGCCCCGGTGACCAGCAGGGTCGTCATGTCCGTCGTCACAGCGGCAGCCGGGTCCGGCCGCGGTAGGCCCGCAGCAGCCGCTGGTTGCGCTCGGTGGCGTCACGGCCGTCGAGGTTCTGGCTGACCAGCACGGGCGGGGTCGCGCCCCGCAGCCGCAGCAGCTCCGCCACCCTGGCGGCGAGGGCGGCGACCACGGCGGCGCCGACCACGGTGGTCATCGGCCCCACCCGGTCCCCGCCGGCGAGGGCCACCGCGGCGTCGCCGGCCGGGCAGCGGTTGTCGACGACGACGTCGGCGAGCTCGTGGAGCTTGGCGCCCGACGCGTGGCGGGCGGCGGTGGCCTTGGCCTGCTCGACGTTGGTCAGGGCGACGACCTGGAGCCCGCGGTCCCGGCAGCCCAGTGCGACCTCCACCGGGACCGGGTTGACGCCGGAGCTCGACACGACCACGACGACCTCACCGGGTCGCAGGTCCTCGCCCTCCAGGACGGTGGCGGCGTGGCCCGGCGTCCGCTCGACCCGGCCGACGTCGAGGCCGGCGGCCGGCGCCAGCGCCGGGTCGACGATCGGGTTGACGCAGGCCAGGCCGCCGGCCCGCAGGAAGGCGTCGAGGGCGACGAGCTGGGAGTGGCCGGCGCCGAACAGGTGGAGCACGCCGCCGCCGGCGACGCTGTCGGCGACCAGCCGCGCCGCCGCCTCCAGCGCCTCCCCCTGGGTGGCGGCGACCTCGGCGAGGGTCGCCGTCGCGGACTCGAAGTAGCGGTCGAGCGCGGTCATCCGGGCCTGGCCTCCAGTGTGGTGGGCCGCTGGACTAGTCCACTACGGGCAAGGTAAAGTGGCCTAGTCCACTTGTCAAGAGGAACGGTTACACTATTGCCATGCGGACGCGCCGGCACGGGGAGGCGATCGGCTCCCTACCTCCGAGGCTCTCGGCCAGACGGCCCAAGGGCGAGCAGCTCCAGGAGATCCTGGAGGGCGTCGTCGGCGCCCTGGACGCGGGCGCGGTGCTGCCCTCGGAGCGGCTGCTCGCCCAGCGCTACGGGGTGGCGAGGGCGACCGTCACCCAGGCGATCGACGGCCTGGTCTCCCGCGGCCTGGTCTATCGCGTCCACGGCAGCGGCACCTTCGTCGCCGAGCCGAAGTTCCGCCAGCCCCTGACCCTGACCTCCTTCACCGAGGACATGCGGGCTCGCGGCATGACCCCCGGGTCGGTCGTGCGCAGCCAGGCGATCGTCCCGGCCAGCGAGGTGGTCGCCCGCCACCTGGCCCTGGTCCCCGGCACCCCGGTGGTCCACCTGGAGCGGGTCCGGACCGCCGACGGCGAGCCCATGGCCCTCGAGCGCACCCACCTGCCCGCCCAGCAGCTCCCCGGGCTGGAGGACGCCGACCTCACCGACGCCTCCCTGTACGAGCTGCTGGAGCGCACCTGGGGGGTGCGGGTGGCCGAGGCCGACCAGTGGGCCAGCGTGGTCCGGGTCACCGAGGACGAGGCGGCGCTGCTGCACGTCTCCGCCGCGCAGCCGGCCCTGCTGTTCCAGCGGGTCACCCGCGACCCGGCCGGCACGCCGGTCGAGTACGTGCGCTCCCTGTACCGCGGCGACCGCTACGAGGTCCACACCCGCCTGGAGCGCCTCGGCTGACCGCGCTGATTGCATTATCGCTTAATTGCGGATAGCCTTAACCCATGGCCAAGGAGACCGCGGTCGACGAGACGCTCCGTGCCCTCGCCCATCCCGCGCGGCGCACGATGCTGCAGCTCGTGTGGGACGCGGAGCGGTCCTCCTCCGACCTCGCCGACACGGTCGGCATGTCGCGCCCCGCCGCCTCCCAGCACCTCAAGGTGCTCCGCGACGCGGGCCTGGTCCACGTGCGCGTCGACGGCAATCAGCGGCTGTACCGCGTCGACCTGGAGCGGCTGTCGGCGGTGCGCTCCCAGCTCGAGGAGTTCTGGGGCGCGAGGCTCGGGCGCCTGGCCGCCGAGATCGCCAGCCAGCGGCGCCCGCGCGGCGGGAGTGGCGCGTGACCACGGATGGGCTGGACGGCGAGGCGGTCACCTGCGAGGTCGTGGTCCCGGCAGCGCCCGACGAGGTGTTCCGCTGGTTCGTCGAGCCGGCCCTGCTGGTCCGCTGGATCGGCGTCCGGGCCGCGCTCGAACCCCGGCCCGGCGGCAGCTTCCGGTTCGAGATCGCCGCCGGGGAGTGGTGCACCGGCAGCTACGTCGAGGTCGTCCCCGGCAGGCGGGTGGTGTTCACCTGGGGCTGGGACAGCGGCGCGATCCCGGTGCTGCCCCGCCTGGCGGCGGTGGTCGCCGGCCGCGACCCGGGCCCCGACCCGGCCCTCAGCGGTCCGCCCCGGACCTGACGAGAGGAGCGCGACATGGCCGTCGACACCACCGCCGAGATCACCGTCGACCGACCCCGCGACGACGTCGCGGCCTACCTGTGGGACCCCGCCAACGACCAGGAGTGGATCGGCGGCCTGCGCAGCGCCCGGCTGGTCACCCCGGCGCCGGTGACCGTCGGCAGCCGGGTGCAGCGGGTCGCCTCGTTCCTCGGCCGCCGCGTCGAGTACCTCAACGAGATCACCGAGCTGACCCCCGGCCGGCTGGCGATGCGCTCGGTCAAGGCGCCGTTCCCGATGCGGATCACCTACGAGCTCCACGACGCCGGCGGCGGCGCGACCCAGGTGGCGGTACGGGTCGAGGGCGACACCGGTCGTTTCTACGCCCTGGCCGGCCCGTTCCTCGCCAGGGCGGTCCACCGCTCGGTCGGCCGTGACCTCCGCACCCTCAAGCGGGTGCTGGAGGCACAGCTACCGGAGTCACGGTCGCGGTAGCGCGGCCCGCCAGGGGCTCACGAGAGTCCCAGCCGACGTGCGGCCGCTTGCAACTCGTCGCGGAGCTGGCCGAGCGTCGCCAGCGTGTAGAGCCCATCGATCTTGTTGGCCGCCCACAGATCGTAGATGCGGCGCAAGTCGTTGAGCCGGTTCTTCCAGCCGATCCCGTCGACAGCCGCCATGACGTACTGCGTCGGCAGCCGTTTCTCGGCCATCTCCTCCACCTCCCGCACGGCATCGGTGAGCTTGGAGCCCGTCGAGTCGAAGCCCTTGGCCGCGACAACGACCTTGGCCCGGGCCCCTCCCGCCGGGATCGCAAGGTCACATGGCGCCGTCTGTCCACCCCGTCCCTCGAACCTTGTCCTCGTCTCGCACGGGAGCCCGAGATCTCGCGCGACCACTTCGATCTCGTCCTCGACGCGCCGCCCGGTGACGCCGGCGTCAGTAGCGGTGCGCCGGGTGCCGGCGCGCGCTACGAGCACGTCGCCAAAGTCATAGACCCGATGGCGCTGCTCGTCGATCAGCCGCACGGCGTCGTACTGTTCGTCCAACATGGCAATCACGTCCACGGCGCGCTCCCTGGCAAGTGCTGTCCAGGAGGCTCTGCCCAGGTGATGCTTGAGAATGTTCTTCAACTTCTCGCGCGTGAGTCCGACGGCCAAGCCGAGCACCGGCACGGCGTCGGGGTTGTCGGCGACGAACGCCGCCAGCGTGGCTCGGTCGACTGTCGAAAGCCGTGCAAGCTGGCTCGCGACGGCCCGGATCTCTTCGCTCTGCGCGGTTGGGACGGTCGGATCGAACGGGTTGCTGAGCTGAGTGAGCGACGCCACGTAGTCCGCGAACGACGCCAACCCTGGGGTCATCGGCCCACGAACACGTACTCGGTCGCCGCTCGCCGTTCGGCCTGGGCGTGAGTGCCGAAGTGATAGCGATGATCGATCTCGCGAACTTCGACCTCGCCTTTGGCGTCGCGCAGCAGCGCTTCGATCGTTTCGGCGTCGGGAACCGCGTTCGACGAGTAGGAGAGGACGATCGTCGAGCGGGCGAACCGCTTGAAGGTGTCGCGTAGCGCTTCGGCGACAGTGCGTTTGTACGAGAACGGGGTGTAGCGCTTGGCGAGCTTCTTCGTCCGAGTCGTCTCCAGGATCGTCGTACCTCGCCAGTAGACCGCGAGTCCTTCCAGGAAGTGGTACCGCTTGATGTAGCAGTTGTCGTCTCGAGGCGGCGCGTAGGGCGGGTCGAGGTACACCAGGTCGTAGCCGGCTGGGTCGAGGTCGAACACGTCGCCGCAGATCGCCCTGCAGGACTGGCGGTTGTCGAAGACGACGGAGTTGTAGGCGGCAGCGGTCTCGACGAACTGCTCCCGGAGCGGGAGCCGTAGGTCGCGCCGCCCGTCGTCGTATCGGAGACCGGTGACGGTGAAGACCCCACGGGGTTGTTTGCGGGCAGCCGCGAGGACCAGCGCCGAGATCGCCAGCGCACGCCGATGACCCCGCATCCGGTCGATGTGGGACCAGGCCGAGTCGAGGAACGCGCGGTCATCGGCGGTGAAGTACAGACCGTCGAACGTGCGCCGGATGAAATCCCTGTCATCGATCGGAGGGCCGATGATCCTATCGATGTCGGCCTGGGTGAGGCGGACATGCTGGTTCTCGACCGTAGCCCGGGCGATGGCAGTCGGGAAGGCGAGGAAGTCGTTTGTGGTGACCGAGCAGCCGAGCGCCTTCAACAGGTAGGCGACGACTCCGCTTCCGCTGAATGCGTCGAGAACGGTACGACTATGGAGCTCATCGAACAGAGCTGCGAGATGAGGAACGAGGCGGTACTTCGATCCCATGTACCGGATTCGAGGGAACGTGGCCACCTGCGTCACGACCTGCCGCAGGTGGTTCGCCCTGACGTCATGCTTCGCACGATCGGGCGGGTCGTACCACAGCATCGGCGTCCAGGGCGACGCTCCCATGGCTGCCTTCCCTCCTTCGGGTTCACGAGGTCGTCAGGGGAAGGTGACCATGCGAACGTAGGTACGCCCTGTGACAATAACCCTT
>Ga0209845_1000154_pt1 | contig 10329 bp, 13 predicted proteins | sample GWRWS2_50_60_FD_187239 | JGI IMG/M metagenome (GOLD analysis project Ga0209845, IMG submission 187239) | Riverbed sediment microbial communities from areas with vegetation nearby in Columbia River, Washington, USA - GW-RW S2_50_60 (SPAdes)... | ecosystem: Environmental > Aquatic > Freshwater >... | reverse complement strand
CCAAAGCAACTCTTTTGTCTCCTAGCTGAACAGGAGGAAATACTTCGTAGCCTATTCCATGACCATAAGAATCTGTTATGAAAAGAGGCAAAGTTGTAACAATCAGTGAAACTAATAATGCTTTTTTTTGAATCAATATTTTCAAATCATTCTTTTCCTATTTCGTTTTTCTTTTCTTCTTCTTTTCTATACTTTTTTTAATAGCTAATGAAAAAAGTGTGCCAGCTGGTATTGCGATTATCGTTCCAATGCTTACATAAGGAGCTAAAAAGAAATCTCCAATCCAAATTCCACCATCAGTTGTAATCTCCATAAATGTGCGCGGTCGTAAAACTAACTGAACAGTTTTAGAATCAATCTTTTCATTTCCAATATCATCAGTGTAACTAACTATTACTTCAAAAGGAATTTTGTGTTCAGTAGCTAATTCTTGTTGTGGAGTTTTTATCTGAGATATTATAGAAATTGGAATGTTTTGTTGAATTGATGAAAATGAATGAGTAACTTCTCCTTGAAATACGATATTCTCTGGTGGAACAATTTGTACACTAACTTTAGTTAGATCAATATCTTGAGAAATTATCTCAACCTCAAAAGGAAATTCTGCATTTGGAAATATGGCTTCAGGTGTTATGGTATGGATGGTTACTTTAGGTTGATTCTTGATTATAATTGGAATTGCTATGTTATTTGTGGTAGGGCTTTGTGGCTCTACATTATTTTTTACAAGAACTTGAGAATACAAGATATTTAGAAAATGTGTACCAACACTAGTATCAGATGAAATTTTAAAATCAACTGTTCTTCCATACGAACCCTCAGTTGATAATCTATCGATTTTTATTTCATTTGCATCAGCAGGAATGATGGAACCATCAGGATTAGTAATTACCAATGAAATATCTTGCTTATCTTCCCATCCGTTGTTTTCTATTAAAATTGAAACTGAGAAAGTTCTTCCAATTACTACAGACTCGGGATGTATTAGCTGTAAATCCATACTACCTTCCATTGTATGTTTAATGGTTTCAGCCTCTGCTAATGGTAAGTAAATCACAAAGAGTATTGAAAATAATAAAAAGGCATGATTATGGAATCTCACAATGTTTACCTACTTTTTTTATAGACTAGAAGGCTTTTCTATGTTACCAAGAAATTTACCTAAGCAATACTCTAAGGCTAAATTTGCCTTTGGCTTGGGGCGATCTGGAGTTGTTGATTCATAAACCCAATTATGATATAATCCTCCTATAGGCGCGATACTATGGTAACTGAGGTAGCAAATTCAAAAGAGAAATGCCAACGTTGCGGAAAAGGTAAAATGGTTACTGATAACGAGTCAGGAGAGATGTTTTGCTCAAAATGTGGCTTTGTTATGTCTGAAAAATTACAAGAATCTGGTCCTGAATGGCGATCCTTTACTCAAGATGAACATGGTGATCGAGCAAGAGCAGGTGCACCAACATCACTTACAATGCATGACATGGGACTTGCAACCATTATCAATCCCATGAACAAAGATGCAGCAGGAAGACCATTAACAGCATCGATGAAAAGTACGATTGAACGTCTTAGAACTTGGGATAGCCGAAGTCAGGTTCATGAACCAGTTGATAGAAACTTTAGACAGGCATTTAGTGAGCTAAACAGATTAAAAGATAAACTTGCAATTTCAGATGCTGTTATAGAAAAATCGGCCTACATTTACAGGAAGGCATTAGACAAAGGTCTAGTTCGTGGAAGATCAATTTCTGCATTAATGGCAGCTGCACTTTATGCAGCATGTCGTGATACCGCAACCCCGAGAAATCTAAAAGATGTAGAAATTGCTGCAAATATCAAAAGAAAGGACATTGCAAGATGCTATAGGTTACTTGTAAAAGAACTTGATCTTAAAATGCCTGTTGCGGATTCTATTCAATGTGTCGCAAGAATTGCAAGCAAAATCGGTATTGCAGAAAAAACAAAACGCTATGCAATTACGGTTTTAAAAAGTGCTCAAGAAATAGAAATTTCTGCAGGGAAAGATCCCATGGGGTTAGCAGCTGCAGCTTTGTATTTATCTTGCGTCAAAAACGGTGAAGATAAAACACAAAGAGATATTGCAGAATCTGCAAATGTAACCGAGGTAACAATAAGAAATCGATACAAGGGATTAAAGGAATTACTTAATCTCTAATTATGTATTTTCTAACCTCATAAACCATGAAACTTTTAGGAAGACGTACCGCTTACTATCATCATAGCTACTCGTTCAAAAATACTAAGCATTGTTTCTCCAGTTAACATGTCTATGATTCTATCCCCAAATTTATCAATTACAAAATCCACACCTTCACCTAGCACTTTAGTTTCAACTACAGTCAATATCTGATCTAATGTCTGTTCTGCCACCACTTCAGATGATTGACTACCATTAATTGTAAAACCAAATATTGAAGGCATAATTCCGCTAATAATATCTGGAGTAATATTTGACATTACTTCTGATGCAGCGTGTTCCGTAGGGTCCCGTATTGCATTTGCTATTATTTCAGAATCCATCAAAATATCTTAAGAATCTCTTTCCTATAACAAGGAAGGACCTTCACTATAGGAAAAGCAAACCAAATTGGTAAATTGCTGAATAACTAATTCCATTATGGCATGAAAGTTTTTTCTTTTTTGCTTAAAGGGGATTACAGTAAATAACAAATTAAAGCTTCACATTACAACAATAATCAGAATTGAGTGCAACTGACTTACTTCGTAAAGATCATCAGCAGATAAAGCGATTAGAAAAGATTGTCTCAAAATGCTATCATGACCTTTACGCAGGAAAAAATATTCCATTCTCCGATATAGAATTAATTACATTAATAATTTCAGAATTTTTGGATTCTATACATTATTCAAGGGAGGAAAACTCGTATTTTCCGTGTGTAGCTAGTTATGAAACTCTAAAAAAAGAAATTCGAACTTTTTTGATAGAACATGAATTTGGTCGTAGAATTGCCAGTAATATCGCTAAACACCTACAACGATGGAAAAAGGGAGAAGATGCAAGAGAGCCAGTTGCAAGATTTCTTCGAACCTATTCAATTTATTTACAGGATCACATGGCAAAAGAAAATGAATTTTTTGATAAAGCCCAAAAAACTGTACTTTCAAAGGAAGAAGAGCAAGAGATGTTCGAACAGTTTCAATCTGTAATGGTAATTACAAAAAAAATCGAAGAAATGATTAAACAAATTGATTTTTTAGAAAATCAATTCTGGTTCAAAAATTAATTTAGGTAGTAATTAGAAAAATTTTTAGAACACGAAATTTAAGAACCACTGGATGAGTATTTTATGGAATTAATGGGTAGAGGATTTCGTCAAATAATACAAGAATCCCCACTGTATTTTCAAATACTTCTCAAATTTGCTGGTTACAAACTTTTCAATAAACGTAGTCCACTTTATGGTTCAGCAGATATAATCAATGTATGTAACCTTCATTGTGATCATTGTTACTGGTGGCTAAATAGAAAAGAAAACGAGGAACTCACTGTAGAACAATGGAAAAAAATAATTGATGAAAAATTCAAAAAACAACATGTTTTCATAGTGACTCTTGTTGGTGGTGAACCTATGATGAGACCTGAAGTTGTAGAATTGTTTGTTAAAGAATTTCCCAAAAGAGCATGTGTAGTAACAAATGGAACCTACCCTATTCCAAATCTCAAGGACATTTACTTTTATTGGATTTCTATAGATGGTACAGAAAAAATCCATAATAATATACGCGGTGATAGGACTTGGCAAAAGACTAGAAAAAATGTTATTGATTATGTAGAAAAAAATGGAGAAAAGGCCTGGAAAGATATCTGGATAACGATGACTATCAACTCAAGAAACTACATGACTGTCAAACAAGTAATCGAGGAATGGTATGACTATTCCAATAAAATTGGATTTCAATTTCATACCCCATTTATGAAAGGTGATCCATTATGGCTTCCCTTTGGAGAAAAAAGATCTAAGGTGGTTGACGAAATAATTGCTATGCAAGAAAATGGGTATAAAGATTACATTATCAATCCAAAAAGTCAACTGGAAATAATGAAAAAAAGTTGGGGGGGAAAAGGAACAACACCCATTGATTGTCCAACATGGGCTATTCTATCAGTTGATCATATGGGAAGAGAGAAAAGTCCTTGCTGTATTGGAAGTGCTGAAATTAACTCTATGAAACCAAGATGTGAAGAATGTGGTCTTGGTTGTTATTCTGTATTAATTGGATATGGAATGAAGGGTTAGGTAGTTAGTTCAGGTTTTAATGTCCATACAATAGCTAAAATGACAAAGGGTACAGATATCATTCCTGTAATTTCAAGGATAATTAGTAATTGAGTCTTAGCTGCCTCAGACGGAGCAGTTAGAATCCATGGTAATGGAAGCGTGATTACAAACCAGATAATAGAAAGTAAAGCAATTATCTCAACTTTTTTCTTTGTACGTGGTTTCATAATTCCTTACCTCCTTCACTCTATTAATTTTGTTACTATTCAAATCATTTGAAGATGCATCTTCAATTAATTTTCATAATTCCTAAAATGTTAAAATTTTACTCCAAATGTCCAACGCCGATTTATTATGAAATTAATAGCTCCCGCAATGCATATTGAGATTAAAGCGGCTAACATGTAGTAAACAGTCAATGATTCAACAAGGACATAAATCGAGCCCAGTTGAACTGCCATTCCCAACATACTAACACTAACAAATTTACCATACATGACTATTGTTCTCTGGGAATCTATTGAATCTGTAAATGTCCAAAATTTATTTAAAACAAAATTAGAAGTAATTGAAACTGAAATTGCTAATGCATAGGATAGAAAATACCATAAACCAACATATTCCGTTAGATAATAAAGAAGCCCAAGATTAACAAGAACCCCACTAGCTCCTACAGCGTAATACTTTGCAGCATGTTTTGCGAAAAGCGATAATCTACTTCTTTTATCTTGATCTCGTAACGTCATTAGCTTTCCCAAGTTAAGATGTTACTAATAAGTAAAATCCTGAATTCTATCTGAATCATTTACTTTTAAAATTTTACAGAATTTTTTTCATTGAAAAATAACATAGCCTTAAAAAATTTATAATTAACCAATAATAATTGTAAAAATTATAATAAAATCTTAAATAGTTTAAATTCATATACTAATTGATGCGAAAGGATGCAAATCCTATCGATTAAAACCGCGTGGCTCCGCAGAACATAAAGTGAATGTCAAAGGTCTTGATGACTCGGACAAAGAGAGGAAATCTCTCAAAGTTCTGCATAGGGAGTCACGCCATTTCTATTTATTGTTTAATAATATCAACTGAAACTGGTCCTAGAAGATTACCATTTGGATCTATAGTAATTTCCACTTCTTGCTTTTGAGGAATTATGATTCCAACATTACCAGAATATTCCCAAGTATAGTAGGTTGAAAAACCAGTTTCATGAGGAGTTCCCTTTAAAATAAAATTCTCTAAATAACGAATCGATTCACCATTCAATGAAATTGTCAAAATTTGTGGACTGTCCCCATTAGGCACAAATCTGTATGCATATGTTCCTTCTTCTATTTCAAATGAATCAGTAAAAATACCATCTTCATAATTTTCTGGATTGGCTAGTGTCACATGAAAAATACTATTCTTATCCTCAATGTCTCCATTTTGAATCCCAAAAAATCCAATCGCTACAGCTATTCCAACTGCAATAGCAATATAGCCTCCAAATTTTGTCTTCATAGAAAAATCTTATAAAAATGAAAATAAAAAAATTTCTTAAAGTGATTTTTTTGAAAATTCTAATATGTTTTCTTTTTCATAAATCCCTATTCTCATGTTTTGGAATCAAATTTTCATTTAGAAGAAATACTTAAATACTAACACTCTAAGTTAGCGTAAAATGCAAAAATGTCCCCTTTGCGGCGAAACGCTCAGCAACGAGTCTGGAATGCATAGTCATATACGAAAAATCCATCCTCAACGAACCACTCTTCAGAATATCTAGATTTTAGTATAGACGTTTTTTCCTATTTTTTGTCAGAGAAATTTCATTAACTGTTAATCAAAATTCACATCTTGAATTAAAAATCAATTATTCAAGCATATCGCATGTCAAATTTCCAAAACAAGTGGTCAAAGCCAGTAAGCCCAGGACTAACTGATAGAATTAATGAAGCAGTAAAGCCAAAAGGCGCATTAAAGCCTCGAGTAGAAATGGCAGTTAAAAGACTACAAGGTCAGATATCAAAATTAGATAATATGCTTACAAAATTAAAACAAAGAGACGAAAAGATTTTCAATAGAATCGTTATTGCGACTCAACAACATGATACTCATAGCTCTAAAGTCTTATCAAATGAACTAGCAGAGGTAAGAAAGGTTAGTAGGGTTCTTGGAAATGCAAGAATGGCCTTAGAACAAATTGAACTCCGATTAACAACATTTCATGACCTTGGTGATACTGTCGTAACTATAATGCCAACTATAGGTCTAATGAGGAGTCTTAAATCATCACTTGTAAAGTTCATGCCAGAGGCAGATCAAGAAGTAAACAGAATGACAGAAATGCTGGGTGGATTAATGACAGATACTTTCTCAGGTGATTCCTCATTTGGTATTGAGCCATCCACAAGTGCAGAATCTGACAAGATTTTACAAGAAGCAGCTGCAGTTGCCGAGACAGCTGTAGGTGAAAAATTCCCTTCAATGCCAGTAGAGCAGGCATCTCCATCATCTACAACTACACGATACATGTAGTTATTTGAAACATCTTTTCAAATAGAAAATAAATTCAAAAAATTGTTAAGACTCTTTTCTGGATTCTTTAAAGTTCTTGATTTTTTCGCCTTCGATATTTATAATAGAATCAATACCTGAAAGTTTACCTCGTAAATTGTTAATCATCGAACCAACATTATCTGCCTCGTTTTCAACTGAACTTCTTTTCCTAGTTAGATTCTGAATTCCCTGATTTTCTTCCTCAATATACTCACTAACCTTCATGAGTTTTTCTTTCAGATTCTTAATATCTACAGATTCATCTTCAATTTCTTTTTCTAGATTTGTGCGTTTATCCTTGAGATTTTTAATCATTAGGCCGACAAAGTCAATTGCCTCTTCTAATTTCACACGTTTATCCTTTAAAGCTCTAATTCCAATCTGGCCTTCAAACTGTGATGATGTTTGTGTTTGGGAGCTGTTTTCAGATGGTGGAGGTATTCTAGATTCAGGTTCTGAAATAATCTCTTCGGGCTGATATTCCTCAACTGGTCTCTCTTCTACCATTTCCGAACCGCCAGATTCTCCATATTCTTCCTTCTTTTTTCTGAATTTTTCAAACATTATGACTAGAATTGGTGTGTACAGTATCGAATAAAAAGTTAGAGATATGATAAGCTGACAATTAGCTTTCTTACTGTACATGCTACCTTCCAAGGTTTTGGATTTTTACCCCCGCGCCAAAAAATCATCAAAATAGCACTTTATTGGGAGTGAAACATCCGTTCCGCTAGGCGTTCCGCTATAAGGTTTCAGAATGTCCCTCATTAATCAAGCATGATTATACTATACCATGTCAAAACAACAATACAGATCCGAAATGGGCATCATGGGAGATATCCTTGGTGTTACTATGGATGGTGGACGAAGTGGAGTCATTGTCTCTGCAATATCCAGAAAGGCTAACCTTTCTCACTATGCCGTACTTGACAAATGTGAGAAGTTAGTAACTGCAGGATTAGTAGATTCAGTAAAGAACGACAGGAATAGAGTTTATTTGATGACCGAAAAGGGAGTCAGATTTTTCCAGGAGTTCCAGAGATTCCAGTCCCTCGTTGAATCCATGAATCTAAGGTATTAGTCAATGAACCCACAAATGGTAGTGCCTTACTGGCAAGACCGCTCTCCAGAGGATGGAATACTTTTTGTAAGGACAAAAGGTATCCTGACAACGATGGTCAGAGCCCCTCTTGTAGCAGTAGGGTTAATTGTAATGGCAATATCTATGCCGATTCAGAGTACTTTTGGTAGCATAAGGACACTTGAACTTATAGTATATCCAGATGGAACAACACACATCTCTTCTGAAATTTTAGCTGACCCTTTAGAGCCAGACTTTGCTGTGAAGCTTTTTGGCACTACAATTGATAATTTTGTTGCACAGGATGAAAACGGTTTCTTACTTTCAGCAAACATTGAAGAGGATTCTGCTTTGGTAGAAACCCTTGGTTCATCTACAATTTCTATTAATTATGATATTCAGGATCTAGTATCTAAAGAAGGAAGAATTTGGTCATTTAAAATCGATTCACCAGTGGAATATTCACTTTTAATGCCAAGTAATATTGTCATCGTCGGCATGAGTACTTATCCACTAAACATGCAGATGATTAACGAACGATCTCAGCTTTTATTGCCAAGTGGTCCAGTTGAGATAAACTACTTTTTTGGAGTATCCCAAATACCTCAAACCCCAACTCCTAACCCAGAACAAAATTCTGATAATTCTATTTACTTTATTGGTGGAGGAATTGCTGCCGCTGGAGCAATTGCAGCAGTATTCATGAAACGATCAAAAGGTACAGCAACTAAGAAAATAACTGAAACTATTGTAAAACAAGAACAGATTACGGAAAAATCTCTAGATGTTGAAACTATTTTTGAGTTAAGACCAGAATTAAGAGATGATGATAAACAACTTGTTTCATTCATTTCTGCAAATGGAGGCCAAGCATACGAAAGCGAGCTTCGCAAAAAATTTCTTCAACCACGAACTACTATGTGGAGAGCAGTAAAGAGATTAGAAAGATATGGAATCGTGGAAATTGATAAAAAGGAATTACAAAATTTGGTGAGGTTAAAGAAAAAACTGGAGGATGAAAACTGATGAGAAAAAAGGCTACTTCTATAGCTTTATTGGCTTTAGTTGCCTCCATGATTGTAGGCAGTATTCCTAACTATGTCTATGCAGATTCTCAATCTGACTCGTTAATCAGAATTGCTACACAGGCTAGAGACCAGCTTCGAATTCAATTATCAAAAGTTGACACTTCTCAAGAAATTAAAGCAAAATTTGAGTTAGGTTCTGCTGAAATTGAATCTCTCATAAAAGCATCAAAAGATGAGAATATTCCTGCTGCAAGAGAGCACTTTCTTTCTGCCATGAAAATATTTAATGAAATAATTCAACAAATATCTGAAAAAGCACCAACATCTGAAACAGCATTATCTGCATCCCAACCCGCAGAAGCACCAAGAATTTCAAACGAAATTGATAGATCAGAACGATATATTGATCAACTAAAAGGTATTTCTGACAAAAATGGATTTGAGATTGATTTTAGCCATGCCTATGAATTAATTGATATAGCAAGAAATCAACTCGGAGAAGGTAATTCTGAAGCAGCAAATTCTACAATTGAGGAGATAAAGCATTCAATTAGTGAGCTCAATAAAACGCTCAGAGAAAAAACTAGACAATATACAACTGATCGTGCAAAAACCTTAGCTGAAAAATATCTTGAAGATTTAGACATACTCATTGCAGAAGCAGAAGAGGTAGGAGTCTCTCAAGAAACTCTTGCCAAATTAGTTGAAATCAAGGAACATTTGAATTCAGCTTCTGATTCTTCTGACGTCGACCAAATTATCAATGAGCTTAGACAGCTAATTTCAGCTAAACAAGATTTTGAAGATACAAAAATAGAGAGACTAAAATCTAGAGTTAATCAACTCGAATCAAAAATAGTTCAGCTCTTAAATCATCCTTATGAGATTCCAGAATTAGATAAAGCACAAGATATGCTTTTAGATCTAACGGTTCTCATTTCTGAGGGAAGTTATAATGAAGCATTACGAGTATTAAACTCCCTTAATGATTTAATTAATGAAATTGAATCCTCCATAAGCCAAAGAGATGAAGAAATAGCTGTAAATGAAGAAGATTCATCTTCATCCCTTGATGATTCAAAAACCGAGAGAATCAAGATTAAAATTCAGAGATTAGAAACTGCGATAAACAAGCTAGCTGAAGAGGTTGGAGAAAATGCTGCCGCCAAACGATGGTTAGATAATGCATTATTATTATTAGAAAATGCAAAGAAGCATGTGGATGATTCACCTGATGAATCTTTGAAAATTATCACTAGTATAGAACAGATTATCAAGAGAATACAAAATACCATTCAATAACTTCATATACATTTTCAAGATGAAGCTTGTTACATGGCTTCAAAACAAATCACTGTAGGAGTAGGAATTCCAATGATAGTTGTGGGTGCCTTGATTGCACTATTGT
>Ga0209845_1000151_pt1 | contig 10351 bp, 9 predicted proteins | sample GWRWS2_50_60_FD_187239 | JGI IMG/M metagenome (GOLD analysis project Ga0209845, IMG submission 187239) | Riverbed sediment microbial communities from areas with vegetation nearby in Columbia River, Washington, USA - GW-RW S2_50_60 (SPAdes)... | ecosystem: Environmental > Aquatic > Freshwater >... | reverse complement strand
TCGACAACCTCCAGGACCTCGTCACCGACGTGCTGCGCCGCGGCGTGCCGGGCGACCTCATCGAGACGGGGGCGTGGCGCGGCGGCGCCACCATCCTCATGCGGGCGGTCCTGGAGGCCTACGGCGACACCGAGCGCCAGGTGTGGGTGGCCGACTCCTTCCAGGGCCTGCCCAAGCCCGACCCGGGGCGCTGGCCCGCCGAGGCCGGCGACGAGCACTGGACCCGGGAGCAGCTCGCCGTCCCGGTCGAGCAGGTGCAGGCGAACTTCGCCCGCTACGGGCTGCTCGACGAGCGGGTGCGGTTCCTGGTCGGCTGGTTCAAGGACACCCTGCCGAGCGCCCCCATCCAGCGTCTGGCGGTGCTGCGCCTGGACGGCGACATGTACGGCTCCACCATGGAGGCGTTGCAGGCGCTGTACCCCAAGCTGTCGGTCGGCGGCTACGTGATCGTCGACGACTACGGCGCCATCCCCCAGTGCAAGGAGGCGGTGACCGACTTCCGGGAGGCGCACGGCATCAGCGACCCGATGGAGTGGGTCGACTGGACCGGCGTCTGGTGGCAGCGCTCGGCGCCGGAGCGCTAGCCCCTCGGGCGCTTGAAGAAGGCGATGGTGCCGCCCACCTCGGCGGTGTGGACGGCCACCAGCTCCCAGCCGTCGTCGCCCCAGTTGTCCAGGATCTGCTTGGTGTTGTGGGGCAGGAGGGGGACGGTGGCGTACTCCCACTTGGTCATGGCGCGGTCTCCGGTCCTCGGCGGTCGGTCTCGGCGCCGAGGCTATCGGCTAGCCGGCCTGGCGGGCCAGGAGCTGCCGGCGCTCGTACTCGTTGAGGCCACCCCAGATGCCGTGGGGCTCGCGCACCAGCAGGGCGTACTCCCGGCACTCGGCCAGCACCGGGCAGCTCCGGCAGATCGCCTTGGCCGCCGTCTCCCTGGCCAGCCGCTCGGCCTTTCGCTCCAGGTGGTTCGGCGCGAAGAAGAGGTTGGACTGCGGTCCCTTGCAGGCGGCCCGGTACTGCCAGCCGATCTGGAGCTCGGACGACGACAGGCCGCTGGCTGCGGCGCTGGATGAGATGGCCATGCCGATGTTCCTTCCTCGCCCCGGTCGCCAGCGCGTCACCTGCGTGCCCGCGCGGGCCGGGCCCACCGCCAAGCCGTTCGGGCGGTTCGAGATGGCAGCGTAACCCACGGCACCGGCGGCCTCAATCCCCGGGAAATAACGCTTCGGTTGCGGCCCTGTGATATCTCACGGACCGCTTCAACGCGGCATAAAGGCGCTACCCGGGGCGACCGTTCTCCTCCCCGGGGGCGCGGCCGTCGTCCGGGCCGGACGCGGCCGGTGGGGGCGGTGGGGGCGGCGGCACCGCCGGGCGGCCGTCGTCGGGGCCGCCACCGAAGGCGCTCGGCCGCCCGAGCACGCTCAGCAGCTCGACCGGGATCGGCATGACCAGGGTCGAGTTCTTCTCGGTGGCCACCTCGGAGACCGTCTGCAGGAACCGGAGCTGCATCGCCCCTGGGTACTGGGCCATGGCGGCGGCCGCGTCGGCCAGCACCCTGGAGGCCTTCTTCTCGGCGTCGGCCGAGATCAGCAGGGCGCGGGCGTCACGGTCCGCCTCGGCCTCGCGGGCCATCGCCCGCCGCAGCTCGTCGGGCAGCTCGACGTCCTTGACCTCGACCGACTGGACCTCCACGCCCCAGTCGTGGGTGACCCTGGCAATGATCTGCTTCAGCTCCCGGTTGATGCGCTCGCGCTCGGCGAGCAGCGTGTCCAGCTCGTACTTGCCGAGCATGGCCCGGAGGTTGGTCTGGGCGGCCTGGCTGGTGGCGAACAGGTAGTTCTGGATCTCGACCACGGCCCGCACCGGGTCGACGACCCGCGAGTAGACGACCGCGTCGACCTGCATGGTGATGTTGTCCTTGGTGATCACGTCCTGGGGCGGCACGTTCATGGCGACCACCTGCAGGGTGACCTTGCGGATGCGGTCGATGCCGAACGGCAGCATGAAGATGAGCCCCGGGCCCTTGGGCCGCGCCAGCACCCGGCCGAGCCGGAAGATCACCCCCCGCTCGTACTCCTGCAACACCGAGATCATGGTGGCGACCGCGATCCCGACCAGGACGAGGACGACGATCACCAAAAGAACAACGACGCCGGTGCTCATCGATCGTCCCTCCCGTCCAGGTCGTCCGACTCCGGGGTGCCGGGACCTAGTTTGTCACGGGATGGGCGACGCGGGAGCCCCCTTCGCCCAGGTCGGTGACCGGCTCCTCGGTGAGGCCGCCCCCGCCGCCCGTCACCGTCCGCAGGAACGCGTCGGCAACCAGCGCGAACGGTGGGTAGCCGAGGTAGCCGAGGACCGGCATCTCGAACAGCGGCAGGAAGCCGACGTAGGGGATGCGGTAGTCCCAGTGCGGCACGGCGCCCCAGTTCCACATCTCCCACAGGATCCCGGTGCCCAGGCCGGCCACGGCGACCAGCAGCACCGGCCCGGCCCGGCCGTCGCTGACGAGGGCGAGCACGTTCGGGCGCCGGCCGCGCAGCTCGGCGACGCCGTCCAGGACGCACCACGGCGCCACCCAGACCAGCGGGAACGCCTGCTCGGGGAACAGGTACAGCAGCGGCACGCAGGCCAGGCCGACCACCACCAGCACAGGCGCGACCCACGACGGCAGCCGCACCGCCGGCGGGTTCGGGAAGCGGACGAAGGAGCGCAGCAGGTCGCGCGAGGTGGCAAGGGCCGGCAGCACGAACACGAACGACAGCGTCTTCAGCAGCACGTGGGCCTGGTCGCCGTAGACCGACGTCCCCACGTACCGCCAGTTCTCCAGCCGCCAGTTGGCGATCTCGAACGCCCACCACAACGGCGCGCTGAGCGCGAACAGGGCGGCCACGCGCCAGCCGCCGCCGTGCAGCAGCGAGCGCCCGGCGCGGCGCCAGACGACCGCGTCGCCGGCCAGGATGTAGCCGGCCCAGACGAAGTCGAACCAGTAGCCGCGGACCGGTTCCACCCCGGCAAGGCTCGTCCCCCAGCCGAAGCCGCAGATCGCGAGCCCGGCCGCGAGCTGCAACGCGACCAGGCGGCGGTCCGGACGCATCTCGCGCCTACTCGCGGTGGGCGGGAGATGGGTCGGGTCGGGCCCGCCGGCCCCGGCGGCGGGCCGGGCGCACCGCGGCCGGATCGTCGGGGCGGACCTGGAGGATGCCCTCGACCACGGCGTCAACCGTGACCCGCTGACCGGTGCCGAGGCTGCCGTCGCCGGCGGCCAGCCTCGCCCGCCACATGCCCCCGTCGACCACCACGATGCCGCCGGGGTTGAGGATGCTGCGGACCACGCCGCGGGAGCCGACCAGCGCCTCGGTGCCCATCGGGGCCTGGCGCTGGGAGCGGAGCACCACGGTCAGGACGACCACGAACCACGCCAGCGACCAGAGCACCCCGAGGACGGCCAGGCGGCCGTCGACGCGGAGCAGGGCGGAGGGGCTGGAGAACAGCCACCAGGCGCCGGCGGCGGTGAGCGCGGCAGCGCTGGCGGTGCCGAGGCCGAGCCCGCCGACCGCGGCGTCCACGGTGAACAGGGCCTGGCCGGCGAGCAGGACGGCCAGCGCCAGCCAGTTGGTCGGCAGCACGGCCAGCGACCAGGCGGCCAGCAACGCGCACACCAGGCCGGCCGCGCCGGCGACCCCGAACCCCGGCTGGAACCACTCGAAGGCCAGGCACGCGGCCGCCGCCAGCACGAGCAGGTAGGCGAGGCTCGGGTTGGCGAGCCCGTGCCTGACCCGGTCGAGCAGGGAGCGGGAGAGGAAGCGGACCCGGAAGCCGGTCACCTCCAGCGGCCGGCCGTCGGCGGTCTGGCCGTCCAGTCGCCGCACCGCGTCGGGCAGCGACTCGGCCTGGTAGTCGGCCAGCCCGGCGGCCTCGGCGGCCGCGCCGTCCAGCGTGCCCCGCGCGACCGCCGCCGGCAGCCCGGCGGCGGCCGGCAGCCCGGTCTCGGCGGCGGCGTCGCGCCCCCGCCCAAGCTCGGCGGGGAGCGCCGGGCCGATGCGGGCCTGCCTGGAGACGCCGACCACGTCGGCCCCTGCCAGCAGCAGCGCGGCGGTCCCGGCGGCGGTGGCGGCCCGCGGGCCGACCCACACCGCCACCGGCACCCGCGCGTCGGCCACCGCCGCCCTGGCCGCCGCCGGGTCGATCCCGAGGCCCCCGAAGCTCGAGAGCTGGATCAGGAACACCCTGGCCCCGCGGCGCTCGGCGCCGGCCAGGTCGCGGCGGAGCGCGCCGAGCATGCTCGCGTCCAGCACCCCGGATGCCTCGAACACCTCGACCACCGGCCCGCCCTGCTGGGCGCCGCGGGCGGGAGCGACGCCGAGGACGGCCAGCAGCACGCCGGCGAGGCAGAGAAGGGAGGCGGCTCGTCGCATCGCCGCCATTGTCCCTGCCCGCCCCTGCGCGCGCCACGCAGGGCGCCCGGGGGCTTACGATGGCGCGATGTCGCTGGAGCTGCTCGACCGGGCTCGTCTGCTCGTGGTCACCGGCAAGGGTGGGGCCGGCAAGACGACGGTCGCCGCCGCGCTGGCCATGGCCGCCGGGCTACGAGGCCGGCGCACGCTGGTGGTGGAGGTGGAGGGCCGTCAGGGACTCGCCAGGCTGTTCGGCCGGCGTTCCCTGGACCACCAGGAGACCCGGGTGGCCGAGCGGGTCGAGGGGCTGGCGGTCGACCCGGAGGCGTCGCTGCGCGAGTACCTGGGCCGCTACGGCTTCGCGCCGCTGGCCAGGCTGCTGACCTGGGCCAGGCTCACCCACTTCATCACCGCCGCCGCCCCCGGTCTCGGCGACGTGTTGCTGGTCGGGAAGGTCTGGGAGGCGTCCACGCGCGGTCAGGGCGGCTACGACCTGGTGGTGCTCGACGCGCCGCCGACCGGGCGGGTGGTGCCGTTCCTGCGGGCCCCGGAGACGGTCGCCGAGCTGGCCAGGGTCGGTCCCATCCGCCACCAGGCCGAGCGGGTCAGGGAGCTGCTCGACGACCCGGAGCAGACCGGGGTGGTGCTGGCCTGCCTGCCGGAGGAGCTGCCGGTCGCCGAGACCCTGGAGGGCGTGGCGTCGCTGCGGGCCGCCGGGCTGACGGTCGCCTCGGTGGTCGCCAACCGGGTCACCGACGACCGGCTGGGCGGCCGCGCCGGCCGCCTCACCGCCCTCGCCAAGGACCCCGCGCCGCTGGTGGAGGCCGCGAGGCGGGCCGGGGCCGAGCTGGACGGGCACGGGCTCGGGGTGCTGCTGGCCGAGGCCCGCGACCGCCAGCGCCAGGTCGCGAGGGAACGCCGCCTGCTCAAGGAGCTGCGGGCCGGCGTTGGCGACCTGCCCGTGGTCGAGCTGCCGTTCCTGGCCGGCGGGGTCGGCGGCCCGGACGGGGTCCGCGCGCTCGCCCGCCGGCTCGCCGAGGTCGCGGAGGAGTCCGGAGCACGCCGCTCGCTGCGGGCCGGGGCGCGCGCGTGACCCGGAGGGGTCCGGGGGCCCTCGCCACCGCTGCGCCCTCGCCGCTGGCCGACCTGACCCGGTCGGCGCGGATCGTCGTCTGCTGCGGCTCCGGCGGGGTCGGCAAGACCTCCACCGCGGCGGCGGTCGCCCTGTGGGCGGCCGAGAACGGCCGGCGGACCTGCGTGCTCACCATCGACCCGGCCCGCCGGCTGGCCCAGGCCCTCGGCCTGGACCTGCTGTCCAACAGCCCGAAGCCGGTCACCGGCAAGGGCCTGCCGGCCGCCGGCCCCGGCAGCCTGGACGCGATGATGCTCGACATGCGGCGAACCTTCGACGAGGTGATCGAGCGCTACGCCCGCGACGAGGAGCAGCTCGACCGCATCCTGGCCAACCGCTTCTACCAGCGCCTCTCGTCCACCCTGGCCGGCACCCAGGAGTACATGGCCATGGAGAAGCTGTACGAGCTGCACGAGTCGCAGCGGTATGACCTGCTGGTGGTGGACACGCCCCCGACCCGCTCGGCGCTCGACTTCCTGGACGCCCCCGACAACCTGAACGAGCTGCTGGACGCCCGCGCCTTCCGGCTGCTCATCGCCCCCGCCCAGCGCATCGGGCGCGGCTACCTGCGGGGCCTGAACATGGCCACCACGGCGATGACCAGGATGGTGCGCCGCGTCACCGGGTCGGAGCTGCTGGCCGAGGTCGGCGAGTTCTTCGCCGCCTTCGAGGGCATGTACGACGGCTTCAAGGAGCGCGCCCGGCTGGTCTACGACCAGCTCAGGCACCCGAGCACCGCGTTCGTGGTGGTGGCGACCCCCGACGAGGCCGCGCTGCGCGAGGCCGCCTTCTTCGCCGGGCGGCTGGCGGCCGACCGGATGCCACTCGGCGCCCTGGTCGTCAACCGCATCCACCAGGCCGGACGGGTGCCCGAGGTGCCGGACGGGGCGAGGCGGCGGCTGGCCGAAGGCGGCGCCGACGGCCGCCTGCTCGCCGACCTGATCGAGCTCCACGACGGCCTGGAGGCGCTCGCCGCGGCGGAGCGGCGCCGCATCCGCGCCCTGCTCGCCACCGTCCCCAACCTCGGCGTGGTCCGCGTCCCCCTCCTCGCCGACGACGTGCACGATCTCACTGGGCTGCGCCGGCTGGGCGGCTACCTCTTTGCCTGACGCAGTCCTCGGGCCATTCGGGGGGGAGCCCGCTCCCCCCCGAACCCCCCCAAGAGCCACACGGGCCGACGGCTTGAGCCGCAGCTACGGGCCGGCCTAGCGCAGGCTGGCCTCCCGCAGGGCCGCCTCGGTCGCCTCCAGCACCTCGCTGCGGACCCGCACCAGGTCGGCGGCTCGGGGGTCGACCCAGAACCAGAGGCGCAGGCTGAGGGCGCTCTCGCCGAGGTCCTCGGTGAGCAACCGCGGCGCCGGGTCGTCGCTCACCCCGTCCACGCCGGTCGCTGCGGTCAGCAGCAGCTCCCTGGCCTTGGCGGCGTCGTGCCCGTAGGGAAGCTCCAGGACCACCTCGACGCGGCGGCGCATGGTCGCGCTCGCGTTGGTGAGCACGTTGGTGAAGAGCTGCTTGTTCGGCACCAGCACCCGCTGGCCGTCCGGGCTGCGGAGCTGGGTCGCGCGCACGCGGACGTCCTCCACCGTCCCCTCCGCGCCGTCGGTCGCGATGTAGTCGCCCCTGGTGAACGGGTGCTCCAGCAGCAGCACGATGCCGGCGGCGAAGTTGCTCACGATGTCCTGGAGGGCGAAGCCGAGCGCGACGGTGGCCAGGCCGAGGCTGCCGACCAGCCAGCCGAGGTTGACCCCGCCGAACGACAGGGCGACCACCACACCGACGGTGACGACGGCGAAGTAGGCCAGCTTGGCCAGGAGCAGCTCGAGGTGGGGCTCGGTCGAGGCGCGACGCAACGCCCTCCCCACCCCGCGCCGCACCGCCCGCGCCACCAGCACGGTGACCACGAGGACCAGCAGGGCGGCCAGCAGGCGTGGCAGCCGATCGATGAACTGCCCGCCGAACTGCCGGAACGAGTCGGCCAGGCGCTCCAGCGTCAGCGGCTCGGTCGGTTCGAGGATGGCGGCGAGCAACGGCGGTAACACGGACGAACGGCCTCCATAACGTTAGGGCGACGGTTTGACTCCTGCCAATCGACCACCCTATATGATCCGATCAGCATGGCCGACGCCCCGATATCTGCGCCGCCGGCCCGTCTCCCCCACGGCCGCACCGTCTCCGTGGTGGGCGGCCGGCTCGTCCTGATGGTGGCCGTCATCCTGGCCGTGGCGCTGATCGGCAGCGTCGCCGCGCTGCCCGTGGTGGTGCCGGCCGGCAGCTTCGCCAAGGCCACCGTCCGCAACCTCGGGAACGTCCCGCCGCTGCAGGAGGCGCTCCCCGACCCGGCGCAGCGCTCGGTGGTCTACGCGGCCGACGGCAAGACCGCCCTCGCCGAGCTGGTCAAGGACGAGAACCGCCAGGTCGTGCAGCTCAAGGACGTCCCCAAGCGGGTCCGCGACGCCGTGGTCGCCATCGAGGACGACCGCTTCTACCAGCATCACGGTGTGGACTTCCGCGGGATCGTGCGCGCCGCCTTCGCCAACCTCAGGAGCGGACGGGTCAGCCAGGGCGGCAGCACCCTGTCGCAGCAGCTCATCAAGAACATCGTCACCGGCAACTCGCGGACCATCGACCGCAAGCTGCGCGAGGCCATGTACGCCGTCGAGCTCGAGCGGCGCATGACCAAGGACGAGATCCTGGAGCGCTATCTCAACCAGGCGTACTTCGGCGAGGGCGTGTACGGCATCGCCACCGCCGCCCGCCACTACTTCGGCAACAAGTCGATCCGGTTCCTGACGCTCTCCGAGGCGGCGTCGCTGGCGGCCACCATCGCCGCCCCCGAGAACTACAAGCCGACCGAGAAGAAGGCCAACCTGGCCAGGCGCAACCTGGTGCTGGACCGGATGCTCGCCCTCGGCTTCGCCAAGCCGAAGGACGTCGCCAAGGCCAAGCGGGAGAAGCTCAAGGTCGAGCGGTACAAGCAGCCGAACCGCCAGCCGTACTTCGTGCGCTACATCACCGACCAGCTCCTCAACGACCCGCGCTACAACGAGGCCCTCGGCAAGCCCGGCAGCGACGCGCGCGTGAACAAGGTGTTCCAGGGCGGCCTGAAGATCTACACCACGCTCAACAAGAACCGGCAGAGCCAGGCCGCGCGGGCGGTCCAGGGCCAGATGGACAGGTTCCACGGCGACCCGGCCGGCGCATTGGCCAGCGTCGATCCGACCAGCGGCAGGATCGTCGCCCTCTACGGCGGCCGCGACTTCAAGAAGTCGCAGGTCAACCTCGCCACCGGCCAGGGCGGTAGCGGCTTCCAGCCCGGCTCGGCGTTCAAGATGTTCTTCATCGTCGCCGCCCTGGAGAAGGGCATCTCGCCAGGGACCGTGTTCGCCGCGCCGTCCCAGATCACGATTCCCGACCGCCGCTGCGAAGGCCCCCAAGGGCTGTGGAACCCGGGCAACGCCGGGGAGTCCAGCGCCGGCGTCTACAACATGTACGAGGCCACCGCCGGCTCGGTGAACACCTGGTTCGCCCAGCTCGCCGTCAAGGTCGGTCCCGAGAACGCGGTCGAGGTCGCCCGCAGGATGGGCATCAGCAACATCCCGCCGCGAGGCTCCGACGGGTACGCGAGCTGGGCGGTCTGCTCGCTGGTGCTCGGGGCCAGGGAGGTCTCGGTGCTGGACATGGCCAGCGCCTTCGGGGTGCTGGCAAACAAGGGCGTCCGCTGCGCCCCGTTCTCGATCGTCAAAGTCGTCGCGCCCAACCAGGGCAAGCCGCTGATCGAGAACAAGCCGGAGTGCAAGCGGGTGATCGACCCGAAGATCTCCGCCCAGACCGTGGCGATGCTGCGCGGGGTGATCACCGGCGGGACGGGCTGGCGGGCCGAGCTCGCCGGCCGGCCGGTGGCGGGCAAGACCGGAAGCGCCCAGGACAACACCAGCGCCTTCTTCTCCGGGTTCACGCCCCAGCTCTCCACCTCGGTGTGGGTCGGCTACCGCAAGACCCGAGTGCCGATGCGCAACCTGTACAACGGCGGCCCGGTGTTCGGCGGCACCTTCCCGGCGCTGATCTTCCACGACTACATGGCGGCCGCCCTGGCAGGGGCGCCGGTCATCGGCTTCCCGGCCGCGCCGCCGCCACCGCCACCGGCGAAGGCCAAGGTGCCCAACGTCGTCGGCCTGAAGGCGCAGACCGCCGAGTTCCGTCTCGGGCAGGCCGGCCTCAGGGCCGCGGTCACGGAGGTCCCCAACTCGGCGCCGAAGGGCGAGGTCGTGGCCCAGAACCCGCCGGCCGGCACCTCGGTCCCTGGTGGCACCACCGTGACCCTGCTGGTCAGCAGCGGCAAGGGCGGCGGCAACATCGGGCTCCCCAACGTGGTCGGCCTCCCGGTCGGCACGGCCACGACCCTCCTTGGCGCGCTCGGGTTCCGGGTCAGGATCGGCTACACCAGCGGCGGGCCGCCGGACCGGGTGGTGAGCCAGAGCCCAGCGGCGGGCACCCAGCTTCCCAGGGGCGCCTACGTGACCCTGGTGGTCGCCCGGCGCTAGCCGCCGAGGCGCTCCAACACCAGGCGGCGTACCTCGTTGCCGTCGGCGCGGCCCTTGACCTGCGCCATCAGCCGGCCCATCACCTTGCCGAGCTCCTTCGGCCCGGTCGCCCCGGTGGCGGCGACCGCCTCGTCGACCAGCCGCGCCAGCTCGGCCGGCTGGAGCATCGACGGCAGGAAACGGTCGAGCACCGAGCGCTCGAACGCCTCCCGGTCGGCCCGCTCCGGCCGGCCGGCGTCCCGGTAGGCCTGCTCGGCCTCCCGGCGCTTGCGCGCCTCCCGCTG
>Ga0209845_1000150_pt1 | contig 10386 bp, 7 predicted proteins | sample GWRWS2_50_60_FD_187239 | JGI IMG/M metagenome (GOLD analysis project Ga0209845, IMG submission 187239) | Riverbed sediment microbial communities from areas with vegetation nearby in Columbia River, Washington, USA - GW-RW S2_50_60 (SPAdes)... | ecosystem: Environmental > Aquatic > Freshwater >... | reverse complement strand
GGGCTGCGTGAGGGGCGCCTGCCAGAGCGCGAAGTCGCAGTCCGGGTAGCGATTGCAGCTATAGAACGTCTTGCCGCGCTTGGTCCGCTTGGAGACGACCTCGCCCTCGCCGCACTTGGGGCAGGTGCCGAAGGACTGCTCGCCGAGGTTCTTGATGCCGCGGCACTTGGGGTAGTCGGAGCAGCCGAGGAACGGCCCGAAGCGGCCGCTGCGCCGCACCATCGGCTTGCCGCACTTGGGGCAGGGCACGTCGGTCAGCTCGGGCTCGGCCTGCTCGGCGGCCTGCTCGGCCGACTGGTTGGCGTTGCGCCGGTACTTGCAGTCGGGGTAGCGGCTGCACGACAGGAACCAGCCGTAGCGGCCCCACTTGCGGACCAGCTTGGCGCCGGTCTCCTGGCCGCACTCGGGGCAGGTCTCGTCGGTGGCCTCCTCGGGCCGGGAGACCTTCTCCTGGCGCTCGGCGATGGTGCCTTCGACCTCGTGGAAGAAGGTCTTGACGATCGGCTCCCACGCCTTGGCGCCGCTGGCGATGCGGTCCAGGTCCTCCTCCATCTCGGCGGTGAAGCCGAGGTCGATGACCTTGGGGAAGACGTCGGCGAGCAGGTCGGTGACCACGATACCGACGTCCTCGGGGTGGAAGCGCTTGCGGTCCAGGCGGACGTACTTGCGCTCCTGCAGGGTCGAGATGGTCGGCGAGTAGGTCGAGGGACGGCCGATGCCGTGCTCCTCGAGCGCCTTCACCAGGCTGGCCTCGGAGTAGCGGGGCGGCGGCTCGGTGAAGTGCTGCTCGGGGCTGAGCTCGAACAGTCGCAGCACCTGGCCGACGGCCAGCTCGGGAAGGGTGCCGGCCTCCTCCTCGACGTCGTCGTCGCGGCCCTCCAGGTAGACGCGGACGAAGCCGTCGAAGCGCAGCACCGACCCGGAGGCCCGGAAGGTCAGGTCGCCCGCCTGGATGTCCACGCTGGTCTGGTCGTAGACGGCCGGGGCCATCTGCGAGGCGACCGCCCGCTTCCAGACCAGCTCGTAGAGCCTCCGCTGGGCGGGGTCGAGGTGGCCGCCAAGCGACTCGGGGGTGCGGGCGACGCTGGTGGGGCGGATCGCCTCGTGGGCCTCCTGGGCCGACTTGGCCTTGGCCCGGTACTGGGTGCGCTTGACGTACTGGCTGCCGTAGCGCTCGCCGACCAGGCCGGTGATGTCGTCCTGGGCCGCCTGGGAAAGGGACGGGGAGTCGGTGCGCATGTAGGTGATGAGCCCGACCGAGCCCTCGCCGGGCAGGTCGACCCCCTCGTAGAGCTGCTGCGCCACGGCCATGGTCCGCTTGGACGAGAAGCCGAGCTTGCGGGAGGCCTCCTGCTGGAGGGTGGAGGTGATGAACGGCGGCGCCGCGCTGCGGCGGCGTTCGCTCTTGTTGACGTCGGCGACCACCCAGGTGGCGGCCCGGGCGCGCTCGGCGGCGGCGGTGGCGGCGCCCTCGTCGCCGAGGACGAACTTCTGCTTCTCGCCGACCGGGTAGCGGGCGTGGACCGGCTCGTCGCCGTCGGTGAGCAGGTCGGCCTCGAGGCTCCAGTACTCCTGGGGCTTGAAGGCGTCGATCTCGCGCTCGCGGTCGACGATCATCTTCAGGGCGGCCGACTGGACCCGGCCGGCGGACAGGCCGGCGCGGACCTTGCGCCACAGGACCGGCGACAGCTTGTAGCCGACGATCCGGTCGACGACCCGGCGCGCCTGCTGGGCGTCGACCAGGTGGGCGTCGATCTGGCGCGGGTCGGCGAAGGCCAGCCGCACCGCCTCGGCGGTGATCTCGGTGAAGGTGACCCGGCGGGTCGAGGCGGCGGCGAGCTTGGCCGCCTCGGCGATGTGCCAGGCGATCGCCTCGCCCTCGCGGTCGGGGTCGGTCGCCAGGTACACCCGCTCGGCGGCCTTGGCGGCCTTGCGGATGCTGGAGACGACCTTCTTGCCCTTGGGGGTCACCTCATAGGTGACCGAGACCCCGCCGTTGATGTCGACGGCAAAGTCCGACTTGGGAAGGTCGCGGACGTGGCCCATCGAGGCGACCACGTCGTAGTCCTTCCCCAGGTACTTGCCGATCGTCCTCGCCTTGGCGGGCGATTCGACCACCACCAGGTTTCGTGCCAATCCAGATTCCTTCGCTCTCGTGTTCATGAGGTCAAGACGGTGCGGCGTAGTGTTGCCGACCACCAGGCCGAAATGTCAAGGCCAGAACAGCCTGCCAGTATTCCAGACGCCCCGCAGCCGGCCGTCCCCAGCCCGTTGAAGAGGTTCGCACAGCACCGGGACGTCCGACCTGATCGCCTCAGGGATCCCGTGGTGTTGGCGCTGTGCGAACCTCTTCAGACGACGAGGCCGAGCGCTGGGTGGATCGCGGCTCGGGCGTCGCCTCCGGCGCCGCCAGGGTGACCCCGCCGGAATGGCTCGAGCGCCACAACGCCCAGGCTAGGACCGCGACGGCCATCAGCGCCAGCGCGATCCGCAGCAGGTCCTCGTCGCCGACCGCCACCACCGTCGGCGCGATCAGCACCGCCACCAGGTTCATCACCTTGATCAGCGGGTTGAGGGCGGGACCGGCGGTGTCCTTGAACGGGTCGCCGACGGTGTCGCCGATCACGGTGGCCTTGTGCGGCTCGGAGTTCTTGCCGCCGTGGTGGCCGTCCTCCACGTACTTCTTGGCGTTGTCCCAGGCGCCGCCCGCCACCGACAGCATCACCGCCAGGAGCTGGCCGGTGAGGATGGCGCCGGCCAGGTAGGCGCCGAGCGCCGCCGACCCGAACAGGAAGCCGGTCGCGATCGGGGTCAGGACGGCGAGCAGGCCGGGGGTGAGCAGCTCGCGGAGGGAGTCGCGGGTGCAGATGTCGACCACGGCGCCGTAGTCGGGCCGCTCGGTGAAGTCCATGATCCCGGGGTGCTCGCGGAACTGCTTGCGCACCTCGAACACCACCCGGCTGGCTGCCCGGCCGACGGCCCGGATCGCCAGGGCCGAGAACATGAACGCCACCGACCCGCCGATCAGCAGGCCGACCAGCACGCTCGGCTGGTCGATCGGGATGTCGACCTGCTCGACGGGCACCCCGGCGCCGATCAGGGCGCGCCGGAACGAGCCGAACAGGCTGGTCGCGGCCAGCACCGCCGTGGCGATGGCCACGCCCTTGGTGATCGCCTTGGTGGTGTTGCCGACCGCGTCCAGGGCGGTGAGCACCTCGTTGCCCCGTTCGCTGACGCCGCCGGACATCTCGGCGATGCCCTGGGCGTTGTCGCTGATCGGCCCGAAGGTGTCCATCGACACCACCACGCCGACGGTGGTGAGCATGCCCATCCCGGCCAGCGAGATCATGTAGAGCTGGAAGTCGAGGCCCTCGCCGCTGCCGATGAGGACGGCGCCGGTGATCGCCCCGACGACCGCGAGGATGGCATAGACGGTCGACTCCAGCCCGGTGGCGAAGCCGGCCAGGATGGTCGTTGCCGGCCCGGTCTCCGACGCCTCGGCGATCTCCCGGACCGGCTTGTACTGGGTCGCGGTGTAGTAGGCCGTCATCACCTGGATGACGCTGGACAGGGCCAGCCCGAGGGCCACCGCCGCCAGCGGCCGCCAGTCCCGCACGTAGGCCAGCGAGGCGATCCCCACCAGCAGCAGCGAGATCAGCGCCGAGGCGAAGAAGCCACGGTTGATCGTCCTGATGCCGCTCTCGCGCTCGGAGCGGGGCCGCACCAGGTAGATCCCGGCGATCGAGGAGAGGATCCCGATGGCCTGGACGATCAGCGGGAACAGCAGGCCGACGACCGGGCGGTCGGGGAAGGCGGCCAGGCCGAGCACGATGGCCGCGACCAGGGTGACCTCGAAGGACTCGAACAGGTCGGCGGCCATGCCGGCGCAGTCGCCGACGTTGTCGCCGACGTTGTCGGCGATCGTCGCCGCGTTGCGGGGGTCGTCCTCGGGGATCGACTGCTCGACCTTGCCGACCAGGTCGGCGCCGACGTCGGCGGCCTTGGTGAAGATGCCCCCGCCGACCCGCATGAACATCGCCAGCAGGGCGGCCCCGAAGCCGAAGCCGAACAGCACGTTGGCGGCCTGGCCCTGGTAGAGCAGGACCACCCCGGCGGCGCCGAGCAGGCCGAGCCCGACCACGAACATGCCGGCCACCCCGCCGGCGCGGAACGCGATCGGCATGGCCTTGAGCAGGCCGCCGTGGTCGGCGGCGGCCGCGACCCGCACGTTGGCGCGCACCGCGAGCTGCATGCCGGTCCGGCCCGCCAGCGCCGAGAACACCGCCCCGACCAGGAAGGCGACCGAGCGGCCGATCCGCACCGAGGTCGAGTCGGCCTCCAGCAGCAGCAGCAGGAAGAACAGCAGCACCACGAAGACGACCAGGGTGCGGAACTGCCGGTTCAGGTAGGCGCGGCTGCCCTCCTGGATGGCGCGGGCGATCTCGCGCATCTTCTCGGTGCCCTGGTCGGCGGCGAGGACCTCCCTGACCAGGACGAACGCGACCACGAGGGCGAGCAGGCAGACCGCCATGATGGCCAGCAGCGCGAGGTTCTCCCCCGACCGGAACTCGACCTGGGCGCTGCCCTCCTGCGCCAGCAGCCATACTCGGCCCATTCAGTAAACCTCCTCGACGCCCCGGCGTTGGGACGTTGAATCAAGCGCGCAGCCCGGACCGGAGGCCCTGGACGCTTCGAGCGGAAGAGTCGAACGCGGGCCCCGGCCCGGCCTCGCCCCGGGCGGCGTGCGCCCAGGAGCCAGCCGTCCCGCGAACCCGCGAGGATTGGGCGGATCATAGCCATGGGTGCGGGGCCGGGCAACCCGTCCGCAGGGCAGCTTCCGGCCGGCTCGGTCTCGGGTCGCCTCAGGTCAGCGGCGGCGGCGGCAGCTCGGGGCCACACCGCAACGAGAAGCTCATGCGGCTCCCGCCGCCCTCCAGCGCCGCGATGCGCAGGTCGTCAACGAGCGCGCCGACCAGCGCCAGGCCGAGCTGGCGGTCGTCCAGGTCGACCTCACCGTCGGCGGCGGAGAGCGGCGCCAGCCGGCTCGCCGGCGGCGCCCTGTCCCGCACCTCGATGCCCAGGCGGTCGGCGGCCTCGAGGAGGTCGAGCTCGATCAGGTCGGGACGGCCGGCCCGGTTCAGGTCGCCGACCGCGACCGCGCACGCCTCCGAGGCCGCCACTTTGAGGTCCTCGATGCCCTCGTCGTCCATCCCGGCCTTGCGGGCGACGATGCCGACGACCAGGCGGACGGTGCCGAGCAGCCTCGGCTCCGGCGGGAACGCCAGGCGGACGGTTGCGGCCGCCCCCCCCGCGGGAGCCGGCTGCTCGCCGGCGTCGCCGTCCACGGCCGGTGCTACTCGGCCGCGGCCGCCACGGCCTCGGCGACCGAGCCGTGGATCGGGAAGACCTTGGTCAGCCCGGTGATGCGGAAGATCTTGAGGATCTTCTCCTGGGTGCAGACGAGCTGCAGCGACCCGTCGTGGTTGCGAACCCGCTTGAGCCCGCCGACCAGCACGCCGAGGCCGGTCGAGTCCAGGAAGTCGACCTTCTCGAGGTCGACGACGATGTCGTAGGACCCCTCGCTCACCAACTCGATCAGCTTCTCGCGCAGCTTGGGCGCGGTGTAGACGTCGATCTCGCCGGCCACTTCGAGGACCGAGCGGTCGCCTTCCTTGTGCACGTTGAGGTCGAGGTCCATCCCCTCTCCAGTCTCGCGGGTTGAGGACGGCCAACGATAGGCTGACGGGCCACCGCGAAGCAACGTGAGCCCGTTTGCCTACCAAAACCACCCCCGCTAGCCTCCCATGGTGGCCGTGTTCCCGAAGCTTGATCCCCCACCAAGTCTAGCCCGGTCCGTCGCCCTGCTGGCGGCCGCGCTGCTGCTCGCCGCCTGCACCTCCGGCGGCGGGGACACCGGCGGCGCCACCCCCGCGCCGGCCACCACGGCCGCGCCTCCAAGGCCGCTGGAGGTGACGTTGCGGACCACCGCCCGCGGCCCGGAACGCGGCTTCGACGCCAAGCGGGCGGCCAAACGCGCCGCGCCCGGGATCGAGCGGTTCCTCGACCGCTACCTGACCGCCGCCTACGTCGACGCGGCGGGGGCCGACAACGGCTGGGACCGCCTGCTGGCGATGTTCGACGAGCCGGTCCGGGCCGCCGCCCGCAAGCAGCTCGACGCGCTCTCGCTCGGCGCGGCCGCCCCCGCGGTCACCGCGGTACAGCCGGGCCGCGCCAGCGCGACGGCCGCCGTGCTGTACGGCAGCCGGCCGGCCGCCGCCACCGTCCGGCTGGCCTTCGACGGCACCGCCGCCACCGCCAAGGGCAGCGGCCAGGTCCATCTCCGCTCGGTGCTGCAGCTCCTGTGGACCCGCGGCGGCTGGCGGATCGCCGCCTTCGACAGCCGCACGGGAGCGCCGGCATGAGCCGGAGGGGTTCGAGCCGGGCTGCACGGCGGGCGGTCGCCGGGATGGCCGCGCTCGGCGTGGCCGCGGCGCTGGCAACGGCCGCGGCGGTGACCGTCGCGCGGCGGCCGGCCGCCGGCGCCGAGGGCACGCCCGCCATCACCGTCCAGCGCGCCCATGCCGGCTCGGCGACCCCGAACCTCAAGCGGCGCATCGTCCTGCTCACGATCGGCTCCGACGCCGGCGCGCCGAAGTTCGGGCGGGGCGGCAGCGCCGAGGGCGGCCGCGCCGACGCCCTGCACCTGGTCGTGCTCGACACCGTCCAGCGGCGCGGCCTGATGATGAGCTTCCCCCGCGACAGCTACGTGCCGATCCCCGGCCACGGCACCAACAAGATCAACGCGGCCATGGCCTTCGGCGGCCCGCGGCTGCTGGTCGCGACCTTCGAGCGGCTCACCGGCATCCCCATCGACTACTACGTGCTCACCTCCTTCGACGGGCTGACCGACATCGTCAACCGGGTCGGCGGCGTCCAGGTCAACGTCGACATGAACATCCGCGACCACTTCGCCGGCGCCTTCCTCGACAAGGGCAAGCGGACGCTCCGCGGCCACCAGGCGCTCGCCTACGCCCGCGCCCGCAAGACCCTGCCGGGCGGCGACCTGTCCCGCTCCCGCCACCAGGGCCAGATCCTCCTGGGCGGGCTGGGCACCTACCAGCGTCAGGTCGCCAAGGACCCCGCCCGGGTGATGGCGTGGCTGGCGATCATGCGCGACGAGGTCAAGAGCGACCTGCCGTTCCCCGAGCTGCTCCGCCTGGCGCTGCTCGCCACCAAGCTGCCGCCGAGCAAGATCCGCAGCCAGGTCGTGCCCAGCGCGGCCGGCAGCGCCGGCAGCGCCTCGGTGGTCCGGCTCCTGCCCGGCGCCTATTCGCTGTTCGCCCGGGTCCGCGCCGGCAAGCTCGGCTGAGGGGTCCGAGGGGCCGGGCTACCCGGAGGGGTCCGGGGAACCCCAAGGGGGTGCCCCGGTGGATACCATGGGCGGGTGACCGACCCCGTCGCGCTGGTCGACGACCTCACCGGCGACCCCGACTACCGCGGCCAGCTCGTCCACCTGGAGCGCCTGCCGGCCCGGCCCAGCCGGCTGGTCGAGCTGCCGGGCGACCTGCCCGAGGTGCTCCTGGACCGCCTGCGGGCCCGCGGCATCACCCACCTCTGGTCCCACCAGGCGGCCGCGGTCGCCCTTGCCCGGTCCGGCCGTCACGTGGTGGTGGCGACCGGCACCGCCTCCGGCAAGAGCCTCTGCTACCAGCTCCCCGTGTTCGCCGCGCTGCTGGGCGGGTCGGGCCCTCACACCGCCCTGTACCTGTCGCCCACCAAGGCGCTGGCCCGCGACCAGCTCCGCGCCGTCCGCTCGTTCGCCCTCGCCGGGGTCAGAGCCTCCGCCTACGACGGCGACACCCCCGCGGAGGACCGCCCCATGATCAGGCGCAACGCCAACCTGGTCATGACCAACCCGGACATGCTCCACCGCGGCATCCTGCCCAGCCACGAGCGCTGGGCGACCTTCCTCGGCCGGCTCGCGTTCGTGGTGATCGACGAGGCCCACACCATGCGCGGGGTGTTCGGCTCCCACGTCGCCGCCGTCCTGCGCCGCCTGCGCCGGCTGGCGGGCCACTACCGCGCCGACCCGGTGTTCGTGCTCGCCTCGGCGACCCTCGGCAACCCGGCCGAGCTGGCCACCCGGCTGGTCGGCCTGCCGGTGGAGGCGGTCGCCGAGGACGGCTCGCCGCGCGGCCCGGTCGCGTTCGCCCTCTGGGAGCCTCCCCTGCTGGACGAGGTCACCGGGCTGCGGCGCAGCGCCAACACCGAGGCCGCGGCCTGGCTGGCCGCCGGGGTGGAGGCCGGCGTGCGCACCCTGTGCTTCACCCGCTCGCGGAAGGCGGCCGAGCTGGTCGCCAGCTACGCGCGGCACCGGGTCGCCGAGCTGGACCGCCGGCTGGCCGGGCGGGTCCGCGCCTACCGGGCCGGCTACCTGGCGGAGGAGCGCCGCGAGCTGGAGCAGGGCCTGGTCTCCGGCAAGCTGCTCGGCCTGGCCACCACCAACGCCCTGGAGCTGGGCATGGACGTCGGCGGCCTGGACGCCGTGGTGCTGGACGGCTACCCGGGCACGATCGCGTCGCTGTGGCAGCAGGCCGGCCGCGCCGGCCGCCAGGGCGAGCCGTCGCTGGCGGTGCTGGTCGGCAAGGACGACCCCCTGGACGCCTACCTGCTCCACCACCCGGCCGACCTGTTCGGCCGGCCGCACGAGGCGGCCCTGCTGGACCCCGGCAACCCCTACGTGCTCGCCCCGCACCTGCTCTGCGCCGCGTTCGAGGCGCCCCTGACCGACGAGGACCTGGAGCTGTTCGGCGGCGCCACCGCCCGCGAGCGCGCCGCCGAGCTGGAGGCCGAGGGCCGGCTGCGCCGGCGCCACGACGGCCTGCGGCCCGCGTCGGGCCGCTCGCACGTGGACCTGGTCGACATCCGCAACGCCGGCGGCGCCCCCGTCGCCATCGTCGCCGCCGACTCGGGGCAGGTCATCGGCACCGTCGACCGGGCGCGGGCGCCCTCGACCGTGCACCGCGGCGCGGTCTACCTCCACCAGGGCGAGTCCTGGCGCGTGGTCGAGCTGGACCTGGAGGCCGGGCACGCCCTGGTCGAGGAGGCACGCGGCAACGAGTACACCCAGGCCCGCAGCGACGTCGACATCGCCGTGGTGGAGGCGACCAGGCGGGTGGAGCTGCCCCGCTCGAGCCACTGGCTCGGCCGGGTCGCCGTCTCCGAGCAGGTCGTCGGCTACGAGCGGCGCAAGGTCGGGTCCGGCGAGCTGCTCGGCTACGAGGATCTCGATCTGCCGCCGGCCCGGCTGCGGACGGTGGCCTACTGGTACACCCTGTCGCCCGAGCTGCTGGAGGCGGCCGGGATCGACGCCGCGTCGGTGCCGGGCGCCGCCCACGCCGCGGAGCACGCCCAGATCGCGCTGCTGCCGCTGTTCGCCATGTGCGACCGCTGGGACATCGGCGGCCTGTCGACCGCCTGGCACCCGGACACCGGGGCCGCGACCATCTTCGTCTACGACGGCTACGCCGGCGGCGCCGGCATCGCCGAGCAGGGCCACCGGCGCGCCGCCGACCACCTGCGGGCCACCCGCGACACGGTCCGCGCCTGCCCATGCGAGAGCGGCTGCCCCTCGTGCGTCCAGTCCCCCAAGTGCGGCAACGGCAACAACCCCCTGGACAAGGCCGGCGCCGTGCGGCTGCTCGACCAGCTCCTCGCCGACCTGGCCGCCGCACCCGCGGCCAGCGCCGCCCTCCCCGGCCACGCCTCGTGACCGTCTACGTCGGCGTGGCGGGGGCCTCGCAGCCCGAGGCCTCGCTGGTCGCGCCGGCCGAGACGCTGGGGCGACGGCTCGCCGAGGCCGGCGCGGTGATCGTCTGCGGCGGCGGCCCCGGCGTCATGGCGGCCGTCTGCCGAGGCGCCCAGCAGGCCGGCGGCACCACCGTCGGCCTGCTACCCGGGCTGGACCGCCAGACCGCCAACCCGCACCTCACGGTCTCGCTGCCCACCGGGCTCGACCAGGGACGCAACCTGCTGCTGGTCCGGGCCAGCGACGCCCTGGTCGCGGTCGGCGGCGGCTTCGGGACCCTGTCGGAGGTGGCGCTGGCGCTGCGGACCGGGGTGCCGGTGGTCGGCCTCGCGACCTGGTCGCTGGCGCTGGGCGGGCGGCCGGTGGACGCCTTCCCGGTGGCCGACGACGCCGAGCACGCCGCCCGGCTGGTCCTGGACGCGGCCCGTGCCCGCGCGGCCGGCCGTGGCGGGGCCTGACGCTTGCCCCGTTTGACACGGGCGGATGCTGGGCAGCTAGAACATAGCTGACCAAACCGGAAGCGCAACAGTCTCCGAGGAGGCATCCGATGGCCATGTTGTTCCTGCTGCTGGCCGTGC
>Ga0209845_1000149_pt1 | contig 10386 bp, 10 predicted proteins | sample GWRWS2_50_60_FD_187239 | JGI IMG/M metagenome (GOLD analysis project Ga0209845, IMG submission 187239) | Riverbed sediment microbial communities from areas with vegetation nearby in Columbia River, Washington, USA - GW-RW S2_50_60 (SPAdes)... | ecosystem: Environmental > Aquatic > Freshwater >... | reverse complement strand
GGGATCACCCGCCAGACGATCTGATCGAGCACAGGCTTCCGAGAACCCCAGTAATCCGGGTTCCGCTCGAGGACCAACCGGTCGCCCCGCACCCACTCCTTGAACTTGTACGGGCCGGTGCCGACGGGCGTGGCGCCGTACGGCATACCGTTGGGCGGCCGCATCCCGCCCGCGCGCTCCACGGCGGCGGGACTGTGCATGGCTATGAAGTCGTGCGTCAGGCTGGCCAGGATTGACACGAAGGGCCGCTGGGTCGTAATCCGTACGGTAGCGGCATCAACGGCTTCGATCCTGGTGATCTCGTTGAATCCCAGAGGGCCTCGGAACCCAACGCGGTTGTTCGCGTCGGCAAAATACTCGAGATTCCACTTGACGGCATTGGCGTCAAGCGGTGTCCCGTCGTGGAACCGGATGCCTCGCCGTACCCGGATCGTGAGCTGGCGGCCGTCCGCCGACAGGCTGTGGCTCTCCGCCAGCAATGGCTCGATCTTGCCATCGGCGGTGAGGTTGAAGAGCGTCTCGTTAACGTGGGCCATGGTTTCCGCATCCGGCGCAGCCGACGCGTAGAAGCTCAGCGTCACAGCATCCGCGCCGCGTCCGATGATCAGGGTGCCGCCGGTCTGTTGCGCCAACGACGGTACCACTAGCACCGCGGCGACGAGCAGCGCGGGAAGCAATACTAGAAGACGTTTATGCACACACATCCCTCCTGACCTGTTGGGGGAATTTAGTCTACTGTCATTCGCAAGGGAGGACCGCTTTCCTCTCCTGCGAAGGTATTTCACTGGTCTAGGGCGCGTGATAGGATGGTCCCTGCGCGTTGGCGCGAGGCCGCCGCCCCAAGAATAGCTACGCAATTCTTGGGGACCCCGGACATGAGCGAGGGCGGGAGGGGGTGGAAGATGGAGACGATCGGGCATCACTACATCGCGGAAGCGTCGGGCTGCAACCCCGACATCATCGGCAAGGTCGAGGCGGTGGAGCAGATCCTGGTCCGGGCCGCCGAGGTCGCGGGCGTGCAGGTGTGGTCTATCTCCTTCCACCGGTTCAACCCCAACGGCGTCTCCGGCGTGGTCGTGATCTCGGAATCACACCTTTCAGTGCACACCTGGCCGGAGTACGCGTATGCGGCGTTGGATATCTTCACCTGTGGAGATACGGCCAAGCCGGAGAAGGCCGTAGAGTGGGCCTTGCAGCGGTTCGGCGCGACCAACGTCCACATTACCGAGGTCACGCGCGGGCTGGAGGAAGGCGACAGGGTCTTCTTCCACAGCATTGTGACCTGGGAAGAAGAGTTGTCCAAGCGCGCCGTGGACGGTCAGAAGCAGCCCCGGGCCCGGTCACGCACCCGCTCGCCCGCCAAGTCGAAATCCTGACGTCCCGCCCGCTCAACCCAGGCCGCGGTCTCGCCGTCCCACCAATGGCATCACCATCCAGTACCATCACCCTGAACAGAGGTGACCTCATGGGCGGCATTCACACAGGCGCAGCGGCGCTGCTCTCCCTCTTGCTGATAGCGACCGCCTTGGCAGCTCCAGGAGGCGCCGGCCGGTGGGAGTCACGCGCCTCGATGCAGTCCATGCGCACCGAGGTCGCGGCCGCCGCGGTTGGGACCAGGATCTACGTCGTCGGCGGGTTTGTCCCGGGCGGCGTGACCCAGACCGTCGAGGAATACGATGTCCAGTCGAACACGTGGCGGCGCATCGCGCCAATGCCCGTGCCGCTGCACCACACCGCCGCGGTGGCTTTCGGCGGAAAAGTATACGTCATCGGAGGCTTCAACCCGGACTGGGAACCCACGAACAATGTCTATGAGTACGATCCGGCCTCCGACCGGTGGCGTATGGTATCGACCATGCCGACACCTCGAGGCGCCCATGCCGCGGCGGTGGTGCGAGGTCGCATCTACGTGGTCGGGGGGCAGAGCACGCGCGGGGGTGATACCGCAATTACCGAGGAGTATGACCCGGCAACGGGAGCTTGGCGCCGGCGCGCTTCGGGGCCGACCGCGCGGAACCACCTGGCCGCGGCGGCCTTCGGGGAGCGGGTCATCACCTTCGGTGGGCGGATCGACGGGCGCAATATTGGCGTAACAGAAATCTACGATCCGTCGGCCGATACCTGGTCCCGCGGCGCTCCTATGCCCACCCGGCGAAGCGGAATCGCGGCGGCGGCCCTGGGCAATCTGATCTATGTGTTCGGGGGCGAGCTAGAGAGGCCGACAACCTATCCGGAGAACGAAGCCTACGATCCTGCCGCCAATACTTGGGCGGCCAAGGCGCCGATGCCCACGGCGCGTCACGGCCTAGCGGCGGTGACGGTCGGCGACCGGATCTTCGTGATCAGCGGCGGGCCGCGCCCCGGTGGGAGCTTCAGCAACGTGAACGAGGTATTCGCACCCGAATGAGCTGATCCAGACCCTAGCCAAACGGGTTGGCCCACAACTGGGTCCGGACCGAGTTCCGCTGGGACACCGCCCCTGCAAGAGGGGTTCTGTCCCGTCCTTATTTGACAGGGGAATCAGGGCTATCCGCGAACGGGTCGAAGGGTTCCGTTCCTTCCAGCAGGCGGCAGACGCGGAGCGGGCCCGGAGGTGTCGGATGATCCCCCGCCAGCAATCCGCGGGAATGTTCGGGATCCTCGCTGGGATCTCACTCGCTATCCTCTTTCTCCTGTTTCTCACCAGTGGTGCCGAACCTGATACGTTCACCGACCCTGCGAAGGCGCTGCCCTACATTATGCAGAACGAGGGCCGCCTTCGCGCCATCGCGTTCTTTGCCGCCGTCACCGTGGCACTCTCCATCTTCTTCTTCGCGGGACTCGCGGGGAAACTGCGAGATAAGGCCCCGACGCGGGCCACCGGAGTGCTCTACTTTGGCATCCTCGGCGTTGCGGGCCACGGTCTCAGCGCGCTGATGTTCTGGCTGAGTGCGCCGGCACTTGTCGATTACGCGGCCAAAGATCGGGTGGCGGCGTCGCACGCGTGGGTGGCTATCAGCGCCCTGAACGCCGCGCTGGACGGATTCGGCAATCTCTTCGTCGGGCTATCCATCCTGCTCGCGGGATGGGCGATCGTGGGCACCGGGGGATTGAGCTCGACCCTCGGATGGTACGGTATGGTCGCGGGGGTGCTGACGCTCCTCACCGTGGCAGCGCCGGGTAACCAGTTGCTGTTTATCGGATCGTTGGTTCTGCCGGCCATCTGGCTGCTCTGGGCCGGAAACACGCTGCGCAGGGCCATGTAAAGCCCTCAACTCGGTCCGGACCGAGTTGACCCTGTGGGGAGGGGAACGCGCCGAGATGGAGAGAAGATTTCTTCCGCGCCTTTCCCACTCATGGAAACGTCGAGACTCGTCCGTGCCCTGAAAGAAGCGGTCAAAGGCGAAGTCCGCTTCGATCAGATTTCCCGCACGCTGTACAGCACCGACGCCAGCATCTACCAGATCATGCCGATCGGCGTGGTCATTCCGCGCGGGCCCGAAGACGTGGCCGCCACGCTGCGTATCGCCGCCGAGCAGGGCGTTCCGGTGCTGCCGCGGGGCGGCGGCACGAGCCTGGCGGGCCAGGCCATCGGCCGGGCCATTGTCATCGACTGCTCCAAGTACATGGACCGCATCCTGGAGCTGCATCCGGACGGCCGCTGGGTGCGCCTGCAGCCCGGCGTAGTGCAGGACGAGCTCAATCTCGCCGCCTCGCAGTACGGCCTGCGTCTCGGCCCGGATACCGCGACGAGCAATCGCGCGACGCTGGGCGGCATGATGGGCAACAACTCCTCGGGCGCACGCTCGATCGTCTACGGGAAGACCGCCGACCACGTCCAGGAATTGCGCATGCTGCTGATCGACGGCACGGAACTGAACCTCCGCCGGCCCACCCCCGGGGCGGCCCGGCCTCCCGTCCCAGAGGACGGGCGGGAGGGGGAGATCCACCGCACAGTGGCGCGCCTCGTGGAACAGCACCGCGACGAGATCGGGCGGCGGTTCCCGAAGATCCTGCGCCGGGTGAGCGGTTACAACCTCGACCTCGTGGCGCTGGATCCATCCGACCTGATCGGCCTGCTGATCGGCTCAGAAGGCACGCTGGGGGTGGTCGTCGAGGCGCGGCTCGGGTTGGTCAGCAAACCCGCGCACACCGTGCTCTCGGTCATCCATTTTGACGACCTCTTCGCCGCGTTTGAGGCGACGTCGTTGATCCTCAAGCACCGCCCATCCGCGGTGGAGCTGATCGACCGCATGGTGCTGGAGATGACCCGCGCGCAGCTGGAGTATGCGCGGCGCATGACGTTTGTTCAGGGTAATCCCGACGCGCTCTTGATCGTGGAGTTCTCTGGTGACGACGCTGGTGAACTGCGCGGACGTCTGCACAGCCTCGAGGCCGACCTCCGCGCGGCGGGCGCCGGCAATGCATTCGTGGAGGCGCTCACGCCGGCGGACCAGGACAACATCTGGCGCGTCCGCAAAGCGGGACAAGGACTGCTGCAGGGTATCAAGGGCGACGCCAAGCCGATCACCTTCGTGGAAGACACGGCAGTCTCGCCCGAGCGCCTTGCCCCGTACATGAGGCGGTTTCGGGCCACGCTCGACCAGCACGGTGTGCGCGCCGCGTTCTACGCCCACGCCAGCGTAGGCTGCATCCACGTCCGTCCCCTCATCAACCTCAAGGACCGGCAAGACATCGAGAAGATGAAGGTCATCGCCCGGGAGGTGGGCGATCTCGTCATCGAGTTCGGCGGCACGATGAGCGGGGAGCACGGCGACGGGCTCGTCCGCTCCTGGTTCATCGAGCGCTTCTTCGGTCCACAGATTTATGGGGCGTTCAAAGAGATCAAGCGGCTGTTCGACCCGCCCGGCCTGATGAATCCGGGCAAGATCGTCGACGCGCCGCCGATCGATGAGGCGCTGCGTTACGGCGCGGAGTACCGGACGCTGCCCATCACGACTTACTTCGACTGGTCCAAGGACGGCGGATTCGCCCAGGCCGTGGAGCTGTGCAGCGGGGTGGGGGCGTGCCGCAAGAAAATCGACGGCACGATGTGTCCGTCGTACATGGTGACGCGCGAAGAGGAACACAGCACGCGCGGCCGCGCGAATCTGCTGCGCGCCGTCCTCTCGGGAGCGCTGCCGCCCTCAGAGCTCACCGGCCGCCGGCTGTACGACGCGTTGGATCTGTGTCTCGAGTGCAAGAGCTGCAAGGCCGAGTGTCCCGCGAACGTGGACATGGCCAAGCTGAAGTACGAGTTCCTGGCCCACTATTACGAGGCCAACCGGCTCCCGCTGCGGGCCTGGGCATTCGGGAATTTCCGCACGGTGGCCAGGTGGGGAAGCGCAGCTGCGCCGCTCTCGTCGTGGCTGACTCGGAGGACGCCGGTGCGCTGGGCCATGGATGTGCTGGGGGGCGTCGATCGCCGCCGGCCGCTGCCGCCGTTTGCGCGACGCACCTTCTTCCACTGGTGGGCGCACCGTGAGCGCGGCGGCAACGGCACGAGGGCCCCGGGTCATCCGCCCGCGCCGAGAGGGCCCGTGGCACTGTTCGCAGACACCTTCATGATCTACAACTATCCGGAGATCGGACAGGCGGCGGTGGAACTGCTCGAGGCGCTTGGCTACGAAGTGACGGTCGCCGAGACCGGGTGTTGCGGCCGCACGATGATCAGCAAAGGGCTGCTCAAGCAGGCCGTGCACATGGCGCGCCGGAACGTCGAGTTGCTTCTCCCGCTTGCGTCCAAAGGTGTGCCGGTGGTCGGTGTGGAGCCCAGCTGCATCCTCACGTTCCGCGACGAAGTGCCAGATCTCATCCCCACCGATGACGCCCGGATGCTGGCCCGCCATACAAAGCTGATCGACGAGTTCCTCGCCGCCGAGCACCGGCGCAGCCCGCTTCCGGTCTCTGGAATTGGACGGGGCCGCAGGGTATTGCTGCATGGCCACTGTCACCAGAAGACTCTCGCAGGGACCGGGACCGTGCGGGAGGTCTTGGGAGCGGCCGGGTATGCCGTCCAGGAAGTCGATTCGGGATGCTGCGGGATGGCCGGGTCGTTTGGATTTGAACGAGAGCATTACCAGGTGTCCATGGCCGTGGGTGAGCGCCGGCTGCTCCCCGCGGTTCGCACGCTGCCTGCGGATGCCGCGATCGTGGCGATGGGCGTCTCCTGCCGGCAGCAGATCGCGCACGGCACCGGCCGGCGCGCGCTGCATCTGGTCGAGCTGCTCAACGAAGCGTTGAAACCACGGGACACGCCGGGACGGTAAGAACTCCCCACCCGATGGACTCGTCGACCACGCGAGAGACAACGGCAGGAGAGGGGCACCTTCACGCCCAGAGGGCTGCATCCCGCGCCGATCCCGCTTTCGACGGCAGAGCGCTGTGGGCCTCGACGTTCGCCCATTTCCTCAACGACTTCTACGTGTCGTTTCTCGCGCCGCTGCTGCCGCTGGTGGTTGCCAAGTTCGACCTCTCCCTGGCGCTGGCCGGACTGCTGGCCACCGTGCTCACGACCTCGGCCGCGATGTCTCAACCGCTGTTCGGCGCCCTCGCCGACCGCATGCAGTACCGGACATTCGTCATCCTTGGCCCCGCGCTCACGGTGGTGGCCATGGGTCTCATGGGACTCGCACCGACCTACGGACTTCTGGTTGTGCTGCTCCTCATCGCGGGGACCGGCACGGCCTCCTTCCACCCCCAGGGCGCATCGACGGCCGGAGAAGCCAGCGGTCGCCGCAAAGGAACCGGGCTCTCCGTGTTCGTCTCCGGAGGCGAGTTCGGCTACTCGCTTGGGCCCCTGCTCATTGCGCTCGCGGTCGCGGCATGGGGACTCGAGGCGACCTGGATGGTCGCGATACCCGGGGTCGTCGCCTGCGTGCTGCTATGGCGGGCAATTCCGCCGCGCCGTGAGGTTCCCGCCCGGCCCCACGGCAACACGCTGCGCAGCGATCTTCTCGCCGCAGTCGGGCCGCTGGCCCTGTTGTGGTTCATCGTGGTGCTGCGGAGTGTTCTCATCTCCGCCTACCAGACCTTCCTTCCGCTGCTGCTCAATGAGCGCGGCGGGTCCATCGTGGCGGGCGGGTTGGCCGTTTTCCTGTTTGGAGGGATCGGCACGATTGGCGGAGTGTCGGGGGGTACCTTATCGGACCGCTTCGGCCGGCGGAACGTGCTGGCGCTGTCGCTCGTCCTGGGCGCGCCGCTATTGTACGCGTTCGTCCGGACGCAGGGACCGCTGGCCTATGTGTTCCTGGCGTGCGGCGGGATCGCGTTGTACCTCTCCGCGGCAATCACCATCGTGATGGCGCAGGAACTGATGCCGCACCGGGCCAGTGTGGCCAGCAGCATCGTGATGGGACTGGCGTGGGGGACAGCGGGGCTCTCACTGACAGGCGTGGGAGCGCTCGCGGACGTCTTCGGCCTGGAACGGACGTTGATCTGGGTCCTGGGGCTTGCGGTTGTGGCGCTCGCTGCGGTGGGATTTCTTCCGGCTACGCCTCCGGCTCGAACAGCTCGATGATGTTGCCGTCCGGGTCGGCGACTTGAGCGACCCGGCCTGAGTCCACCGTGCGCGGGGGGGCCACGACCTTCGCCCCGCGCCGTTTTGCCTCATTGAAGACGACCTCGACGTCGCCGACCTGAAAAGTGATTTGTGTCGTCCCGCCTCCCGGGTTCTGCCCGCGCGGCTTCACCGCGAGCACCGGACCGTCGGTGCGGAACTCCACGCTGCGATCCGATTTCGTGATGACTGCGAGCCCCAGGACATACGAGTAGAAGGTGACGGACTTCTTCATGTCAGAGACCAGAATAGCGACCTGCGTGACCTGGTCCAGCATTGTATCTATGTGCTCACCTCCTAGCGTTCCATCGGCGTGACGACGCAGGTGGTCGTACGTGTGACCCCCGGCGCCTGCTGGATGCGTGAAACAATGAGCCGTCCCAGGGCGTCCATACTTTCTGCTTCGACAAACGCGATGACATCCGTCGGACCGGTTACGGCATGGGCCGCGTTGACGCCGGGGATGGATTGGATGCGGGTGAGGGCTTCGCCCGCCTGTCCGGGCATGGTTCGCACGAGCACGTAGGCCTGTACCGTCACTGTTCCACCCCCTCTACGGTCATCCCCTGCCGCTCCTAGTACAGCGCCCGAGTCAGGAGCCCGACGACGAGACGTTGCGCGACGATGACGAGGAGAATCGCCACGAGCGGCGAGAGGTCCAGCCCTCCGACCGGCGGCACGGCACGGCGAATCGGGTTCAGCACGGGAGAGGTGACGCGGTGGACGAACTGCACGGCCGGATGGCGATAGTCGATGCCGGGGACCCAGCTCAGGATCACCCGGATCAGCAACAGGATGTAGAACGCCTGGAATAGCAGATTGACGAAGGTGATGAGGGCCACGACGGTGACTCCCTGAAATCAATTCCCCCCGGCCCCGACGATTCTCCTTGTCCCCGGGCACATATCAAAGGCCCGGCAGGGATCTTCTCCCCACCGGGCCTTGTTGCGACGTCGTGAGCGCGGGTTTAGACCGGGACGACGTTCGCGGCCTGCGGGCCCTTCTTGCCGTCGACTACGTCGAACTGCACCTGCTGACCTTCTTGCAGCGTGCGGAACCCGTCGGCCTGGATGGCAGTGTAGTGGACGAAAACGTCCTTGCCACCCTCCACGGAGATGAAGCCGTAGCCCTTCTCCGCGTTAAACCACTTCACAGTACCTGTTGCCATGTGGCGTGTTGCTCCTTTCCTTGCAACGTACAGATAATGGCAAAACTGGCCTACTTACCTGTCGCGGGGAAGAATAGCATGCACCGCGCGGCAGTGTCAATGAGATCAGGTCAGACGGCCCGGCGAAGGCGGGGATCGAGGAGGTCTCGTAGACCATCGCCCAGTAAGTTGAATCCGGTCACGGCCACGAGGATCGCCAGCGCCGGGAACGTCGGGACCCACCACTGGGTGGTCATGTAGTCGCGGCCCTCGCTGACCATCACGCCCCATTCCGGCGTTGGAGGTTGCGCTCCAAACCCGATGAAGCTCAAGCCTGCGGCTATCAAGATGGCCTCCCCCATGTTGAACGAGGCCTGGACGATGAGCGGTGACAGCGCGTTCGGCAAGACGTGCCGCATCATGATCCGCATGTCGCTGAGGCCGATGGCCCGGGCCGCCTCGATGAACTCCTGCCGGCGCAGGACCAGCGCCTGCGCCCGGCTGAGGCGCGCGTATGCGGGCCAGGTGACGATGGCGATCGCGATCATCGTGTTGGTGAGACTCGGACCCAGGGCGGCAGCGATTGCCATGGCCAGGATGAGCGAGGGAAAGGCGAAGAAAACGTCGGTGACCCGCATCAAGATGTTGTCGAGGCGACCTCCCACAAACCCGGCCACCACGCCGACGGTCGTTCCCAGGATCCCGCCTACCACGACGACCACGAGTCCTATCACGAGCGAGAGCCGCGCGCCGTACAGGACGCGGCTGAGGATGTCCCTTCCGAGTTGATCCAGCCCCAGCGGAAACGCGCTGCGCGGAGGCTCGAGGCGATGCTCCAGGAATTGCATGATCGGCGAGTAGGGCGCGAGGAACGGCGCGGCCAGGGCAATAAGCGCGTAGACCAACACGATCACGGCCCCTGCGCTCGCGAGCGGGCTTCTCCGGAGGTAGCGCCCGACCTCTCCGCGCCGCGTACGCCGTGGGATGCTGGGGCGGCTACTCGTAGCGGACCCGGGGATCGAGCCGCGCATAGATCAAGTCGACGAACAGGTTGACCAGAGTGTAGACGACAGCTACGACGAGCGTGACCCCCATCACCGCGGGAAAGTCCAGGCTGATCGCCGACGCTGTCGCGTAGCGGCCGAGCCCGGGCCAGGCAAAGATGGTCTCGGTCAACACCGCGCCTGAGAGCAGGCTCCCAAAGGAGATGCCGATAATCGTCAGAGTCGGGATCATCGCATTCTTGAGCGCGTGAAGGGCGACCACACGCCGCTGGGGCAGCCCCTTCGCCCGCGCGGTGCGGATGTAATCCTGATACAGCACTTCCAGCATCGCTGAACGCGTCATCCGGGCAATCACCGCGGTGGAGAACAGCCCCAGGGTGAGGGCCGGCAGGACGAGGTGGCGGAGCGCGTTCCGAAACGCTTCCCCATCTCCTGCGAGCGCCGCGTCCACCAGCAGGAAACCCGTGCGCATTGGAGGCGGGCTGATGACCACGTCAAGACGCCCGGGGCCGGGAAACCATTGCAACCGGTAGTAGAACGCGCCCAGGAGCAGCAGGCCCAGCCAGAAGACCGGGAACGATGCGCCGATCAGCGCGCCGAGGCGGGACAGATGGTCAAGGATCCGGTCTTTGAACACAGCGGACAGGATGCCCGCGGGGATCCCTAAGAGCAGAGCCACCAGCCAGGCCGCGCCGCCC
>Ga0209845_1000148_pt1 | contig 10390 bp, 11 predicted proteins | sample GWRWS2_50_60_FD_187239 | JGI IMG/M metagenome (GOLD analysis project Ga0209845, IMG submission 187239) | Riverbed sediment microbial communities from areas with vegetation nearby in Columbia River, Washington, USA - GW-RW S2_50_60 (SPAdes)... | ecosystem: Environmental > Aquatic > Freshwater >... | reverse complement strand
GGGGGGGCGTGGCGGTACCTGATCGGCGGGGCCGTCCGTCGCGACTCGCCGAAGGAAACGCTTGTGGCCGCGTGGGCGTTCCTGATCGCGAGCTCGGTGATCTTCGGACTCGCGCATGCGCCGGGCTGGGGATTGTGGAAGGTCATCCCGGCGATGGTCGCCGGCCTCGGGTTCGGCTACCTGTTCCTCCGTCACGGAATCGGGGCCGCGATGTTGGCGCATTTCGTGAACGACTACGCGGCCGCCCTGAGCTACGAAGGGTTCGGCGGCGACGCGTTTCTCCTCCTGCTCAACCTATTGTTCCTCGGGCTCGCGATCGCCGGAGCGGGATTCTTCGTCTGGTATCTGATCGTTGCGTGGCGAAACTTCCGCGGGTTGATCGACCGATTCCGGCCGCCGACGCGCGCCGCGGCCATGCCCGGGCCACCCGCGCCGTACTTTTCCGCGACGCCGCAGCCGGTCGCAACCCCGCCCGATCCCGGAGAACCGCCGCCTCCCGCGCAAATGTGGTCCGTGACGCCGGCCGTCGGGCCCCCTGCGGTCGCGGTCCGCAATCCAAGTCGCATCCCGAGGGAGTACACGCCGGCATACGTCCCGCCTCCGTACGGGTATCCACCGGTTCGATTCCAGTGCCCGTACTGTGCGTGGGTCGAAGCCAAGTACGACGCGGGCCGTTTCACGTGCACCCGGTGCGGCCGCACGGCCTAGGTCTTCGAGGCGACGGTACTCTCTGCGACGTAGTCGATCGCCGCCTCCAAGTCGTCGGACTCGATCTCGACCACGATGTCGCCGAGAGGCGACGAAGCCGCGAAGTTCACGACGCCGACGAACGCCGCCTGCTTGCTCAAACTCACCGTCGTGCGATTCCCTCGACGACCCGCGAGGAGCTGACGCCGCGCGGCGTCCCGAATCCGCTGGGTGCGGATCAGCTCGCGAAGTCGGTCGAGGTTCTCCGTCCTCCCGACGATTCGGCCTTCTGTCGATTCGACGCGCAAGTCGGGGAACAGATTTCGCAGCGCGGTCATGACCTTCTCCGGATTTTCCGTCGGATGAACCGGCGTCTCGACGCGAACGCGATGCACCGCACCCGATTCGCCCCTTCGCCTTTAATTTTCTCGAGTGTCTCGGCGACGCGACGAAGGTTTTTTGACGGGCTCACCGCAATGGCCCCCGGATGCGCGAGGAACTTTTGGCGTTCGTGAGCAATCGCGGAACGCTGCTCGAGCCGGACGCAATCGAGTTCCTCCTGAGCCAACGCGATCCCGTCGAGCGCCTCGAGGCGTTCCTCGAATCCTGCCTTGAGCCGCCGTTCGTCGTCACCCTCGACGACGTGATGCGCGCGGGGGAGATCGCCCGGACCGCCGCGGCCCAGCTATCGACCCGGACGGCGTCCGCGACGAGCCTGGCGGCGACGTTCATCCCCGCGTCGTTCCGGCGCCTCGGGGAGAAGGCCGGAGACCACGACCCGGAGGTGCGCATCCTCCGGGACATCACCGGCCATTCGACGTGCGAGGGAACCCTCGCGGACTTCACGCGGTACTTCCGGCATCGCTTCCAGGTCCTGCGGAACATGCTGCGGTCCCGCCACGAGCTCGCGGGGGCCCAAGAGATCGCGAAAGCCCGCCGGTCCACGCGCGAGGTCCGGATGATCGGCATCGTCGCGGACGTGCGGACGACGAAGAACGGCCACCGGATCGTGGAAATCGAGGACGACGCGGACCGGATTGCGGTGCTCCTCCCGTCGGAGTCGGCCGTCGCTTCCGAGGCCGTGGTCCTCGACGAAGTCATCGGCGTGGTGGGGACCGTCAACGACCGAGGGCTCGTGATCGCCCAGTCGATCGTCCGACCGGACCTGCCGACCGTCAAGGCGTTCCGGGGGACGTCCCACCACGTCCGCGCCGCGTTCATGTCCGACATCCACGTCGGCAGCCGCACGTTCCTCGAGGACAAGTGGTCGAAAGTGTCCGCATGGCTCGGGAGCGCGGACGAGATCGCCGGGTCGATCCGATACCTCGTCGTGAGCGGGGACGTCGTGGACGGCATCGGCGTCTATCCCCGACAGGACGAGGAACTCTCGATCGACGACATCTACGGTCAGTACGAGGCGCTCGCCCGGATGGTCGCGGACCTCCCGGACCGCATCTCCGTCATCATGCTCCCGGGGAACCACGATGCCGTGCGGCCGGCCGAACCGCAGCCCGCGTTCCCGACCTCGATCCAGAACCTCTTCGATTCAAACGTGATCTTCGCGGGGAACCCCTCGCTCTTGAGCCTCGAGGGGGTGCGCGTCCTCGCATACCACGGCCGGAGCATGGACGACCTCGTGTCCGCGATTCCCGGCATGAGCTACGCACGTCCGCTCGAGGCGATGAAGGCGATGCTCCGCATGCGCCACCTCGCCCCGATCTACGGCGGCAAGACGCCGATCGCGCCCGAGGCGGAAGACCACCTGATCATCGACGAGATCCCGGACATCTTTGCGACCGGACACGTCCACGCCGCGGGCGTGGATCAGTACCGCGGGGTCGTCCTCGTGAATTCGTCGACGTGGCAAGCCCAGACCCCGTACCAGAAGATGCGGAACATCCAGCCGATGCCCGCGCGCCTCCCGATCGTCGACCTCGCCTCGGGCCAAGCGATCGTGCGGGAGTTCTAGGACCGGGAAAGGTTCATCGACGCGGCCGACGTTCGGCGCCGCCGTGCGAATCGCGGCGGTCGGCGACGTCCACGGGCACGAGAACCTGCCGGCCGTGACCGCCGATCTCGATCGTCTCGGACCGGTCGACCTGTTCCTGCTCGCGGGCGACACGACGGATCGGAACGACATCGACGCGTTCGGCGCCGTGGTGCGGACAATCCGGACGCGGGTGACGGCCCCAGTCTGGGCGGTCTTCGGGAACAACGAGTACGCAGGCGACCATGCCACGTACGTCGCACGATTCGCCGATGCGTTCGGCGTACGGTTCCTCCAAGACGAGGCGGCGGTCTTCGAGTCGCCGACGGGACGCGTTCGGATCATCGGGAGCGTCGGCAGCCTGGACCGGCCGACGTGGTGGCAACGGAAGAACCTCCCGCGAGCCGCGGAAGAGTACGAGCGGCGGGTCAAGGTCCTCGACGGTCTCCTCGCGGGAAACGGCACTCGGATCCTCCTGACCCATTATCCGCCGACGTACGTGACGATGGGCGGTGAGAAGGAAGAATGGAGGCCGGAGTTGGGATCGAAGGCCCTTGAACCGGTCCTCCTGAGGCGACGACCGACGCTCGTGATCCATGGACACATCCACAAAGGGATCCCGACGGGCGAGCTCCGTCCGAAATTCGACCGCCTCGACGATTTCGAGGGAGACGTCGCACCGATCCCCGTGCACAACGTCGCTTATCCCGTGCGTCACGTCGTCTCGACGTTCGAGCTCTAGTGGAGGGCCCGCGTGGGGTTTATACGGACTCCCATCCTTGGCAGCAGTGCCCATGCCCCGCGACCGCTCGCGACAGGCGGAAGACGACGAGGAGGACGAGAACTTCTGGAAGGGACTCGGGCGGGATCTCCTCGTCGCGGTCATCATCGTGGTCGTCTTCCTCGCCGCAATCTACGCCTACGCCGGCGTCTGGCCGCCGCTCGTCGTAGTCGAGAGCTCGTCGATGCAGCACTCGAACCAAGAGTCGTTCGTCGGGGTGATCGATACGGGGGACATGGTGTTCCAGCAAGCCGCGCCGACCCGCTCATCCGTCGTGACGTATCTCGAAGGCCGGGCGAACGGCTACGCGACGTACGGGGACTACGGCGACGTGATCATCTTCCGGCGAGCGGGCGACCCGACCCCGGTCATCCATCGGGCGATCATGTACATCACAATCTTCGCGAACGGCACGGCGAACGTGCCCGACCTACTGGGAATCTCGGGCTGGGACGCGTGGGGTGACGCGGGGCGTACGACGAGCCCTTACTTCCTACACAACGTGACGATCCAAAGGATGGGGTTCAACCAGGACCTCGCAATCGACTTCAACTTCATCGGCCTCTCGCCCGCAGTCCGCGGGCGGTCCGGCTACATCACGATGGGGGATCACAATGCCCCCGGGTACGACACGAGTTGGCTCCCTCGCCAGGAGGACGTCATCGGCCGAGCTCGCGGCGAGATCCCGTGGTTCGGCCTCCTGAAGCTCACCCTCCAGCCGACCGACTCGTGCTGTGGGGCCGGCTGGGGCGACACCCGCGCGCCGAAGAACAGCTGGGACAGCTTGCTCGTCAGCCTGATCTTCCTTCTGGCGCTGCCGTTCATCCTCGAGTATGCGATGCGTGGGTGGACGAAGTACATCTCGCCCCGGCTCCCGGAGATTCGGTGGCCCTGGAACAGACGGAGCAAACCCACGGCGCCGAACGGGGATCCCCCGCTCGAGGAAGAAGCGGAGTCCGTGGACCGGGAACCGGACGAATGATCGGCGCGCCTAGAGCAGGGTCGTCTGGACCTTGAGGCGGTAGCCCCGAGCCTCCGCGAGGATCTCGTCCTTCTCGAGGACTTTCTTCACGTCGAGGAGCGGCACCGAGGCCTGGATCTCCTTCGTCCGCCCGCCGCGGCCGAACGATCGGACGCGGGCGTGGACGAGTCCGAGCATGTCCAACTCGGAGATGAGGTCCGTGACCCGACGCTGGGTCAGCGGGGTCACGCCGGTCTTCCGCGAGAGGTCGCGATACGTCGTGTACACCTCGCCGGTCGTGAGCTTCGTGTTCCCGATCTCCTCGTTCAAGAGGATGCCGAGGAGGATGAGCTTCGACTGGGTCGGAAGGCTCTTCACCGCCTCGATGACCGTGTCGAGCTCGATCTTGTTCTTCGCCCGCTGCACATGCTCTTCCGTGATGTGCTCTTCCCCTTGGCGTTCTGCGAGTTCCGCGCTCACCCGGAGGAGGTCGAGGGCGCGGCGCGCGTCGCCGTGTTCTTGCGCCGCGAGGGCGGCGATGAGCTGGAGCACGCCGTCCGCGGCGGTGCCGTTCTCGAAGGCGAGACGCGACCGTTCGGCGAGGATGTCGTACAGTTCGTCCGCGTTGTACGGCGGGAAGACCATCTTCTCGTCCGCCAAGCGGGAGCGGACGCGCGGGTCGAGGTACTCCGTGAAGGTCAGCTCGTTCGAGATGCCGATCAGGGAGACGCGGGCCTTGGACAGGTCGTCGTTGATCTTCAGGAGCTGGTACAGGATGTCGTCGCCGTTCTTCTGCACGAGCTTGTCGATCTCGTCCAAGGCCACGATCACGACGCGCTTCTCCTCGTCGAGCTTCTCGAGGAGCAAGCTGTACACGCGGTCCGTCGACAGGCCGGTGAACGGGATCCGTTGATGGAAGTTCTCGATGAACTTGTTGCCGATCGACTGCAGCACGCCGTACGGAGTGTCGACGATCTCGCAGTTCAGGTAGAGGTACTGGACCATCCGCGCGCCGTCCGCTTTGCGGAACTCGTTCTCGATGTACTTGACGACCGCCGTCTTCCCGGTGCCCGTCTTCCCGAAGATGAGCACGTTGCTCGGGCGCTCGCCCTTCAACGCGGTCACCAGGATCTGCGCGAGCTGTCCGATGTGGCTCTCTCGGTGCGGCAGGCGGTCCGGCAGGTACGACGGACGCAGGATTTCCCGGTCCATCTTGAATATCGTCCGAGTGCCAAGGTACGGTTGGAAGATGCTTTCTTCCATGTGATCCCCCGCTCCCCCTGAAAGCGAGAAGGTTTGCCTCGCGTGTCTCTTTTCCAGAGAAAATCGCGCGCGAGAGGGCCGGTATCAGGGGGACCCCACAAAAAGGTTTGCGAGTTTTCGACGCGACAATCGATGCATGCCGATGGCCCTATTTTTATTCGCATCCGTTTATGATAGGACCCGTCGAGACCGGGTTGAAACTTCACGCTCCGAGCAACACCTCATCCGGAGGCCGCAGCCGCCGGAACTCGGGAGGAAATCCAACGGAACATGAGCGCGCCCGCGAAGATCGCGGTGCCGACCACGACGACGATGGGACCCGCGGGCAAGCCCACCGCATCCGCCAGGACGATGCCGCCTCCGGCGCTGGCCATCCCCGTGATGCCGCTCAACAGCGCGTACCGGGAGAGATTCCGGCTCACGTTCTTCATTGCGGCCGCAGGGACGACGACGAGGGCGCCCACGAGGACCGTGCCGACGATCTTGATTGCGACCGCCACGACGACGGTCACGAGGAACAGATATACGAAGTTCGCGAGCGCTACGTTGACCCCGGTCGAGAGCGCGAGTTCTTCGGACAGGATGCTCAGGACGACTCGCCGGTACACGAACCGCGAAGCGAGGACGACGGGGATGGAGATCGCGATCGCCAGGAGCGCATCCACGAGGCTGATCGTCGCGATGTCGCCGAACAAGGCCTCCAAGAGGTCGACCTCCGGCGTGAGCAGGATGCCGACCGCGAGGGCCGTGACGAACAGGACGCCGATGATCGACTCCGGAAACAACCGGGTCGTGCGTTCGATGTACCAGGTCAATACCGCGGCACTGAACAAGAACGCGAACGCTCCCAGGAACGGGTTGAAGTTGAATAGGATCCCAAGGGCGAGGCCGGGCAGCGCCACATGGGACAACGCGTCCCCAACGAGGGCCATCCGTTTCAGGACCATCAATGAACCGATGTAGCCCGCGGCGAATCCGACGAAGATCCCCGCCGCGAGGCTGTACGGAAGGGCTTCGGTCATCGGCGGCCCCTCGGCGTGCCTTCGTGCTGGTGCTCTGCGAGGCCCGAACCGCTTCCGAAGATTTCCATCAGGAGATCCGGTTCCACAAACCGGCTCGGCGGTCCGAAGAATCGGACGGTCCGGTTGAGCGCCAAGACGGCGTCGGAATACCGCGAGACGATGTGGATGTCGTGCGTGATCAGGAGGACCGTGATTCCGGTTTCCTTCTCCAGCTTGTTGAGCGATTCGTAGACCATGTCCTCGCTTCCGATGTCGACGGTCGCGGTCGGCTCGTCGAACAAGAGCACGTTCGGCCGATCGAGGACGGCCCAGGCGATCAGCACGCGCTGCATCTCTCCGCCGGACAGCACGTCGAGCCGCTTCTCGAGGATCCCCGCCGCGAGGCCGACCGAGGCGAGGGCGTCCTCGAATCCGGCGTTCCCCTTGAAGCCGAGGAAATCGCGGACCGTGACGGGCACGTCGGTGACGGCGAAATGCTGCGGGACGTATCCGACCCGGACCGAGCCCGACCACTTCACCTGGCCGGTGTGGGGCACGAGGCCGATTAGCACGCGGAAGAGCGTCGTCTTGCCCGCTCCGTTCGGGCCGACGATTGCTAGCGTCGTCCCTTTTCGCACCTGGAAACTGACGTCTTCCAAGATCGGGACGTGATCGAGGCGGACCCCGAGATGCTCGACGCGAAGGACGTCGCCCGATGACTCGGAAGAGGCCGCCGGAGGCGGTTGTCGAGACCGGGAGACGACCATGGCTGTCGCGGCTCATCCGATGCCGTTATTTAAGAATTCGCTCACTCTTAATAAGTCTCAAGTAGGGGTTGCGGCATTCTTAGTAGCGATGCCGATCGTCAGCGTCAGCATGGACGACTCGATTCTCCGGAGCCTCGATGACGTCGCACAACGACGCCGGTACCGCAGTCGGAGCGAGGCGGTGCGCGAAGCCCTTCGCGAGTTCATCGATGTCACGGAATGGGGGAGGGAGGGCGGAGAGGCGTCCGTCATCCTCGCGGTCATCTACGAGAAAGGAAACCCGCGGGCGGACCTCGCGATGCTCCAGCACCGGTTCGACGAAATTCGGACGATGCTCCACACGCATCTCGACGAAGCAGATTGCCTCCAGATCTTCGTCGCGGAGGGTCCGACCGCGCGGCTCAAGGAACTCATCGCGGGGCTTCGGCGGATCAAAGGCGTGAAGGTGATCAAGTTTATCCAGACCTCCGCGCGCCGGTGAGCAGTACCCTTATCAAGGGGCCACACGAGTCCGGGACCATGGAGAAGCGACTCACGTTCGCGTACGGGCGAACCCTCGTCACGAGCCGCATCTTCGTGTTCGCCAGCCTCGCAATCCTGGCCGCCATCTTGATCCTCTTCACGTCGACCCCGGCCTCCGCGGTCATCGGACTCACGGCCCTCCTGGCGGCGTATCTCGTCCTGTTCGCGGTCTCTCCGCTGCTGACGCAGCACTGGATCACCCGCACGCGCGTCATCTTGCGTCAAGGCTGGTACTTCCGGGCCGTGATCCCGTTCTCCGGCATCGAGGAGCTGCTGGCGGCGGACGACGCCGGCGCGTTCCGCACCCCGCTGGGAATCAGCCGGCCGTTCGGCCAGCCCGTGTTGTTCGTGACGGGGGGCCGGACGAAGCTGGTGAGGGTGCGGCTTCGACACCCGCGGCGATTCTGGCAAGCGTTCGGGCTGTCCGCCTCCGAGATCGTGTTCGACGTGACGGACCGCGACGGCTTCCTGGCGGCGTTCGAGGAACGGCGGCGTCTACTCCCGCCAGTCAAGGCCGATCGTGCGCACCCCGACCTTGGGGATTAGCGGCATCTTCCGTTTGTGGACGGTCGAGGTCACCAGCTTCTGGACGTACGTCACGTGGTCCAGGGGCACACCCGCCTTCTGCGCGATCGCCTCCGGGTCGAGTTGAAGCTCGATCCCGAGGAGGATGCGATCCAGCTCGTCGTACGAGATCCCGAGCTCCCCTTCGTCCGTCTGACCGGGCCACAGGCCTGCGGTCGGCACCTTCTCGACGATCTCCGGCGGCAGCGCGAGATACCGGGCCATCTCTCTCACCTGCGTCTTGTACAGATCCCCGATCGGGAGAAAGTCCGCGGCGCCGTCCCCAAATTTCGTGAAATAACCGCATAGAAGCTCGCTCTTGTTCCCCGTGCCCATGACGATGCGTCCCTCCGTGTTCGCGATGAAGTACAGGACGATCATCCGCGCGCGCGAGAGAAGGTTCCCACGGGCGACTTGGTCCGCTTGGAATCCCAGCAGCCGTTTTTCCAGAGATGTAACGATCGGCGCAATCCCGCGGATGCGGAGATCGATGCCGAGCGCCTTCGCGAACTTCCTCGCGTCCTTGAGGTCCTTCCCGCCTCGCCCGTCGGGCATGGCGACGCCAAGGACATGCTGCGGCCCGAGCGCGTCCGCGCATAACTTGGCGACGAGGGCCGAATCGACGCCGCCGCTGAGCCCGAGGACGACGCCCTTCCGACCGCTCTCGCGGAACGAGTGGACGAGGAACGCCTCGATGATGAAGACCTGCTCCTCCTTGAACCGCGGGACCAGCTCGGCCACGAAGAGCGCAACCTTCGGCGCCGTCATAAAACCTTGCGGCGCGAAGGCTTTATCGCGCGCGGTCTCTTGGCGGCGCGTCCGTGAACGCGAACGAGGCGACCCTCGTGTGGGTCGACGAATACAGCCGGATGGCCGAGGCGTACGACAAGAACGTGACGCCACGGTTCGAACCGATCGCCCAGGAGGTCGTCCGCCTCGCAGACCCGAAGCCGAGCGAGCTGTTCCTCGACCTCGGCACCGGGACCGGGCTCCTCGCGTGCCTCCTCGCGCCCCGCGTCTTGCCGCAAGGCGTCGTCGCGATCGACCTCGCCGACGGCGCGATCTCCGTCGCCTCGTACCGGGCCGGGAACGCAGGCATCCGAAACATCCGATTCGAGATGCTCGACTCCCGGAACATCGTGTACCATGGGAAACTGTTCGACGCCGCGGCCAGCAACCTCGGGATCCCGGCCCTCGGCTACGACCGCGTGTTCCAGGAGGTCCACCGCGTCCTGAAGCCCTCCGGGCGGTTCGTCTTCAGCGAATGGCCGACCGACCCGAACCCGTCGTTCGCCGCGTTGCGCGAACTGCTCGAGAAGCACGGGACGCGCACCCCGTCGAAGGATCTCGCCCAAGTGCGCGAGGCGGTGCGGCTCGTCCGCACGGATTCGGAGGCGAAGGCTCTCGGGGATCCGCGTGCCGTCCTGAAGGCCCTCGGGGTCGCGGGTTTCGAGCGACGGGATGCGACGACGAAGACGTTTCGGGTCCGGTTCGCGGACATGGCCGAACTGCTCGCGTTTGCCGCGTCGTACGGATGGTATGAGCGCGAGCTGCGCGAGATGTCGACGGAAAGCCACAGCGCATTCGAGGCGGAACTCGCAGCTCGGCTCGAGCCGCTCACGACATCGACGGGCATCGAGGACGCCTGGACGCTGAACTTGTTCGTCGCGCGGCGCGAATAGGGAGACTCGTAACGAAACCCTAAATATGCCGCGGCTCATCGAAACGCGCGCATGGCCGCCGAGCCGATCATCCGGGGAGTGGACGCTCACAAAGTGTACAACTCCGGGGTCGTCAAGGTCCACGCGCTCCGCGGGGTGAACCTCGCGATCCCTCGCAGCGAGATGGTCGCGATCA
>Ga0209845_1000146_pt1 | contig 10403 bp, 9 predicted proteins | sample GWRWS2_50_60_FD_187239 | JGI IMG/M metagenome (GOLD analysis project Ga0209845, IMG submission 187239) | Riverbed sediment microbial communities from areas with vegetation nearby in Columbia River, Washington, USA - GW-RW S2_50_60 (SPAdes)... | ecosystem: Environmental > Aquatic > Freshwater >... | reverse complement strand
ACGAGCGGAACTGTCACGGTGACCGACACGTTGCCAACCGGCCTGACGGCCACCGGCCTGAGCGGGTCGGGCTGGGACTGTATGGTGGGAACGTTGACCTGCACGCGCAGCGACGCCTTGAACGCCGGATCCAGTTATCCGCCCGTGACGCTGACGGTGACGGTCGCGTCCACCGCGCCGGCGAGCGGGCCGTCGCCGACCACCGCCACCCGCGAGCCCGGCCGCGGCACCCCGGCCTCCAGCAGCCCGCTGGCCACGCAGGCCGCCGGCTCCAGCAGCGCCGCCGGCTCCAGCGGCCGGGTCGCGGGCAGGCGGTGGACCAGCCGCGCCGGCACGACCAGCCGGTCGGCGAGGGCGCCCTGGTGGGTGAAGCCGGTCTCGGCGTAGTCGGCGGTGCACAGGTTGGTGCGCCCCTCGGCGCAGCGCGCGCAGACGCCGCAGGCTCGCAGGCCCTCGGCGACCACCGGGTCGCCCGGCGCCAGGCTCGCCTGGTCGCCGGGGCCGGTGCGCACCACCCGGCCGGCCCACTCGTGGCCGGGCACCACCGGGTAGCGGACGTAGGCCGCCGGGCGGCGGCCGTCGAGCAGCTCGAGGTCGGAGCCGCAGATGCCGGTGGCGGCGACTTCGACCAGCACCTCGCCGGGGCCGGGGGCCGGCTCGGGGATGTCCTCGACCGCGTAGCGGCCGGGCTCGCGCACCACCAGCGCGCGCATCGGCGCGGGTGGTCTACCCGCGGCCGCGGGTGTCGGTTGCCTGGTCCTGCCCCAGGCCGCGCGTGCGGGCGGCCCGGTACTCGGCGACCACCAGGTCGGTCAGCTCCTGGACGGAGGTCTCGGAGGTCGGCTTGTCGAACGTGATCGACCCGTGCTGCAGCAGGTTGATCCGGTCGCAGACCTCCAGGATCTGGCCGAAGTTGTGGGCGATGACGATGATCGAGACGTCGCCGCGCTGCTTGAGGTCGCGGACCAGGTCGAGGATGAGGGCGCCCTCCTTGGCGCCCATCGCCGCCAGCGGCTCGTCCAGCAGCAGGATCTTGGCGTCGCTGTAGACCGAGCGCGCGACCGCGATGGCCTGGCGCTGGCCGCCGGAGAGCTTGGCCACCTCGACATCGACGTCGGGGATCCGCACCCCCATGTCCTCCAGGTGCTGCCTGGCGAGCCGCTGCATGCGGCGGTTGCTCAGCAGCGGCCAGCGCACCAGCTCGCGGTTGAGGAACATGTTGTGGTAGACGGTCAGCTCGTTGACCAGCGCCAGGTCCTGGTAGACGGTGTCGATGCCGAGCGAGCGGGCGTGGTCGACCGACCTGATCGTGACCTCCTCGCCGGCGACGAAGACCTTGCCGGCGTCGGGCTGGTGGAAGCCGCAGACGATCTTGATGAGGGTCGACTTGCCGGCGCCGTTGTCGCCGATGAGCCCGAGCACCTCGCCCCGGCCAAGGCGCAGGTTCACGTCGGCGAGGGCGGTGACCCCGCCGAAGCGCTTGGCGATGTGCTCGACGCGCAGGGCCTCGCCGTTGCCGTCGCCGGCCATCAGGTCCTGCCCAGCCTTCGCAGCCTGGAGAGGTAGACGTTGGCGATCATGGAGACGAGGATCGCGATGCCCAGGATCACGAAGTAGGGGTTGGCGCTGATCCCGATGAGGTTCATGCCGTTCTGCAGCTCCGCGAGCACCAGCGCGCCGAGGAACGCCCCCGCGACCGTCCCCGACCCGCCCGCCAGCGCGGTGCCGCCGATCACCGCCGCCGACACCGCCAGGAACATGATCCCGAAGCCGCCGCCGATGTTGGGGTCGATGGTGTTGATGCGGAAGGCCTCCAGGATCCCGACGAAACCGCCGAGGGTGCTCACCATCATGAAGTTGACGATCTTGATGCGGCCGGCCCGGATGCCCGCCTCGGTGGCGCCGAGCGGGTTGCCGCCGACCGCGATGGTGTGCAGGCCCCACCTGGTGCGGGTGAGCAGCAGGTGGAAGAAGGCGACGATCAGCACGCACCAGGTGATGTGCGCCCAGTCCGAGTGGCCGAACCAGGACCTGAGCCTGTCCGTCGCCGCGTCGGGGATCGGTGCGGGGAAGGCGTGCGAGGTGACCAGGACGGTGCCGATGATCACGTACGCCGTGCCGAGCGTGGTCACGAAGGACGGCACCTTCAGGAACACCGTGATGGCGCCGTTGACGAAGCCGACGGCGGCCGCGATCAGCAGCGCCAGCCCGATGGCCGGCAGGATCGGCACCGAGTAGTAGTCGACCAGGTAGTGCATGTTGAACGGCGCGAGTGCGGCCACCGCCGCGACCGACAGGTCGATCTCGCCGCTGACCAGCACCAGCACCATGCCGGCCGCGATGATCGCCACCGGCGCGGTCGCCTGCGCGATGTTGACGAGGTTGGGTTGGGTGAGGAAGGCCTCGTGGGCGGACGCAAAGTAGGCCCCGAGGCCGATCGCGACGATCAGGACGCTCGCCTCGCGCCGGCGCAGGAGCTCCCCGCCGACCCGTCGCAGGATGCTCCGGGACGGTCGCCCTGGCGGTGCCGCCTCCACCCGTTCGGCTATCTCGACGGTGTCGCTCACTCGGGACCTTCCCCACTCGCCGGGTTCCGGTGTCCCGGGTAGCCGCCTGAGCGGCTACCCGGGAGCTGGCTCACGCGTGCGCGATCGCCCCGGAGCGCGGGACCACCTGCTGCTGGGTGCTGGACCCCTCGAAGCGGGTCTTGGTGTCCAGGTAGGGCTTGACATTGTCCTTGGTCACGAACAGCAGTCCGGTGTTGGTCTCCGAGGGGAACAGCAGCCCCCCGGAGAGCTTGTAGAGGTAGAGGTATAGCACCGGCAGGAACCCCTGCAAATAGGGCTGCTGGTCGATGGTGTAGTCGAGGCTGCCGCCGTCGATCGCGGCCAGGGTCTCCGGCACCAGGTCGAACCCGCCGGCGACCTTGAGGCCCTTGTCGCGCATGGAGTACTTCTCCACGACCTGGCCCACCGACTGGGTCGACCCGGCGTCCACCGCGAGCATGCCCGCCAGGTTCGAGTGCCCCTGGGCGTAGGCGTCGATGATGGACAGGCCCCTGGTCACGTCGGCGTTGGTGCCGACCGCCGTGAACTTGATCGGCTTGCCGGAGTCCTTGATCGCCTGCTCGGCGCCGTCGATGCGGGGCTGGATGTTGAGCGCGCCCGGTGTCGCGATGAAGGCGACCACGTCCCCGGAGGCCAGGCCCGAGTCCAGCGCCCGCAGGCCGAGCTGGCGCCCGGACTCGAACAGCCCCTGCCCGATGTAGGCGAGGCGGTTGGTGCCCGGGTCGTCCGGGGCGCCGTCGGCGTTGTAGGAGACGACCGGGATGCCGACGTCCAGCGCCTGGTCGACCGGGCCCCTGAAGGCGTCCTTGTCGACCACCGCGACCGCGAGGCCGTCGGCCTTGCCGGAGATCGCGGTGTTGGTGGCGTTCACCATCTCGGCGACGTTCGACTCCTTCGAGCCGGTGAACTGGAACTCGCAGTTGAGCAGCGCGCAGGCGTCCTGGGCGCCGTACTGGGTGGGCGTGAAGAACGGGTTGGTGGTGACGTGGTTGACGAACACGAACTTCCACTTGGGCGTGGAGGGGAAGTCGCCGGAACCCGCCGCCGCGGCGCTGCCGCCGGACGGTTCGTCGGAGCCGCAGGCGGCGAGCAGCGCCGAGGCGGCCAGCGTTGCGCTGGCAAGGCCGGTGCCCTTCAGCAGCCGGCGCCGCGTGATCGGGTTGAGTCCCAGCGTGTCGACGGCTTGCTCGACCGCGGGATCGACCTTGGACATGGGGACCTCCTCGAGCGGGCGCTCCACCCGGTCAGTCGGTGGAGAACCGGTAGATGGTGGTCGTGTCGTACTCGTCGCCGGGCTGCAGGACAGTCGACGGGAAGTTGTCATGGTTCGGCGAGTCCGGGTAGTGCTGGGTCTCCAGGGCCAGGCCGTCGCCCTGCCGGTAGGTCCGGCCGCTGGTGCCGACCAGGGTCCCGTCCAGGAAGTTGCCGGAGTAGAACTGGATGCCCGGCTGGTCGGTGAGGACCTCCAGGACGCGCCCGCTTCTCGGGTCCGTCAGCCGTGCGGCCAGCTCCAGCCCGGAGCCGTGCCGGTCGAGCACCCAGTTGTGGTCGTAGCCGCGGCCGATGAGGAGCTGCGGGTGGCTGCCGCGGATGCGCGCGCCGATCCTGGTGGAGTCGGTGAAGTCCAGCGGCGTGCCGGCCACCGGGTCGATCGCGCCGGTCGGGATCAGGGTCGGGTCGACCGGCGTGTAGTGGCTCGCCTTGAGCAGCAGCTCGTGGTCGTTGATGTCGCCGGAGCCCTCACCGGCCAGGTTCCAGTAGGCATGGTTGGTGAGGTTGACGATCGTCGCCGCGTCGGTGGTCGCCTGGTAGCGCATCCGCAGCGCGTTGCGGTTGTTCAGCGTGTAGGTGACGGTGGTGTCGAGGGTGCCAGGGTAGTTCTCCTCGCCGTCGGGGCTGACGCGGTGGAACCTGACGCCGACGCTGTCGTCGTTGCGGACCACTTCCGCGTCCCACACCCGCTTGTCGAAGCCGACGTTGCCGCCGTGCAAATGGTTGGGCGGGTTGTTGATGGCGAGCTGATAGTCGACGCCCTCAAGGGTGAACTTGCCCTCCGCGATGCGGTTGGCGTAGCGGCCGGTGATGCAGCCGAAGTACGGGTTGCCCGGGTTGAGGTAGCCCTCCAGGGTGCTGAACCCGAGCGTGACGTTGGCCCTGCGGCCGCGGCGGTCGGGCACCTTGAGCGACTGGATGGCGCCGCCGTAGGTGATGAGCTTCACCTCCATACCGCGGGCGTTGGTGAGGATGTACCGGTGGACGACGGTGCCGTCGGGCATGGTGCCGAAGCGCTCCCGCCTCACGTCGAGGCGACCCGAGGCGTCCGAGGCGGTCACGCCGAGCAGCCCGACGGTCGCGGCCGCAAGCGCGATGGCCACGGCGATCCGTACGGCCCTGCTCCCGATCCCACCTCTGGCGGCGGTGCTGTACATGGATCCTCCTTTCCGCTGCCCATACGGGCACGCGCGTCTAGCGGGCTCCTAGCAGATGGTCGATCACCAGTTGGTCGAGTCGTTCGTAGCCGCGACCGCGGCGGGCGGCGGCCTCGGGGTCGAAGCCGCGCTCTTCGCGCAGCTCCTGGAGGGTCTCGCCCGGCCGGAGCGTGGGGGTCGCGAGGTCCGGCACGCCGGCCGCGGCCATGGCCTCGGCGACCTCCGGGTCGGCCCGGAACGCGGCCGCCCGCGCCTTGAGGATGAGGTAGGTGCGCATGCAGCCGCGCGCGAACTCCCAGACCCCGCCGACGTCCTCGGTCCGGTAGGCGCGGGCGTCGAAGTGGCGCGGCCCCTCGTAGCCGCCGCGCTCCAGGAGGTCCACCAGGAAGAAGGCGCCCTTCTGGTCCTCGGAGCCGAAGCGCAGGTCCTGGTCGTAGCGGGGCCCGCGCTGGGCGTTGAGGTCGATGTGGAACAGCTTGCCGGCCCACAGCGCCTGGGCGACGCCGTGGTGGACGTTCAGCCCGGCCATGGTCTCGTGGCCGACCTCGGGGTTGAGGCCGACGAGCTGGGGGTGCTCCAGGTGGTCGATGAAGGCCAGCGCATGCCCGATGGTCGGCAGGAAGATGTCGCCGCGGGGCTCGTTGGGCTTCGGCTCCAGCGCGAAGCGGAGGTCGTAGCCGCGGTCGCGGACGTAGCCGCACAGGAGGTCGATCGCCTCCTTGTAGCGGTCCAGGGCGGCCCGCACGTCCTTGGTGTCGGACTCGCAGCCCTCGCGGCCGCCCCAGCAGACGTAGACCTTGGCGCCGACCTCGGCGGCCACGTCGACGTTGGCGAGCGTCTTGCGGATGGCGTGGCGCCGGACCGCCGGGTCGTTGGCGGTGAACGCGCCCTCGCGGAAGACCGGGTGGCGGAACAGGTTGGTGGTGGCCATCGGCACCACCATCCCGGTCTCGTCCAGCGCCCGGGTGAAGCGGTCCAGGGCCTTGGCGCGGTCGGCGGGGCTGCCGTCGGAGCCGGGCGGGAGCAGGTCGTCGTCGTGGAAGGTGACGCCGTAGGCGCCGAGGTCGGAGAGGCGCTGGACCGTCTCGACCGGGTCCAGCCAGGCGCGCACCGGGTCGCCGAACGGGTCCATGCCCGGATGGCCGACCGTCCACAGCCCGAAGCTGAAGCGGTCGGCCCTGGTCGGCTCGTACCTGGAATCCCCCTGGCTCACGCGGCCACCTCCGTCCAGGTCGAGCCCGCCGCGGCGCTGCGCTGCACCGCGTCGAGCACCTGCTGCACCTGTAGCCCGTCGGCGAACGACGGCACCGGGTCCTTGCCGGCGGCGATCGCCACCAGCAGGTCGCGGGCCTCGTGGGTGAAGGTGTGCTCGTAGCCGATGGTGTGGCCGTCTGGCCACCACGCCCCGGCGTAGGGATGGCCGGCCTTGGTCACCTGGACCGTGCGGAACCCCTGGGTGGCCGGGTCCGTGGTGGCGTCGAACACGCGGAGCTGGTTCAGGGAGCCGAGCTCCCAGACGACGCTGCCCAGCTCGCCGTTGACCTCGACGCTGAGGCCCTCGGCATGGCCGGTGGCGAAGCGGGTCGCCTCGAAGCTGCCGACCGCCCCGCCGCCGAAGCGGGCGATGAACAGCGCGGCGTCGTCGACGGTGACCGGCCCGCGGCCGCCGCCCTCTGGCAGGGGCCGTTCCCGCACGAACGTCTCGGTCAGCCCCGAGACCCCGGCGATGTGGTCACCGACCAGGTACTGGGCGAGGTCGATGGCATGGGCGCCGAGGTCGCCGAGGGCGCCCGACCCGGCCTCCTCGGCTCGCAGCCGCCAGACCAGCGGGAACTCGGGGTCCACCAGGTGGGCGCCCAGGTAGGCCGCACGCACCTGGCGGACGGCGCCGAGCCGGCCGCCGGCGATCAGCTCCCTCGCCAGGGCGACCGCCGGCACCCGCCGGAAGTTGAAGCCGACCATCGCCCTGACGCCCACCGCGGCGGCCCTGCTCGCGGCGGCCGCCATCGCGCGTGCCTCGTCGACGGTGTTGGCCAGCGGCTTCTCGCACAGCACGTGCTTGCCGGCCTCCAGGGCCGCGATCGAGATCTCGGCGTGGCTGGACCCGGGGGTGCAGACGTCGACCAGCTCGACGTCGTCGCGGTCGACCAGCCGCTTCCAGTCCGTCTCCCAGGCGGCCCAGCCCAGCCGTCGCGCTGCCGCGACCACCGCCGCGCGGTCGCGGCCGCAGATGGCGGCCATGCGGGGCGCGAACGGGAGCTCGAAGAAGTGACCGACGGTGCGCCAGGCCTGGGAGTGGGCCCTCCCCATGAACGCGTAGCCGACCATCCCGACGCCGAGCGTCTTCGCAGGCGAGGATGCCTGGGCTGCCGCGTCGCCGGTCATGCCCATGCCCTCCCGTTCCGGCTCCGGCGTTGAGTTTGTCCGTATACTCGACAAACTAAGCAGCCAGGGGCTTCCGTGTCAATGGCCGCAGCGCGTAGAGTATGTTCAGGAGGAAAACTAAGGGGGCTGCGCATGGCTACCGTCGCCGGCGTCGACTGCTCGACGCAGTCCACCAAGGTCGTCGTCTGCGACGCCGACACCGGAGAGGTCCTCGCCCAGCGCTCCGCTCCGCACCCGGAGGGCACCGAGGTCGACCCGGCGGCGTGGTGGCGGGCGCTCGCCGCTCCCCGCGCCGCCCTGCTGGACACCGTGGACGCGCTCGCGGTCGGCGGCCAGCAGCACGGGCTGGTGACGCTCGACGAGGCCGGCGCGGTGGTGCGGCCGGCGCTGCTGTGGAACGACGTCCGCTCGGCGCGGGCCGCGACCGAGCTGGTCGGCGAGCTCGGCGGGCCGGCCGCCTGGGCCGAGGCGGTGGGGTCGGTGCCGGTCGCCAGCTTCACCGTCACCAAGCTGCGCTGGCTGGCCGAGCACGAGCCCGAGCGGGCCGGCCGGGTCGCGTCGGTGCTGCTGCCCCACGACTGGCTGACCTGGCGGCTGACCGGCGAGGGCGAGCCGGTGACCGACCGCGGCGACGCCTCGGGCACCGGCTACTGGTCGCCCCGGGGCGGCGCCTACCGCACCGACCTGGTCGAGCTGGCCTTCGGCAGGGTGCCGGCGCTGCCGCGGGTGCTGCCGCCGAACGCCGCCGCCGGCCAGACCAGCGAGGGCGCCGTCGTCGGCGCCGGCACCGGCGACAACATGGCGGCCGCCCTCGGGCTGGGCGCCGTCCCCGGCGACGTGGTGGTGTCGATCGGCACCAGCGGCACCGTCTTCGCGGTCCACGACGCGCCGACCGAGGACCCGGCCGGCACGGTGGCCGGGTTCGCCGACGCCACCGGACGGTTCCTGCCGCTGGTGTGCACGCTCAACGCCGCCAGGGTGCTCTCCGGGGTGGCGCGGATGCTCGGCGTGGACCTCGCCACCCTCGACCGGATGGCGCTGGCCGCCCCGGCGGGGGCCGGCGGGCTGGTCCTGCTCCCCTATCTGGACGGCGAGCGGACCCCGAACCTGCCGGACGCCAGCGGGCTGCTGGTGGGCCTGCGGCTGGCCAACATGGAGCCGGAGAACCTCGCCAGGGCCGCCGTGGAGGGGGTGCTGTGCGGGCTCGCGGACGGCCTGGACGCCCTCCGCGACCAGGGCGTCCCGGTGCGGAGGGTGCTGCTGGTCGGTGGCGGCAGCCGCTCGGCGGCGGTGCAGGCCGTCGCGCCCCTGCTGCTCGGCGCCCCGGTCGAGGTGCCCGACCCGGCCGAGTACGTCGCCAGGGGGGCGGCCCGCCAGGCGGCGTGGGTGCTGGCCGGGACGGCGGAGCCGCCGTCGTGGGTGCTGGCGGCGACCGCCGCCGGGGTCCCCGACCAGGCGGCCGAGGCGGGCGCCGAGGTGCGGGCCGGCTACGCGGCGGCTCGGGACGAGGCGATGGAGGGACTCCTGAACCCCGTGACCCCGGTGCCGTCCCCGTGACCGCCCGCGAGGTGCACCCCGGCGGGTCGCCGGCCCGCCAGCACGGGCTGCGCAGCCACAACCTGGCCCTGGTGCTGCAGCACATCGCCGCCAACGAGCCGGTGACGCGGGCGCGCATCGCCCAGGCCACCAGCCTGACCAAGGCGACGGTCTCCAGCCTGGTCGACGACCTGGTGGGCGCCCGCCTGGTGACCGAGCTGGGCCCGGAGGCGCGTGGCGAGATCGGCCGGCCAGGCAGCGCCCTGGCGCTCAACCGCACCGGCTTCGTCGGCGTCGGCCTCGAGATCAACGTCGACTACGTCGCGGTCTGCGTCACCGACCTGGTCGGCCGCGTCCGGTATCTCCGGACCCGGCCACGGGACAACCGCGGGCAGCCTCCCACCAGGGTGCTGGGGCGGGCGATCCGGATGACCCGGACCGCGATGCAGGCCGCGGAGGCCGAGGGGCTCACGATCGCCGGGCTGGCCGTGGCCGTGCCCGGCCTGGTCGAGACCGAGCAGGGGCTGCTGCACGTCGCCCCCAACCTGGAATGGGTCGACGTGCCGGTCGCCCAGGTCCTGAAGGGCCGCTTCGCTCCCCGCGACCCGCCGGTCATGGTCGACAACGAGGCCAACCTGGCCGCGCTCGGCGAGCTCTGGTTCGGCGGCCACGACCGGCTCACCGACTTCGTCCACATCTCCGGCGAGATCGGCGTCGGCGGCGGGATCGTCGTCGGCGGGGAGCTGTTCCGCGGGGCCAGCGGGTTCGCCGGCGAGGTCGGCCACGTCACCGTGCAGCCCGACGGGCCGCGCTGCCGCTGCGGCGCCCGCGGCTGCCTGGAGCAGGTCGCCGGCCAGGAGGCGCTGCTGCGCGCCGCGGGCCTGACCGGCGCGGCCGGCACCAGCATCGGGCAGCCGCGCGGTTCGGTCGCCGAGCTGGTCGCCAGGGCGCGCGCCGGGGAGCCGCGCACGCTGCAGGCGATCGACTCGGCCGGGCGCGCGCTCGGGATCGGCGTCGCCGCCATGGTCAACGTGGTCGACCCCAGCGCGGTGGTGCTCGGCGGGCTGTACGCCTCCCTGGAGCCGTGGCTGCGCAAGCCGCTGCTGGAGGAGCTGCGGGAACGGGTGATCAGCCAGTCGTGGGCGCCGGTGCGGGTGCTCGCCAGCCGCCTCGGCCCCGACGCCGCGGTGCGCGGCGCCGCCGGCGCGGTGGTCAGGGAGGTCCTGTCCAACCCGACCGCCGTGCGGGCCGCCGCCACCGGCCCGGTCGTCCCCTGACCCCGGCTCAGCCGGTGTTCTGCAGGCCGGCGGCGACGCCGTTGACGGTGAGCAGGACCAGGTCGGCCATCCTGCCGGCGTCGGCGGCGGCGGCCTCGCGCTCCGCAAGGCGAGACGCGCGCAGCTCGGCCAGGAACCGGACCTGCAGGAACGACAGCGCGTCGACGTAGGGGTTGCGCAGGTCGACGGCGCGGCGCAGCACGGGGCGG
>Ga0209845_1000145_pt1 | contig 10406 bp, 8 predicted proteins | sample GWRWS2_50_60_FD_187239 | JGI IMG/M metagenome (GOLD analysis project Ga0209845, IMG submission 187239) | Riverbed sediment microbial communities from areas with vegetation nearby in Columbia River, Washington, USA - GW-RW S2_50_60 (SPAdes)... | ecosystem: Environmental > Aquatic > Freshwater >... | reverse complement strand
CTGGAAGAGGTAACGGTCGAAGTGCTTCTTCCCATAGGCCATGAAGTCATAGTCCAGGTCCGAGATCGTCACCTGTACCATTGCCCACATTGCCTCGCGCAGGTCGGAGATAATCTTCATCAGTTTCAGGCGCGCGAGCCCATAGTCGGGCACAGGGAGGCGCGACGCGAAGTAGGCAGCCAACATGGTTTGCTCCGCTTCGTCTGAAAGCTGATGGTGGACGGCGAAGTTTCCAAGGTCGAAGAAGATGTCGCCCATCGCCGCGTACTCCCAATCCAGGAGCCATAGATGCTGTCCATCGTCGAGCCAGTTCGCCAGGAGGAGGTCATTGTGGCAGGGACGGAGCACCGGCGGATTGCCGAGGGCCGCTTCCAGGCGCCGCGCCTGCTGCAGCATCCAATCGAAGCGTTCCGGCACAGGCGCCCCGCGCGGGATGGCGAATGCCAGGTACTCTCCGACGGCGCGAAAGGGTGAAAACGTCCCGGGGAAAACGGGGCCACCGTGATATCGACGAATTGTCCGGGCGACGCGCCGCAGCGTTTCCGGGCGGGCGATCTCCTCGGTGGTCAGGGCGCGGCCATCAACGAAGCGTGTGACCAGCACGCCGGCGTCCTCAAAGAACGCCACCACCTCGGGCGATACGCCGGATACCGCGGCAGCGATCGTGCACGCGTGTTCCCGCTCCCGATCGATCCCCAGACGCATGCTGTCCTTGCCCGGGATGCGAACGACGTAACTCCCCCCGGTTGCGCGCACTCTGAAGTTCAGGTTGGTAATTCCCCCGCCGAGTGGCGCGACATCAAGGTCGGAGGCAGTCCCCCATCCCATGCGAACAATCACGTCTTCAACCGTCATGGAATATCGACGACGAGGACATGACCTTCAGGGTCGGCGGCGCGGGCGTCAGGTCGAGGACGGCGCTTCTAGCGCGAGCACGGCTTCGCGTGGGAAGCTCACCGTTAACGCCTGCCCCCGCTGCGGCAACGAAAGCCTGGGGTTATTGAATGTATCGAGCGAGATGGCGTTGTCCTTGAAGCGTATACGGATCCGGACGATCGAGCCCAGGAAGTTCACGTCTTCGACTGTGCCCTGCATTCGGTTCCCGTCCTCCGCCGCCTCACCGATCGAGACGACTTCTGGACGAAGAGCGATCGAGCATCCATCGCCGACCCGGGCGTGTTCCAGCCCGCGCGACGCCATAACTTCCTGACCGTCGACCAGGATCTTACCGCGCGCCGGATCGGCTACCTGTCCTCGCAGGATGTTTAGGGTGCCGACAAACGAGGCGACAAACGACGTCCGCGGGAAATTGTAGATTTCGAATGGGGTACCGATCTGCTCGACGCGCCCCTCGCTCATCACCACGATGCGGTCCGAAAGCGAAAGCGCCTCCTCCTGATCGTGCGTGACGTAGATCGTCGTGATGCCCAGCTCCCGCTGGATCGAACGGATCTCGTTCCGCAGCGACACACGAATCTTCGCGTCGAGCGCGGAGAGAGGCTCGTCGAGGAGAAGCACCTGCGGTTGAATCGCCAGGGCGCGGGCCAGGGCCACGCGCTGCTGTTGTCCGCCGGACAGCTGGTAGGGATACCGGCTCCCGAGCGTGGGCAGCTTGATGAGGTTGAGCATTTCCTCCACGGTGTGTCTGATCACCGCGGCAGGTTTCTTCGCCACCTTCAACCCGAACCCGACGTTCTCAGCGACCGTCATGTTCGGAAACAGGGCGTAGGATTGGAACACCATCCCGACGTTGCGGCGGTTCGGCGGCCTGTGCGTAATGTCCACACCGTCGAGACGGATTGCTCCGGACGAAGGCGATTCAAACCCGGCAATAATGCGCAGCGTCGTCGTCTTGCCGCAGCCGCTCGGGCCCAGAAACGACACGAACTCGCCCCGGCTCACCTCGAGTTGGACGTGCTCGACCGCCGTGGTGTGCGCGAATCGCTTCTGGAGATTCTCGATCTCAAGAAAGGTCATTCGTTAATGCGCCCCGGCCGCCGGCCCTTGCGCGCCCCGCCCGAAGACCTGGATGAGCCCCATGCACGCCCAGGTGATCGCAAAGCTGATGATCGCCAGCGCCGCCGGCTCGTAGGCGCGATTTGCGCCGATGTTCTGCAGATAGGGGCCGAACGCCGGTCGGTTCAACAGGCTCGCCATCGTAAACTCGCCGATGACGATGGCAAAGGTCAAAAAGGCGCCGCTCAGCACCGCCACCCGCACGTTGGGAAGAATCACGCCGAGCAGGATCGTGGGCCACCCGGCGCCCAGACTCTGCGCGGCCTCCGTAAGGGTGCGGACGTCAATGGCGCGCAACCCATTGTCGACCGCGCGGTACATGTACGGTAGGGCCAGCGTCACGTAACTGAAGATCAGGAGCAGGTCGGTCGTCCGCTCGGCGCCCGTCAGCGGCAATATCGAGGAACTGTTGTAAATCCGCAGGTATCCGAACACCAGAACGATGGCGGGAATCACCAGCGGGAGCAGTGTGATGAATTCCACAACCGGCCGCAGCCCGGGCAAGCGCAGCTGAACCCAGTAGGCGGTCGGTACCACGAGGAAAATGCCCACGAGGATGGTGGCGAACGCCAGCAGAGCCGAATAGGTCACCGTCGCGCCGAACCGCGGATCTGCAAGAACGATCCGATACGCTTCAAGGCTGTACACTCCGCGGAGGTAGCGGAGCGAAAACTCGAACGTACTTAGCAGAGGAACGAAGAAGTACATGACGCCGAGCAGGATGATGATCCACGATCCGAGACGGCCCCGGTTCATCGCAGCCATCGCTCGCTGCGTCCGCGCAGCCAGATGTACGCCGCGTTCGACAGGCCCGTGATGAGAATCATCCCCAACGCCAGCGCGTAGCCGAGGTTCTGATTGTGGAGCACGTCTCCGCGAATCTGCGCGTAGAGGACGAGCGTGACGATGTTCAGCGAGCTGCCCGTCAACGCGTATGCGGTGGCCACGGCGCCGAAGGCATTCGCGAAGAGCAACAAGGTCGCTCCCAGCAAGGGCGGCCACAGGATGGGCAGCGCGATGTAGCGCCAAAACTCCCAGGCGCTCGCGCCCAGATTCGCCGACGCTTCGCGCCATTCGCGTTTGAGCCCGTCGATCGCCGGCGCCATGATCAGCACCATGAGCGGAATTTGAAAATACATGTACGTGATCGTCAAGCCCCAGAAACTGAGGAGATTGAACCCCGCGTTGTAGATATTGAATCCAAAGACTCTGATGAGCAAAGCCGTCGCGAGGCCCGTTCGTCCCAGCGTAGCGAGGAAGGCAAAGGCGAGCGGCACCCCGGCGAAGTTCGAGGCGACGCCGGAAAAGGTCATCAGCGGCGACCGCACCCAGGATGGCAGGCCGCCCGCGATCGCGACATACGCCAGGGCGAATCCGACGAGTGCGCCGCCGATCGCCGACGCCGCGCTAATCTTGATGCTGATCAGGTAAGAGCTCAGGATGGTGGGTTGTAACAGGTCCGAAAGATTGCGAAGGGTGAAGTGGCCCTGGCTGTCTTGAAAGCCGCCAACCACTAGGAGGCTGGTAGGGATGATCAAGAACATGAGCGCAAAGACGAGGAATGGGACGACGCCGAGCCACGCCCATGATACCCCGCTGACCCACAACGACGTGGCCGGGGGCGGGGCGGTTGCCAGGCGTGTTATCTGTGCCACAAAAATCCTCCGCGCCCTAGACCCTCCCCCAGTTTACCGGGGGAGGGGTGGGCGGCAGGATGTCGCATTGGAACGCGAGATTTTCGGACCCAGACGTGCCAGTATGACCGGTGGGGGTTACTTCACATTCGCCCCAACGACAGTGTCCCACTGCTTCGTGATGACTTCCTTGGCGCGGTCCTGCTGCTCAAGCGTCGGGAAGACCGCCTTGGCATAGGCATCGGCAGAGGGGAGCTTTGCGAGCAGGTCGGCCGGCACTTTACGGCTCGCCACGAGATTCTGGAAGCGAATCGGGTGGCAGTAGCCCTTGAGCCAGCCCAGCTGCCCTTCGTCCGAATACAGGTACTCCATCCACAGCTTCGCCGCGTTCGGGTGCGGCGCGTACGCGCTGATGGCCTGGACGTACACGCCGGCCACGACGCCGCTCGCCGGTACGACGACTTCGACCTTGGGATTGCCCTTGAGCGTGTCGCGATCGGCCAGCGCATTGTAATCCCAGCGGATGATGATCGGCGTGGCGCCCTGGGCAAGTGACGCCGCTTTACCGATGACGGGCACGAAATTGCCGCGCTTGTTCATGTCGGCGAAGAACTTCAAGCCCTCATCCGCGGCCGCGGCCACATTCCCTTTCGCCGCCGACAGGCCCGCCGCGAACACGCCTTGAATCGCCTGATTCGATGCGCGCGGATCGCCGGCGAGTGCGACTGCGTTCTTATACTCCGGCTTGAGCAAGTCTGGCCAGTCGCGAGGCAGCGTCTTGACGATGTCGGTGTTGACCTGGAACGCCAGGACGCCATAGTAATCGCCGTACCAATACCCCTCGGCGTCCTTCGCACTGTTGGGGATCGTGTTCCATGTAGAGACCTTATACGGCTGGAGCAACCCGTCTTTCTTCGCCGACGGTCCGAACGACAAGCCGACGTCGATCACGTCCGGCGCCTGGGGGCCCATGTTGCCTTTGTTGGCCTTGATGGCTTCGATTTCATCGCCCGAGCCGGCATCCGGATTGAGCTCATTCACCCTGAGGCCGTACTTCGCCTTAAACCCGTTGATCACGCCGCCGTAGCCGCACCAGTCATGCGGCAGCGCGATCACGGTGAGCTGGCCTTCCCGCTTGGCGGCGCCAACGAGTGCGGCCATGCTCGATTGTCCGGACGCGGCCGAAACCAGCGCCAGGATGACGAGCGTGGCGAGCGAGCACATGCGTGTCCACTTGAGTTTCATGCTTCCCCTCCCTCGAGAATAGAAAGTGTCTTCCCAACCTGTGCCGGGATGTTCAAAGAGTACCGTGTCGGGGAAGGTTATTCCTTGGCGTCCGGCCCTGGGTTAGAGGCTGGTTGGGACGGTCATTTTCCGCGCGCATCTTTAAGGATGGTAGGAAACGGATTCGACCAGCGCCGCTACGCCCTGCGACCGAACCAGGTCGCGGGCACGATCCCCTGGAGTCTTCTGCTGCTCTAGGCGGCTCCAAAGCGGGCCGAGGAACCGCTCCTCGCCGCGTCCCCGCCGCCGGAGTCCGGCCTCGGCGATCCGCAGGGCGCCTTCCACGAACCGCTCGACTGGCTCTCTGCCCCGCAATCCACGCACGATCGCCTCATGCCGGTACTGCTGCATCGAGGCCCAGGGATCAGCCAGCGCGTCCTCAATGAAGGCGCGGGCTTCGTCCAACGCCTCCACCCATCCCAGGGACAGCGCGGCGACGACGAGCGGATCTTCGTGCGGCTGCTGGCAGGCGGGACGGACCTCAATCGTCGAGTTGAGAGCCCGGGGGCGGGCCGAGTTCCACGTATAGTGCTCGTGCCACAGATAGGCGTCAATGTCGGGACCGTGCCTGCGGAGGTACTCTTCAAACGGCCGGTTGTACTGGCGGAAACCACCATCGTGCTTGAGGACGTAGCACCGATACCCGCAGATGTATCGGACAAACTCTTCCACCGAATCGAACGGCCCGGGTGTCATCCCCGCGCGGTGCTTGCCCAACCCGCCCAGCAGCCCTTCGCGTCCGGACAGGTACCGGCCGGTCCGTCCTGCATACACAGATGAGTTGGCCGTGAGCGCAATGAGCGGGGCCGACAGCAGGTTCAGCACATTGACGGCATCGGTGATCTCCGACCGTGTGATGTCCACATGAATCTGGTCCGCCGCCGTCGTTGTAAAGTGCCACCAGGCCGGGCCGGCCGCGCGGGCAAGATGCACATACCGCTTTTTGGGTGTCATCAACCCGGACGACGCGCGGCTCCGAGGCTGAATCCCAAATCCGAGGAGACGCATTCCCAGGCGATCGGCAACTTGCGCCACCTGCCGGACGAGGCGCCGGGAGCCCTCCTCCAGTTGCAAGAGATCCTCATAGGGCCCCAGGACAAGCTCGATGGTGGCGCGTCCGACCTCGACTTCAATCCTCCCATCAGCGCCGGTGAGCGCTGCGATGAGTGAGGGCGTCTTTGGGTCATCGTATTGCGGGACAAACTCGCCACCGCGCATCAACGGCTCCCACATGCGCGCCACGTCTCCCGCCCGCCCGTCCGGAAAGACGATGGGAAACTCCGCCTCTCGCCCAACACGACGGATCGGCCGCACCGTCTCGCGGAAGAGCCCTGCGTAGCGTTCTGCCAGAACTCCGTAAGTCTGCCGGAGTGCCCCCATCAAAAGGACGGGAACTGGCCGGACGAAGGGACGAGCAGTTCGAAGCGATGGCTCAGAAGATTGCCGTGCGGATCGAGATGAAACACATGGAGTTCGAGATTCAGGATGTCGTCTTCGAGCGCCTGGAAGGGTTCGAGCCCTCGAAGCACGCCGTGGAGCTGTTGGAGGAAGGTCTGGTGGGAGGAGACGAGGATGCGCCTGCGGCGATGACGCTGCAACACCCCCTGGAGGAACCGGCGCGCGCGGTCCTGGAGGACCGGAAACGGCTCGCCCCCGGGCGGATTCAACGAGTACCCGATGTGTCCAATCTGTATGTAGCGCACCTCCGGAAAGCGCGCCTCCACGTCCGCGCGCATGAGCCCTTCCATCTTGCCGAAGGAGCGTTCATTGCAGAGGGGATCGATCTCGATGGCGTATGCAGGAACACCTGTGACGATCTGCGCCGTTTGAACGGCCCGCCTGAGGGGAGAGGAGATGACGACATCGAGCGGCGTGCCGGCGAAACGTTCGCGTGCCTCCTCCGCCTGGCGGACTCCTTCATCCAGGAGAGGCACATCGATTCCCTGACCGCTGACCCGCTTGTCCCGGTTGAGCTCTGTCAGCCCGTGTCGCACCGTCAACAGCAGCGTTTCCTCTGGTGCAAGCTTCGGAATTTCAATCATTAGACGTTCAAGATTTCAAAAACTGGATGGGGTTCCCTCTTGCCGCACCGGTCGGTAGGGAGGTATCCGCCCCAGGACGAACCGTGTGTCGAATTGGATTCGGACGGACCCCACACGGACATCATCGAGGAGGCGCGCCGCCTCACCACCGCCGCTCAGCGAGATGGCATCGCGCTGAAGCTCATGGGTGGGGTGGGCATCTACTTTCACTCTCCCACCGCCCGCAAAGCGCCGCTGGGCCGGGCGTACCGAGATCTGGACTTTGTCGGTTTGTCGTCCAGGCGCGCCGAGATTCATTCATTCTTCGCACGCTGTGGGTATGAGCTGGACAGACCGTTCAACACGCTCCAGGGTCTCCGCCGCCTGCGCTTTCTAGATAGCGAGCACCATCGTGAGATCGACCTGTTCCTTGATGAGTTTCGCATGTGCCACAGGCTGGATCTGCGCGCCCGCCTGAACCTTTCCGAGGAGGCTCTGGCCCCGGCCGACCTTCTCCTCACGAAATTGCAGATCGTGGAGCTCAACGCGAAGGACCTGACGGACGTCGCGGCGCTCCTCCTCGACCATCCGGTCGGTGACGGGGATGGGGAGATGATCAACGCGACGTACATCGCCGCGCTGGCGGCTCGGGATTGGGGGCTGTACCGCACCCTGCAGCTGAATATTGATCGGCTGCAGCGCGTGCTTACCGAGCTGCCGCTGCCCGCCGATCTCGCACTCTCGCGATTGCATGCGCTGTGGCAGGCAGTCCACGCGTATCCCAAATCATCCGTGTGGCGCCTCCGGGCGCGCATCGGCGATCGCCTGCGCTGGTATGACCTCCCCGAAGAAGACGACCCCGCGATGTGATCTCGATTATTCCACCGGGATCTCCGCGTGGGTCCTGGTCAAGTCGATCCCCTGGCGGGCGCGGACCACACGCGCGATTAGATAAATGGCCAGCGCCAGTGCATATAGGATCAGCATATAGATCGCCGACTGCCTGTTGTTGACGCCATAGGTGGCGTCGGTGATCCATTTCCACAGGTTGAAAACGAGAAACGCGATCGTGACGACGCCGGCCACGGTGAGCAGGGGCATGCCGGCGACTTTGTAGCGGGCCACCGGTGAGGCGCGATACAAGCCCGGCCTCCGCCACGGGAGGATGGTTGCCGCCACGATACTGCCGAGATACGTCACGGCGATCACCAGTGTGGCGTCCAGCGTGTATGCGGCAAATCCCGGATAGTACGCGTACAGCGCGCTCACGATGAGTGACGGGACCACCATCAGCAGCAGTGCTCCGGTCGGCACGTGGCTGCGCGGCGAGACCTGAGCCGCCCACTCCGGCAGAACCCGGTCAAACGCAGCCGCAAAGATGACCCTGGTGGAAGAGAGGAACACCGTCCCGGACCATCCCCAGAACCACAGGCTCATCAGTGCCAGCACGAGCACCTGCAAGACGCGACTGTCAACCAACCACCCCGCCAGCATGGCCGGGTACGGCCACAGGGGCATGGCGAGCTTGGGTGCCGTGTCCGGCGTATAAATCGTGGCCCAGTAGTTGGAGTTGGCCGCCATGTAAAACTCCCACCCCAGGGTCTTAGCCACCAGGAGGAAAAAGACCACAGAGAGGCCCACGGTGATCCATAGTCCCCAGAACATACTGCTAAAGGAGCGCCGGTAATCGGATGCGCCGCGCACCTCCCCGTACAAGGTGGCTCCCCAGTTGGGCCACAGCAAGTAAAAGACCAGCATAGGAATGAGGAGGATACTGGGACCGAGCGGCATCGCCCCGAATGGAGGCGGGGTGAATCCATACGCACGCGACGCCTCGATGGTCTGTGTGTAGGCGTCTCCGGACGCACCGAAGAGCCGCGCCGCCTCGCGATTGAAGGCCTGCTGGAACTGTCCCTGGCTGCTCACCAGCAGCAGCAGGAAGACCACGGCAAGGGCCACGATGCCGCCCCAGAAGCAGAGCTTCTGGATCCTGGCATATCGTTCCATGCCGATGGCGATGTAGTAGGCGACGAAGGCCACGACGACCACCGAACTCGTGAAGATGCCGGTCGGCGTGCCAAACCACGTCGCCAGATCCACCCGCCCAACCGTGGCCAGGATCGGACCGAAGACCTCAACGGAGAGGATGTTGCCGTAGATCGGGACCCAGTGCCAGAGGATGAACCACCACCCTGTCACGGCAAGCACGAACGCGATCCCGCCACCCAAGACGCGACTCTGCCACACATAATCGCCTCCGGCGCGGGGCATCGTGGCGATGAGTCCGGCGTAGACGACCACCAGGAATGTGACGAAGAAACCCGTGATGATCGCGGCGGGCAGCAGGTGCCCCCGGGGCACAAACGGCGCAAACGACATGATATACATTCCCAGCGTAACGAAGTTCACAGAGAAGAATGCGTAGACAAATGCGTCGAATGGCGACCAGGCGCGCATCAGGCCTGTGGCTCTGCGGACGAAGTAGCCTGCGGCTTCAGCCATCGTTCTATCCTCCTCTCAATGACACAACATCAGCACATCTCAACCCGATACGAGCGCGTACGTGCGGACGCCACGCCGGGCGTCGATCTCGATCACCGCCCCCTGCAGAGTGCCCGTCTCATAAGAACTGCCCGGGTTGATGGCGAGCGTCCTGCCGAGCCGGGCCATGCCCCGGCCTTCGTGGATGTGCCCGTGCAAGGACAGCTGCGGTTGGTGGCGCATGATCGCCTCGCGCACCGCGGTCGACCCCACGGGGCGCAGGAGCTGGCCGCCGTGAAGCGGCCGCAACTCTTTGTCGAGCGCGGGAGCTTCGTCCAGCTTGGATCTGTATGGCGGACAGTGCAGATTGAAGATGGCACGTCCGGGGTCGTGCAACTCGCCCGTCATCGTGTCGATGCGAGCCGCGAGTTCTTCTTCAGTGCACTCGCGGTATGTCTCCCAGGGCGTGGGATTGGACCATCCGGTGGAGATCATTTCTATGCCCTCGACGTCCACGATGTGTCCCTCGGCAGGCTCGATGACAGTTGACCGGGCAATGACCTCATCCGTCTCCGGCCGGTCATCGTTTCCTGGACAGACGTAACACTTGACGGGCCGGTCTGCGAGTTTTTTCTCCGCGAGGTCCATCCAGTGCTCCAGCGTGGCGTGCATCTGTTCCTGGAAGAGGCGTTCCACCAATATCGGATTGGTCTGGAGCCCCGCCATCTCGTCCCGGCTCACGCGCACGGAATAATACCCATGCCCGGCGATACGGCGCTCCATCTGTAAGACCTCGTCCTCCGACTCCAGTACATACTGGTGCTCCTGGAGGACGACCGCGTGCCGGTTCCCATCTCGCACGATCGGGATGAGGGCTTTGCCCGTCATGTCTCCGCCCAGCACGAGGACATCGACACCGTAGAATTTGGGCGCGTTCAGAAATTTTCTCCAGCATGTTTCGGAGCCATGG
>Ga0209845_1000142_pt1 | contig 10505 bp, 8 predicted proteins | sample GWRWS2_50_60_FD_187239 | JGI IMG/M metagenome (GOLD analysis project Ga0209845, IMG submission 187239) | Riverbed sediment microbial communities from areas with vegetation nearby in Columbia River, Washington, USA - GW-RW S2_50_60 (SPAdes)... | ecosystem: Environmental > Aquatic > Freshwater >... | reverse complement strand
CGCCAGCGTGCGGCCCTCCTCCAGGGCGTCCGCCGAGGGGTAGTCCTCGGGGCGCGGCTGGACGACGACGGCGTAGGGGTTGAGCGTTCCGGGAGGTGCGGAAGTGAGGTCGATGTGCCGGGCGAACTGCGCGAGTTCGGGCAGCTCGCAGAGCCGGGAGAGCGGACCGGAAGGGTCGAGCATCACCGAGGTGATCCCGCGCCGGGCCGCCTCGTAAGTGATCAGCCCGGCGAGGACGAGTAAATAGAAGAGCAAGTAGCCGGCATCGGCGATGGATGGAAAAGGCGCTTCCCCGAGGACAAGCTCATAGTACGTCCACACCACATCGCCGACCCACCAGCTCAAGAAGGCGGCAGTGAGGAGCACCCATGCCCGGCGGCTGCGGATACTGAGCACATGTCTGCTCGCCCGTAAGGCCATGAGCGCGGCGGCAAGGCCGGAGGGGAGGAAGGCGAGATCGCTGATGGCCGTCCGACGGGTTTCTCCGCCCCATCCCGCCACCATCCAGAGCAGGAAGATGAGAGTGTAGACTCCAAGCGCGAGGGTGACAATTCCACCGCGGTCGCGGCGCCAGCTCCCCAGGAGCGCGACCGGTCTGAAGACCATGGGTCGGACAGCTTCCATCCGCATAGTGGACCGAGGTAACCACCTCATGCCCCCCTGATTGCGGAAGAAGACCGGGGCCGGCCCGCGCGGACGGGTATGATAAGATGATTGCTGGCTACGCGCCTGTAGCTCAGTGGATAGAGCGGCTCGCTTCTAACGAGCGGGGCGGGGGTTCAATTCCCTCCAGGCGCGCCAGGTCTCTCGGGGCTCCGAAAGGAGCCTTTTTTGTTTACACGGGCTCGCTTCCAGGGGCCTGTTTCCAGGCGGCTGCGGGCACACAACCCGATGGCAGTGCATGTTACTTCGGGGGCGAGGGGAGACGGCTGATGGGTACCGAGGCGAAAGCCGGTCCGCAGACAGACCAGGCGCAGCAGGTCATCCAGTTCGTAGTCCAGCAGATGAAGGCCGGCATGGACAAGGCCGCGATCGCCGGCAAACTGCAGGCCATGGGCATGGATGTCATGGACAGCCGCAGGGTCGTGGACAGCGTGCATGGCGAGATGATGAACATGGCCGAGGCCCAGCGCATCACGTCGGGGTCTCTGCTCTCCGGGACGGTCGGCGGTGTGCTGGCCGCGGTGGTCTCCGGCGCGCTGTGGGCAATCATCGTACGGCTGACTGATTACGAGATCGGCTTCATGGCTTGGGGATTGGGCCTCGCGGTGGGAGCGGGCGTCGCCCTTTTCGCGCGCGGGCGGCGCGGCCGTTCTCTGCAAGTCATCGCGGTAGGGGCCAGCGTCTTCGGCATCGTCATTGCCAAGTACTTCATCTTCGTCTACTTCTTGCAGCAGACCGTCCTGAAGCAATTCGGCCCCGAGAGCGCGGCCAGAGTCGCATATTTCTCGACGAAAGTCATGCAACTGTTCCTTTCGTCGCTCACCGCCATGCTCAGCCCGTATGACGCGCTGTGGGTGTTTCTCGCAGTCGCTACCGCATGGAAGATCCCCCAGGGGCTGGGCATTCGAGCGCCAAAGCGCGAGCGCGGGATGATCACCTAAGACGCAGCGGTCCGCAGCCTAGTCGGATCATCGAACGTAACTCGGTCCGGACTGAGGTGGGGTAACATTAGCTCACCTCGTGAGCAGCGTGTGCAGCGCGGAGTGATCAAGGTCAGCGTGGCCCTGATCGACGAGCTGCTGATATCGTGATGCGACGCTCTCCAGGTGGGGGAGGGTGAGCCGGGCCGCCTCCGCGAGGCGCAGGGCCATGCGAAGATCTTTCAGTTGTGTCCTCACCTTGCCCCCGGGTGTGTAGTCCCGCTTGATCATCCTGGCGCCGTGAATTTGCATCACCTTCGAGTCGGCAAACCCACCGCGCAATGCCTGTTGAACCAATCCGGGATCAAGCCCGCTGCGTTCCGCAAGCACCAGAGCTTCTGCCACCGCCTCAATCGCCAGGCCCACGATCAGCTGGTTGATGATCTTCGCGATGTGGCCGGCCCCCGGCCCGCCCAGGTGGACCACGTTGCCACCGAGAGCATCAAGGACCGGCTTGACCCGCGCGACGTGGTCTTTCGTGCCGCCGGCCATGATCGCCAGGGATCCGGCGGCCGCGCCCTCAGGCCCTCCGGACACCGGCGCATCCACCCAGCCGACGCTTCTGGCGGCGAGTCGTGCGGCGTGTGATTTCGAGCGCGCAGGATCCGAGGTCCCCATGTCGAGCACGATCTGACCTGCCCGGAGCTGGCGCTGCACCTGCCCGAGCACCGCGTCCACCGCGTCCGAGTCCGCGAGGATCAGCAGGCAGATTTCGGACCTTGCCGCAGCCTCGAGAGAGGCGGCCATCGGAATGCCCCGGGTCAGGTCTGCTGCGAGCGGTGAGCGGTTCCAGCCCGTGACGTGGACCCCCTTGCCGGCGAGCGTGCGCGCGATCGGCCGGCCCATCAGCCCAAGGCCGAAGACCGAGACTGCGTCAGGCATCGAGGACTCTCCTCACCCGCGAAGAAGCACGACACAACCTGCGAGCTGCTGAGAGGGGTATGCGCCGTGTCGGATTCGATGCCCTCCATCCGTCATCGCTCCATGGCCGTCACCGAGGGGCCGCAGCGCGCGCCGCATCGGGCGATGCTTCGCGCCACCGGTCTCGGCGACGAGGAATTGCGCCGGCCGCTCATCGGCGTCGCCTCATCGTGGAACGAGGTGACGCCGTGTAACCTTCACCTGCATGGCCTCGCGCAGCATGTGAAGGAAGGGATCCGGGCCGCGGGAGCCACGCCGATCGAGTTCACCACGATTGCCGTCAGCGATGGCATCGCGATGGGTCATGAAGGCATGAAGGCGTCGCTGGTCAGCCGGGAGGTCATCGCGGATTCGGTCGAGTTGATGGTGCTGGCGGAGGCGTTCGACGGGCTGGTCGGCATCGCAGGGTGTGACAAGAGCCTTCCGGGGATGCTGCTGGCGATGTGTCGTTTGAACGTGCCCTCGGTGTTCTTGTATGGGGGGACAATCATGCCCGGCCGCTTCGACGGGCGCGACGTCACGATTCAGGATGTCTTCGAAGCGGTCGGTGCGCACGCGCGGGGAGAGATGAGCGCGGAAGATCTCTATCGCCTCGAATGCTCCGCCTGTCCGGGTGCCGGGTCCTGCGGCGGCCTGTACACGGCCAACACCATGGCCGCCTGCATCGAGGCCCTGGGGATGGCCCTGCCGGGTGGCGCCTCGATTCCCGCGACCGATCCGAGGCGGACGGAGCTCTCCCGCGCAACCGGCGAGGCTGTGGTCCGGTTGCTGCGCGAGGGCACCCGCCCGCGTGACATCATTACCAGGGCCGCACTGGAAAATTCGATCGCCGCCCTCGTGGCGATGGGGGGATCGACCAACGCGGTGCTGCATCTGCTGGCCATCGCTCAAGAGAGCGGTGTCAAACTGTCGCTGGAGGACTTCGACCGGATCAGCCGGATCACGCCGCACATCGCCGACATGCGGCCGGGCGGACGCTACGTGATGGCGGATCTGGACCGCATCGGCGGCGTGCCGGTCGTCCTCCGTGAATTGCTCGACGGAGGGCATCTCCACGGTGACACGCGGACTGTCACCGGCAAGACATTGGCCGAGAACCTGCGGGACGCCCACCGGCCTGAGCATCAAGATGTCGTTCGTACATCCGAAGCGCCACTCGGAGCGAGTGGGACGCTGGCGATACTCACCGGAAACCTCGCGCCCGATGGCGCGGTCGTGAAGACCGCGGGCGTGCGCCGCCAGACATTCCGCGGCCGCGCGCGCGTGTTTGAGAGCGAGGAGGATGCGTTTGATGCCGTCGTGGGTGGACGGGTTACACGGGGTGACGTGATCGTGATCCGGTACGAAGGGCCGAGAGGCGGACCCGGCATGCGCGAGATGCTCGCGGTGACCGGCGCGATCGTCGGAGCCGGGCTGGGTGAGGACGTGGCGCTGATTACCGACGGGCGCTTTTCTGGAGCGACCAAAGGGCTGATGATCGGCCACGTCGCACCCGAGGCGGCAGCCGGGGGGCCGCTGGCGGTGGTGCGGGACGGAGACATGATCGCGATCGACATTCCGCAGCGCCGGCTGGATGTGACGCTGACGCCTCAACAGGTGGCCGGCAGATTGCGCGGCTGGCGAAAACCCGAGCCGCGATACCGAACCGGAGCTCTCGCCAAGTACGCCAGGCTGGTGACCTCCGCATCACGGGGAGCCGTGTGCCGGTAGGCGATTGTGGCGGGAACACTCAGGGGGGAGTCGTCGCAGTAGCGGCGTCGCGGAAGTTGGCTACACCCAGGAATCGGTCGATGTGCGCCGCCACGTACGGGGGCTTGACCCCGCATGGGGCCACGAGGCAGTAGAGAGACGATGCGCCTTGCGGGCGATCAACCGTCGTCTCGATGCCAATTCCGACGACCCGGCGCGTTCCGGCGATCAGCACCGGCCCGCCGCTGTTGCCTGCGCTGGCATACCCCTCGATTTCCATGTGTCCGCGATCATCGTATCCCCTGAGCGGACCTACCCGCATCATGAGCGCATTGTGACCGTAGCCGACCAGCATGAGTTTGTCGCCGATCCTCGGATACTCCCCAAATGCGGGTTCGAGTGCGGTAATCGGCAGATACGTGAAGAAGACCAGGAGCATAATGTCGAACCCGCTAGTGTCCGCGGAGCTATACCCAATGATGCGAACAATCTCGTGATTGGTACCACCCTGTCGGAAGATCATTTCCTCCCCACGGCAGTGCCCGGCCGTGGCCAGCCAATTCTCGTACACCACCACGGGAGAGCTGTACCCGCTCCCGAACTGCCGCCTGATTGAGCGAACGACAAAACCGGTGCACATTCGACTGTCATCAACGATGAGCCGGCCGATCGCGCTCAGGATGGATGCTTCGGGTCCAGCCGCCTGTGTGGTGTGCTGGGGCGTCATCGCCATGATCGCAAGCGCGAGCAGCAGGAGGCCGCTACCGCGAGGGCTTCCGCGGCGGGACCGGTCGAGGTGGGTCCGTAGCCCGCATCGCATGGCCTGTGTCACCCCTCCTTAGGGGGTTCCTACTTCCCACCAACTAGCACAAAACGTGCCGCGTTTTGGACGCCTGAGGCGTGCGCGCGGCCCTCCTGGTCAAACGGCATGACCTTCCGCCCGCAGACGATGTAGCAGGAGGGTGTTGCACGGTCGTCAAAACGCACTGAAACTCGCGGGAGTGACATTCTTGGGGAGTTATCTCACCCGCCGGCTGGCCCTGGCGGTACCGACCGTTTTTGGTGTCGTGCTCGCGGTTTTTCTGCTGATCCGGCTGGTACCCGGCGACGTCGTCACGCAGCTGGTGGGGCTGGAGGCGACCATCTCCCCCAAGCGGGTCGATGAGCTGCGCCGGCTGTTCGGGCTCGACCGTCCGCTTCCCGTCCAGTTTGCTGAATACCTCGGAGGCGTCGCGCAGGGCGACCTCGGTAAGTCCCTGCGGACGGGACTTCCGGTCGGACGGGAGCTCCTGCGACGATTTCCGGTTACGATCGAGCTGGCAGCGCTGGGGCTGCTCGTCGCCCTGTGCGTAGGTGTCCCCGTAGGTGTGCTGGCCGCGGTGCGACGCGGGAGGGCGGCCGATTACCTGGCCACCGGGTTCGTCATGGTGGGGTTGTCCATTCCATCGTTCTGGCTGGCGATTCTGCTCATCCTGTTTTTCGCGTTGAGGCTTGGGGTGCTGCCGCCGACGGCGTACATCGCCCCCCGCGAGAACCTGATAGGGAACCTCCTGCACATGATCTTGCCGGCCCTCTCGGTGGGATTTGTGCTGGCCGCGGCCATTACCCGGATCGTGCGCAGCAGCCTGCTCGAAGTGCTCAACCGCCATTATGTGCGGACGGCGCGCGCGAAGGGGCTGGCCGAGGGACGGGTGATTCTCCATCATGCCATGCGGAACGCGCTGATTCCCGTTGTCACGGTGGTCGGTCTGCAATTCGGGACCCTGCTCGGCGGCACGGTGATCATCGAGCAGATCTTCAGCCTGCCGGGCGTAGGGCGGTACGCGCTCGAGGGTATCAACCTTCGCGACTACCCGGTGATCCAGGGCGCCGTGCTCGCCATCGCGCTCGCATTCGTGCTGGTAAATCTGATCGTCGACGTGTGTTATGGATTCCTTGACCCTCGAATCCGCTACGAGTAGGCCCATCCCGCGGCCCCGGTCGCGGCTGCGCCACCGGTTGCTGCGCCATCCCGGCGCGCGGATCGGGGGCGTACTCATCATGATCGTCGTGGCGGGCGCGGCGCTCGCGCCGTGGTTCTCGGCCTATGATCCGATCGCGATCGCGCCGGTTGACCGGTTGCAGGGCCCAAGCCGGGCGCATCCGCTGGGCACCGACATCTACGGGCGCGACACGCTGACCCGTGTGCTCCACGGCGGGCGTATTTCGCTCGCCGTGGGGGGCCTGTCGGTCGGTCTTGCTCTTGCGGTCGGCGGGACAGTGGGCGCTGTATCCGGCTTCTTCGGGGGCTGGCTTGATGCCGTAGTGATGCGGTTCGCCGATGTGCTGCTCGCCTTTCCGGCGATTCTCCTGGCGATCGGCCTGCTCGCGTTCCTGGGCGGAGGCTTCTGGAACGTCGTGCTCGCGATTGCGATCGTCTACACCGCGCCGTTGTCTCGCGTGGCGCGCGCAGCGGTGCTCTCGATCCGTCACGAGGAGTACGTGGACGCGGCGCGCGTCATCGGGGCGGCGGACGGCCGGGTCCTGGTCCGGCACATCCTGCCCAACGCCGTCGCGCCCATTATTGTCGAGGGCACGCTCCGCCTCGCCCTGGCCATCCTGGCTGAAGCGGCGCTGTCGTTCCTCGGATTGGGCACGCAGCCGCCGGCTCCCACCTGGGGCCAGATGATCGCGGAAGGCCGTGCTGTAATGACGTTCACCGCATGGCCGGCGCTGGGGCCGGGCATGGCGATCACGATCACGGTGCTGGGCTTCAACCTGTTGGGGGATGCCATCCGCGACGCGTTCGACCCGCACGCGGCTGGAAGGTAAGACAGACTCAGGAGGGAGTGGGGAGGATGTACGTGTTGCGAAGACTGTTGACTGTCCTGCTTGTTGGAGGGCTCGTGGCCGGCATACTCATGCCGTCCGCGGCGCAGGCTCCGGGACCACGCTACGGTGGGACGCTGCGGGCGGGGATGCAGACCGACCCGGTCGGGCTGGACCCGCACCTGTCCACCGCCACGGCCACCCGCAACATGATGGAGAACGTGTATGACACGCTGGTGATGTACAGTTCGCAGGGCCGGTACATCCCCGGACTGGCCGAATCGTGGACGACGTCCGAGGACGGCATTACCTGGACGTTCCAGATCCGCCGCGGCGTGAAGTTCCACAACGGCCGCGTGATGACGCCGGAGGACGTCGTCTACTCCATCAATCGGATCCGCGACCCGAATACGAAGTCCCCGCGGGTGCAAGACTTTGCGGAGGTGGACACTGTCTCGGCCTCGGGGCCAAACACCGTCGTGATCAAGCTGAAGCGGCCCTTCAGCCCGCTGCTGGCCAAGCTCTCGTCCTCGCTCAACGTGATCGTCGCCCGGGAAGTCGTGTCCCGGGACGGCGACCTGCATACCAACCCGACGGGGACCGGACCGTTCCGCTTCGTCGGCTACACGCCGCAGCAGCGGCTCACGCTGGTGCGCAGCGGAGACTACTGGGAGGTTGACGCGAACGGCCGCCGCCTCCCGTACCTCGACCGCATCGAGTTCGTCTTCCTGCCGGACGCTGTGGCGCGGGCCACAGCGCTGCGCGCGGGATCGGTGCAGTGGATCGAATACGTTCCGTCTTCGGAGGTCAAGGCGCTGCGCGCCGACCCGAACGTCGAGGTCGTCGGCGGCCTCTCCGCCAACTTCCGCAGCCTGTATATCAATAACCAGGTGGCGCCGTTCAACAACGTGAAGGTGCGCCAGGCGATGGCGTACGCGACCGACAAGAAGGAGATCGTGGACACGGCGCTGTTCGAGGTGGGCGGCATCGTGGCGACCGGCACGGCCATCCCGCCCGGCAACTTCTTCGCCACGACCCGCAGCCCGTACAACAAGGTAGACCTGGACCGGGCGAAGCGCCTCCTGGCGGAGGCAGGCCACCCGAACGGTTTCGAGGCCGATCTGTACGTGACGAGCACCTACGACTTTCTGCGCACACCGGCCGAGATCATCCAGGCGCAGCTGGCCAAGATCGGAATCCGGTTGAAGATCACCGCGGCGGACTGGAGCGTCTACCTGCCCACGGTGTTCCAGAAGAAGTACGTGCTCACGATTCTGGGGACATCCGGCCAGAGCGATCCGGACGACTTCCTCTACAACAACTTTCACAGCAAGGCCGGCCTGAATCTCGTCAACTATGCCGACCCGCAGTTCGATCAGCTGGTCGAGCAGGCGCGCGCGGTGAGCAACGAGGGGCAGCGCAAGCGGCTCTACGAGCAGGCGCAGGCCCGGCTGCTGGACACGGTGCCGATGGTGTTCATCTACCACTCCACGCAGTTCGAGGCCGTGCGCAGGACCGTGCGGGGATTCGAGCACTGGCCGAATACTTCATACCTCGGCCTGCGGCGTACCTGGATGACCGCGCCATAGCAGAAAAGCGACAGGGAGGGCGGCTTGCTCAGCCGTCCTCCCCTCACCTGCGTATGTTCGCTATTCTGCGGCGAGCGCGAGCTCGAGCCGCCGGTTGATGGCGCTGAGCACCGTCTTCGCTGCGGAGAGTGTCGGCTGGCTGTCCAATCGAGCGATCCCCGGCAGCAGTTGCTCATCCTTTGGCGAGATGAACATGATGTTTGCCCACACCGCTACCTCAGTGGCCGACGACACCGGCTGGATATTCTGCAGCACCACCGCATAGCCTGCGGGCAGGAACTCCGTCACCGCCCGGATCGTCGCCTCCGCTGCCAGCGCGAGGTACTGGTCGGGTACGTTTCGCCCTACCGCCCTCCCCACCGCCTCCCGATCGCCGAGAACCAGCTCCACGACGGCCGTGGCCGTGAAGCCCACGGTTTCCAGATCCGCGCTTCGCAAGATGAGCCGATTGCCTGCGGTCATCGATGCAGGAGCGGGCACAGTCGGTACCGGAGTGGGTGTCGCCGCTGCCGCCCCATTCATTGTTGACGGCCCCCGTGCCGGGATGACGTATGGGCGCGACGGCTGTCGAGGCCGCGTGGGTTCGATATGAATCACTGAGGCCTCGGCTCCATTCGTCTCCGGTGCTACTTTGGCTGGGGCCGGTGTGGGAGCAGCAGCCGCCCGATGCTTGAGGAACTCGTGCCCTGCAGTGGCCACGTCCGACATGTGTGGAAACTCTTGGGCAAGCTGGGCGAGGCCATCCGCCGATTCCGATAGGTAGACAGCCATAGCATCATCGCCCATGGGGTCGAGGATCACCGACTCGCCGCTGCTGAACTCCACCACGATCCCCTTCATGGCGCCCATGCTCAGGGCATCGGTCTTGGTCCGGATCGAGTTGAGGGCCGTGGCGGCGTGTGCGGCGACCTCGTCGAGATCGAGGGTCTTGCTGGCAGTGACGGCGTCGATGAGCAGCCCGTCGCCGCTGGCCAGCAGGAAGTTTCGGACCCCGCGCGCGGCGAGCCGCTCCAGCGCCTTGGGATCGTCCCTCACGGCCTGAAAGGCGACGACTTCCCTGGCTTCCTTCTCGTCTACTGCGTGCATCACGGGTTCTGCCGTCCTTCCCTCAACCTTACATGCTGCAAAAGAGCAAGTTTCGTACCACACCCCCGCCGGGGGGTCTCGGTTCGACCCGGGCAGGATGGGAAAAAGCTGAAGGCGGCCATCTCTGAGCCCGGCCGCCCCGCCAGTTCATCCTAATGGTGGGGGGTAGGTCGAAGTTGACGCCGTCCCGTGGTTCGATGAATGGAATCGCCGGGGACGGACGCGATAACCAGCCTGCCGGAAGGGGCTCAGCCAGAAGAGGCGGGTTTATCCCGCCTTTCGCGTTTACCTCCCCGGTCAAGCTGAATCCGCAGCCACGCGGCGACATCGGCAAGACTTTCCTCGGTGACTTGATGGCCCATCGAGTATTCCTTGTAGGTGAGATCGACAGGCAGCTTTCCCAGTACATCGCGAATAGCACGGCCGTGATGAATGGGAAGGATCGGATCGGCCAGTCCGTGCACGACCAGCACCGGGATCCCCCGCATGGATTCCGGCGGCGCCATCTTTGGCAGAACTTCCGGCAGGATCCTGCCACTCATTGCCACGACTCCGCTCACTTTCTCGGGCCGCGTCAGCAGAATGGTAAGGCTCATGATGGCCCCCTGGCTGAAGCCCATCAGAAATACCCGGCGCGGGTCGGCGTCGTATGCATCCACCATTTCGTCGATGAACCGGATGAGGATTTTCCGGCTGGTCTCCGCCTGCTCCGCATTGATCACGGGAGTTACGGGATCCAATTGAACTTCGAACCACGCATACATGCCCG
>Ga0209845_1000139_pt1 | contig 10557 bp, 7 predicted proteins | sample GWRWS2_50_60_FD_187239 | JGI IMG/M metagenome (GOLD analysis project Ga0209845, IMG submission 187239) | Riverbed sediment microbial communities from areas with vegetation nearby in Columbia River, Washington, USA - GW-RW S2_50_60 (SPAdes)... | ecosystem: Environmental > Aquatic > Freshwater >... | reverse complement strand
CGCCTCGACGGGCACCCCGACCTCGTTAATCGACAGGATTGGGTCCGGGGATATCACCGTCCGGGCGCTGAAGTTCACGCGTTTGCCGGACAGATTCGAACGGAAGCGGCCTTCTTTGCCTTTCAACCGCTGGACGAGCGTCTTAAGCGGACGTCCGGACCGGTGCCTTGCCGGCGGAATGCCCGACGTCTGGTTGTCGAAGTACGTCGTCACGTGATACTGGAGGAGCTCCCACAAGTCCTCGACGATGAGCTGGGGCGCGCCCGCGTCCCGATTCTCGCGGAGGCGCTGGTTGATCCGTAGGACGTCGACGAGCTTGTGCGTGAGGTCGTCTTCGGAGCGGTCCCCGCTCTCCAAGGTGATCGACGGACGCACGGTAACGGGTGGGACGAGCAGCGCGGTCAAGACCATCCACTCGGGCCGGGCGACCTCCGGGTTCATCCCGAGGACGCGGAGGTCCTCGTTCGGGATGCGCTCCAGGCGCTCCCGGACTTCCTTCGGCGTGAGCTTGTGGCCGTCCTCCCGGAACGTCGTCGGCTTGTCGAGGGTGACCTTGCCCTGTTCCTCGCCGCAATGGGGACAGCGCTGGCGCTTCTGCGCTTCCCTCGCGGTCTCCTTCGTGACGTAACCGACCTCCGTCACGTCCCCGCCGAGTTCCTCGACCTGTTCCATCTCCGCCATGTATTCCTGCGCCTGTTGGCGCGTGAGGAGGAGACGGCCGCACTTCCGGCAGGTCGCCTGGAGGAGCTTCTTGATGTCCTTCACATAGCCGACGTGGATCACCGGCATCGCGAGGTCGATGTGCCCGAAGTGGCCGGGGCAATCGTCGACCTTCCCGCCGCAGGTCTTGCACCGGAGACCGGGCTCGATGACCCCGAGGTGGGAATCCATCAGGCCCATGTCGATCGGGAATCCATCGTCGTCGTACGTGTCGGCCGTTATAATCTTCGTCGCCGACATCCGTCGGATTTCGTCGGGGCTCAGGAGGGCGAACTTGATCGCCTGGATTCGCTTGGTGACCCCCCTCATTGAAGACATCATCGCATGTCCTCCAGCTGCAGACGCATGACGACCCCTAAGGACAGAAGTTCGTCGAGCAGGAGCTTGAACGCGTACGAGGTCTGCACGGGATAGATCTTCGACGTATTCTCACAGACCGGGCACCGGAGGTTCCCTTTCCGATCTTTGATCGCGAAGTGCCCGCAATCCGGGTTGCCGCACACGTACTGGATCGTCCCGTCGGACTCGTCGAGCAGGCGGTCCTTGATCACCATCGCGGCGCCGTGTCCGATCAGACAATCCCGCTCCATCTCGCCGAATCGCAGACCGCCTTGGCGGGACCGCCCTTCGGTGGGCTGCCTCGTGAGGATCTGCACGGGCCCGCGCGACCGGACATGGAGCTTGCCGGAGACCATGTGGTGCAGCTTCTGGTAGTAGATCACCCCGACGAAGATCTCCGCCGGAATCATCCGGCCCGTGCGGCCGTCGTAGAGAATCTCCTTCCCGTTCGACCGGAAGCCGTTCTCCTCGAGGGCCTTCCGCATGGCGTCCTCCCTCTCGCCGGAGAACGGCGTGCCGTCAATGAACCGGCCCTCGAGACAACCGACCTTCCCGCCGATCTGCTCGAGCACGTGGGCCACGGTCATCCGCGACGGAATCGCGTGGGGATTGATGATCAGGTCCGGGATGATGCCTTGCGCGGTGAAGGGCATGTCCTCTTGCGGCGCGATCAGACCGATGACGCCTTTCTGCCCGTGACGGGACGCGAACTTGTCGCCGAGCTCCGGGATGCGGAGGTCGCGCACCTTCACCTTCGCGAGCTTCGAGCCGTTCTCGCTCTCCGTCAGCATGACGGAGTCGACCCATCCGCTCTCCCCGTGCCGCACCGTGACGGACGTCTCGCGGCGTTTCTGCGGCGTCAGGAAGTCCGTCTCCTCCTCGAGGAAGCGCGGGGGACTCGTCTTCCCGATCAAGACCTCGCCGCCCTGGACGAGCACCTCGGGCGAGATGAGCCCGTCATCCGGGGTGAGGTTCGCGTACGACAGGTCCGCGCGCGCTCCCCGGACGTCGGGGGACGGGATCTCGAAATGGTCTTCCTGGCCACCGGGGTAGCGGCGCTCTTCCGCGCGGTACGTCCGCATGAACGACGACCGGCCGAGGCCTCGGTCGATCGAGGCCTTGTTCATGACGATCGCGTCTTCCATGTTGTAGCCGTGGTGGGACATCACGGCGACGACGAAATTCTGGCCCGCGGGTCGTTCGTTGAACGAGACGTATTTCATCGAGTCGGTCTGTACGAGCGGTTGCTCCGGGTAGTGGAGCAGGTGGCTTCGCGTATCCGGTCGGAGTCGGTAGTTGCTCGATCCGAGGCCCAAGGACTGCTTGGCCATCCCCGCCCCCATCGTGACCCGCGGGGACGAGTTGTGCTCGGGATATGGCACCACGCCCGACGCGACACCGAGGATCACCATCGGGTCGACTTCGATGTGGGAGTGCTCCTTCGTGATCGCGGCTTTGACCTTGAACGTCTTGTGACAGTGCGCGCACTGGAGTTCCGCTTCCTCGTCGCGGCTCCCCATGTTCGCCCACGTGACGTCGTTCCGGCTCAGGGGATGCTTGCATTCCTTGCACCGGCTCGGGACGTCGTACGGGTAGATCGCGATGAACGTGTCTTCTTCCTCTTCCGCGTCGATCCACTCGACGATCCCGTTCCGGACGAGGTCGGAGAACCGGAGGCGACCCATCTTCAGCTCGTCGACGTGCTTGCGTGAGAAGACGATGTGGCCGTCCTTCACGACCAGCAACGGCCTTCGGATTCGGCCTTCGTCGCAGTTAATGATGATCTCACCCATGTTCTCGTCGTACCGGACATTGACTTCGTGGCTCAGGAGTCCGGACCGACGACGCTCGCGGATCTCGGCCACGAGGTTCCTCGAGTCCTCGTGGAGCCCGACGAGGTCCCCGTTGACGTAGACGCGAGTGAGCTGGGTCTGCTGACCTTTGACCTGCTTGGTCCCGAGGTCGGCGAGGAGAAGTTTGACCTCCTCTTCCGGGAACCCTTCGGAAACGTCGATCACGAGGGCGCAGTTCTTGACCAGACCGCAATTCTGGCCTTCCGGCGTCTCGTTCGGACACAGGCGGCCCCACTGGGTCGGATGCAGGTCGCGGGCTTCGAAGTGGGGCTGGGACCGCGTCAACGGAGACGTGACGCGCCGCAAGTGGCTCAGGGCGCTCATGTTGGACGTGCGGTCGAGGAGCTGGCTGACGCCGGCCCGGCCGCCGACCCAGTTGCCCGTCGCGAGCGCATGGAGCAGGCGCTGCGTGAGCAGGTCGGGCCGAATCGCCGACGAGATCTTCAGCTCCCGGCGTCGCGCGTACGATCGTTCGAGCTGATATTTCAGGTCCTTCACGAGATTCGCGAAGGCGACCCGGAACAGATCCTCCATCAGGTCGCCCGCGAGCTTCAGACGCTTGTTCGCGTAGTGGTCCTTGTCGTCCTCCCGGCGCATGCCGAGGGACAACTCGAGGACCGTGCGGGCGACGCGTCCGAGGAAGATGGCCTTCTTGATCCGGTCCTCGCGGGTGTCGCCGAGGTGCGGAAGCAGCGACCGGTCCAGAATCGATTCGACTTTCTTGATCCGGTATTCTTTTGCCTGGCCCGTCGCGAACTTCTTCTCGAGGTAACTGATCGCGTCGTCCCTCGTGAAGATGCCGTTCGGCGGGTAGATCTTCTTGTTCTGGCACTCCTCGATGTTCGCGTAGACGATGTTGGCCATCTCGGGCGTCGACACGACGGCGTTGTAGATGTCCTCGTCCTTCTCCATGCCCAGGGCTTTCATGAGGATGATCAGCGGGATCTGCCCGGAGGCGGTCGGGACGCTGACGATCAGCTGCCCGTCCTTCTTCTTCTCCATCAACGTGAGGGCGCGGTACCCTTCTTTCTGGGAGAAGACCTTCGCGACCTCGACCTTGCGGCCATACCGCTCGTTGAATTCGACGAGGACGCGGTTCGGGGCGAGATCTTCGAGCGAGATCAGGGCCCGCTCCGTCCCGCCGATGATGAAGTACCCGCCCGGGTCGTACGGGTCCTCACCCATCTCGATGAGCTTGCGCTTGTACTCGTCGGAGGTGAGCTCCCCTTCCGTCTCCATGTTCTCCTTGTAGAGGAGGCACCGCTTTGACTTGACCATGATCGGGAAGTTGCCGATGTGCACCCGCTCCGGCTCCCGTTCGATGCCGTTCTCGATGACCGTGAAGTCGAGGTAGATCGGGGCGGTGTAGTTCAGGTTCCGCAGCCGCGCCTCCATCGGATTCAGCGGGTGGGTGGCGCCGTTCGCCTCCTTGACGATCGGCAGGCCCAGCGTAATCGTCGGTTTCGCCTCGAGGTCAATCCGCCCGCGATCGTCCCGCTTCCGGCCGATCCGGATCTCGATCACGTCGCCTTCCGTCCGGTCCTCGTCGAGCTTGATGATGCCACGGCGTTCGTCTTCGGGCGACGACCGAAGGTTGTCCACGATCCGCTGCATCCGCGAGTTCGGATTGTCGATCGTGGGAAGGAAATCGTTGAACGAGGCGATATGATGGTTTACGATGGAGCGTTCTCGGAAGAACGCGTCAATGAGTTCGCGCATGCTCTACCTCCCGATGACGAGGCGATAGGCCTCCGACACGCCCGCGGTCCCGCTCACCCGCGTCACGCGGATGATCCGGCCTTCCTCGATGGGCCCCTCGATCTTCTCGAGGACCTGAATCACGGGATCGCTCTTCCGGATCTTCGGGAGCTGATCTCGCGTGATCTTCATCGCCTTCAAAACCCGCTGCGCCTCTTCCTCCGGCACGAGGCGATGCTCTGGAACTAGCTGATGCTCCAACACGTTAAACCTCAAGGGGAGGTCCTCCCTGGGCGACCGTTTTCCACCTGGCATGCCACGCGCGCGCGAGCCGTACGGGCCCGCGGGGACTTTCGGGGACCCCGCGCGGTCCGCAGGGCCCGTTCGAACCCCGGACCACCCGGTTTCTTTCCGCTCTCCGGTGAAGGAAGGCGGCTAAAAGCCGGATGCTCTTTCTAGGGATGGTGTTTGTTCGCCATCCTACCTAGCTGAGCTACGGGCCCTCCGGCTAGCGGCGGCGACATGCGACCGTTTGCCAAAACGAGCCTTCGTAATAAAGTTTGCGGTGAATGCAAACTGCATCCGATGAATCGAATCGGAGGGACAAGAATTATCCGATTCTCGTGATATAAGTCGCCCGGAGCACAACGATTTATAGACCCACTTCATCCCGCGGCCCGTGATCCGTACGGAGAGCCGCTGCACCTCGTGCGGCGCCGTCCTCTCAGGGAAAGGCACGACCGTCTTCCCGTGTCCGAGTTGCGGCCGGGCGAAGATCGGACGGTGCACGCGCTGCCGCGACCAATCCGTCTCGTATCGCTGTCCGGTCTGTTCGTTCACCGGGCCGTGAGGTGCGCGATGGGATCCGTTGCCGTCACGTTCCGGATCATGCCCGAGGATGCCGACACGGACCTCGAGTCGATCCGATCTCGCGTCCGCTCAACGCTCGGGGGAGCCCTTCGCGATCTGCGCGAACAGCCCGTGGCCTTCGGCCTGAAGGCGATCCTCGCGGTCGCGATCGTGAGCGATTCGTCCGGAGGCTCCGACCTGTTGGAACAGTCCTTGGCCGCCATCCCCGGAGTGGGGAGTGTCGAGACCGTTGACGTGACCCTCGTCTGACTAGTACGCCATCTCGCCGCTCAGGAAGGCGCGCGTCTCCGGACGCGACGGATGCTCGAAGAACTCCGACGCGGGGGCGATCTCGACAAAGCGGCCGTCGAGGAGCAAGGCCACGCGGTCCGCGAGGCGCTTCGCCTGAAACAGGTTGTGCGTCACGATCACGATCGTGCAACCGGTCTCGCGCCGATATCGCAAGATCGAGTGTTCGAGGAGGCGCACATTAAACGGATCGAGGTTGGCGGTGAACTCGTCAAGCAGCAGGATCTCCGGATTCACGACGGCCGCACGGGCGAACGCGATGCGTTGCTGCTCGCCTCCGCTGAGCTTTTCCGCCCGGTCCTTCGCGGCGTCCAGCAGTCCGACGAACTCGAGGCCCGAGAACACGCGCCCGCGGATCTCGGCCTCGGGGACGCCCCGCAGCCAGAGGCCGTACGCGACGTTCTCAAACGCGGTCGCGCGGAAGACGTTCGGGTTCTGCATGACCATCGCCATGCGACGGCGTTGCGTGAGAGCCTCCGGGGAACCGACGGGGCACGTCGCTCCGTGGAACAATACCCGACCTCCGTCCGGAGCGTCCAGGAGATCGATCAGACGAAGGGCGGTCGTCTTCCCAACTCCGCTCGGGCCGACGATCGCGAAAATCTCGCCCGCGGCGACCTCTGCATCGAGCCCGCGGAGGACCTCCTTCGGACCGAAGGACTTCTGGACGCCGACGAGTTGGATTGGCGCGTGGGTCATACGAGTCCCTTGGCCTGCAACCGGGCGAGGGCGATGAAGAACACGAAGGCGATCCCGAACAGGATGATTCCGAAGACCGTTGCTTCGACGTAGTGAGCCTGAGAGGTCTCCAGCGCGATCGCGGTCGTGAGCACGCGCGTCTGCCCTCGGATGTTCCCGCCCACAATGAGGACGGTGCCGATTTCGGAGATCGCCCGACCGAAGCCGACCATGACCGCCGTGACGACCCCGACCCGCGCGTCATGGAGGGCGGTGGTCCGCCATTGTCGCTCGTTTGCCCCGAGGGTCAGGGCGGTTTCGTGAAGCCGCCTCTCAACCGCCATCACGGCAGAAATCGTGATGCCCGTGACGATGGGCGTGACGATGACCGACTGCGCGATGATCATCCCGATCGGCGTGAAGAGGAAACCGAGGATCCCGAGCGGACCGCCTCGGGAAAGCAAGAGGAACACGAGGAGACCTGCGAGGACCGGGGGAAACCCGTAGAACGTGAAGGCGATCGTACGGACCAAGTTGCGACCCCGGAATTTCCTCAGCGCGAGGAACGCTCCCACGGGAATGCCGACGACGGCGCCGATCAATGTCGACGTCCCGGAGACGAGCAGGGAAAGCCCGACGATCTGCAAGATCTCCGGGATGTCCGTCATGGAGGACACCGGTCCTCCCCGTTCGGATGGAACGGTTGCTGCCCGCCGACCGTGTAGGCGGCGATGAGGCCCTGCCCTCGCGGCCCCACGAGCCACCGTGCGAAATCCAGTGCCCCAGCGGCAAAGACGCTCGGGTGCAACAGCGGGTTCACGGGGATCACGCTGTAGAAATTTCGCAGGACGGGATCGGTTCCGACGTCGATCGCCAGGTCGAGGGTCGACCGATGAACGAGGAACGTCCCATCGTCGCTCAGCGTGTAGCCGCCTTGCTCGGAGGCGATGGTCAACGTCGCCGACATCCCCTGTCCCGTTTCGCGGTACCACGGGTCCGTCTGGACGGAGGGCACGTAACCGACCCAGGACCAGATGGTCTTCTCCATGATGTGCGTGCCGGAGTTGTCGCCCCGAGAGAAGAACAGGGACGCCGTCGATCGGATGCGCGCGAAGGCGTCGGTCGCATTCGGCATGCCGGCGATCCGCGCCGGATCGGTCGGGGGCCCGACGATGATGAACTCGTTGAACATCACGGGGCTTCGACAAAGCCCTTGATTCTCCGCCATGAAGGCGAGTTCGGCACTGGGAGCGTGGACCAGGACGACATCCGCGTCCCCGCGGCGGCCGTAGTCGAGCGCCTGTCCGGTTCCGACGGCGGTGTACCGCACACCGATTCCCGTGTCGTGCAGGAAGAAAGGCAGCAGGTAGTCCAGGAGGCCAGAGTCCCGTGCGCTTGTCGTTGTCGCGAGAAGGGGGGAGGCTCGCGGTTGCAAGTTGATCGATATCGAGACGCCCGCGACGATGAGCAGGGCGGCGATGACGAACGCGACCCGCCAAAGCGTCACAAACGCAGGCCACGGCCTCGGTGCCCGCGACCTGGCAAGCCCCGTCGACTCACCCCCAGCCGCGGAAGCTTCTCGGCGTCTTAAATCCGTGCAGCCGGTCGGGTCCCCTTCCGCAAGATGAGGACGGGGCACTTCGCCAGCTTGACGATCCGGTCCTCGACCGGGCCAAGGGCGAACTTCCGGAGGCCGCCCGGGGACGTCGCGCGGATCATGAGCAACGACGCGTCCGCGCTCTCCCGGAGCGCCTCGGACTCCCACTGGGTCGAGTATATCACCTTCGGTTCGACCGTCACGCCGCGTTCGTGTGCACGGCCTTCGAAGCGCGTGCTCTCCTGTTTCAGACGTTCCGCTTCCGAGGGGTCGCTCGCGAGCGCCGCGACTTCGACGACCGGATGGTCCTCCGCGGCCAGGATGAGTGCGAGGTCGTCGATCCCTTCGAGACTCCAGATCGGGCTCGTGAGGACGACGATCCGGCGCAGGGGCCTCCGGAACCCCTGGGTCTTGAAGACGATCACATCGCACGGGGCGTTCTCGATCAGGTAGTCGATGTTGCTCCCGAGGACGCGTCGATCCCCTTCGAGCCGCTCGCCCCGCCATCCCATGACCAGGAGGTTCACCGCCTCCTCGCGAATCGTGTCCAGGATGATCTCGTAGACTTTGTGGCCGATCTTGACGACCGGGCGCGTGTCGACACCCATGTGCTCGCCGATTCGGGCGAGGCGTTGCAGCCCTCGAATCCGGTCGTCCACGTACCGGAACCGAATCGCCTTCGGCGGGAGGTTTCGGGGAATCTCGACGACATGCAGGAGGCTTAGCTCCGCGTTCCGCGCTCGTGCGATCCAGGCGCCGAGCTCGACGAGGGCCTCATCCTCGAACTCCCGAAGAGGGAGGAAGACGCGGTACCGTTCGAGCTCCACGCGGTCTTCCGCGGTGGTCAGGATGTCGTGGACCTCCGTCGTCCCCGACGGAGCGGGCGCGCGGGGTCGAAAGCCGCGGGGGTCCGCGAACCAGTGGTAGGCAAGGCCAACCGCGAGCCACGCGCCGCCGAGGAAGAAGGCGAGCCTCCCCGGCGGGATCGGGATGTCCTCCCGGGCCGGGAAATTCCACAGGATCGCTCCAACCGCGAGATTCAACGCGATTGCGAACATCGGGACCGCAGGGACGAGGGGCACGCGGAACCCGGGACCGCTGCGTCGCTCCCGACGGCGGAGCACGATGACCGAAGCGTGGACGAACGCGTACAGGGCGAGGAACGCAAGGCAAGCAAGGATCGCGATCGTCCCGATGGTCAGGAAGACGAGGAAGCCGGAACCTACGAACGTGAGCGCGACCGCCGCCGGAGGCACCTCCCGTCCACCGATCCGGGCAAATGCCGCGGGCAGGAGCCCGTCGCGCGCCATGCTGAACGATGTCCGAATCGCGGCCGTGAGGTTCGAGTTCAGCGCGCCGAACATCGAGACGATGCCGATGATCAGGAAGGCATCTCGCACATAGGGTTGCCCGAGAAAATTCGGGATGCTGACAAGGACCATGTCCTCGGAGCCGCCCACGCACGCACTGCAGGCGGGCCAACCGGACAACAGCGTTGAAGGAACGTTGCCCAGGATTGCGACGAAGAAAGTGGCATAGACGACGAAGGACAGCAGGAGCGCGAGGAACACGCCCCGGGGAACGCTCGCCTCGGGCCGTTTCACCTGATTGGACAACTGAGCGACGATCTCGAAGCCCTGGAAGGCGATGAATAGGACCCCCGCGCCGAGGACGAGTTGGAGGGAGGTCAACGACCCTCCCACCGGGATGCGACGAAGCGGTTCGCCCCCGACGAGGAAGGAGACGATGCCGACCGCGGCCAAGCCAACGATCAACAGGATTTTTCCCATGGTGAGACGCCCCAGGGCGCGGGTGGGCAGGTGGAGACGAGCAAAATGCAGGACCGCCGACAGTCCGAGGACTCCGAGCGCCACGACGCTCACCTCGGGAGGATTCGGTCCGAAGAGAGACGCCAGGATAGACGGCCGGAGGAGCTCGACCAAAAATATGCCGAGGCCTAGGGAGCTGAGGGCGGACGCGGCCATGTGCCCACCCCAGGAGAGCCACCCACTCAGGAAACCGGCCGGATCGGGGAGGGCGCTGCGCACCCAAACGTAGGCCCCGCCGGAGGCGTCCGGACGGCCCGACGCCAGTTCCGAATACGCCGCTCCGGCAAGCGCGGCGATGAAGGCGGCAATCGCGAGGCTCGCCAAGACAAAGGGTCCGGCGACCGCGTATGCCGCGCCAATCAGGAGGAAAATCGCGGCGCCGACCATCGCCCCAAGGGCCGCCATCGTGACGTCGAACAGGCCGAGGTCCCGGGTGACTCGCACACGAACGGAAGCCGACCCGGGTCCGGCACCGGACACGGAGGGGCGGAGAATGGGCCGGCTACTTGAGCCTATGGCGGTGGGCCGATAGAGGAGGACGCACGGCAGCAGGTGCAACCGACGAGACGAGAGGTGGGCTACTGCGACGCGGACTTCGCCGCGGTCTTCGCGATCGTTTCGCCGAGCGTTCGGAAGACGAGCTCGACGTTCTCGCCGGTCTTCGCGGAGCTGAAGAAATACGGGG
>Ga0209845_1000136_pt1 | contig 10677 bp, 14 predicted proteins | sample GWRWS2_50_60_FD_187239 | JGI IMG/M metagenome (GOLD analysis project Ga0209845, IMG submission 187239) | Riverbed sediment microbial communities from areas with vegetation nearby in Columbia River, Washington, USA - GW-RW S2_50_60 (SPAdes)... | ecosystem: Environmental > Aquatic > Freshwater >... | reverse complement strand
TACAATAATGGATGGAAGTATCAAAATGAATGAAATTGACAACATTAGTAATGAGCAAAATTCAATCTCACTTCAAAAAACAGGAAACATTCTCAAGCAGTTACCAGTGATAGAAGATTAGAAGAGCTTGAGCATATTTTGAAAACCATTTGATATTATCACTAAATAGCAAGGATTATTTGGAAAATCATATTGAATCCACAATGAGTGTATCGATATGGCCGTTGGAAAATTTGGAACATTAATCAATTGTATTGATGGGCGTTCCTTAATTCCTACAGTTACTTGGTTAAAGGAAAAATATAACCTTGATTTCATAGATACTGTTACAGAACCAGGCGTAGATAAAATCATAGCACAAAAAGATAATGAAAAAACTGCACAAATAAAAACTAAAGTTTTAATTTCAATAAGAGCACATGGTTCTTCTTTAATTGCTATTGCTGGACATCATGATTGTGCAGGAAATCCTGTCTCAAAAAATGAACACATTGAAGAAATAAAGAAATCGATTGACACAATAAAATCCTGGGATTACCAAACTAAAATTGTTGGAATATGGGTAAATGAACATTGGCAAGTTGAAAATGTGAATAGTTAAGAAATATTTCTTAGAGATTAGAATTTAGTTTTTTTCCAACTTCGGTTTAAGTCCTAGCTGATTCTAACTAGGTAGACTTTCTTGCTTTTAGTATAGAGGCTACAAAGGTTATGGCCAAAATAGTAAAGACTACAATCAAAGAGTGCACTACGTCAATGTGTACGAATTCAGAAATTATCATTTTTACTCCAATAAAGGCAAGCAACACAGTCAAACCATATTTGAGATAATGTAATTTTTCAATCCCAGAACCAATAAGAAAATATAAACTTCGCAGGCCCAGTATTGCAAAAATATTTGATGAGATTACAATAAAAGAATCCTGAGTTATTGATAAAATTGCAGGTATAGAGTCAAGCGCAAATACGAAATCTGTCATTTCCACTGATAACAAAGCCACAAGTAATGGAGTAACAACCATTTTGCCGTTTATGACTTTGATGAATTTATGATCATTACTAGTGGTATCAATTGAAGTAAATTTTCTTAGTATTTTTACAACAAGACTCTTTTCAATATCTAATTTTTTATTTTCTTTTTTACTAATTATTCTGAAACTTGTGAAAAGCAATACTCCTCCAAGAACGTAAATCATCCAAGAAAATGTTTCAAGAAGAGTAATTCCCACTAAAATGAAAACTATTCGCATTGCTATAGCGCCAATAATTCCCCACATCAAAACTCGATGTTGGTATACGTGTGAAATTCCAAGTGATGTAAAAATCAGTACAAACACAAGCATATTGTCAACGCTAAGCGACTTTTCTAATGCATAGCCTGTTGCATATTCTATCGCTTTTTGAGAACCAAGTGAAAAGTAGATAACTAGTGCAAAAAGACCACCCATAGAAATCCAGATTATTGTCCACAGCACATCTGTTCCAAAAGGATATGATCTTTTTTGAGCGGTTGGTTTTTTTGATTTGAAGAGTTTATGAAAGTGATCAGAAAAAAGATCGATTGATAGAACTACGGAGATTATAGCAAATAGTGTTAACCATAATTCTAATGGGGCACCGCTTGCTTCCATACAAATTTCTCACTGAATTAGTGTAATTAATGGATATTCACTTGTCTAAAATTATTAGCAGTAAATCAAGGTGGAATACCAACTAGAAACTTGGGGAAAGTTGGCCCTAAAATTGAACTGTATTGTATCTAATCCATAGAGAATTTAACGTGAAGGTGTCAGCCTTTTTGTGCTAGGAATGAGAAAATACACTAGTTCTTATAGGATACAAACTAAACATTATTGGATTATCTATGGTATTACAAACCTACAACTCGGGTTCCACCTGCGCACGTTGTGGAAAAAATGAGATTTTAACAGACAATGTAACTGGGGAAAGGTTTTGTGGAAAATGTGGTTATGTTATTTCTGAGAAATTACAGGAGTCTGGACCAGAATGGAGATCATTTTCAAAAGATGGTGGTACTGATCCTACCAGAACTGGTGCTCCGACATCCCTTACAATGCACGATATGGGACTAGCAACCATCATAAATCCAATAAATAGGGATTCAACTGGAAAACCTCTTTCGGCATCAATGAAAAGTACAATTGAGCGTCTTAGAACTTGGGATAGTCGAAGTCAGGTTCACGAACCTCTTGATAGAAACTTTAGACAAGCATTTAGTGAACTCAATAGATTAAAAGACAAACTTACAATTTCTAGCGCTGTTCTTGAAAAAGCAGCTTACATTTACAGAAAAGCGTTAGATAAAGGCCTAGTACGTGGAAGATCAATTTCTGCATTAATTGCAGCTGCACTTTATGCTGCTTGTAGAGATACTGAAACACCTAGAACATTAAAAGACGTTTCAGATGCAGGTAACATAAAACGAAAAGATATTGCTAGATGTTACAGACTATTGCATAGAGAACTAGATCTAAAGATGCCGGTGGTAAATTCAATTCAATGTGTTGCAAGAATTGCAAGCAAGATAGGAATTTCAGAAAAAACAAAACGTAGTGCATCCAAAGTACTCAAAGAAGCGCAAGAGACTCACGAATCTGCAGGAAAGGATCCGATGGGTCTTGCAGCAGCTGCATTGTATTTGTCTTGTGTTAAAAATGGCGAACTCCTGACTCAACGTGATATTGCGGAAGCTGCAGGGGTTACAGAAGTAACTATAAGAAACAGATACAAAAGTCTAAAATCAGATAAAGGCATCTCTGCCTAAAACTTTATTATTAGAATCAGGACCTGAAACCCAAAAACGAATTTCTTTAGACAAAAACTATCGCGAGTGAAATTTTTTGCATTCAAACTTTAAATCATTATCATAATCTCACTTTTTATCTCTCAAACTTGGTATCGGGTTAGATGGAAACTAGCGGAATAAAGTGGATAGACAGATTCATAATTTCAGCTATTATTCAAGGCGGAATAATTACTATAATGTCATTTGTTATAGTTGGTTTTCAAGCAACGCATACTGAAATTAATTTAATTCAGTATCTATCTAACACTTTTGAAGGAACAGCAAAATGGTTCTTTATTGGAATAATATTTTATTTGATAATAGTTGTAGCAATAGCTGTAACTGGATTATTTTATAATCATCTTGAAATTAATTTAAAAAGAAAATTTTCTGGAGGTTTGAAGATTCTTGCCTGGATTCATCTAATAGGAATGAATGTTGGAGGTGCTGGAGCAATGTTGTATATGATATTTGCAGGTTTGGCTGGAACCGGAGTGCTTTCACTATTTACTGAGGGCAAACTAGGAAAACAAAACCTGGCAATAATGGATTCTTTCATAGAACCAATTGGTGCCTTTATTGGTCTTTTGGGAATTGGGGTAATATGTGGCGGGATAGGTTTCGTAATTGCGTATAGACGTAAAAGTGAATCAAACTAATTTTTGAATAAAGATTGTAACCAAAAAATTATCACTATATGTGAAAACCCTAAACCCGTTTGAATTTTAAAGATGGCAATACTTTTCTTTTTCATGGAAAAAGTGAAGATAAGACAAGCAAAGCCAAACGATATTCCAATAATTCTTGGACTTCTTTATGAACTTGGCAGACCAAAGCCAAAAAAAGATTCAGATGTGGATACATTTACAAAACTTGTAAAAAAATATCTTAAAGACTCTGATAAAGAAATTCTAATTGCAGAACATAATGATGTGGAAATTATCGGTATGGCAAGCATAGTATTTCTTTCACGATTAAATCAAACAGATAATGAAATGTATATTCCGGAATTAGTTGTTTTTAAAAATTATCAAAACAAAGGAATTGGCAAGAAGTTAATTGAATCATGCATAAAACTTGCCAAAGAGAAAAAATGTCATAGGATTAGATTAGAGTCTGGTAACGCAAGAAAGGAATCACATATTTTTTACAAAAATCTTGGATTCATTCAAGATGCTCTTTCATTCTCTAAAGAGATTTAGTTTCCCAAAAATAGTATACTGCAAAAAGATTCCACCTCATTTTTGAAGTGAATTTCTTAGAATTCGAACGCTTTAATAACAAGTCAGTCATGGAGTCGAACTATTTTGACAAAACCTTCGCGTGTGACGGACAAACAAATATTCAAAAGCATTGAAAAAAGACTAGATTCATGAGTAGTGATGCATGGTCTAACCTTGATAAGGTAGATCAAAAGATTATCGAGATTCTAAATAATAACGCTCGTACACCCTCCAAGGAAATAGCAAATGAATTAAGAAAATCTGGACATGATGTATCTGATAGAACTATTAGAAAAAGAATAGAACGACTTGAAAAAAGCGGCATAATAAAAGGATACAAAGCTGTACTTTCAGATGTTTCTGAAACAAATGAATATGAAGCACTTTTCATGAAGTTCAAACCTACAAAATCCTTAGAGATGGTAAAAAAATCAATTACGGAACATGTAATTGAGAAACCGGATTATCTTTTTGTAGCAAATCTTGAGGGGGAGTGGAATATGTTAGTAGTTATGAGAATTGACTCAGGAGCAAAAAGCGCAACTTCAAAAATAATTGAAAAATTTTCAGAACAAGTAATTGATTACAGAATAAACAAGTTTGATATTCAAAATGTTAACTTGTTGAACATGTCTTTACTATTATTATAGAATTGAAGATTCGGATTCAGCAGTATTCATTGCATCTTTCAAGTCGTTAATAGTAAATGGTTTTTGAATAAATGCAGTAACTCCTGAGCTAATTGTTTTTGTTACTCGTTTACTTGTTTTTTCATCAGCAGTAATAAGAATTATTTGTGAATCTGGTTGTACCTCAAGAATTTTTGTTGCGATAACATCTCCATCTACATCTGGCAAACCCATATCAAGTAAAAATATTGGGTTTTTTGAAGATTTAATTAATTTTTGGGATTCTTTAATTGCTTCTGTGCCTGTTTCAAATGTTATAATATCATTGTAACCAAGCTTTTTTAAATAATTTTGGAGTTTAATTATTACAGATTTACTATCATCAACAATCACCACAGGTCTAACAACCTCAGTTTGAAAAACCTGAAGTTTTTTTGATTTATCAAAAGCTTTTTTTGCTTCACTATAATTTCGAGCTTTAAGAAAACACTTTGCTGCACACAAATAAGCGTTTTTTATATTGTAATTGTTTTCATTTTTAGCAAAATTTAAGAATGATTTTCCTGCTTCAAGAATTTCATTAGCATTATCTTTATTCTGACGACTCTTACATTCACCGGCTAGTATGAAAAGTACAGCAGATTTTAGAGTATCAATTTTCTTTTGATTTTCAGCCAAATTTAAAAAAAGGTTGTAGGCAGTAATGTTTTGATTATTTTGAAGATGAGTAAAGGCCAAGTCATAATCTAGTTTTTTCTTTTTATCAGCCATGGATTTGCTCCCGATTTGTTTTATATTATATTATTGTAGTTCGGATTGAACATCCAAGTAATACATTAAGGAATATTTTTAGGGATTGATTACTGCACGCCCAATTATTTTCCGTTGTTTGAGATTTTCAAGTGCATTATTTGATTGATTAAGGGAGTATCTTTCCGATATGACTTGTTTTATTGTACCCTTCTTTGCTAATTCAATTAATGCTACAAAATCATTATAATTTCCAGTGTATGCCCCTTGGATGGTAATTGCTTTAAGAGGAATTGTTACCAATGATAGATCTATCGAACCTCCAAAAAGTCCAACTAGAACTAGATTTCCTCTTTTACGTAAGACTGCTATTCCAGTTTTGGCAGTTTGTGGAGCATTTACAAAGTCAATCACACTGTCAGCACCTTTGTTATCACAAATAGAAATTATTTTTTGCACAGCATTTCCAGATCCAGTTGTAACAGAACCAATCACATTAGTGTTTATAACAAAATCCGCTCCCATTTTTTTTGCAATATCTAATTTTTTATCATCCAAATCAACACAGATTACTTTAGCATTAGTAATTGCTTTTGCAATTTGTATTCCCATTAATCCTAACCCACCAGCACCAATAATCACTAAATATTCAGGAGAATTCATGTTTGCTTTTTTTACTGCAGTGTATGCAGTAAGTCCGGAGCATGCAAGTGAAGCTGCAGGTTCTAAATCAATCCCAGAAACTTTTACCAAGTACTTGAAGTGGGGTACCAATACCTGTTCTGCGTATCCTCCATCTTGAAAAACTCCAAGAGATTTTGGAGAATCGCAAAGATTTTCATTTCCTGCCTTACATGCAGGACATGTTCCTTCACCTATCCATGGATAAACTAAAACATTATCCCCCTCAGAAAATCCTGTTACTGCGCTTCCCATTTTGGCAATAGAACCTACAATTTCGTGACCTGGGGTTACAGGATATTTCACTCCTCTATCGGTTACTTTCATGAAAGAGCCATCGCCCAGATCATATCCACCTTCCCATAAATGTAAATCACTGTGACATACACCAACTGCTTTTACCTTGACTATAACTTGATTTTCTTTTGGTTCAGGGATTTCTAATTCAGATATTTCAAGAGGTTTATTTGCTTCAACGATTCTTGCTGCTTTCAACGTGTCTTCTTTTTGTTAGTTATAATATAAGAGTTGACTGAGAACAACAAAAAAATAGAGCGCCTAGATATTATTAAGTAAGCACTTTAAAAATTTGTGAGTGAAGACCAGTCAAAAGCAGGGATCTCTCAGGCGCCTGTTAATATTCTCTTTAATCCAGCTAATATAACAAAAAAAGATGTTTGGGAAATTAACATAATCCAGATTTTAGAATTATTAATTCAAATTCTAAATCAATCTGGAAAAAAGGACTTGAGAGTGGCAGGCATGGCAGCTCTGTCATCATCGTTAATTCATAGAATGAAAGTAGAAAGTATTTTTGCATTACAAAAAGCTGCAATGGAAAAAAAGCCGTTAACTCAAAGAGTTGATTTGGATATTGACTTGATAAATATGCCTTATCGGCACGAGTCAACTTATCCAGTAACATTAGATGAGCTTTTGAATTTACTTGAAAACCTCATAGGAACTATTGCTAACCCTCGCTCTCGAAGAGGAAAGCAATTAAGTTTTGAACCTATTGAAGCACCGGATTTTAAGGATTATTTTATTTCGCTTGAGAATATCATTGGCAAGTATGAGGAACTTATTACAAACAAGATTAGTTCTGTTGGTTCTGGGATGCTAAAGGATATCATAATTGACCTTGACACTATTGATTCAATAAGATGTTTTTTTGCCATCCTGTTTCTTGCAAGGGATCAAAAGGTGGAACTAGAACAAGTTGAAGATGACATAAAAATCACCCTTATCAAAGAGAAATTTACAACCTAATCAAAGATGAAGAAAGGATTCTTTTAAGTAGATTCCAGATGAGGTGTGATAAATGGTAAAAATCGAAAACGATGATGAAGCAACGGCCAGAATCGAGGCTGCCTTATATTCTGCAGGTAGGCCTTTGAGCATAGAGGATTTGATCAAAGCCTCAGGCACGGAATCGAGAACAAAAACCCTCAATTTACTCAATCTTATAATGAAAAAGGCAAAGTTAGCATTCAAGGCCATAGAAGTTGTAACCTTGCCTGATGATTCTTATGTATTTCAGCTAAAACCAGAGTATAGCTCAACAATTAGAAGATATGCCTCAAAACCAATTTTACCAAATGCAACTCTGAAAACTCTTTCATACATTGCTTACATGCAACCAATCTCTTCTAAACAACTTGTTGAAACAAGAGGTTCAGGAGTTTATTTACATCTCAAGGAATTACGTCAACTAGATTACATAGAAAATCAAAATGTTGGAAGATTGAAAATCTATTCTACTACAACAAAATTTCAAAAATATTTTGGAATTCAAGGAGATGCTGATTCATTAAAACAAAAGCTGTTCAAAAGGGTAAGAAAATCACCCCATATTGCTATTTCAAGTTCACCACAGACTGTTGCTCCTCAGGCATAGTTCTTTAAAATCTAGAAAAAATTCTTTGAGAACGTAGTTTAGATAAGATATTTTGCGTTTTGTATAAATTAGAGTAGTTCAAACGCAATACATGAGAAAATCTTTAGAGAATTTGGCAACAAGTAAAATCACTGGAGGAAGACGACATCCATTACGTACTAGAAGAAAATATGAAATTGATAGATATCCTCATGAAGCCTTAATTGGTCCAGCAATTACTGTTACCAGAAAAGTACGTGGAAAAAATCAAAAAACTGCATTAAAGACAATAGACTTTGTAAATTTAGCAATTCCAAATTCTAAAGTAAAGAAAACAAAAATTGTGAAGGTTTTAGAGAATCCAACAAACAGTGATTATCAAAGACGTGGTGTAATTTGCAAAGGTGCAATTCTTGAAACTGAAGATGGAAAGTGTAGAGTTGTATCAAAACCAGGACAACACGGTGCAGTTAACGCAGTTCTCATAAAGTGATTAAATGAAAGATTACGAGCATGTCGTAGTCTGGCTTGATTATTTTAACAAGACATTACCGCGTGACAAAGGACGAAAACTTTCAAAAGAAAAATGTATTTTTGATCCATCTCTAAATGAATTAATCGAAGCTGCAAAAGCAGCTGGGTTAGAACTAACTGAATCAAATGATAAAGTTAGATTTCCAAAAAGACCTTACGTCAGATCAGGATACATTATTTTACCAAAGGATGGACCAAAAACAAAAATTCTAAATAAAATTTCTGAAAAATTAGTTTCTAAAAGAGCAAAGCAGTCTAAATAATATTCAATCTAGCTTCAAGCTAAAGTAAAGTTGACAGAAGTCTATGATAATGACAGAACGATTTGAGCAGTAATTGCAGGAGGTAGGCGAAATAATGCATTTGGCCAATAGTGGCAGAGTTATCATACGACTTTCAAAAACTTTGGAAGAAGGTCAGATAATTTGTGACGAAAAAAGTAGCAAGATAGCAAAAGTTACGGAGATGATAGGTCCAATTGGAAAACCATATGCATCTGCCATTCCGTTGACAAACAACGTAAAAAAATACGTTGGTAAGAAAGTTTTTGCACTCGCATCTTCTCCTGTAAAAAAATATAAAAAATTAAGGAGAAAAAGAAATGAACGCAATTGAAATAGAAAAATGCTGTCCTGAATGTGAATCATCACTGATTGATGACGTTCAGAATGGTGAAAGGATTTGTTCTGGCTGCGGCGTAGTAGTTGCAGAACAAATGGCAGACTATGGTCCAGAAGCAAGGAGCAGTAGTTTAGAAGAAAAAATGAAACTAGCAAGAGCAACAGGCCAAACGACATATTCTCAACATGACTTGGGAATTACAACAGAGATTTCTATCAGCACCAAAGATTTCAGCGGAAAATCGATCAGTTCTGATGTAGCAAACCAAATGAACAATCTAAGAAAATGGCAACAAAGAGTAAGAGTCTCATCTCCAAGAGAAAGAAGACTATCAAGTGTATTAGGAAAAATTGGAGAAACTTGTAAGGTTCTTACCCTACCAAAAAATGTACTTGAGACTGCATCGATGATTTATAGAAGTCTAGATGGCAAAGTTGACGTCAAAGGCAAATCAGTCGCAAGCATTTCAGCAGCTACCATTTTCATGGCTTGCAAACAATGTGACGTTATCAGATCCCTCGATGAAATATGTGCAGGAATTAGTACAGTAAAAGATCTCAAATCCAAAACCAAACTAGCCGCAAGATACTATAGAACTATGGTAATGGAACTAGGAGTATCTTCATCACCTGTTGTAACAATGGACAAGTACATCTCTAAAATTGCAAATCTAACAAAAACAGATGTACGAGTTGAACGACTTGCATTAGAAATTTCAGAAAAAACTAAAAACCGTAACCTTGCTGATGGAAAGGCTCCTAATGGTATCGCAGCAGCATATCTTTATGTTGCATCGATATTGCTTGGTCAAAACGTCCTCCAACGGGATGTTTCAAGCGTTGCAGGAGTGACTGAAGTTACAATTCGTAACAGATGTAAAGAAATTCTAACTAGTTACAGATTATGCGTAACTCTTAGACCATCACTCGCCAAAATCTAAATCCACACCCCTTTTATTTTATTTTAAATCAATTAGTGGTAATTCTATAAATTCAGAATAACGCCTTAGGAGAAGCTAAAATTCGTCTGTGTTATATAGTGAAAAAGAGAATTAGGTCCATGGCAGTTCTGGAAATAAAAGACCTTCATGTAAAAATAGGAGGAAAAGAAATACTCAAAGGAGTTAATCTAAAAACGGGTCCAGGCGAGGTTCATGCAATCATGGGGCCTAATGGTTCTGGAAAAAGTACACTAGCTTACACACTTCTTGCACATCCCAAGTATGAAGTAACACAAGGGGACATCTTACTTGACGGAGAAAGTATTTTGGATCTAAAAGCTGATGAGCGAGCTAAAAAAGGACTCTTTCTAGGATTTCAGTATCCAACTGAAGTCTCTGGTGTTGGTTTTTCACATTTTCTTAGAACGTCTTACAATGCACTAAGTAAAGCCCTGCAAGGCGATGATCGTGAAGTCTTCATTACAGTAAGAGAATTTCAAAATTATTTGAAAAAAAACATCAATGCTGTTGGATTAAAAGACGACTTTTTAGCAAGATATCTCAATGAGGGATTTTCTGGCGGTGAAAAGAAAAGATCTGAAGTATTGCAGATGGCT
>Ga0209845_1000134_pt1 | contig 10695 bp, 10 predicted proteins | sample GWRWS2_50_60_FD_187239 | JGI IMG/M metagenome (GOLD analysis project Ga0209845, IMG submission 187239) | Riverbed sediment microbial communities from areas with vegetation nearby in Columbia River, Washington, USA - GW-RW S2_50_60 (SPAdes)... | ecosystem: Environmental > Aquatic > Freshwater >... | reverse complement strand
TCGGCGGTCATACCGCCCCGCACCATCATCTCCTCATCCACTTCACGGATGTTGCAGACCCGGGCCCCCGCCCGCAGCGCTTCCCGCTCCGCGTTGGTGTGCGTCATGGAATGCGACGTCTGCACGATGATGCAGTCCGCCTCCCGCATCGCCGCGGCCACCGCCGCCGGCGGCTCCTCCCCGCCCATCTCCCGCGCCGGCATCGCCACGACGACCACGTGCAGCCCATACAACGTTGCGGTGGTGGTGAGGAGTTCGGTGATGGAGCGCGGGCGGTCGAAATCTGTTACGATCACCAGTCGTTCCCCCGTTTTCACCCCCAGTACCTGGTCCATCATCCGGCGCGCGGTCGGCGCCATCGAGGCCGGATTCATCGGCCGGACCGCTCCTGCGTGACCAGCTGCGTCCGCGCGGCCCGCCAGGCGTGCATGATGTGCTGCTCCACGAGGGCGCGCGCCCCGGAGGCATTGCCCCGTTCGATCATACGCACGATGGTCCTATGCTCCGCGATGGACCGGGACCGGCGTCCTGGAAACGACAATGACTCGACCCGCAGCAGCACGATGCGGTCGCGGAGGTTTGCGATGAGGGATTGCAGCAGCGCGTTGCCGCAGCCGGAGGCGATCTCGTCGTGGAACGCGTTGTTGGCGGCGAGCACGCCGGCCGGATTCCGCCGGGCCAGAGCCCGCCCGGCGTCTTTGATCGAGGCGCGCAGGCGCTCCATCCCTCCGTCGTTCGCGCGCAGCGTGAACAGCGCCGTGGCCTGTCCCTCCAGCGCGGCGCGGGTCTCGTACAACTGACGCGCGCTCTCCAGCGTGGGCGCGGTGATCACCGGCCCTTTGTAGGGAATCGTCGTGACGAGGCCTTCCAGTTCCAGCTTGCGGAGCGCCTCGCGGATCGGCGTGCGGCTCACGCCCAGGCGGTTCACCAGCTCCCGCTCCCGCAGGCGCTGGCCCGGCTCGAACCTTCCCGCGAGGATCGCTTCGCGCAGCTTCCGGAAGACAAGCTCACGAGCCGGCAAATTATCAGTAACGAGCAGATCGGTCATGTAGTGCCCACCCCTGCGGTCAACGCTTCGACCACAGCGTCACCGAGCCGGCTCGTGGTACTTCGCCCTCCAAGATCCGGCGTGCGGAACTCCCGGCGCCGCACGACATCCTGGAGCGCGCCGAACACCGCGGCGGCTGCGGATATCTCGCCGAGATGATCCAGCATCAGCGACGCCGTCCAGATCGCGGCGAGCGGGTTGGCGATCCCTTTGCCCGCGATGTCGGGCGCCGACCCGTGCACCGGCTCGAACATCGACGGATACGTCCGCGTCGGGTCGAGATTCGCGCTGGCGGCGAGGCCGAGGCTGCCCTGCAGCGCCGCGCCGAGATCGGTCAGAATGTCGGCAAACAGATTGGAGCCCACCATCACGTCGAACCAGTCGGGATGCAGGACCATCTGATAGGCGGCCGCATCCACGTGCAGTTTCCGGACCTCGACGTCCGTGTAGTCGCGGGCCACCACATCGGCGATCTCATCCCACATGACTGCGGTGAACTGAAGCGCGTTCGACTTGGTGATGTGGGCAAGCCGCCTACGTCTCGTGCGAGCCAAGTCGAACGCGTACCTCAGGATGCGCTCCGTTGCCTTGCGGGTGAATATGGACGTCTGCAGGGCGACCTCGTCCGGCGTTCCCTCGTTCTGCCTGCCGCCCGCGCCCGAATACTCGCCTTCGGTATTCTCCCTTACGAAGAGGATGTCTACATCTTGCGGCCTGCGGCCCGTCAGTGGGGAATCGATCCCTTCCAGCAGGCGAATCGGGCGGACGTTCGCGTAGAGATCGAAGGCCTTGCGGATCTTGAGCAGTAGGCCCCAGAGCGAGACGTGATCGGGGACCTGCGGATCCCCGATCGCCCCGAGGTAGATCGCATCGAAGGCGCGGAGGGTCGAGAGACCATCTTGAGGCATCATCTCGCCGTGCTTGAGGAAGTAGGAGCATCCCCACGGAAACTCCTCCGTCTCCACCGAAAAACCAAACCGACGTCCTGCCGCCCGAAGCGCTTTGAGACCTTCCGGGATCACTTCCCGGCCGATCCCATCCCCTGGGATCACCGCAAGGCGGCAGCGCTTCACGGTGCGCTGCCTACAAGCATCGGCGTGAGGTCGCTGACCCGGTCGATCTGGCGGATGGACCACAGGTGCTCGAGGGCCGTCTCCGCCTGCTGAGAGGACATCACGAGGCCGGCGCAGTCCATGAACTTCTCCCGCAGGTCGTCGCGGCTCATCGGTTTCTTCGGATGGCCCTTCGCTTTGTCCGCGTACCCCGAGAGCCTGCGGCCGTCCTTGAGGGTGATGTCCACCTTCATGCGCATCTCGTTGTAGCCGAGCGCCTCGACCTCAGGATCCACGTAGACGTGCACGCGCTCCATGAGCGCCCTGGTCCGCGGCTCGCGGACCTTTTCGTCCACGAACTGCGCGATCCCCGCCCTGCGCTCCAGCACGCCGATCGCCATCTGGAATTGCAGCGAGAATTTCCCTTCCAGTGCTGTGGTAGGGCGCGGATAGATGAGCGCGTTCGGGACGTGGGAATTCACGCCTACGTCAATCCGCTCGACCTGGTCGGGCGTGATCTCGTGCTCGCGGACCAGGTCGAGCAACATGTCCTGTGCAGGATGGGACAGCGAGCCGGAAGGATAGGGTTTGATCGAGATGCCTGGTTCGCTGAAAAAGTACGGATTGCCGAGCTTCCCCTCGATCTTGGACGGATCGTACCCGCCGGCCGCGGCGCTGTAAAAGCCGCGCTTCGCCTCGAGGATGTCCTTGGCGGCCGTCCACCCCCGCCGGGCCAGCAGCACCGCGAACAGCCCGTTCTCCGCGGCGCGGCCTGCGTGAAACGGCTTGGTCATCGTGCCGAAATTCTCGCGCAGCCCCGCGCTCATACTGGCGGCGAGGCCGATCGCGCGCAGCGTCGTGTCGAGGTCGCAGCCATACAGGCGCGCCGCGGCAGCCGCGGCCCCGAAGCCGCCCATCGTCGCCGTCGAATGGAAGCCATCCCGATAATGTCGTGGGTTGACGGCGTCCGCTACGCGGCAGGCGACCTCAACTCCGATGATGTAGGCTTCGAGGAGCGCTGAGCCCGAGGCGCCTGTTCGTTCCGCTACGGCGAGCGCAGCCGCCAGCACCGGCACCGTGGGGTGGGTGAGCAACCCGTACACGCTCTGGGGATCGGTGGCCAGCTGCGTGTCGTCGTAGTCCATCGCGTGGCCCGCCGTCCCGTTGGCCCAGGCGGCAAGCTGCTGAGGGGCGCGCAGCGTGGCCCCGAGCACCGTGGCCTGCGCCTCGCCCCCGACCTCGCGCAGGTGCTCCCGCACCAAGCGTCCGCTCGCCTCAGTCGCCCCGGCCAGCATCACCGCAATGCCGTCGACCAAGTGATTCGTGCCGAGGCTCCGGACGTCGTCGGGGATGCGCGTGCCCTCCAGGGCAAAGCGGGCGAGTTGGTCCGTGACTCCCATGTACACCTCGATGGCGGGGATCGGAGGGGTTGGTATACAATATGCCTCCTCGGGATTCGCGACTCCTTCAACGTCCGAAATATTCTCGTGGAGGCTGATGGCGAGACTCGCAGTGGTCATTGGGGATCCGACGGGCATCGGGCCGGAGGTCCTGGCGAGGGCCCTCGCAACCCCGCCGGCCGACGAGTTCCTGGTGATCGGAGACGCCGTGGTCTGGCAGCAGGCGTTGCAGTTGACGGGCGTTCACCTGCCCCCGCAGCCCTCGTCACGTCCGGGCCGGATCACCGTGAGCGGCGTCCCGTTCCTCGATCTCCCCGCGGGTGACCGCGGCTGGCGTATCGGCGAGCTCAGTCCCGCCGCCGGTCGCGCTGCCGCGACCTGGATGGAACGCGCGGTGCGCCTCGCGCTTGATCATGTCGTGGACGGCCTGGTCTTCGCCCCGCTCAACAAGCAGGCGATCATCAAGAGCGGCTATGCTGTTCGCGACGAGTACGAGCTGTGCGCCAGGCTGGCAGGCGTGGAGGATTACGATGAGATGAACGTGATCCCTCATCCGGCCGCACCCGAGTCGGGCCGGTTGCTGTGGGTGGCGCGCGTCACGGGGCATGCGGCGCTGCGCGACGTCGCACCGATGGTGACTCGCGAGCGCGTCCTGCGGACCATCCGTCTCGCGCACCGCGTTGCCTCGAGTGCCGGAGCGGACAAGCTCAGGATCGGCGTGGCGGCGCTGAATCCGCACGCCGGCGAGGGAGGACTGCTGGGAGACGAGGAGGAACGCATCCTCACCCCGGCAGTCGTCGCGGCCATCACCGAAGGGATCAGCGCGATGGGCCCGATCCCCGCGGACCACATCTTCCGCCATGCCCGGGAAGGTCGCTACGACGTCGTCGTCAGCATGTACCACGATCAGGCGCAAATCGCCACGAAGCTGCTCGGGTTTGAAATGGGTGTGAGCGTCGGTGTCGGCTATCCTTTTGTGATGGTCACGCCCTCGCACGGCACGGCCTTCGACATTGCGGGGAAGGGCGTGGCCGATCACCGTCCGATGGCCCAGGCCCTATCCATCGCGGCGCGTTTGACCCAGGCGTAGACGATCGCGTAGAAGTTCCCGTGGGGGGAAATCCGCAACCTCGTGAGGGGTTGCACACACTCAGGAGGCTCGCATGATATCACGCGTGGTAGTCGTGTTCTGCATGCTCCTGCTCGCGGTGACGGCGAACGTCGGCTTCGCGGCGTCCGATTCCGTCAGCCTGCGTTGGTTTGGGCAGGCGTTCTTCCTGATCACGACAGGCGGCGGGACCCGGATTGCCATCGACCCCTACGGGGAAATCGGCTACCCTCTACCCACGGTCGAAGCCGACGCCGTCTTCGTCACCCACGAGCATCGAGACCACAACAACGTCGGCCTGGTGCGCGGGGGACCGAAAGTCTTTCGAGGTCTCACCACAAACCCGCCCGGGTGGAATCCTATCCGCGAGCGGATCGGGGACGCGTTGGTCTACAGCGTCGCGGCCTTCCACGACAACGAGGGCGGCACGACCGGCCGGGGATTCAATACGCTCTTCGTCGTTGAGGCGAATGGCGTGAGATTTGCCCACCTCGGCGACCTGGGCCAAGTCGCGCTCACCGATGGGCAGCTGCGCGCGCTGGGCAGGATCGATGTCCTGATGATCCCAGTCGGCGACGGCCCGTTCACCATTGGCGGCGCGGATGCCCAGCGCATCGCGGATCAGATCGGCGCCGCGGTCGTCATCCCGATGCACTTTAAGACAGCGGCAATGCCCGCGGAATGGCCGGGACGTGACGAGCAGGCGTTTCTCACAGGGAAGACCAACGTCCGCCGGAGTGGTTCGACCCTAACGTTCTCGAGGGCGGCGCTGACGGCCGCCACGCAGATCACGGTGATGGACTACCGCTGAAGAACGCGTACGTCATCCTCACACTCTCTGCGCTGTGCTTCGGAGGCACGTGGGTCGCCGGCCGTGTGGCCGTGGACGCCATCCCGCCCATGACCGTCGCGGCCACGCGCTTCATCATCGCTTCGCTGCTCCTGTGGGGGTGGGCGCGGCTGCAGGGGCAGGCCGCCCGTCGCATCACCCCCCGCGACCTCCCGATCATCCTCACCCTGGGCGCGACGGCGGTCGCGATCTACAACGTCTTGTTCCTGTACGGTCTCAAACTCGCTCCCGCCAGCGACGGGGCGATCATCGTCCCCGGGTTCGCCCCGGTGTTTACCGCGATCGTGGCCTGGCTCATCCTGCGCGAGCGCGCGAGCACCTGGGCGATCGCCGGCTTTGTCACCGCGTTCGCCGGACTGTATCTGGTCATGAGCCCAAGCGGCGCGCAGTCGTCGAACCGGCTCCTTGGAGATGTGTTCTTTGTGCTGGGCGCGCTGTGCTGGGGGATTTACGCGGTCGCGGGCAGGTCGGCGACGAAGCGTTTCACGTCCGTCTCTGCCACCCTGTACGGCAACGTCGCCGGCACGCTCATGCTGCTGCCGTTTGCTATCGTCGAACGAGGATGGGAAGCGCTGGCTGCTGCGCCTGCGGTGTCGTGGATCGGCCTGCTCTACCTCGCGTCCTTCGGCACCGTGTTCGCGTTTGTCTTCTTCGTTGAGGGCGTCAAGCGCATCGGCGCCGGACCCGCAAGCGCGTTTGCGTTCCTGGTCCCGATCATCGGCGTGGTCTCATCTGTGATCCTGTTGGACGAGCGGATGACGCTCGTCTCGGTGCTCGGCAGCATTCTTGTCCTGTTCGGTTTATGGCTCGTACAGCGAAGGGCCCCCACACGCCTGGCGCGGGTACATCAGCGCACGTAGGGACCGACGGCACGCGGCCCGAAATCAGCCGTTATCATGGCCAAGCCCCGAAACGCAAACGAAGGCTGGGAGCATTACCTCATGGGGGGCGATCCTTTGCCGAAGTGGCAGCGCCGGATGTTTCGCGCGCTCCCGCACGATCCCCGCTGCAAGTTGTGCAGCGTCCCCTTTGAAGGGATCGGCGGACGGTGGATGCGGATGGCCGGCTACGGCCGCTCCCGCAAGAACCCGCGGTTTTGCAACATCTGCGAAATGCACCTGCAAAAGAGCCGCGGCGGGTCGGAGGTCCCCCTCAGCTTTCTGTTTGCCGATGTTCGCGGGTCAACTGCCCTCGCCGAACGGATGTCGGCCGCTGAGTTCAGCACGCTACTCAACCGTTTTTACGCGGTCGCGAATCGGGTGCTGATCGAGAGCGACGCATGGGTGGACAAGCTTGTGGGAGATGAAGTCGTTGCCTTCTTTCCCCCATACGTGGCCAACCATCCCCGGCAGGCGCTCCTCACCGGACTGGAGCTGCTCCAGGTGACCGGACACCGCGACCCCGGCGGCCCCTGGATCCGTGTGGGTGTCGGGGTGCACACGGGCCGCGCATTCTTCGGAGCCGTCGGCACGGCGGAGACCATTACCGACGTCACCGCGCTCGGCGACAACGTGAATATCGCGGCGCGCCTGGCCCAGCTTGCCGGACCGGGTGAGTTGCTCATCAGTGAAGCGGCCTACGTCGCCGCCGGGGTGGAGCTGAAGGATGCAGAACCCCGCACACTCGACCTCAAGGGTCGTAGCGAGCCGATCGTCGCCCGCCTTGTGCGCGTGACGCCCGCGTTCGTCGCTGCCCCGTAGTCCCGTTACGGAGCGCCGTCAAGCCGAGCAACCTCCTCTTCCGTCAACGACCATCCGAGCGCCCCTGCGTTCTCCCTGGCCTGCGCGCCGGTTTTCGCGCCGGGAATCGGCAGTGTTCTTTTGACGATGCACCAATTGAGGGCCACTTGAGCCATCGTCTTACCCCGTGACTGCGAGATCTCACGAAGCGCAGCCAGCAGGGGCGTGATTCTCTCGAAGATCTGGCGCGTGAATCGTCTCCCGCGCATCCCGCCCGGGCGATTATCGGGAGTGTACTTGCCCGAGAGAATACCCTTGCCCAACGGTCCGTAGGCGATGAGGGTGATGCCGAGCTCGCGGCACGCGTCGAGCACCCCGTTCTCAAGCGGCTCCCGATCGATCAGGCTGAACTTCACCTGGTTGCTGGCCAAAGCGAGTCCATGCCTGCTCAGTGCTTCGTGTGCGCGCTGCATCTGCTCGGCAGAATAATTCGAGACACCAACCGCGCGGATCAACCCCGTATGATAGACATCACTCATGGCGTCCATCCAGGTCTCAATCGCAACCGGCGGAAGCGGCACGTGCATCTGATACAGATCGACGGTGCGCAGGCTAAGGCGCGCCAGACTGCGCTCCAGCGCCTTCGCCAATGAGCCGCCCGTGAGGCGGGTAGGGAACGGCATGAACTTGGTGCCGACCACGACAGCCGCATGCGTCTTGTGGATGAATTCACCCAGGAACCTCTCAGACCGCCCGCTGCCGTAGACTTCCGCGGTGTCGAAGAATGTCAACCCAGCGCGGACGCTCTCGTCGAATGCTTCCCAGACGTCCTTCTCTGCGAAGCTCTGGCCGAACCCCCAGTACATCTTGTCGCCCCACTGCCAGGTGCCGACTCCGACGGCGGGAACGCGAGGACCATTTACGCCTAAGGTGAGGGTCTGCGGCATAGGGTCAGCGAGACCAGTTCGCGAATTACCCCTCAACTTCCAGCCCCGGAGCGATACCTATGGTTGTGAACGGCAGGCAGGCTCTCGCCGTCTCCCTCGACGCGCGCGCTCTATCGACGACGGAGCGGATCCTCGACAGGCTGTTCACATCGCACCGGCCCTTTACGGTCCGCCTGTGGAACGGGCGATCGTACCCCGCTGAAGGGACCTCGAGGTTTACCCTGGTGATCACGCATCCCGGCGCGCTCCGGCGGATGCTGCTGCCCCCGTCCGACCTGACCATGGGCGAAGCGTTCGTGCGTGGCGACTTTGATGTCGAGGGCGATCTCGAGGCAGCGGTCGAGACCATCGTTGAAGCCGCCTCTCATCGCTCCGTCCGCGATTGGATCAAAGTCGGATTGTGGGCGCTCGCGCTGCCCCGCATCGCGGCCAACGGAAGGATCCCCGCGCGTGCGCAGCTCCGGGGGCGAAAACATTCCCTGGAGCGAGACCGCAGGGCCGTACGATACCACTACGACGTCGGCAACGACTTCTATTCGATGTGGCTGGACCGCCGTATGGTGTACTCCTGCGCCTACTTCCCGACGGGGAGTGAAGATCTCAACACCGCCCAGGAAGCGAAGCTCGAGCACATCTGCCGGAAGCTCCGTCTGCAGCCGGGAGAACGACTGCTCGATATTGGCTGCGGCTGGGGCGGGTTGGTGATGTACGCGGCAGAGCGGTACGGCGTGCGCACGGTCGGTGTGACCTTGAGCGAACCGCAGGCGCGCTACGCGCAAAAGCAGATCGTGGCCCGTGGCCTCGCGGATCGCGCGGAGGTCCGGGTGTGCGACTACCGTGAGGTCACCGACGGCCCGTACGACAAACTCGTCAGCGTCGGGATGTTCGAGCACGTGGGCCGCAGCCGTCTCCCCGAATACTTCCGCCGCGCGTGGGACCTGCTGCGTCCGGAAGGACTCTTCCTCAACCACGGCATCGCGGCGCGTGTCACGGGCGGCCTCCGCAAGGGGGTGGCCTCGGGCCCGTCGTTCATGCAGGCGCACATCTTCCCCGACGGTGAGCTCGAGCCCCTCGCCGAAACCCTGTCCGCGGCGGAGTCGGTCGGATTCGAAGTACGGGACGTCGAGAATCTCCGCGAGCACTACGCGCGCACGCTGCGTCTGTGGCTGCGGAATCTCGAAATGCAGAAAGATCGAGCCATAGCACTCGTTGGTGAAGGACGGTATCGTATCTGGCGGCTCTTCCTTGCCGCCTCCGCGCAGGGTTTCGCCGCCGGCCGGACTGAGGTGTGCCAGTCTCTCCTCGCCCGACCGGGTGCCTCCGGAAAGGTTCCGCTGCCTCTCTCTCGAGCCGACCTCTATGAGAGCGGGGCAGTCCCGAGCCGCGGCTAGTGCTCCACTAACTGTTCCATGAAATGAGCGCGGGGATGCTGCGGGCGCGGGGCGAGCGCCGCCAGCGCGTCACCTTCATGGAACTCTTCTTCGACCTCGTATACGTGGTCGCGGTGACCCAGCTGTCGCAGCGCCTGCTCGAGCACCTGAACGTCCACGGCGCGCTGCAAACACTCCTCTTGCTGCTGGCTGTGTGGTCCGCCTGGATCTACACCGCCTGGATCACCAACTGGTTCGACCCGGATCACCCCACGATACGCCTGATGCTGCTCGGGACCATGCTGGTCAGTCTGATCATGTCTGCGACGCTTCCGGCCGCGTTCGGAGAGCGGGGTCTGCTTTTCGCCGGTGCCTTTGTCGCAATCCAGGTCGGCCGCAACCTCTTCGTCGTCGCCGTCCTTGGTAGCGAGCCGAAGTTGCGGCGGAACTTCCAACGAATCCTGGCGTGGCTGGTGGCAGGCGGCATGATCTGGCTCGTCGGAGGGTTAGCACAGGGCCCGGCGCGGGAGGCGCTGTGGATAGCGGCCGTGATCGTGGACTACACCGGACCGATCCTCGGATTCTTCACGCCGGGTCTGGGTCGCTCGGAGACGACGGAGTGGACGATCACCGGCGCCCATCTGGCCGAGCGCTGCAACCTGTTCCTCATCGTGGCGCTCGGCGAATCGATCCTCGTGACCGGCGCCACTTTTGGGCGGCAGGAATTCTCCGCTCTGGCGCTGGCCGCGCTCGCGGTCGCGTTCCTCGGGAGCGTCGCCCTCTGGTGGATCTACTTCGATCGCGCTGCTGAGGCCAGCAGCGAGGTCATCGCCACCTCGGTCGACCCGGGACGCCTCGGCCGTTCAGCCTACACCTACTTTCATCTGCCGATGGTGGCCGGGATTATCGTCACTGCCGTCGGCGATGAATTGACGATCGCGCAGCCTGTCGGCCCGGCGAGCGCCGTGACCATCGTGGTGGTGTTGAGCGGGCCGGCCCTGTTTCTGGCCGGGCATGCCTTGTTCAAGTGGGCGGTGTTCGGCCATGTGTCGGTCCCTCGCGTGTTGGCGATTATTGCCCTCGCCGCCCTCGCGCCGGTCGGCCTGATTGTCGCGCCGCTCACTCTCGCAAGCGCGACGGTGTTGGTGCTGGCCGGCGTCGCCGCGTGGGACACGTGGATGCTCCGCTCCACCAGCCCCGCGCACCCCCTCACAACCCCGCATCATCAGTAGTCCGCATCA
>Ga0209845_1000133_pt1 | contig 10720 bp, 7 predicted proteins | sample GWRWS2_50_60_FD_187239 | JGI IMG/M metagenome (GOLD analysis project Ga0209845, IMG submission 187239) | Riverbed sediment microbial communities from areas with vegetation nearby in Columbia River, Washington, USA - GW-RW S2_50_60 (SPAdes)... | ecosystem: Environmental > Aquatic > Freshwater >... | reverse complement strand
GTTGATCAGCTCGCCAGTCGGGACCATCGGCAGGTCCTTGGCGGCCATCAGGTCAGACGGGTGCTTGGCGACCACGGCCAACTCGGGCTCCGGGTCCGTGCGCGTCTCGACCACGATGAAGGTGTCCGGTTCCTTGTCGTCGGTCCAGCGGTCGAGGGTGCTGCTGGTGACGTGGGTGGCCCGGTCGTAGTCGTCGTCGAGGATCTGGGCGAGCTGTCCGCTCTGACGCTGGACCGAGGCGTAGAACTCCTGGTGGAGCCGGCGGTCGACGTAGGCGTAGACCCCCAGGCCGAAGGCGGACAGGGCCAGGGTGAGCAGCGCCAGGTAGGCGAGGGTGAGCCGGGCCCGAAAGCTCATCGCGTCCCGTCCGGGTCCTCGCGAAGCACGTAGCCGACCCCGCGGACGGTGTGGATCACCCGCGGCTCACCCTCAATCTCTAGTTTACGTCGAAGGTAGCCGACGTAGACCTCGAGGACGTTGGAGTCGCGCCCGAAGTCGTAGTCCCAGACGCGCTCCAGGATCGTCGAGCGGGTCAGCACCTGCCTCGGGTGCTCCAGGAACAGCGCCAGCAGGTCGAACTCCTGCCTGGTCAGCGAGATCGCCCGCTCGGCCCGCCAGACCTCGTGGGTGGAGCGGTCCATGCGCACGTCGCCGAAGCGCAGCTCGGCCGAGCTGGCGCCGTTGCGGCCCCGGCGCAGCAGCGCCTTCACCCGGACCAGCAGCTCCTCGAAGGCGAACGGCTTGACCAGGTAGTCGTCGGCGCCGGCCTCGAAGCCGGCCACCCGCTCCGGCACCTCGCTGCGGGCGGTGAGCATGAGCACCGCCACGTCCCCGGCCTGCCGCAGCCGGCGGCACACCTCGAGCCCGTCGATGCCGGGCAGCAGCACGTCCAGGATGACGAGGTCGGGCGGGTGGTCGAGGGCGCGGCCGAGCGCCTCCTCGCCGGAGGTGGCGATCTCGATCTCGAACCCCTCGTAGGCGAGCGGCCGGCGCAGGGCCGCCGCCAGCAGGGGGTCGTCGTCGACGACCAGGATGTGAGCACCCATTCGCTCGCCGTCTCCTCGCCTGCTGCCTTGGGGTCATTCTGCCTGCTCGCGGGCGCATCTGCCTAGCGGGGAGGATCCACCGGGTCCTCGCGCACGCAGTCGCCGGGCGGCTTGTCCGGCCGCAGCCCCTTGAAGGAAGCCGCCCGCAGCTTGCCGTCGTCGGTCCACTTGAGGTACTCGACCTCGCAGACCAGCTCGGGGCGGACGAAGCGGGTTGCGCGCAGCCGCGGGGCGCCCTCGAACCGCGGCTCGGCGACCTCGCGCTCGACCAGGGCGGGGAGCAGGTCGGCCAGGAAGGCCTGGGTGAAGCCGGTGCCGACGTTGCCGGCGTAGCGCAGCCGCCGGCCGTCGCTGACCGCCAGCAGCAGCGAGCCGAGGGTGGCGCCGCGCTGGCCCTGGCCGGGCGTCCAGCCGACGATCACGCAGTCCTGCCGGCGCAGCGCCTTGATCTTGCGCCAGTCGTGCGAGCGGGTGCCTGGCCGGTAGGGGCTGGCCGCCCGCTTGGCCACCACCCCCTCCAGGCCAAGCCCCCTCGCCTGCTCGAAGAAGTCGACGCCGCGGCCGTGGACCACCTGCGACAGCCGCACGTCCCGGGTCTCGACCAGCACCTCGGCCAGCCGCGCGCGGCGCTCGGTCAGCGGCAGGTCCAGCAGCGGCTCGCCGTCCAGCCACAGCAGGTCGAAGGCGATGAACTGGACCGGCACCCGGCCCTTGTTGCGGGCCAGCTCCTCGGGGGCGCGGTGGAAGCGGTCCTGCATGCGCTCGAAGGAGGGCCGGCCGTCGCGGTCCAGCGCCACGATCTCCCCGTCGACCACGGCGTTGCGGGCGGCGAGCTGGCGGTGCAGGTCGATCAGCTCGGGGAACTGGCCGGTCATGTCGCGGGCGGTCCGGGAGGTGAGCCGGGTCGCCCGGCCGAGGTTGGCGAGGCAGCGGTGGCCGTCCCACTTGACCTCGAACAGCCAGCCGTCGTCGTCGAACGGCTCGGCGGTGAGCGAGGCCATCATCGGCTGGTAGGTGGGCGGCGGGCTGGGCTGGGGGAGCGACACCTTGCCGCCGAGGATCACCAGCCAGTCGCGGTCGCTTGTGCGGAAGAAGTGGAACTCGGCCCCGTGGTAGCGGCTGCCGTGGAGGCGGACGGTCAGCTTGCCGTCGGCCACCTCCAGCGGCTCGTAGGTGCCGAGGTCGAACAGGCGGACCTCGCCGCCGCCGTACTCCCCGGCCGGGATGGTGCCGCTGAAGGTCAGGTAGTCGAGCGGATGGTCCTCGGTGTTGACGGCCAGGTGGCGGACGCCCGGCTCCTCGGGCAGGCGCTTGGGCACCGCGAAGGAGACCAGCACGCCGTCGCGCTCGAAGCGCACGTCGTGGTGGAGCCGCCGGGCATGGTGCTGCTGGATGGTGAACCGGCGCCCCGGCTCCAAGGGGGCCACCTCGATGAGCCCGGCCGGGTGCGCCTCCGGTTCCACCGGGCCCCGTCCCACCAGGGGACCCCCCCGGGGTCCCCCGGACCCCCCCGGCCCCTGGGCCCCGGACCCCTCCGGCGGTTCCTCGGGTGCCGCCGCGTCCTCGCCGGAGGGCTCGGGGGTGCGGCCGAAGTCCCGCTTGGCCGCGTACTCGTCCAGGACCGCCCGGCTCGCCGGGCGGTCGGCGCGGCTCCTGGGGAATCGGGGGCGGCCCCGCTGGCCAGGCCCGGCGGTGGTGGCGGGGGTGAGCCCGAGGGCCTCCATCGCCCCGGCCAGCGACTGCTTGTCGGTCTGGACCGGCGCGAACCGGTCCCCGGCCGCGAACCGCTCCCAGACGTTGTCGATGCGGAAGTCGCCCGGCTCCAGGTCCTCGTCCAGCTCCTCCCAGTCGAGCGGGGTCGACACCGGCGCCTTGGGCAGCGGCCGCAGCGAGTAGGCGCTGGCGATGTTGGCCCCCGGGCGGTTCATCTGGTGGTCGATGAAGACCTTGCCGGCCCGCTCGGCCAGCGGCCACGCCATGGTGGCCTTCTCCGGGTAGGCGCGGACGACCAGCCGGCCGACCCGCTCGACCAGCTCGCGGGCGTCGGCGTGGGTGTGGGTCCCGTCCAGCGGCACGAACACCTGCATGCCGGTGGCCCCCGACGTCTTGGGGTAGCCGCGCAGCCCGAGGCCGTCCAGGACCACCTTGACCAGCTTGGCGACGGTTCGGACGTCCTCGTAGGTGTACGGCTCGAACGGGTCGAGGTCGAAGAAGGCGTAGTCGGGCCGGTCCAGCGAGCCGGCCCTGGCGTGCAGCGGGTGCATCTCGATGCAGCCGAGGTTGACCACGTACAGCAGGCTGGCCAGGTCCTGCACGACCACGAACTCGACCACCCGGGTGTCGTCCTCGCTCGGCACCGCCGCGGTGGGCAGCCAGTCGGGCGCGTGGGCGGGCACCTGCTTCTCGTAGAACGGCTGCCCGGCCAGCCCGTCGGGCATGCGCCGCATGGTCAGGGGCCGGTCGCGCAGGTGGGGCAGGACCAGCTCGGCGACGTTCCAGTAGTAGGCGAGCAGGTCGCCCTTGGTGATGCCGTCGTCGGGCCAGTACAGCTTGTTCAGGTTGGAGAGGCGCAGCTCGCGGCCGGCGGCCTCGAGCAGCCAGGCCTCGCCGGCCCGCCTGGCGGGCAGCGGCGTCGGGAACGGCAGGCGGCGGCGCTTGCCGCTGGGCATGCGGGCCCTCCTCCTTCAGTTGGGCTGCTGGCCAGCGTACAGTTGTCGCTGGTCGACAACTGCCGCCTTCCGACGTGCCGCCGCAAGTCGCGGGGCGTTCCGACGTCAAAGGAGGCCTGGTTCGTGAAAACGATCTGGAAGGGGGCGATCTCCTTCGGGCTGGTGACCATCCCGGTGCGGGTCTACGGCGCCACCGAGGAGAAGAGCCTCCGCTTTCACCAGCTCCACGCCCCCGACGGCGGCCGGATCCGCTACAAGCGGGTCTGCGCGGCCGACGGCGAGGAGGTCGACTACGCCGACATCGTCAAGGGCTACGAGTACGAGAAGGACCACTACGTCACCCTGACCGACGAGGAGCTGGACTCCCTGCCGGTGGCGACCGCCAAGGCCATCGAGATCGAACGCTTCGTCGAGGCCGAGGAGATCGACCCGATCTACTTCCAGAAGTCCTACTACCTGGTGCCGGAGGGCACCGGGGTCAAGGCCTACCACCTGCTCCGCGAGGCGATGGGCGACGACGGCAAGGTGGCCGTCGCCAAGGTCGCCTTCCGCGACAAGGAGCACCTGGCCACCCTGCGGCTGCGCGACAACGTGTTCGTGCTCGAGACGATGTACTGGCCCGACGAGATCCGCGTGCCGAGCTTCGAGGTCCTCGACGAGTCGGTCGAGCTGCGGCAGCAGGAGATCCGCATGGCCCGCAGCCTGATCGACAGCCTCACCGACGCGTTCAAGCCGGACGAGTTCCACGACGAGTACCGGGCCGCCCTCGAGGACCTGGTCGCCAAGAAGATCCAGGGCGAGGAGATCACCTACACCGAGGAGGCCGAGCCCTCCAAGGTCGTGGACCTGATGGAGGCGCTGAAGGCCAGCGTGGAGGCGGCCAAGTCCGGCAAGCCGTCCGCCGAGCGCAAGGCCGGGAGCCGGCGGCGGAAGAAGGCGGCCGGCGAGTAGCTGGCCTGCCGCCGTGTAGCAGGGGGGCAGAGTGGGGTTCCGCGCCGCGGTCGAGGAGGCCCTGGAGGGCCTGCGGGACCGCACCGGCCTCGGCTGCTGGCTGCTGCTGCGGGCCGCCGGCGACGGCTGGGTCGTGCTCGCCGTCCGCGACCGCCACTACGGCGTCGGCGTGGACGCCGAGCTCGCCGACCACGAGCTGCCCGTGCGGGCGATGCTGGACGGCCGCGGGCCACGGGTCGCGCCGGCGGTGGCCGAGGTCGACGCCTACGCCGCGGCCGACCGCTTCCGGGGCCTGCCGGTCGGGGCCTTCGCCGGCGTCCCGATCCTGGCCCCCGACGGGTCGCTGCTCGGTTGCCTGTGCGGCCTGGACCCGGCGCCCACGCGGCCGGGGCTGGCCGGCGAGCTGCCCACCGTCGAGCTGCTCGGGCGGCTGCTCGGCAGCCTGCTCGCCCTGGAGCTGGACCGCCAGGAGCTGCAGGGGCGCTTCGAGCGGGCCGAGCTGGACTCGCTCACCGACCCGCTCACCGGCGTCGGCAACCGCCGCGCCTGGGACCGGCTGCTCGACGCCGAGGAGGCCCGCTGCCGCCGCTACGGCTCGCCGGCCTCCCTGGTCTCGATCGACCTGGACGAGCTGAAGCGGGTCAACGACGCCGACGGGCACCTGGCCGGCGACCGCCTGCTGTGCCGGGCCGCCGAGATCATCGGCTCGACCAAGCGGGCCACCGACGTGGTCGCCCGCCTCGGCGGGGACGAGTTCGGCGTGCTGGCCGTGGAGTGCGACGAGGGCGCCGCGATGGTGCTCGCCGAGCGCATCCGCGCCGCCCTGGAGGCCGCCGGCGTCCGCGCCTCGGTCGGCCACGCCACCCGCCGCGCCTCGGCCGGCCTCAGCGAGGCGTGGGTGGAGGCCGACAGCAGGATGTACGCCCGGAAGCGCCGCCGCCACTAGTCCCTGGCGTGGGCTCCGCCGGGGCGCCGCGCTGGCGCTGCACCGGCTCGCCGACCGCCTCGGGTCCGCCTGATCCGGCCTAGTCCTCGGCCGGGTTCTGCTCGCGCCGCTGGCCGATCCGCATCCCGTGGCGCTCGGCCCAGGAGCGCCGGTCCTCGGCGTCCTGCAGTCCCCGCTCGGTGAGCTGACGTAGCTCCCCGGCGCGCCGCCGAGCGGCGCGCCGGCGTCCCTCGGCCGTCTCCTGCCCGACCTCCAGCGACAGGTAGGCGAGGAACCCGACCGGGATCGGCAGCCAGAAGTTGACCAGGCGGTAGGCGACCACCCCGAGGGTGGCGATGCCCCGGTCGCAGCCGAAGAAGGTGAGCAGCGGGATCATGGTCGCCTCGACCACGCCGAGCCCCGCCGGCGTGATCGGGATGGCGGCCAGCACGTAGGCCAGGCCGAAGGCCACGATCAGCCCGTCGATCCGCTCCCAGTACCCGAAGGCCCCCAGGAACACCCACAGGGACCCGGCGGTGCACAGCCAGAAGGCAAGGTCCCAGAGGATGCCGCGCCGCAGCCGCTCGCGGTCGGCGACCAGCGTCTGCAGCCGCGACGCCAGCCGCAGCACGAGCTGGTGCACGCTCTCCTCGTCCAGGAACGGGACGCGCCGTGCGATCGCCCGCATCACCTTCGCCGCGCGGCGCTCGCCCCGCATGAGCAGGACCACCAGCGCCGAGAAGCCACCGATGAGCACCACCCCGACCAGGGCGGCGGTCAGGTACAGGGGGTTGTAGCCCGGCCCGCCCCGCACGACCGAGACGACCAGGCCGACCCACAGCAGCAGGTTGAGCACCACCGCCGAGCCGATTCCCTGGGCGGCCAGCGCGAACGCGGCGTCGGTGCCCGACAGCCCCGACCGGGTCAGCAACCGGAAGCCGAGCGCCCCGCCGACCGCCGCGCCGCCCGGGACCACGTGGCTGAGCGACAGGGTCGAGAGCTGGATGCGCAGCAGGGTGAAGAAGGGAGGCGCCTTGCCGCGGGGAATCATCGCCCTGGTCAAGCTCGTGTAGCTGAGGATCGAGGTCGCCTCCAACGCGATCGCGAGCCCGATCAGCCACAGGTTGACCCCGGCGAGCAGGCTGAGCGCCCGGCGCGCGCCCGCGATCTGGGGCAGCACGAAGTGGATCACCACGAAGGCGACCAGCAGGAGCTGCACGAGACGCCTGACCGGCGTGACCAACTGCGTCTGGGTCCTGGCCATGTGCAGGCAATTATAGGCGGGGGCCAGCGGCAGCCACCCTGGCTGAGCTGCGACGAAGGCGCGATCAGTCCGGGTTTGGAAGCCGGCCCAGGCGCGCGAGCAGGCCCGCGAGCAGGGCGGTACGCGGCACCACGCTGCCCAGGTCGAGCCACTCGGTGGGACCGTGGGCCTCGCCGCCGACCGGGGCGAGCCCGTCGATGGTGGGCAGCCCGACGGCGGCGGTGGTGTTGGCGTCCCCGGCGCCGCCGGTGGCGGCCTCCTCCACCTCGAAGCCGAGGCGCCTGGCGACCTCCTGGGCCTCGGCGACCAGCGCGGCGACGGCGGCGGTGCGCTCCATCGGCGGGTGCCGGTGCGCCGGCAGCAGCCTGGCCGTCGCCCCGGGCACCGTTGCCGCCTGGACGATCCGCTCGACCTCCGCCATCGCGTGGTCGAACGCGGCCGAGGTGGCGGCCCGGACCTCCACCTGCAACGTCGCCCGGTCCGCGACCACATTGATGCGGGTGCCGCCCCGCAGCACCCCGACGTTGCAGGTCACTCCCTTCCAGCGGCCGTTCAGGGCCTGCAGGGCGACGGTCTTGTGGGCGGCCTCCAGGACCGCGCTCACGCCCTCCTTCGGCCGGATGCCGGCATGCACGGCGCGCCCCGTCACCTCGACGGTGAACGCCGAGATGCCCTTGCGCGCCGAGACCAGCGCGCCGTTGACCCGCGCCGCCTCCAGGCCGACGGCGACGTCGTGCCCGGCGGCGAGCGCCTCGATCAGCGGGCGGCTGAACGGCGAGCCGATCTCCTCGTCGGGCGAGCAGACCAGGGTGATCTCGGCGAAGTCGGCGAAGCCGGCCAGGTCGCAGAGGGCCTCGACCGCCTCCACGCCGCAGACGAGCCCTGCCTTGTCGTCGGTCACGCCCGGGCCGTAGGCGCGCCCGTCCCTGGTGTGGAACGGCCGCTCGGCGGCCGTCCCGTCGTCGAAGACGGTGTCCATGTGGGCCAGCAGCAGCAGACGGCGGCCGCCCCGCTCGACCGGCAGGCCTCCGGCGCGGCGTCCGACCACCACGTCCCCCAGCCGCGGGCCCGACCAGTCCGGCCCGGGCCGGTGGGGATGGCGCTCGACCCGCCAGCCGCCCTCGCGGAAGCGGGCCTCGCAGCGGTCGGCGACCCGGTTGACCCCGTCGGCCGACCACGAGCCGGAGTCGAGGTTGACCAGCTCCTCGATGCGGCCGAGCAGGTCGCCCTCCCGCTGGCGCAGCGGCGGCAGCAGGCAGGCGGGATCGGCGCGCGGGTCCATCGGCGCGCGCCAGTGTACGGGGCCAGCCGGTAGGCTGCGTGCGACATGACCCACGCGATCTTCCTCGCCGAGGCCGACCCGGCCGAGACCGCCCGCCTGCGCGGCGCCCTGGAGGCGGCCGGGGTCCGGGCCGAGCTGCGCGGCACCCCCGACCCGGTCCGCGGCCGGCCAGCGCCGGGGCTGGGGCCGGGGGTGGCCGTCCTCAGCGTCTTCGTCGGCTCCCGGGTCGACCAGCCGCTGCTGGACGCCTGCCCCGACCTGCGGCTGGTGGCGACCCGCTCCACCGGCTACGACCACGTCGACCTGGCCGCCTGCGCGGCCAGGGGGGTGGCGGTCGCCAACGTGCCCACCTACGGCGAGAACACCGTCGCCGAGCACACCTTCGCCCTGATCCTCGCGTTGTCCCGCAACGTCCACAAGGCGTGGGTACGGACCCAGCGGGGCGACTTCTCGATCCAGGGGCTCCAGGGCTTCGACCTGCGTGGCCGCATCCTCGGCCTGATCGGCGTCGGCCACATCGGCCTGCACACCGCCAAGATCGCCCGCGGCTTCGGGATGCGCGTGCTGGCCAGCGACCCTCGGCCGCAGCCGCTGCTCGCCGAGCTGGTCGGCTTCGGCTACGTCGAGCTGGAGGAGCTGGTCGCCAGCGCCGACATCGTCTCGTTGCACGCCCCGCTGCTCCCGGCCACCAGGCACCTGGTCGACCGGGAGCTGCTCAAGCGCTTCAAGCGGGGAGCGCTGCTGATCAACACCGCCAGGGGCGGGCTGGTCGACACCGAGGCGCTGCTGTGGGCGCTGGACGAGGGGATCCTCGCCGGCGCCGGCCTGGACGTGCTGGAGGGCGAGGAGCTGCTCACCGAGGACCGCCGGCGGCTGGCGCTGGAGCGCGACGAGGCGTCGCTGCGGGTGCTGGTCGAGAACCAGCTCCTGGCCGGCAGGGAGGACGTGGTCGTCACCCCCCACGTCGGCTTCGACTCGGTCGAGGCGGTCCAGCGGATCGCGGAGGTGACCGCCGCCAACGTCGCCGCCTTCCTCGCCGGCAACCCCCAGAACCTGGTCTCGTGAGCGGCACCTCCCTGGTCGAGCTGCGGGTGCTCGACGGCCCCAACCTCTACTTCCCGCGCCCCGCCATCAAGCTCACCCTGGACGTCGCCGGGCTGCTGGGGCTGCCCGAGGAGCAGGCGGCCGCGGCCGCGGCGCCCCGCGCCGGCCCCCCCGGTGGAGCCGGGGGGGTCCGGGGGGTCCGGGCCGGCCCCCCCGGTGGAGCCGGCAGCGAGCAGCGGCGCCGCTTCGTGACCCGGCTGCTGGCCCACCTGACCCGCCGGGTCGCGGCCGCGGCCGGGGTGCGGTCGCTGGCGGTGCGCAGCCGGCCCGGCCCGGAGCCGACCCAGGTGGTGGTCGCCTACCCGTGGCGGCGGCTGCACGCCGCCGAGGCGCTCGGCCGGGCGGTCGCCGAGCTGGCCAGGCGGATCGATGCTCCCGACCTGGCCGAGCGGGTCGAGGCGGCCGGCGCGGCCGTGCGCGGCGTCGAGCCGGGCCCGGCCCCGTCGCTGCCGGTGCCGCGCATCCCGACCGTCGCCGTCACCGGCACCAACGGCAAGACCACCGTCACCCGCCTGATCGGCCACATGGGCAGGTGCGCCGGGCTCCACGTCGGCTGGTCGAACACCGACGGGATCTACCAGGACGGCGAGGTGGTCGAGGCGGGGGACTGGTCCGGGCCCGGCGGGGCCGGGCGCGTCCTCGCCCAGCCCGGCATCGAGCTGGCCGTCCTGGAGACCGCCAGGGGCGGCATCCTCCGCCGCGGGGTCGGCGTCGCCCACAACGACGTGGCCGTGGTCACCAATGTCTCGGCCGACCACCTCGGCCTCGGCGGCATCCACACCCTCGACCAGCTCGCCGAGGTCAAGGCGACCATCGTGCGGATCACCCGCCCGTCCGGCTGGGTGGTCCTCAACGCCGACGACCCGCGCACCCTGGCGATGCGCCGCCAGTCGCGGGCGCGGCCGTTCCTGTTCGCCCTCGACCCGGACGCCCCCGGGCTGCGCGAGGCGCAGAGCGAGGGCGGCCGCGCCGCCACCGTGCTCGACGGCGATCTGGTGGTGCTCGACCACGGCCGGGTCGACCGGCTGCTGCCGGTGCTGGACGCGCCGGTGACCATGGCCGGCCTGTCCGCCCCCAACGTCGCCAACGCGCTGGCGGCGGCCGCCGCCGGCATCGGCGTCGGCCTGCCGAGGCAGGCGGTGCTGGAAGGGCTGCGGACCTTCCGGCCCGACCCGGCGCTCAACCCCGGCCGCATGAACGTGCTCGACCTGGACGGGCGGACGGTCATCGTCGACATGGCCCACAACGAGGCCAGCCTCCACGCCCTGCTGGAGGTCGCGCGGGGCCTCGCGCCGCCGGGCGGCCGCGTGCTGGTGATGGTCGGCACGGCGGGGGACCGCCCCGACGAGCTGATCCGCTCCCTCGGCGAGATCGCCGCCAGGCGCGCCGACCGGGTCGTGATCAGCGAGAAGGAGCGCTACCTGCGGGGGCGCGACCGCGCCGACCTGCCCCGGCTGCTGCGGGAGGGTGCCAGCGTGG
>Ga0209845_1000130_pt1 | contig 10884 bp, 8 predicted proteins | sample GWRWS2_50_60_FD_187239 | JGI IMG/M metagenome (GOLD analysis project Ga0209845, IMG submission 187239) | Riverbed sediment microbial communities from areas with vegetation nearby in Columbia River, Washington, USA - GW-RW S2_50_60 (SPAdes)... | ecosystem: Environmental > Aquatic > Freshwater >... | reverse complement strand
CTGGCCAACGTCCGCGGGCCGGCCGAGGTGCCCGACGCCCTGGCCGCCGGGGCTGAGGGGGTCGGCCTGTTCCGCACCGAGTTCCTGTTCCTCGACCGGACCCAGCCGCCCACCGTGGCCGAGCAGGAGACCGCCTACCGGCAGGTGCTGGACGCCTTCCCCGCCGGCGCCAAGGTGGTGATCAGGACCCTCGACGCCGGCGCCGACAAGCCGCTGGCCTTCCTGACGCCCCGCGACGAGCCCAACCCCGCCCTCGGCCAGCGCGGCCTGCGCGCCGTCCGCCTCACCCCCGAGGTCCTCGCCGGACAGCTCGAGGCCGTCGGCCGGGCCGCCGCGGCCGGCCGGGCCGAGGCCTGGGTGATGGCGCCGATGGTCGCCACCGCCGCCGAGGCGGCCTGGTTCCGCGACCAGGCCCGCCGCCAGCGGATCGCGATGGCCGGGGTGATGGTCGAGGTACCGGCGGCCGCCCTGCTCGCCGAGGCGGTGCTCGCCGAGGCCGACTTCGCCAGCATCGGCACCAACGACCTCGCCCAGTACACCTACGCGGCCGACCGGCAGCTCAGCGGCCTGGCCGCCTTCCAGGACCCATGGCAGCCGGCCGTGCTGGCACTGGTCGCCATGGTCGGCGAGGCCGGCCGGTCGCTCGGCAAGCCGGTCGGCGTCTGCGGCGAGGCCGCCGGCGATCCCCTGCTCGCCCTGGTCCTCGCCGGCCTCGGCGTGACCAGCCTGTCGATGGCCCCGGCCGCGCTGGCAGAGGTCCGCCTGCTGCTGGCGCGCCACACCCTGGAGGACTGCCGCCGCCTGGCCGCCATCGCCCTCGCCGCCCGCGACGCCGACACCGCCCGCGCGCAGGTCCGCGAGGCGGCCCCGGCAGCGAGCGAGCTGGGGCTGTAGCCACGGCCGCGCGGCCGGCCGGCCTGGTCTGGGAACACAGCGGGCGAGCCCGTAGGATTGGGGTGGAACCACCGCTCCCGACCCGGCGCCGAAGGGGACATCGATGGGGACGCTCACGCTCTCCACCCGCATCACCCTGGTCCGGGTCGCGCTGGTGCCGCTGCTGTTGTGGGTGCTGCTCGCCGAGGGCAGGGTCGAGCACGCGGCGGTGCTGGCCGCGGCGGTGTTCCTGGTCGCCTCGTTCACCGACTTCGTCGACGGCTACCTGGCGAGGCGCTGGCAGCAGATCACCGTGCTCGGCAACTTCCTCGACACCACCGCCGACAAGCTGCTGGTGGTGGGCGCCCTGCTCGGCCTGCTGGTGCTCGGCCGGGTCGACGTCTGGGTGGCCTTCGTGGTGATCGTCCGCGAGGTGGCCGTGCTCGGGCTGCGGGCGGTGGCCGCCGCGGCCAACGTGGTCATCTCGGCCACGATCTGGGGCAAGCTCAAGTTCAACGCCCAGGTCGTCGGCATCACGCTGGCGATCCTGCGGCCGCCGGTGCGGCTCGGCTCGCTCTGGCTCGACGAATGGGCCATGCTGGCGGTGGCGCTGGTGAGCGCCGCCTCGGCCGTGGACTACTTCGCGAGATTCGGTGACCTGATACGGGCGGGACGGTGATCCGATGAGTGGCGGAGGGGACCGGGTCCTGGTCACCGGTGGGACCGGCTTCGTCGGCGGGCTGCTGCTGGCGCGGCTGGTGGCCGAGGGCAGGCAGGTGCGGGCGCTGATCCGCCGCCCGGCGGACCGCGAGCAGCTCCCGGACCCCCGGGTCGAGCTCGCGCTCGGCGACATCCGCGACGAGGAGTCGCTGGTACGGGCGGCCGACGGCTGCGCGGTCGTCTACCACCTGGCCGGCCTGAACCAGCTCTGCCTTCCCGACCCCGCCCCCCTGTACCTGGTCAACGTGGAGGGCACCAGGCGGCTGCTGGAGGCCGCCAGGCGGGCCGGGGTGCGGCGGGTGGTGCACACCAGCTCGGCGGCCACCCTCGGCGGCGACGGCACCCGCGAGGTCGACGAGTCGGCGGGGCCGCCGGCCGAGTTCACCTCGCACTACGCGCGGTCCAAGTTCGAGTCCGAGCAGCTCGCCCTCGCCTTCGACGGCGTCGAGGTGGTGGCGGTCAACCCCAGCTCGGTGCAGGGGCCCGGGCGCACCACCGGCACGGCCAAGGTGTTCATCGGCTACCTGAACGGCCGGCTCCCCTTCGACCTGCCGGCCCGCTTCGGGCTCTGCTACACCGAGGACTGCGTCAACGGCCACCTGCTCGCCGAGGCCAAGGGCCGGCCGGGCCAGCGCTACGTGCTGAACACCGCCACCGTCTCCAACTCCGAGGCGATCGACCTGATCGCCGTCATCGCCGGCCTCGCCGACCGGCCGCGGACCCTGCCGCTGCCGCTGGCGATGGCCGCCGCCGCGGGGGCCGAGGCCCTCGCCCGGCTCCGCGGCCGGCCGCCGAGGCTGTGCCGCGAGGTCGTGCGGACCGCCGGGCACCCGCACCTGTACGACGGCTCGCGGGCGGAGCGGGAGCTGGGCCTGCGGTACACGAATCTAAGAACGGCCATGGAGGCCACCGTGCACTGGTACGTCCAGCAGGGGCTGGTCACCCGGCCGCTGCCACGGTTCACCGGCCAGTGGACGGAGCAGCCCGGTCAGCCCGCGGGCAAGGGGTCCCTGTTCGACGCGGAGGCGAGCGAGCGGGAGCAGGAGCAGGAGCCACGCCCGTGACGCCGCCGCTCGAGACCGACGTGGTGGTGGCCGGCGGCGGCGCCACCGGCGTCGCGGTCCTGCGCGACCTCGCCCTCCGGGGCGTGAACGCGGTGCTGGTCGAGCGGTTCGACCTCGGCACCGGGACCTCCGGCCGCTGGCACGGCCTGCTGCACTCTGGCGCCCGCTACGCGGTGCGGGACCAGGAGTCGGCCCGCGAGTGCATCGAGGAGAACACCGTCCTGCGGCGCATCGCCCCCCATACCGTGGAGGACATCGGCGGCCTGTTCGTGCTGCTGCCCGGCGACGACGAGGCGTACGCCGGCAAGTTCGTCGAGGGCTGCCAGGCCTCCGGCATCCCCACCGAAGAGCTGTCGGCGGCCGAGGCCCGCCGCCGCGAGCCGCTGCTCGCCCCCGCCGTCAAGCTCGCCTTCGCGGTGCCCGACGGCGGCATCGACTCGTGGGCGCTGCTGCGGTCGATGGCGGCGGACGCCGAGGCGCGCGGCAGCCGGGTACTCGTCCGCCACCCGGTGGTCGGCGTGGAGCGCGCCGGCGACCGCATCACCGCGGTCCGGGTGCACGACCAGGTCGCCGGGGAGGACCGCCTGATCGGCTGCCAGTGGGTGGTGAACGCCGCCGGCGCCTGGGCGGGGGAGATCGGCCGCATGGCCGGCGTGCCGATCCGCATGATCGCCGGCAAGGGCGTCATGGTGGTCATGGCCAGCCGCTACGTCCGCGGGGTGGTCAACGCCTGCCGCAAGCCGGCCGACGGCGACATCATCGTCCCCCAGCACGAGGTGGCCATCCTCGGCACCACCTCGGTCCAGGTGGACAGCCCCGACGACATCGCGGTCGCCCCCGCCGACGTCGACCGGATGATCGACATGTGCGCCCAGATGGTGCCGTCGCTCGCCTCCGGCCGGGTGCTGCGCGCGTTCGCCGGGTCGCGGCCGCTCTACCAGCCGGAGTCGGAGGACGGCGGGGGGTCCGGGGGGCTCAAGCCTAGCCCCCCGGTGGATCAGGGGTCTGGGGGCGACACCCGGGAGGTCAGCCGCACCTTCACCGTGCTCGACCATGCCAGCCGCGACGGGCTGGGCAACATGCTGAGCATCGTCGGCGGCAAGCTGACCACCTGCCGGCAGATGGCGGAGGCGCTGGTCGACCGGCTCGCCGAGCGGATGGGGGTGACCGAGCCCTGCCGCACCGCCACCGAGGTCCTGCCCGGCGCCGACCACGGGCCGCACCGGCTGGCCGCGCCGCTGGCCGGCGTGGAGCGCGACGGCGCCTACGGCGAGCTGATCTGCGAATGCGAGCTGGTCACCCGCGGGCAGGTGCGCGCCGCGATCGCCGACGGCCTGACCGAGCTCGAGGACCTGCGCCGCAAGCTGCGCCTGGGCTACGGACCCTGCCAGGCCGCCTTCTGCGCGTGGCGCGCCGCCGGCATGCTCGCGGAGGAGGGGTCCGGGGGCGATCCCCTGGCCGGGCTGGAGCGGTTCCTGGAGGAGCGTTGGCGCGGCCAGCGGGCCACCATCTGGGGCGACCAGGCCCGCCAGGCCCTCCTCAACCACGCCATCTACCGCGGCATCTTCGACCTGCACGGCGCCGGCCGTCCCGACGAGGCCGCCGCGGCCGGGCTCCCCCGGACCGAGCCGGTCGGCGGCGGCTGATGCGGGCCGACGTGGTGGTGGTCGGCGCCGGCCCGGCCGGGCTGGCCACGGCCGTGCGCCTGGCCGAGGCCGGCCGCCAGGTGCGGGTGATCGCGCGCGGCAACGGCTTCACCCACTGGGGGGCCGGCGCGGTCGACGCGCTCGGCCGGCTCGGCGGCGAGCGGGTCGAGCGGCCGCTGGAGGCGGTCGGCCGCCTCGCGGAGGACCATCCCTACCGGCTTGCCGGCGAGGCCGCCCTGCGCGACGGCCTCGACTGGTTCGCCCGCTTCGCCGCGACGGCCGGCCTGGCCCACGCCGGCGACCCGGAGCGCAACCGCGACCAGGTCACCGCCCTCGGCGTCCTGCGGCCGACCTGCCTGCTGCCGGAGCCGGCGGCCCAGGTGCTTGGGGGCCGCGTGGCGGTGGTCAACTTCGAGGGCTTCCGGGATTTCTCGCCGGCGCTGTGCGCGGTGGGACTCCGCGGCGCCGGCGTGGACGCGGTCCCGGCGAGCGCGCCGCTGCCCCCGTGGGACCACGCCCGCTACTTCAGCGCGGTCGAGCTCGCCAGGGCGATCGACGACGACGACTTCCGGCGGCGCCTGGCCCCCGGGCTCGCCAGGGCGGCGGCCGGCGCCGACGTGGTGGTCGTGCCGGCCGTGCTCGGCGTGCGCGGCGGCCACGAGCCCTGGGCCGACCTGCAGCGGCTCGTCGGGACGCCGCTGGTCGAGGCGGCCACCGCCCCGCCGTCGATCCCCGGGCTGCGGCTGTTCGCCGCCTACCGGCGGCGGCTCGACGCCCTCGGGGTGGGCTGGCAGTTCGGCTTCCCGGCGCTCGGCGTGGAGCGGGACGGCGACCGCGTCACCGCCGTGCGCAGCGAGGGCGCCTCCCGCGTGGTCGTCACGCACTGCCAGGAGCTGGTGCTGGCCACCGGCGGCGTGGCCGGGCACGGCATCGAGGCCAACCGCGACGGCACGCTGACCGAGGTCGTGGCCGGGCTGCCGGTCGAGGGCTTCCCCGACCGTACCGCCTTCCTCGGCGACCGGTTCCTCGGCGAGCATCCCCTCGGCGCGGCCGGGGTCCGCGTCGACGCCGAGCTGCGCCCCGTGGCCGCCTCGGGTGACCCTGTCCATGCCAACGTCCGCTGCGTCGGCGGCCTGCTCGCCGGCCACGACCCGACGGTCGAGGGCTCGCGCGAGGGGGTCGCCCTGGCCACCGCGACCCGGACCGCCGAGCTGCTCGCCCCGACCCCCACGCCCGCCACCTGACCGGGAGGACGCCGTGCTGCACGTCGAGCAAACGGCCGACCGCTGCATCAAGTGCAACGTGTGCAACACCGTCTGCCCGGTCTCGGCGGTGACCGACCTGTTCCCCGGGCCGAAGTACGAGGGGCCGCAGGGCCAGCGGTTCCGTGCCGGGATCGACACCGGCGACTCGCCCGACCACTCCCTCGACTACTGCTCGGGGTGCGGGCTCTGCACCCAGGCCTGCCCGGAGGGGGTGATGGTCGCCGAGATCAACCAGGTGGCCCGCGAGCGGCTGGTCACCGCCAGGGGCGGGCTCGGCCTCCGCGACAAGCTGATCAGCCGGCCGTCGCTGATGGGCCGGCTGGCGCGGCCGGTGGCGCCGCTGGCCAACCTGATGATGGCCGCCCGGCCGGTGCGGGTGGCGGTGGAGAAGGCCATCGGGGTGCACCGGGCCGCGGCCATGCCGCGGTTCTCGGGGACCACCTTCCGCTCGTGGGCGCGCCGCCACCGGCAGCGCGGCGACGCCACCCGCACCGTCGCCTACTTCCACGGCTGCGCGGTGCAGGAGTTCGAGCCCGAGATGGGCGCCGCCGTGGTCCGCGTGCTGGAGCGCAACCGGGTGCGGGTGACCTTCCCGCGGCAGGCCTGCTGCGGGCTGCCGCTGGTCTCCAACGGCGACTTCGAGGCCGGCCGCGCCGCCGCCGTCCGGCTGGTCGGGCGGCTGCGGGCCGCCGCCGACGACCCCGGCGTGATCGTGGCCAACTCGACCTCGTGCGGCATGACCCTCAAGGCCAAGTACCGTGAGCTGCTCGGCATGGACGACGCCGCCACGCAGGCGGTCTCCAAGGCCGTCTACGACATCTGCGAGTACCTGCTGGAGCTGGCCGACGAGGACGCCCTCGACCGCTCGTTCGCGCCCCTGCGGGCCAAGGCCGTGTACCACCCGCCATGCCAGCTCATGGCCCATGGCGTCGGCACCCCGGCGCTGGACCTGCTGGCCATGGTGCCCGGGCTGGAGGTCGAGCGCTCGCGGGCCGGCTGCTGCGGCACCGCGGGCACCTACGGCACCAAGGTGGAGAAGTACCAGATCGCCATGGACGTCGGCGCCGGCCTGTTCGAGCAGGTCACGGAGGCGCGGCCGGACTTCGTGGTGTGCGACTCGGAGACGTGCCGCTGGCACATCGCCAAGGCGACCGGCCTGCCCGTCTACCACCCGGTGCAGGTGCTCGACCGCGCCTATCAGGTTTGAACACCGGCTGCGTCGCCCATACCGAAGGCGACCAGATCAGCCGGCTGCCAGCAAACGAGCGGAGAGGACACACAATGGGCATCCTCGGATGGATCCTTCTCGGGCTGCTCGCCGGGGCCATCGCCAAGGCCATCCTGCCGGGCAACGACCCGGGCGGCATCATCGTCACGATGATCATCGGCATCGTCGGCGCGTTGCTCGGCGGGTTCCTCGCTCAGGTCTTCTTCGACACGGCCACGCTCGACGAGTTCTTCGACATCAGCACCTGGCTGACGGCGATCGTCGGCGCGATCATCCTGCTGCTGCTGTACCGGCTGGTCGCCGGCCGGGGGCGCCGAGCGCTCTAGCTCAGGGGACGCTCAGCTCCGGCTGAGGGGCGCGGGCCTCCAGGTCGCCGACGCCCAGCCTGGACAGCAGGCGGATCGGCGGGCTGTAGGCCCGGCCCGGGTCCCTCGGCAGGAACGCGAGCTGCAGGTCGCACCAGGACAGCCGCAGCGACTCGGCGTTGGTGGGGGTGGCCAGCAGGAACTGCACCCGGTCGGCGAGCGCGTGCATCAGCTCGGCCACGTGGTCGATGTTGGTCGAGTCGAGGTGCGCGATGTGCTCGTCCATGATCAGCAGGTCGGCCGCGTCGGCGGTGCCCATGGTGGCCAGCAGCAGCAGGATCGCGATCTTGGCCCGCTGGCCGCCGGAATGGGCGGCGTCACGGTAGGAGCGCCGGCGCTCCCCCGGCACGTGCGCGACCAGCACGTCCACGCCGTACTCCTCGGGCCGCTCGCCCGCGACCAGCCGCAGCTCGCCCTCGGCGCCGCCGGTCTTGCACACGCCCGCGAACTCGCCGCTCAGCCGCTGCACGACCTCCCTGACCCCGTCCTCGAAGCGGCGCCGCGCCTGCTCGACGCGCCCGAGCTGCTCGTCCAGCTCGTGCTTGCACCGCTCGGCCTGGCGGTTGGCCTCCTCGACGGCGTCCGCCTTGGCCTCGCGGCCGGCGAGCAGGTCGGCCTCCCGTACCTCGGCCGGGAAGCGCTCCTCGTCGTCCACCTGCCCGCTCAGCCACTCGATGTCGCGCACCACCGACTCGGTGCCCGGCAGGTCACCGGCGTCGAGCAGGGCCTGCTGCTCCTGGCTGAGCGGCCGGGCGGCCAGCTCGGAGCCCAGCGCCGCCAGCCGCCTGTCCAGCTCCGCCAGCTCGGGAAGGTGCTTGGCGACGCGGGCCTCGGCCTCGGCGTGGCGCTGCCGTGCCATCGCCCACTCGGCGTTGGCGGCGCCCCGCCGCTCGTCCAGCTCGCGCAGCTCGCGCGCGAGCGCCTGCTCGGCCTCCACCGGGTCGGCGCGTCCGCCACCGGCCTTCGTGCGGCCCCGCTCGGCCTTCTTGACCCGCGCCTGGAGGTCGGGGAGGGCCCGCACGGCCTCCAGCACCTGCAGGGCACGGTGCCCGGCCGCCCGCAGCTCGGGGATGCCGGCGTCCAGCCCGGCGGCCTCCTCGCCGAGCCTGGCCGCCTCGGCCTTGAGCTGGAGCAGGTGCAGCTCCCCGGCCCTGCGTCCGAGCACCGGCCGCTCGGGGGCCTGGAGGCGGGAGATGCCGTCGCCGTAGCGCATCCCGTCGGGGGCGACCGCGGCCAGGCCCCTGCCGGCCAGGCTGTGGGCCTGGGCGGCGTCGTGGGCGGCCTGCGCGTCCTCCCGCTCCAGCAGCAGGCCGACCTCGACCGGCCCGAGCACGCCGGCGAGGGCGGCCCGCGGCTCGCCGGCGCCGCCCCGGACGATCGGCCAGCGATAGCCCGCCTCCACCGCCATGGCGGTCGCCTGCCGGTAGGTGTGGGAGGGCACCAGCAGGCCCCAGAGGGTGTCGCCGAGCGCGGCCTCGGCGCGGGCCCTGGCGGCATCCCCGGTCGCCTCGTCCGCCAGCTCCAGCACCTCGGCGACGACGACGGCCTCGATGCCGGCCTCGGCAAGGCTGGCCTTGAACGCCTCCACCTCCGCCGGGACGACCACGCCACCCTCGGTGACCACCGCCATGCGGGCTTGCAGGCCGGCGAGGACCGCGCCGATCTCCTGCCGCCTGGCGAGCACGGCCGCGAGGCTCGACTCGGCCGCCTGCACCTCGGCCTCGGCCTGCTCGACGGTCCGCTCGCCGGCCAGGCTGGCCATGCGCACGGCGGTCGCCTTGGCCTCCTCGGCCCTGACCTCCACGGCGGCCAGGCGGACGATCTCGCCGTGCTGGGCGTCGCGGCTCTCGTTGAGGCCGCCGGCGAGCGCCTCGGCCTGGTCGGCGAGCTTCCCGGCCGCGGCCTCCAGGGCCGGCAGCCGCTTGGTCAGTGTCGCCAGCTCCCGCCGGTCGGCGGCGATCCGCTCGGCGATCCGCTCCCGCTCGGCCTTGGCCGCGTCGACGCGGACGGCCACGTCGCGATGCTCGGCGGCGGGCCGGGCCAGGTTGCGGAGCAGCTCCAGCCGCTCGCGCAGCCCGGCCCACTCGAGGTGGCGGGCGGCGAGGGTCTGCAGCTCGCCGAGCTGGTCCTGCTCGACCCGCGCGGCCTCGATCGCGGCCAGGTACGCCTCCCTGGCCTGGTCGGCCCGCTCCCGCTGGGCCTCGACCTCGTCGAGCAGGACCCGCTCGCCGGTGAGCTCCAGCAGCTTGCGGAGCAGGCCGGGGGGCCGCTCCTCCATCGTCCGGTCGATCGCGCCCTGCGGGAGGGCGAGCACCTCGCGCAGCGCCCGGGTGATGCCGGTCCGGTCGAGCAGCTCGTCGTAGCGGCGCGGGCCGAGCCAGTCCGGCTCGGGGTTGGCCTCCAGGAACGCATCGAGGTCCTCGCCGATCGGGTGTTCGAAGCCCCAGCGGACCAGTCCGGGGAGTACCCGGTAGCGCCGGCGCTCGGCGGTGACGAGACAGACCACGCTGACCCGGTCGGCGTCGCGCAGCTCGTCGCCGGCCGCGGCGAACAGGCGCTCGCCCCGCTCGGGCAGCACCGGGTTGGCAAAGGTCGCCCGGAGCAGGGCCCGCTCGGCCGGCGTGCCGCCGGGGCCGCCGTCGAAGATGTACCCGTCGGAGCTGCGCCCGGGAGCGAAGCTGGTGATCCCGAGCAGCAGCTTGATGCCGTCCAGGAAGCAGGTCTTGCCGCTGCCGTTGGGCCCGGTGGCCACGTTGATCCCGTCGACCAGCAGCGGGATCGGGTCGGGCCGCAGCGACCCCCAGTGGACGAGCTGGACCTCCTCAATCCTCGGCATCGCCGCCCCTGACCCTATTCTCCGGGGGGCTAACCTTGACCCCCCCGGACCCCCCCAGCTCCGCGGCCCGCCGCCGCAGGTGGGCCAGCCGCTGGTGGCGGCCGACCAGCGCCCTGGCCGCCTCGGCCGCCTCCGGCTCGTCGAGCGTGTCGAGCAGGGCGCCGGCCTCGACCCGTCCCTCGCGCAGGGTCAGGTAGCCGGCACGGTCCAGGCGCTCGAGCACGCCGGGCAGGCCGGCGCCGTCGAGCCGGGCGCCGAGCAGCTCGGTCAGGTCGTCGGGGTCCAGCCACGGCTCGCCGGGCGCCTCCCCGGCCCTGGCGCGCTCCTCCGGCAGGAAGCGGAGGTGCAGCCAGCAGGTGGCGAGCACGGCCAGCTCGTCGGTGCCGAGGGCGACCACCGGCTCCAGGCCCGGCGCAGCGGGCAGGGGGCCGTCCAGCCGCGCCAGCCAGCGCTCCGACCGGGGCGAGTAGGCGAGCTCGCAGCCCGCCTCCGCCAGCCGCCGGCGCACCTCCTCGCGGGTCTCCTGCTCGCCCAGCTCCGGCACGTCGGCGGCCGCCACCGACCCGACCAGCAGCACGCGGCACAGCTCGGTGGCGTTCACGAGGCGCGCTCCTCCCTACCGGCCCAGGCGCGAGCCGGCGTCCGTGGCGCCTCGGCGTCGCCCTCCCCCGGGTCCCCGGACCGTTCCCCGGGGGCCCGTGGGGCGCGGACGCCGGTCCAGGAGACGATGCCGACCTCGTCGTGGCCGACCACCTCGAAGCGGGGCTGCGGGTCGAGGTCGGCGGCCAGGCTGCCGTCACCGGCCGGGCCCCAGCGGGACCAGGCCTCGACCGCCGCGGCCATGCGGGCGGTCGCCTCGGCCCAGGTCCCTCCGACCACCCATCTGG
>Ga0209845_1000128_pt1 | contig 11154 bp, 9 predicted proteins | sample GWRWS2_50_60_FD_187239 | JGI IMG/M metagenome (GOLD analysis project Ga0209845, IMG submission 187239) | Riverbed sediment microbial communities from areas with vegetation nearby in Columbia River, Washington, USA - GW-RW S2_50_60 (SPAdes)... | ecosystem: Environmental > Aquatic > Freshwater >... | reverse complement strand
AGCAGCGACGCCTGTGCGTCCTCGGGGACCGATCCCAGGCGGTGCAGGGCGCGGAAGGCGGCCGCGCGCAGCTCGGGGTCGGGATGGGTGGTCGACGCGGCGACCTCGCCGGCCATGTCCGCCAGGCCGAGCCGTCCGATGGTCTCCAGCACGACCCAGCGCAGGCGGTCGCCGAGGTCGGGCTCGGCCAGCAGGTCCCGCAGCACCGCGCCGGCCCTGGTCTCCAGGAGCAGCAACGACTCCTGCGCCACGCCGGACTGGAGGGAGGCGCCCTTGAGCGCCTGGGTGAACCTTCCTCCCGGGCCCTCCGGTCCGGGCTCCGGCGTCATGGTCGCCAGGGTGCCGGCGGCGGCCCGGACGGCCATCCGTCGCACGACCGGCTTGGGGTGCTCGAGCAGCGAGAGGAGCGCGTCGAACGCCTGGGGCAGGCGCGCCTTGCCGAGGCTCTCGATCGCGTCCAGCCGCGCGGTGAGGTGACCCGAGCGTAGATGCCGCAGGAGCAGGCGGTCGACGCCGTGGCGCGCCAGCACCGCCTTCAGCCGGTCGCCCTCGTCTCCCTTGACGACCTCCAGGAGGCTGAGCACCGCGTCCACCGCGGCTCGCGGCAGCCGGCGCGGTGTGGGGCTGTCGGCGATCTGCTCCGCGGGGGTGTCCTCCAGCGCGAGCCCGATCCACCGCTCGGTCCAGGCGTCGAGCTGCTCGACGTGCCAGCGGTCCCGCAGCGTGCTGGTGAAGTGGTAGCCGAGCAGGAAGAACCCGAGCAGCGCCAACGCCGACGCCGTCGAGGTCAACGTGGCGAGCAGCACACCCTCGACCGGGGTGGAGGCGATGCCCGTCGTCCTGCCGAGCAGGAACGAGATGCTCAGCGCGCCGAGCGCCAGCGTCTCGAAGCCGAAGACCGCGAAGGTCACCAGGGTGTAGATGGCGTCGCCGTAGCGACGCCACATGCGGAGCTCCACCTCAGGTCGCCTGCCCCTCCGACGCCAGCTCGGGGCGGAGGCGCAGGTGCAGGAACCGCGTCTCGAGCAGGTTCTGGATCCGCAGCAGCACCTCGGTGCGGTCGAACGGCTTGGTCACGAAGTCCTTCGCGCCGGCCGACAGCGCCCGCCGCTTGACCTCTGGCCGGATGTCCGCGGTCAGGATGAGGATCGGCAGGAAGGTGTCGCTCGCGATGCGGTCCTCCAGGCGCTCCATCACGGCGAAGCCGTCCAGGCCGGGCATGTGGAGGTCGAGGAGGATCAGGTCCGGCTCGAACTCGTCGTAGAGTGCGATGGCCTGCTCCGACTTGGTGGTGGACCTGACGTTCGTGTAGCCGTCCTGTTCGAGGATTCGCTCCAACAGGACGACGTTGACCCGCTCGTCGTCCACGACGAGGATCCGTGCGTCCTTGGGGCGTAGCGTCTCGATCAACTTGTCATCCCTCCTTCGATGGCAAGTTGTCGGTTCGCCAAGAGCCCGACTTGAGGGGATCGCTACTGTCGAGGACGATGCCCTACTCGTCGGCGGCCATGTAGGCGTCCAGGTCGTTGACCGACAGGCCGCCGAACTGCGCGAGGTGACCGTAGGCCGCGGCGATCTCGCCGGCCGCCGCCCTGAACACCCCACGGCTGAGCCCGTGGAAGGTGACCTCTGGAGGCTCCTCCTCGGTGTACTCCTGGCCGACCACGAGCCCGCACTTCGCCCCCACCGAGCTCAGGTAGTCGAACTCGCTTCGGAGGTGGCCGATCGATCCGTCCTCGCCCGCCGTGAAGTTGCGATAGGCCATCACCACGACGTAGGCGTGGGCGAGGTCCTCCAGCATGTCGACGAGATGGAAGGCGGCGGGCTTGGTCGCGCCGTCGAAGGGCACCGGGCCGGGGGCGCCGGCTTCCCCGTCGAACCAGAACGGGATGGCGACGCCGAGCCGCAGGGCGTGATTGCCGGACCGGGCCCGAACCTGCCGGTACGACGCCACGATGTCCTGGATCGTCTCGAGGTAGGCGATGAGCGCGGACTGCGTGTCGTCGAAGAAGCTCGGGTCGACGTACGGCTCGATGTCGAGCTGGACGCCCTTGAGCCGCTGCGCGGCGGCGGCGGTGGCGTTGTACTGACCGACGAGCTGGACGAGCTTCGGCCCGAGGTAGCGGAGCTCAGGCTCGGTCCAGGTGGAGCCGGCGCCGACCGCATGGACGGTCAGGCCAAGGTGGGACGCCTCCGCCACGAAGTACGCGAGATTGCCGCCGAGCCGCCTGAGGAGGGCTCCCTGCTCGGGGGTCTTCGGCTGGTCGGCGGCGTCGAGGTACTCGCCGAGGTCGACGTAGACCGTCGTGAAGCCCTGGCCGCGGAGGAAGCGGAGGCGCTGGCGGGTCGACGGCCTGGCGAGCTGGCTGAGCCCGCGCCACTCGTAGACGGCGAGCCTGGGCTGGGCCGGCATCGCCATACCGGAGCGGGGCCCCGCGCTGGCCGCCCGGCCACCACCCATGGCGGCCGCGACCACGGCGGCGACGACGAGGACGCCGGCAAGCCTCGCTCTGCCCATGCAGGCTCATCGGCGCCCAGGCCGACGAGTTGAGGGGCTCCAGGTCGTCCCGTCAACGTGCTCGCTTGGCCGTTGCGGAGTTGCCGAAGATCTGGGGGGCAACGGTCCTCGCGTGCTGGTCGAGCTTCAGCGCCTGGACGCTGAAGTCGGCCAGTCCCTTGGGCGTCAACTGGATGACGTTGATGAGGGCTTCCTTCTCCTGCTCGCCGCCGGAGTAGTTGGGCTCGGTGGCGATGTGCCCCACGCCGGGGGCGTAGAACTTGAACTCGTTGCCCGTCTCCAGGATGGCCAGCGCGTCCCCGAAGCAGCGGAACGGGACGCACTTGCGCTCGCCGACCTTCGCCACCTCGGCGGTGAGGATCTCGCGACCGGGGATGCGGGCCTGCACGTAGCCGGGCATCCCTACCTTCGGCTTGGCCATCATGAAGACGCCGGCCGTGGCGCCGTTCACGCCGGCCAGCCAGGCGTCGGTGGCGTTCACGAACTGGCCACCCTCGTAGGTCTCGGTGTAGGACCCGAGGTACCAGACGTTGCCGTGCTTGTCCTGCGCGAGGTAGTCGACCGCCTGCTCAGCGACCTGACCCGCGTCGATGTCCTGGTCCAGGACGAGCACCGTCCGCACCCCGTCCACGACCTTCTCGACGTCGGTGACGGTGATGCGGCGCCGGTGGCGAAGCTGCCTGCTGCCACGGAACAGCGTGCCGTCCCGCACCGACTGGTTGCCGGGGACCAACGGCATCCAGGTGTTGGCATCGCCAACCGGCTTCCCGAAGTCCTTCGGGTCGAACTTGTCGGGGTTGGCGTTGGCCAGGCGCACGGCCTTGGTGGTGGCCGTGGACGTCTCGGTCGGGGAGGACCTCGACGTCGTGGTCTCCTGGAGCGCGGCCGCGGTGGTCGTCGGCGCCGCCGACGACCCGCTGTCACATCCGGCGACGGCCGCGGCGAGGAAGATCGCGGCCACCACGGCAACCGTGCGGTGCGGTCGTCGTGGTTGCTCGGCCATGGACCGACGATAGCACCGGCTTCATGAGAGGAAGATGAGGGCGGGCTACTCGTCGCGCAGGAGCTCGGTGGGGGGCAGGCGGTTGATCAGCGAGGTGGCCGCGAGCGACGCGAGCAGCGACACCCCGAGGACGAGCGCCGTGAGGGTGGCGATCCCGGTTGGCGGGATCACCACCGACGGGCGCAGCACGAACAGCGGGCGCAGCACGTTCACCAGGAAGTACGCCATGCCGCCACCGACGAGCCATCCCGCCGCGCAGCCGAAGACCACGACCCCTCCCGCCTCCATGACGAGGAGGGACCGGATCTCGCCGGCGTGCATCCCCTGGGCGCGCAGCGTGACGTACTCCCTCCTGCGCTGCAGCAGCAGCCCGAACACGAAGACCGTGATCGCGGTCGCCGCCATCGCCAGCGCATAGGCGGAGTCGAGCGTCAGCAGGCCGCGGATGTTCAGCGCCGCCAAGCTCGACTGGTCCTTGTCGAGCGCGGTCTCCCGCGTGTCGATCTGCAGCGCGTCCACGGACCCCGGGCCCTCGCGGAGCGCCGAGACCGCTCGCTCCAGCGTGGCGGGGTCGGCGTCGGTCGTCCGCGCCAGGAAGAAGCTCGCGTTGGTCGAGGGGATGAGGCGCACCTGTCGCTGGAGGTTGGCGAGCACGTTGGCGCCTTCGGGGAAGCCGGGGAGCCGCTCGAACAGCCCGATGACCCGCATCTCCGACAGCTTCTGCTGCTTGGTCCCGCGGGCGAACAGGACCTTCACCGGGTCGCCCGGTTCGAGCGCGAGGAGGTCGGCGAGCTCGGTGCCGACGAAGACGCCGCCCGGGTCGCGCCGCAGGGCGTCCATCGCGTCCGCCGCCGTCGTGTCGACGAAGTTCGCGTCGGCGAGCGCCGCGACACGTCCGAAGGTGGCCGGGTCGACCGCGGCCATGTTGGCCGCGTCCTCGTTGAACCTGCTCTGCACGACCGCGTTCAGCAGGCTGAACACCACCGGGGTCGCCGTCTGGATGCCGGGGACGTCGAGGGCGTCGACGTAGCTCGGCGGATGCTCGGCCGTGCTCGTCGGGCTCGGCGTCACCCGCACGTCGGACCCGACGACGAACCTGGCGTCCGCCGCCTTGGCCCGGTTGTAGGACGCGGTGAACGAGGCGACGCTCGTGCCGAGGGCGACGATCAGCCCGACGATGATCACCCCGCCGGTGGCGGCCCAGGAGCGCCGGCGGACGCTGCGGGTCAGGACCCCCCAGAGCGGCCGGCCGAAGCGGGGCGGGCTCGGCAGCGGCAGGCGGGAGAAGCACCGCTCCACCACCCGCGCCAGGAGCAGCAGCCCCGCGATCCAGACGCCGATCGGGACGATCACCAGATGCATCCGAAGGGACACGGACCGTCCGTAGTAGACCGAGCCGGCGACGCCCTCGAAGGCGCCGGCACGCAGCGCGATCCCTTCGGCGACCGCCACCACCACCAGCACCGCGATGTCGAGCCGGAGACGCCGCCAGGCGGGCGGGCGCGACGAGAGCTGCGCCCGCTCCTCGCTGATCTCCCGGTTGATGGCGCGACGGCCCGAGGCGTACAGCGCCGCGCCGGTGGCGAGGAATCCCCCGCCGGCGCCCAGCAGCGCCGAGGCGACGAGGCTGGTGGTCGAGGCGCGGGCCAGCGCGTCGGCGGAGAGGACGGCGATGGTGGAGGCCAGCCCCAGGCCGAGGCCGATCACCGAGCCGGCGGCGGCGAGGGCGAGGGTGCGCAGGGCGTGCATGCGGAGAAGCTGCCGCCGGTTGGCGCCGCGGATTCTCAGGATCGCCTGCTCGCGTCGGAGCGCGCTGGCCAGGACGCCACCCGCGTACGCCGCGAGGATCGCGGCCAGCAGGGCGCCGGGCAGGCCGAGGAACACGAACATGCGCTTGGCGACGCGGGCGTCGTCGCGTGCCACCTGCAGGGTGTTGGAGACGTTGTCGATCAGGTCGTCCTGGCCGGGCGCGATCCGGGTGACGGCGCCGGCGACCGTCTTGGTCTGCGCGAGCGCGGTTCCCGGGTCGGCGTCGAGCCGCTCGCGCTCGACGGTGATGTCGACCTCGAGGATCGGCTTGCTCTTGACGACGTCGCCGGTGGCCGTCGTCGCGCTCTGGAAGGCGGGCACGATCGCCTCGGCGAACACCTCCGGTTGGACCACCACGGTGTTGGGGACGTAGACGAACTGCTCGAGCTGCTGACCCTGCCGGCTGTAGAACAGGGACCTGGCCCGCAGCAGGTCGGTGATGCCGCTGATCGGGACGGACAGGGGCCGCTGGAGACCGGGCACGTCGACGCGGACGACGTCGCCGGGCTTGACCGACAGCGCCCTGGCCGCCTCCGCGCTGAGCAGGCCGTGCCCCGGTCGGTACGACCCGCTGACGATCCGGATCGAGCGGTCGCGCTGGCGGTACAGGTCGTCGAAGCCGAAGACGCGCACCGCCCCGGCCGCCTGCTTGGAGCCCGATCGGAGGGAGCCGGGCGCAAGGTCGACGAAGGACAGTTGGTCGGCCCTGGCGACGCCGGGGACCTCGGCGATCCTTCGGGTCAGCTCGGCCAGCCCCACCGCACCGGGCGCGTTGGCCTGGACCGGCACGACGACCTCGCGGCTGGAGAAGGTCGCGAGCAGCTCCAGCGACGCCACCGGGTCCACGGCCGAGGTCGCGGTCGCGGTGTAGGCGACCGTCACGCTCGTCTTCGGGGGGACCGTGCCCAGGTTGAGGCCGAGCTTGGCCGCGCCCTGGGCGAGGGGGCTGTCACCTCCGAGGTCGGCCATGCGGGCACCATCGACGGTCGTCGAGTCGGGGACGTAGGTGAGGGGCGGCGGCGGCTCGTCCCGGACGACGACCTCGTTGGCGGGCTGTGGGCTGTCGTTGGCGAGGACGAGCTCGACGCGCGCGGTGTCGCCGGGCTGGAGCCGCGCGGGTGTGATCCGTTCGGTCAGCCGGATCTGCTCGCCGAGCGGGGCCGAGAGGACCCGCTGCATGTCCAGGGGGAGCGGGGCGATGGCGCGTTGGGTCATCGACGCCGAGGAACCGTCGATGAAGAACAGGACGGCCGAGAACAGCCCGACACCGAGCGTGATCCCGGCGAGCGTCGCCAGGCTCCTTCTCGGGTTGCGGGCGAGGTCGCGCCAGACGTACCTGGCGATCATGTGACGCGCCCGTCGCGGAGCCCGATGCGCCGGTCCATCCGCCCTGCCGCGTCCCGGTCATGGGTGACCATGACGAGCGTCGCGCCGATCTCGCGCTGCACCTCGAGCAGCAGGTCGATGACGCCGGCGGCGTTGGCGGCGTCGAGCGCGCCGGTCGGCTCGTCGGCGAGGATGACCTCTGGCCGGTGCACGACCGCTCGGGCAACCGCGGCGCGTTGGCGCTGGCCGCCCGAGAGGTGGTCGGGGAGCCGGTGCGCCTCGTCCGCGAGGCCGAGCTTGTCGAGCAGCTCGAGGGACCGGTCCACGCCGCTGGACCGCCCGTCGAGGGCGGACTGGAGCTCGACGTTCTCGACGACGGTGAGGAACGGGAGCAGGTTGTCGGCCTGGTAGACGAAGCCGACGTGGGTGCGCCGGAAGTCGGAGCGGCGGCGGTCCGGCAGCGACGAGACCTCCTCGCCGCCGATCCGCACGACGCCCGCGGTCGGGACGGCGAGGCCCCCGATGACGCCGAGCAGCGTCGACTTGCCGCACCCGCTGGGCCCGGTGATCGCCACGCTCGACCCGGCGTCCACCGTGAAGGAGACCCCGTCGAGCGCGAAGACGGGACCACCCGGTGTGTGGTGCTCGACCACCAACGACTCGACGTGGATCGACGCGTCCATGGTCATACCGGCACGATCCGGCGATCGGCGAGACGCAGCGGGTGCTGGGCCTCGCGGGCGAGCTGCTCGTCGTGGGTCACGTACAGGACGGCGAGGTCGCGCTCGCGGGAGGTGGCGAAGACGAGCTCGGTGACATGCGCCGCGGTCGCGGAGTCGAGCTGCCCGACGACCTCGTCGGCGAGCAGGAGGTCCGGTTCGTTGGCGAGCGCCACGGCCACCGCCACCCGTTGCGCCTCCCCGCCGGAAAGCTGCCGCGGTAGATGGTCCATGCGGTCGGCGAGCCCCAGCTCGGACAGCAGCTCCCGCGCTCGGCGCAGCGACCGGCGTCCCGGAGCCAAGCCTATGGCCAGCTCCACGTTCTCGACGGCGGTCAGGAACGGGATCAGGTTGTCGGACTGGAGGACGACGCCGATCCGCTCGGCGCGAAGCCTCGCGCGGCTGGCTTCGTCCAGCTTGTCCGTCTGCTGCCCACCGATGTGGACGTGGCCGGCGTCGGGACGCATGAGCCCGGCGATCAGCGAGATGAGCGTGGACTTCCCACTTCCCGATCGGCCGACCAGGCTGGTGGTCTCGCCGCGCCGCAGGTCGAGGTCGACCCCGTCGAGCACGTGGAGCTGGTTCGGCCCGGTGCCGTAGGACTTCGACACCCCTTCGAGGCGCACCAACGGTTGGACCGGACCGGACTGCACGCTCGCTCCTTCCTGGCGCGACGGCCTCGCCGACGGCGCTCTTAGTCCATCATGCGGCGCCGAGCTCGGCGAGTCTCGGCAGTACCCGCTCGGCGACCTGCTCGGCGAACTCGACCGGGTGCCGGTCGGGCATCGTCTCCATCTCGGTCACGCCGAGCGCGGCGTACTCGGCGGCCGCGGCGATGAACCCGTCGACGTCGGCCAGGACCGGCCGGACGGCCAGCACGGTCTTGGTGATGGCGTCGTAGTCCCGGCCTTCGGCGTCGCAGTGGGACCGCAGCACGTCCAGCTTGTGCGCGACGTCGGCCGGGCTGCTCCCGAACACGTTGCAGGCATCGGCGTAGCGTGCCGCCAGCAGCAGCGTCTTCCGCTCGCCGCCACCGCCGACCAGGATCGGTGGATGGGGCCGGCTGATCGGCGCGGGGACGCACAGCGTCTCGGCCAGCTGGTAGTGCCGGCCGTGGAACGGACCGGCGTTGTCGCTCCACATCTGGAGGCAGATCTGCAGCGTCTCCTCCAGGCGCTCGAACCGTTCCGCCACCGGCACGACCGGCACGCCGAGGCCGCGCTGCTCGCGCTCGTACCACGACGCGCCGATGCCCAGCCGCGCCCGGCCGCCGGACAGCACGTCGAGGGTGGTGACGATCTTGGCGAGGAGCCCCGGGTGGCGGTACATGACGCCGGTGACCAGCACCCCAAGGGTCATGCGCTCGGTCTTGGCCGCGACGTAGCCGAGCGTGGTGTACCCCTCGAGCATCGGCTCGGCGGCCGAGCCCGCGTATTCCATCTGGAAGTAGTGGTCCATGACGGTGAACGTCGACAGCCCTGCCTGCTCGGCGATCCGCGCGGTCTCGGCCAGGGTCGCGGCGATCTCCGTCGGATCGGACGGCGTCGAGTAGTTCCAGTAGTGCAGGCCAAGCCTCATCGCGATTCCTCCTGCTCGACCCGCATACTGGGGCGATGGACGACGCCGTGCGGGACTACATCGACGGTATCGCCCCCGAGCACCGGCCGCTGTTCGACCGCCTCCACCGGCTGATCCTCGAGGCGCATCCCGACGCCGCCGGCATTCCCGACGACGAGCTCCGCGACCTGGCCCGCGCCGCCCTCGACGGCTGATCAGTCCTTGTCGCGGCTGTCGCCGCGGGCGGTCGCCAGGACCTGGAAGCTGGCGTCCAGGTCCACCTCGACGGTGGACCCGTTGGGCCTGACGAGCTCGACCTCGTAGGCGCTGCCCGGGTTGTCGTCGTCGTTGGCCTCGCGCTCGACCTCCTGTGCGGTTGCCCCGGACACGGCCGCCTCGGCGGCCTGGCTGGCCCGCTCGGAGGCGGACGGTAGCTGGACCCTGACGACGGTCGCGGCGCGGGCGGAACTGCTGCGGGTGTCGGCGGGGTGATCGGGGCTGAGGCCGCCGGCGATGAGCAGCACGGTGCCGATCGCGACGACGAGCACCCTGATGGCCAGCCGCATGCCTACCACCTCCGGGGTCGCGCCGTTGATGCCGAGACCCTACCGACCGGTGGATTGGAGGTTGATGAGAGCCCTATGTGGACTCACACGTCCGTGCTACCCCGGGGTCTCGTCCAGGCGGACGTCGTCGAGGTTGACGGTCCACGTCTTCGCCGCGGTGTCGCCGATCTGGACCCGGCCGATCGGGTCGGTGCCGGTGTCGGCGACCCAGCCGTCCACGACCTTCACGCCGTCGCGGTACAGGTCCCACGCGCCGGCCGAGCCGACCGTGCCGCAGAGCTCGACGTTGTGCCATCCGCTGCCGAGCGCGACCCCTGAGCTCTGCTGGGTCGCGGTGAAGTCGGAGCGGACGACCAGCACGCCGGAGGCGTTCACGTAGGCCTTGGCGATCGGCCCGCCCGTGGCCGTGCGCAGCCGGAACAGGTCGGTGTTCCCGTTGAGCGCCGTCGCGTTGACGTTCACGCTCAGGCAGGCCGAGCCGTAGGTGGCGGCGAGGGTCCTGCTCGCGAAGGCGCTCTGCGCCGTGGGGTTCCCCTGGGCGCTGGGTGCGGCGGCCGACCCCTGGGTGGTGTCGATGGTGAGCCGGGTCACGCTGGTCCAGTTCGACAGGTCCCCGGTCGAGAAGTCGTCGGCGAAGATCGCCTCGCTGGACACCAGGATCGGGTCTGACGCGGAGCTCATCGCGCTTTCGTTGCTGGCCGCATCGACCGCGTCCACCGTGTAGGTGTGGGTCAAGCCCGGGGTGAGACCGGCGTCGGAGAACGTCGTCGCGGTCGTCTCGCCGACCGGTGTCGGGTCGCCGTCGCGATAGACCCGGTAGGTGATCGGGTGCGAGTCGTCGAAGGACCCGGTCCACGAGAGGTCGATCGTGCCCGGGGAGGGACTCTGCCCCGTCGGCGTCCCCGGCGTCGTCGGCGGTGTGGTGTCCGGAGCCGCCTGCCCACCCGGCTCCAGGTCGACGCGGACATGATCGAAGTTCATCGTCCAGGTCTTGGCGGCCGTGTCGCCCACCTGGATCCGGCCGATCGGCTCGGTGCCGGTGTCCGCGACCCAGGCGTCCACGATCTTCACGCCGTCGTGGTAGAGGTCCCACGTGCCGGCGGACCCGACCGTGCCGCAGAGCTCGACGTTGTGCCATCCGGTCCCCAGGTCGACCCCCGGGGTGAGCTGGTCGCCGGAGACGTCGGAGCGGACGGCCAGGTTCCCGGACGCGTTCACGAAGACCTTGGCGATCGGACCGCCCGTCGCCGTCCGCAGGCGGAACAGGTCGACCGAGTCGCCTTCGAGGGAGGCCGCGTTGACGTTCACGCTCGCGCACGCGGACGCATAGGCGAGGTCGAAGTCCTTGCTCGCGAACGCGGTCTCCGCGCTGGGGGTTCCCCGGACGCTCGGTTCCGTCGGAGCGCCCAGCGTCCCGTCGATCGTCAACTGGGTCACGCTCGTCCACTTCGCCAGGTCCCCGGACGTGAAGTCGTCGGCGAAGATCACGGAGGCGACCGTGACGGGGTCCGAGGCCGGGCTCATGGCGCTCACGTTGTTCGCGGGATCGACCGCGTCCACCGTGTAGGTGTGGGTCGCGCCCGCCGCCAGTCCGACGTCGCTGAACGAGGTCGCGGTCGTCTCCCCGACGGGTGTCGGGTCGCCGTCCCGGTAGAC
>Ga0209845_1000127_pt1 | contig 11163 bp, 10 predicted proteins | sample GWRWS2_50_60_FD_187239 | JGI IMG/M metagenome (GOLD analysis project Ga0209845, IMG submission 187239) | Riverbed sediment microbial communities from areas with vegetation nearby in Columbia River, Washington, USA - GW-RW S2_50_60 (SPAdes)... | ecosystem: Environmental > Aquatic > Freshwater >... | reverse complement strand
CAGGATGTCGAACGTCCCCCCGAGGACGACCCGCATCGGCGGCCCATCCGGTCCGCGCGATATAAGCGTGCTCACGGAACCAGACGGCCTTCGTGGATCGCGATCAGGTCCGAGTAGACGGCGAACCCCGTTTGCCGTAACGACGGATTGCGCTCGATGATCTGGAGCTCTTTCAGCATATTCGTACGGAAGACGAGCGAACTCGAGGTGCCGTCAATCGAATAGAGCGGGTGTTCCGCGGAGACGGCCTCCAACGTCACGGAACCGTTGACCGTGGTGCCTTCCCGCCATCCGCGAGCAATGAGCTTGATTCGTTTCCCGGATGAATGCGCCGCTTCGATTCGCGCCGACGTGATGGATGCGATTCCGTTTCGCGGAACCCGTTCGGGCCGAAGCCGGCCGCCCATCAACACGTTCGCCAGCAGGCAGGCCTTCACGGTCGCGTCCCATCCCTCGAGGTCCATTGTCGGATCCGTCTCGAGAAGGCCCATCTCCCGCGCGGATCGGACGCCTTCGTCGTACGTCCGTCCGGCCTCGATCATGGAGAGGATGAGATTGCTCGTGCTATTCAGGATTCCTTCGAACGATTCGATCCGGATGCCGCGAAGCGTCTCCTGAAACAGGCTGAACACCGGCGCTCCGTCCATCACGGTCCCTTCATAGCGGAATCCGACGTGGTTTTTCAGGGCGAGCTGACGCAGATAACGATAGTGATAGACGACCGGGCCCTTGTTCGCGGTGATGACGTGCTTGCCCGTCCGAAGCGCCGCGACCAGGTGATCGAACGCCACCTGTCTGGGAGCGATCCGCAGGGGCGTGAGCTCGATGACCGTGTCCGCTCGAACCCGACGAATGTGTTCGGGAGAACGCTGGGTAATCCCGCGGCCGCAAGATTCTAGGGAGACGCCGGCGTCCGCAAGACGGAGCGCCTTCCGCAGATCGATCCCCCGCGCGTTCTCGACGGAGCCGTGACGCGCGGTCAGGATCGCCACGATGGAGGCGTCGAGTCCGAACTCGCGCGTCAGTTCGGACCGCTGCTCGAGCAGGAGTCGAGCGAACTCCCGTCCAACATTGCCGAACCCGACGAGGACGATCCGGTGTCGCATCCGTTTCCGCCTTCAGATATCGAGGGCCTTGCCGACAACGCGCCGCGCGGCGCCGACGACCACGAGTTCAGCCAGAGCGGCGTCCTGCACCCCCACACCCGTCAGGTCTGCGACGGTGATTTCTTGATCCGACGTCCGACCTCGCTTCAGTCCCGCAGCGATCTCTCCGAGTTCCGCATAGACGTCCTCGGGGCGCAGGGCGCCCGCGTCGATGGCATGATGAATCTCTCCGAGGCGGATGCATTGATCGAGTCGATCCGCGACGACCTTGTCAGCTTTCTTGAGCACTTCGACATCGAGCTCCTGCTTGTCGGGACCGTCGGCGCCGACGGCCGTGATGTGGGTCCCGGGCAAGACCCATTCCGCTCGGACGAGAGGCTCCCGCGATGGCGTCACCGTGATCACGACATCGGAGCCGCGAACGGCCTGCTCGACCGTCTTCGCCGGGAGAACCCGGATGCCATGAAGCTTCTCCATCTCCCGAGCGAACGCAGTCGCCTTCGCTTCGGACCGCCCGAATGCGATCACTCTCTCCGGCTTCCGTACGCCCAGGAGGGCGGCGAACTGATAGCGGGCTTGGGTCCCGACGCCGATGATTCCGACTCGATCGACTTCGCGGCGCGCGAGGAGGTCCGCCGCCAAGGCACCCGCGGCTCCCGTCCGCAAATCCGTGAGGTAGCCGTTGTCGAAGAGAACCGCCCGCGGGAAGCCGGTCACAGCATCGAAGACGAGGACGATGCCGCTCCCGACCGGGAGGCCGCGCTCAGGATTGGCGTACGACCCGGAAGCGACCTTGATCGTGAAGAACCGCGAGCCTTGAAGGTGCGCGCTCTTGACATGGACCTCGGCACCCGAGTTCGGGATGTCGAGGTTGATGACGCCCGGGAGAGTCGCCTCGCCCCGCGCCAGCCGGACGAACGCATCGCGAACCGCGGGGAGGGCGTCGGCGGCCCCAACCAGATCGCGGATCTCATGTTCCGACAGGAGAAGGACTTCCATCACGCCTTCCCTTTCTCGGCCCGGATCTCCCGGAGCAAAGCGTCGATCCGCTCCAGGCCTTGCGTGAGATAGGCTTGAGCGTCCCCCATCCCGATCCGGATATAGCCGTCCATCCCGAAATGATCCCCGGGCACAATGAGCGTGGATTTCTCTTTCAGGAGGCGCCACGCGAGTTCTGAGGAATTGATCCGCAGAGCGTACCGGAGCAAGCAGATGGCCCCCGCGGTGGGAGGGACGTGGGAGAAGAGGGAACCATGGTCCCGGATCCAATCGGCGAGGACCGCATAGTTCTGTTGGAGGATCGAGCGCGTCCGGGCGAGGATTTCTTCTCGACGCTTCGGTGTCAGGGCGATCTGCGCGAGCCGATCCGACAAGTACGTCGGCGCGAGGGTTGTGTAGTCGTGATAGCCCAAGAGTGTCGCCACCGTCTCCGGCGGGCCGACGATCCATCCGATCCGAAGGCCGGGGAGAGCGTACGCCTTGCTCAAGCCGTTCACGATCAACGTTCGTTCATAGTCGCCCCACACGCTCTCCGTCCGCGGCCCCTCCCGCTCCGCGCCGATGTACACCTCATCGGAGAGCAGCCATGCACCGCGGTCCCGGGCCGCATCCAAGGCCGCCGTCCGCTGCGCGTCGCCCATGACCGCACCGGTCGGGTTGTTCGGGTTGCAGATCGCAATCGCTTTCGTCTTGCGCGTCACGAGAGAACCGAGCTCATCCGGATCGAATTGCCATTTCCGGTCTTCCCGAAGGTGGAGCGCCTTGACATTGCCGCCGAAGATTTGTGCGAGGCCCCAATTCTCCATGTAGTTCGGCAGCATGACGACGACCTCGTCGCCTTTTTCGACGAGGTGCCACATCGCGAGAAGATTCGCCTCGGACGAACCGTTCGTCACGAGGACCTGGCTCGGGGCGGCCCCGCGGTACAGGGCCGCAATCTGACCGCGGAGCTCGGGCGTCCCGTTCCCTTGGGAGTATGCGAGGGGATGGTCCAGGAACCGCTCGGTCACCGCTTCGTCGCGCAGCAGCTCCCGCAGAGGGATCGGCTGGACCCCGCTCTCGGAGAGGTTGAAGTCGACCGAGTTCTCCCAGGTCGATTGCCATCGCTCCATTTCGAACGGGACGATTTTCACGCTTTTCCCGTCGCGGCATCGGAGGCGCGCGGTTAATATGTTCGGGGAGGGATCGCGGCGATGGCCCGAAACTCCGACCGAGAGGGCCATGTGCCAGCCCGGACCGACGAGGCAAGTCAACCTTGAATAAGGTTAACACCGGGGCGCCTGCCGGTGCGTTGGGCTGGCCCTGAAAACCGGACCTTTCGACGGGCTCTGGCGCCGGTGCCGATACAAATAAATTCCGCTCTCGTTAAATAGTAGGCACGCATTGCCAGCCGCCGAACCAGAGGGGGCATGAGGCGGCTCGGCGTGGTCGAGAACATCGCCCACGACGGGACTGTCCTCGTCCGATCCGAGTTCGCCCCCTCGCGAGGCGCCGACGTGCGGGACAAACGGAACCGACCGCTGGGCCGGGTGGTCAAGGTATTCGGACCAGTCCGCGAGCCGTTTGCGGCCGTACGGCCCACCGGAGCTGCCTCGCTATCCATGATCGGAGCCGACGTGTTCGTTGCTGAGGGAGACCATGCCAACCAAGAAGATCGAAGAGGCCGAAGAAGTCACTAGATGCCCCGAATGCAATTCGGGCCACCTTTCGTTCGACTACGAGCGCGGCGAGCTCATCTGCGAGGAATGCGGGCTCGTCCTGACCGACCAGATGATCGACCAAGGGCCGGAGTGGCGGGCGTTCGACGTCGAGCAGGGCGAGAAGCGCGCGCGCACTGGGGCGCCGATGACGTACACGATCCACGACAAAGGCCTCTCGACGACGATCGGCTGGAAGAACAAGGACTCGTACGGCAAATCGATCCCGACGCGGAACCGAGCCCAGCTCTATCGACTCCGGAAATGGCAACGGCGGATCCGAGTGAGCAACGCGACCGAACGCAACCTCGCGTTCGCCCTGAGCGAGCTGGACCGGATGGCGAGCGGCATGGGATTGCCGAGGAACGTCCGCGAGACGGCCGCGATGGTGTACAGGAAGGCGGTGAACAAGAACTTGATCCGCGGGCGGTCGATCGAAGGCGTCGTTGCGGCGTCCCTGTACGCGGCGTGCCGACAATGCAACGTCCCGAGGACCCTCGACGAGATCGCGAACTCGTCTCGGGTGGGCCGCAAGGAGATCGGCCGCACGTATCGGTTCATGACCCGCGAGCTCAAGCTCAAGTTGATGCCGACGAAGCCCCAAGACTACGTGTCCCGGTTCTGTTCCGAACTCAAACTCACGGGCGAAGTCCAGTCGCGGGCCGTCGAGATCCTGAAAGAGGCCCAGGACAAAGAACTCACCTCGGGCCGTGGACCCACCGGCGTCGCCGCTGCGGCGATCTACATCGCATCCATCCTGTGCAACGAGCGCCGCACGCAGCGCGAGGTCGCCGACGTCGCGGGCGTGACCGAAGTGACGATCCGGAACCGCTACAAGGAACTGACGGAAAAGCTCGGCATCAAAATCGAATTGTAGTCCGGTCCGCAGGCGGGACCTCGGTCGAGGCCGTTTCGATGGGCTTCAGAGATCGTAAATGACGGCGACGATGCCGATCGACCAGCCCACGATCCCGGAGACGACGTAGACCAGTTCGAACGCGGGAATCGCGTACGGCAGGACGACCACAAACCCCAGGGCGAACAGCACGGCCGCGGACCAGATCGGCCACATCTCGGCGGTCTCGTGGGGCCGGATCCGGAGGCCCGCTCGAACGATGAGGATCGATGCCCCGAGGGCCATCACGAGCTGCTCGCTGAAGACGACCACCGTCGCGGGTTCCGTGCCGGCCGCGAGGAGCAAGAGGTGGTACGCCAGACTCGCCACGAGGACTCCGAAACCACCCACGACGAGCCAACGGAGGACGCTCCACCATCGCGACGCCTCGAACCGATCCTGAACGCGCCGGTACAGGAGGAATGGAGAGGAGAGGCGCAGTCCCACCGTGATGCCCGCGATCGGGACGAAGTAGACCGGATCCGATATCGCCGAATTCACCAGCAGGACCGCCCCGATGCCGAGGGCCAGGATGACGACGATCAACACCGCGAAAAGCCGTCGGGACGCCGCGAACGTCCACGCGTGGTGCAACACCGGAAGGAATGCCAACAGCACGGAGCCGGCGACGAGCATCGCAGCGAACAGATAGACGAGTTGGACTTCGGCGCCGTTTGCGATTTTCGATCCCTCCGTCCGGTCGAGCTCGGTCAGGGAAGCCGAAGATTGCCGCGGATGATGGGGACCGATTGGCCCCCGACCCGCACGACTTTCGGCTTTCCGTCCTCCGTCTCGACGCTCACCTCGATGCGGCTCGCATGATGGACTTCGATCCCCTGTTCGATCACGAACGTCGGCCCGGGCAGCTTGCCTCGGGACGCGAGATACGCGCCGCACGCCCCGGCCGCGCTCCCGGTCGCGGGGTCCTCGATCCCGAGATCCGGCACGAAGCTCCGGGCGTGGACGGCCGCACCGGGCGTCTCGCCTCCGAGGGCGAACGTGTAGCAGACGACTTTCTCCCCGAACTTGGAGAGGACCTTCCCCAGGGATCGCAGGTCCGGATCCAAGCCCTTGACGACGTCGATGGAGCGAAACGGAACCTGCAGGGACGGAATCCCGGTCGCGGCGATCTGGGGGACCAGCCCCTTCGGGCCGAAGTCCTTCGCGCGCACCCCGAGGGCCGATGCGAGCGGCTCCACATTCTTGAGCTCCGCCCCGAGGGACGGCTCGCCTTGGGTCATGATGACCTTCTTCACCTGTCCGCCCTCGCAAATCAATTCGAGCGGGAGCACGCCGATCTCGAGTTCCTGGTAGACGACGGAGGAACCGTCGGGGTGAGGGACGAGGCCTTCCATCGCCGCGACGAACGCCGTGCCGATCGACGGATGGCCGGCGAACGGGATCTCGCCGCCGGGCGTGAAGATCCGGTTGCGGTAGTGGGCCGTCGGGTTCGTCGAAGGAAAGACGAACGTAGTCTCGGAGAGATTCATCTCCCGGGCGATGCCGCCCATCTCGACGGCCGAGAGGCCCGTCGCCCTCGGGAACACCGCGAGCGGATTCCCGGTGAGCGGCGTGTCCGTGAAGACGTCGACCCGCCAGAAATCGAAGAAACGCTCCGCCATGCGCGCGACCTCGGTCCGCGCGAATGGGGATGCGCGCTCTTAATCCTCGCCCGACAGGTTTTTGCACGCGCCGACCTTCCGCGGCGGGGGACGCCTATCCCGTCGCCGAGCTCCGCCGTCCGCGAGGACATTGCGATCCGCGACCGACGCGTCGCGGACCGTGTCCAGAAATTCCCGGAATCGGTCATCCGCGAGATGACGCGGATCGCCGCGCTGCACGGCGCTGTGAACTTGGCCCAGGGCTATCCGGACTTCGAGCCGCCGAAGGAACTCACGGAGGCGGCGAAGCGGGCCCTCGACGGCGGATACAACCAGTATTCGATCACCTGGGGCGCGCGCGAGCTTCGCGACGCGATCGCGCGGCGGGCGAAGGCGTTCAACGGGATCGACGCGGACCCGGAGTCGAACCTGGTCGTCACGTGCGGCTCGACCGAAGCGATGATGGCCGCGATGCTCTCCCTGATCAACGAGGGCGACGAAGCGGTGATCTTCGAGCCGTTCTACGAGAACTACGGCCCGGACGCGATCGTGAGCGGCGCCCGCCCGCGGTACGTCCGGATGGCGTGGCCCGACTGGACCGTGGACGAGGAAGCGCTGAAGGCCGCGTTCACGGACCGGACGAAGGTCCTCATCCTGAACACGCCGAACAACCCGACCGGCAAGGTGTTCACCCGGGACGAACTCCGGACGATCGCCGACCTGTGCACGGACCACGACGTCGTCGCGGTCACGGACGAGATCTACGAGCACATCGTCTTCGATCGCGCCCGGCACGTGTCCCTCGCGACGATCGGCGATATGGCCGAGCGGACGATCACGATCAACGGCCTCTCGAAGACCTACAGCGCGACGGGATGGCGGATCGGCTGGGCCATCGCGCCGAAGACGCTCGCGAGCGCGATGCGCCGGACCCACGACTTCCTGACGGTCGGCGCGCCCCATCCGCTCCAGATCGCCGCCGTCGCCGCGCTGAGCTTGCCGGAATCCTACTACGCGGACCTGGCGCGCTCGTATCAGGCGAAACGGGACCTCTTCGTGCGCGGACTTCGGGACGCCGGTCTCGACTGCCGACCGCCCGGAGGCGCGTACTACGTGATCGCGGGCTTCGACCGCTTCCCGTTCGAGGACGACTGGGCGTTCGCGATGTACCTCGTGGAGCGATTGCGGGTCGCGGTGGTCCCCGGCTCGTCGTTCTACGGCGACCCAGTCGATGGCCGGCGATACGTGCGGTTCATGTTCTCGAAGCGAGACGAGACGCTCCGCGAAGCAATCGCGCGCCTCGGGGCTTTGCGGGACGTGCACTGAGATGCCCGGCGACGCGGACATACTCCTCGTCGACGGCAAGGTCTTCACCGCGGCTCGGGATCGGCCGTGGGCGAAGGCCCTCGCGGTTCGGGGCGACCGTCTCCTCGCCGTCGGGACGTCGGCGCAGGCGGAGCGGTGGCGCGGTCGCCGCACGACGCTCGTCGACCTCCGAGGCGCCGTCGTCCTTCCGGGCTTCATCGACGCGCACACCCACATGGTCGACTCCGCGGGCGAACGGGGATGGACCCGGCTCGATGCGACCCCCAACCTGGAGGACGCGGTCGTCCGACTTCGGAAGGCCGCCGCTTCGACGCCGCGTAGCGGTTGGGTCATCGGAATCGACTGGGACGAAGCGAAGTGGCCCGAGCGTCGCTTCCTCACGCGGGAGGACCTCGACCGCGTCTCGACCGACCACGCCGTCGTCGCGCGCCGAATCGACTGCCACATCGGTTCGTTGAACTCGAAGGCCCTCGAGCTCGCTGCGGACCTCGTCGGCATGCGGGGGTTTGAGGTCGACTCATCCGGCCGACCCACGGGCATCTTGACGGAGGACGCGTTCGGGGAGTTCCATGAGCGGTTCGAAACCGGCGAGGCGGGAATCGAGCGAGGCCTTCCCGCCGTTGCGCGGATGGCCCACCGCCTCGGGATCACGTCGATCCACGATGTCGTGACCCGGGCCGGCTGGATCGCGTACCAGCGCGCCCGCCGCGCAGGACGATTTCCAGTCCGAGTCTACGCGATGCCGAGAGACTCCATGCGGGGAGCGCTCGCGGATGCCGGAGTCAGCACAGGGTTTGGGGATGCGTGGCTCCGGCTCGGCGCGATCAAGGTCTTCGCGGATGGCTCCCTCGGTGCGTACACGGCGGCCCTCGCCGCTCCATACGCCGGACGGCCGGGGGAGCGAGGGATCCTCATTCACTCGCCGAGTGAGCTTCGTTCGATCCTGGCGACGGCGCACCGCGCCGGCTTCCAGACCGCGACCCACGCGATCGGTGACGCGGCGATTCGGCTCGTCGTCGAGACGCTCGAGGAGGTCCAAGATGCGGTGCCCCGGAAGGATGCCCGGCACCGGATTGAACACTACGAACTTCCGAATGACGATCTCTTGCGGCGGACGAACGCCGCCGGTATCGTGGCGTCCTGCCAGCCGAACTTCGTCGGGCAATGGAGCGGCCCCGGCGACGTCTACGAGACCCGCCTCGGTACCGAACGATCCGCCGCGAACAATCCGTTTCGCAAGATTCTCCGAACCCACATACCGTTGTGCTTCGGTTCCGACGGAATGCCGTACGGACCGCTCTTCGGCGTCCACTGGGCCGTGAACGGATTCTTTGAAGACCAGCGCCTTTCCCCGGAGGAGGCGATTCGAGCGGCCACCGCAGGAGGCGCGTACGCCTCGTTCGAGGAGCACGAGAAGGGGACTCTCGAACCGGGTAATCTCGCAGACTTCGTCGTCCTCCGGGGCGACCCGTTCGAGACGCCGGACCAAATCGCGAAGATGCGGATCAGATCCACGTGGATTGGCGGGGACCGAGTCTACGCCATCCCGCCGAAATCTTGAATCCCGCTCAGTCGCTTGCGCCGGAGGCCTGAGCCTTCAGCGCGCGGTGCAAGCTGCCCCACACCTTCCCGTCCTTGCGCAGCTTGTTCTCGTAGTTGTTCATGTCGGCCCAGGTCTCGAACGCGGATTTCGTCTTCGCGTCGAACTTCCCCGAGGTCGGGCCGCGGTAGAGCCCGAGAGCCGCCAGGTTGGCCTGGATCTCCCGCACGACGTCCGGCTTCAGGAGGACGACGTCCTTCGGATCCTCGCGGGTCAGCAGGGTGAGGTCGTACACGTTGAAGATGCGGATGAGCTCCTCGATCGGGGCCGGATGGTCGTCGACGCGGATGTCGATCCAGCGGTCGTTGAAGCCTGCGTATCCTCCGCCGTGCCGGACGACGAGGATCGCCGCACTTTGCTGGCCTCGCTTGTCGCCGCCGGCTCGCTGCCCCGCACTCAACGCCGCGAGCAGACGGACGGGCAGGTCGCCCTGGGTCATCTCGAAGGCTCGGGCCAACGCCTTCAAGACTTCCTCTCCGGCGAGGATGTTCCCCTGGGCCGCAAAATTCCGGCCGACGACATGTCCCGCCCACGGGAGGCATTCTTTCCCGGTATACGACGCGGCGCGGCCTCGCGCATCGACGACGCCGACCTGGCGCTGCGCCGCGTCTTTGTCCGCCGTCACGAGCTTCTTCACGACGTCCTTCGGTGCGATCCCGTGCTTCAGCATCGCGAGCGCATCGGGTCCATAGGCCGTATTCGCGTACGCCTGCGTCGCGATCGCTCCGACACGAGCCGCGGCGAACGGCACGACGGCCCCGACCGCGACGAATTTCGATTCGACGGCGACGGCGAGATCCTTGGTCTTCGGATCGAACGCGACGATACTGAACGTGGAAGGTCGCGCCCGAGTCATCGGCGCCGGGAACGGGCGAACGCTATTTCGTCGTTTCCCCGTTCCCGGAACCCTTATGCTCGCGTCTCGGCTCCGCGACCTCGCCAATGCACGTTCTCCTCGATCTGTACGGAGTCTTGCTCGACCACGAGAAGATGTTCCGTGGATACCGGGAGCGGCTCGCGGAACTCCTGGCGGCCCGCTTCGGTGGAACTCCGGATACGTGGAGGGGCGCGCACGACGAAGCCTGGGTGACGTATGTCCAGCAGGTCAATTCGGTCGACTGGGAATCGAGAGGGTACGCGGACATCGTCGACGATCTCGACGCGCGACACCTGTTGGACATGTTCGACCGAGTGGGCGCAGCCAGTCGGCCCGCCGATGCCCTCGCCGTCTCGCGGGAACTCGAGCGGGAGGCGATGTCTCGGGTCAACGCGCGATACCCGGACGCTCGCACCGCGATCGAGCGGCTCCGCGCGGCCGGGCACCGGGTGTACGTGGCCACCGGGGGCGGAGAGACGAACGACGCGGCGCTCCGCGGCGCCGGCCTGTTCGACCTGATCGACGGGATCTTCACGGGCCATTCGCAGAACGCGCAGAAAGGACAACCACGATACTGGAAAGAGATCCCGCATCAACTCGGTGTCAAGGCCCAAGACTGTGTCCTCGTGGACGACCGGCTCGACTATCTCGAGGCCGCGGCCTCGGTCGGAATCGTTGCGCTGTTGCTGGACCGGAAGGCCGCGCACCGACCGGAATCGATGCCGCCGTATGTGGAAGGGACCCTCCGCAACCTCGCGGGACTCCCGCACTGGGTTGAACTCCAGACCGCGACGAGACACGATTGAGTCGGGACCGGCCAAGGGGCTGACTCGAGACGCCAGCGAGTGTACCTCTACTTAGAGGTATATCGCGTCAATCCGCATACGAGTGCCTCAAGGCCTCACGCGCTCGAGCTTCACGTAACGCACGCCTTCCCCGACTTCGCCGAAGAGGATCTGCTTCTTCACCCCGTGAGCGAGGCGGACCGCCCGGCTGATTTCCGGCCACGCGCCGCGATGGCCTTTCGGGACCACGTGTACGAGATACTTCGCATGGTGCGTC
>Ga0209845_1000125_pt1 | contig 11190 bp, 12 predicted proteins | sample GWRWS2_50_60_FD_187239 | JGI IMG/M metagenome (GOLD analysis project Ga0209845, IMG submission 187239) | Riverbed sediment microbial communities from areas with vegetation nearby in Columbia River, Washington, USA - GW-RW S2_50_60 (SPAdes)... | ecosystem: Environmental > Aquatic > Freshwater >... | reverse complement strand
CACAGAGGGCGGCGATCTGCCCGCGACCACGCATCCCCATCTCGGTGACGAGGACCTCGGTCTCGGTCTCGAGCCTGCAGACGGTGAGCGGCAGGCCGATCTCGTTGTTGAGGCTCTTCTCCGCCCAGATCGTGGAGACGTGCGTCGCACACAGTGCGCCGAGGACGTCCTTGGTCGTGGTCTTTCCTGCCGAGCCGACGACGGCGACGACGCGCGCCCGGCTCTTGGACCGAATGAGTGACGCAAGCGCGACGAGCGCGACCATCAGCGGCCACAGCTCCCTCCACTCATTGCGCGAGTAAAACAGGCCGAGGAGTGCGAATCCCAGGAGCATCCCGATCGTTCCCCACACGTACGTCCGGAATGGACGGCGCACCGGAGCCGGTGCCAGTGCCCCGGCCATAACGGCAGCCGTCAGCACCTGGAGCGCCGCGAGCCAGGCGGCGAGGTTGACGATCAGGTTCGCACCGGCCAGCAGGACTGCCGCTGGGCCTGCGGCAGCCCGCACCAGTGGAGAGGAGGCCTGTGGGACGGCGGCCGCGCCCGCGGCAAGTCCGAGGACGACGAATGTTGCTGCGCCTTCGAGATCCCAACCCGTGATCATCTGAACCCGTCCAAGGTTGCTGAGCAGGGTGAGCTGAAGGACGATGTAGGGACCCAGGGCAAACAATCCCCAGCCCTTCAGGAAAAGGACCCCGGTCGCCGCCGGCGCTGTCAATTCGGTCGATCGCCACGCCGCGATCAGAGCCAGACCGAGCAGCGCCGCTCCCGCTCCTGACAGAAATCCGTGGAGCATCGGCATATCCAGGCCGTGAAGCGCCGCCTGCAGCGCAACCTGAACGGCAAATCCGATGAGGATCCCCGGAGCAAGGACCTCGATGGCCTCCACCCGAGCCAGCAGCCCGAGTAGCGCTGGAATCATCCACAGCCAGAGCACCAGGGTCATCACGGCAAATGCGGGAGTCAGAACCGGGTGCCTGAGGAAATGACCGGCGGCATAGGCCACGGCGAACCCAATCGCCACCCCCATTCCGGGCCGGCGGAGGTGCAGCCGCGGGGCCATCGCCCAACCAAGCAACCCCGCAGCCCAGATCCCAAATGCAATGAGGGCGATCACGGTCTCCGGTTGCCCCTCCGCAATATTCCAGACCACCATCGCGAGGGCTGATCGTACAGCGTGGATGCCGGTCAGCATGACCAGTGCAACGGTCGCCGCCGCAAGAGACCGGTATCCAGTGCTCTCCATGATCTTCAGCCCGCCCCAACCAGCGCCGGACGAGTCGCGAGGCGGAGCTGCTCAAATACCCAGGGCGCACCGAGGCTGATCCAGAGGCCGAGCACAGCGTAGCGCGCGTACGCGGCCACGCCGCCCCAGACCAGAGCCGCGGACTGCGCATGGCCGCTCGGCAGGCCGTAACCCTTGGCATCCACAGGTTTGACTGAGGGATCCAGGTTGAAGGGGCGCGGATGCCCGACCACGCTTTTGATGAGCGAGTTGCAGTAGAAAGAGATCAGGACCAGCACGCCCAGCCTGAATCCCAATCTGGCGTCCACGCACCAAAGCAATGTGGGCCCCCGGGCCGACTGCAGCGTCGTGATCACAACGAGTCCCCACTGCCAGATGCCGTCCATCATCGTTTGCGTCCTTGCATCCAGGCCAGCGTGACATCGACCAGTTCGGTGATCACCTCTTCCTCGGGCCGCCCCTTGATCCGGAGGCCGTGATCGGCGCCGTCGAGCACGTGGAGCGTGGCGGTCGGCAGCTCATCGACAGTTCCCCGCAGCAGATTCATCCTCGCGAATGCGTCCTGGGAGCCCTGGAGGAAGAGCATCGGCACCGAGATCTCCTTCAAATGTGCGGCGCGCAGGCGTTGGGGTTGACCAGGGGGATGCAGAGGATAACTGAGGAAGATGAGGCCCTCCGCCGCAAAGCCGTCGGCGAGCAGGTGAGAGGCGATGCGGCCGCCCATCGAGCGTCCGCCGAGAAACAGGGCCGCGGCCCGAGCCCGTACCTCCTCCGCGACCGCCCGAAAGCAGGCCTCCAATCGGGTCGGCGGATCGGGGATCTTCCGTTCGGCTTCCGCATAAGGGAAGTTGAATCGGACCGCTCCGACCCCCCGGGCCGCAAGCGCTTCGGCATAGTGCACCAGTCCCGGCGTGTGGAGGTTGCCTCCGGCGCCGTGAGCCAGTAAGACGTAGGTCTTCCCCTGGTGTGGATGATGCCAGACGCCGGAGACCGTGCCGCCGGCCAACTCGAAGGTGACCTTCTCAGTCACGCCCCCGATGCTTCGTGCGCTGGTTTTCCTTTCCCTGTGGATTGCGCTCCCTGCCGGCCCGTGCTAGCATGGTGGCTGCGGTTCGAGATCTGACAAAGGAGGGATGGTTGATGTCGGTCAGGGTCACCAGGATCCGGGCATCGAGTCCATTCCCTCGTGTGAGGTCTCGCGCCGGCTAAACCGGACCGACGTGTTCTCGTGCGCGGCTGTGGGCTCGACGCCCGCAGCCGTTTTTGTTTTCCACTTCGATGTGTGGAGGACAGCCGTGGACACGTTTACCGGAATAGTCATCCGCACCGACGGACCGCAGGTCACGGTGCGCGACGAGCTGGGCCGCGACTGGCGTTGCGTGCTCCGCGGCCGGCTCCGGCAGGAACTGACGGGCACGACGAGTCCGATCGCGGTGGGCGATCGCGTGGAGGTGGATCGGGTCGCCGCCGATCTGGGCGCGGTCAGGAAGATCCAGCCACGCCGCTCGCAATTGGTGCGGCGCGCACCCAGTGACAAATCCGCGCCCGAGCAGGTACTCGCCAGCAACCTCGATCTTGCGGTCATCGTGGTGCCGTGTCCACTGCGGCCGACGGTGATCGACCGCTACATTGCGCTCGCCCAGCGAGGCCATTGTCAGGCGTTCGTGTGCGGGAACAAGGTGGACCTGGTGGTCCGCGCGGTCGCTGAAGAAGTGCTTGCACCATACCGCCTTGCGGCGATCCCTGTGGCGCTGACCAGTGCCCTCACCGGTGAAGGCATTGAGACGCTGCGCGCGGCGATCCATGGGAAGCTGGTAGCTTTCGTCGGACCGTCAGGGGCGGGGAAGTCCAGCCTGCTCAACACGCTCGACCCTTTGCTGGGACTCCGCGTGGGCTCGTTGACCTCCGCGGGGAAGGGCAGCCACACGACCAACTGGGCCTCCTTGTACCAGGTGGACGGGGCGCTCGTGGTGGACACGCCGGGGCTGCGTCAGATCGGGTTCGTCGAGAATGAAGGCCTCGACGCGGCCGACGACCTGTTTCCGGAGATCACAGCGCTGGGCGGAGGGTGTCACTTCCGGGATTGCTCCCACACACACGAGCCTAAGTGCGCGGTCAAGGCCGCGCTGGAGGCGGGGGATATCGACGAGACATTGTACCGCCGGTATGCGCGGCTCGCCCGGAGCGGGCGTCTGTAGGCGATGCGGAATCGCACGTCGTAATATCCACCGACGGGCCGGGGAGGAGACGCCGATGGCCTTTGTGCGGACGGTGCCGGAGCGTGAGGCAACGGGGCAACTCAAAGAGATCTATGACGCGGACGTCGCCGCGATGGGTTATGTGCCGAACTACACGAAGGCGGTCAGTCTGCGTCCTGCGATTCTTGGCGCCTACCGGAAGCTGGGCGCGGCGATCCGGAGCAGCATGGACCTCCGGCGTTACGAGCTCATCACAACTGCCGTTGCGGCTCACCTCCGCTGCACCTACTGAACTCTGATACACGGAGCGGTGCTCCGTTCGAAGTTCTACTCGGCCGACCAGGTGGAAGCAATCGTCCAAGACTACCGCACTGCGGGTCTGTCAGAACAGGAAGTCGCCCTGATCGATTTTGCTATCAAGATGACGGACCACGCGTACAAAATCTCGCCGCGGGATGTCGACCGACTCCGCGGGTTAGGGCTCTCTGACGAAGAGATCGTTGATGTCGCCGCAACCGCGGCGCAGCGGAACTTCTTCAGCAAGCTGGTGGACGCGTTGGGTGGGGAGCCCGAAGAAGCCTTGCGGCGCTAGGCGGCCGCGGCGCGGATTGAATCCTCCAGAATCTCCACGATCCGATCCACCTGGTCGTTCGTGACGATCAGCGGGGGCGCCAGGCAGATCGTGTCGCCGATGGGGTGGTCCCCTGTCTGGCCGCCGCGGATGCGTGTGATGAGCCCGCGGGACCTGGCCTCCGCGATCACCCGGGCTCCCAATCCGATCGCCGGCGTCTTGGCCCGCTTGTCCTCGACGAGCTCGACACCGGCCATCAATCCCAGGCCCCGCACGTCGCCGACCTGCGGCAGGTCGCGCAGCGACCCCAGCCCTGCCAGGAGTCGGTCGCCCATCATACGGGCCCGATCGACAAGACCCTCCGTCTCGAAGATGTCGAGGTTCGCGAGGCCCACCGCGCAACACGTCGGATGACCGGAATACGTCGCGGCGTGCATGAACCGCTCCGCAGGAGGCGCCTCCTGAATCGTCTGATGGATCTCGCGTGAGACCATGACCCCCCCGAGCGGCAGGTATGCGCTCGTCACACCTTTCGCGAACGTCACGATGTCCGGCCGCACGTTCCAGTGCTCGAGCCCGAACCACTTGCCCGTGCGTCCGAAACCGGTAATGATCTCGTCCGCGATCAGCAGCACCTGGTTCCGGTCACAGATCTCGCGGACCTTCGGGAAGTAGTCGGGTGTCGGCGGGATGACGCCGCCCGCGCCGATGACCGGTTCGGCGATGACGGCCCCGACGGTGTCCGGCCCCTCACGGCGGATGGCGTCCTCCACCGCCTCCGCCATCGATCCGGAGTGGCGATAGGGGTAGGAGGGGGTAACATGGATGAATCCGGGCACGACCGGCTGGAACATCTGGTGAAAGGCCGGAATGCCAGTCGCGCTCATCGCCGCCAGGGTCACGCCATGGTAGGCATGCCATCGGGCGATGACCTTCGTCTTTGACGGCCTCCCCTGGCGGCGCCAGAAGTACCGGGCGACCTTGAACGCGGTCTCGTTGGCCTCCGCGCCGCCCGTCGTGAAGTAGACCCCGCTCAGGTTCGGATAGGCCAGGCGGAGCAGCCGGTCCGCCAGCCGCACGGCCGGCTCGTTCGTGAAACCCGCGTAGGCGGTGGCGTAGGCCAGCCGCCGCATCTGAACGGCCGCAGCTTCGGCGAGCTCGCGACGTCCGTGTCCCGCGTGCACATTCCAGAGGCAGGCCAGCCCATCAAGGTACTCCTTCCCGTCGATGTCTCGCAGCACGGCGCCTTTGCCTTCGGTGAAGACGATGGGGGCGGCCTGATCGGCGGCCGAGTGGACAGGATGGATGAGGTGACTCTGATCCAGACGGATAAGGGACATGGGGTATGACTTGGGGTAAATATGTATGCTCTCCTGCTGTCATCCTGGATTTCGGGAGGAAAATTCGTGCTCACCGTCGCCGACGTCATGACCCGCCGGCCCGTCCTGACCGGACCCGACGCCCCGGTCACAGAAGCCCTTGCGGCCATGCGCGACCGCGGCATCAGCAGCGTCCTGGTCTCCCCGCCGGCGGGGACGATCAAGTACGGCATCCTGACCATGCGGGACGTCATCGGCAAGATCGTGAAGTTCAGCCTTGATCCCGACGCGGTGAAGGTGGGCGAAATTACCTCCTGGCGCCTCTTCACGGCCAGCCCCTCCTGGACGCTGCGTGAAGCGGCGCACCACATGGCGCAGGCCCGCGTGCGCCGGCTGCCGGTGGTTCAGGACCTGAACCTGGTCGGACTGGTGAGCGATACCGATCTGTTCACTGGATTGGCCCTCCAGCACGAATGGGAGCACGCCCGCGCCGTACGGAAGGAACGCGCCGCCCGGCGCACCGCACAGACCGGCGCCGCCGCTTCCGTGCGTGACGTGATGTCCTCGCCTGCCATCACCATCCGGGGAGACGCCACCGTTGGGGAGGCGGTCGAGAAGATGGCGGGGGCGGGGATCTCCAGCCTCCTGATCCCGGCCGACGGCGCGCCTGTCGCCGGCATCATCACCAAGCGCGACGTCATCGTGAAGGTGCTGGCCTCCGGTCAAGATCCCGCCGCCGTGACGGTTGAGGCGACGATGTCGTCTCCGGTCGTGACCATCGGCCCCGAAGCCACAATCGAGGAGTGCTCCTCTCGCATGTCCGCAGAGGACGTGCGGCGTTTCCCCGTTCAGGACGGTGACCGGATCGTTGGGATCATCAGCGACAGCGATATCCTCGCCGCGGTCGCCGGCCATCGCTGGTGGGGACAGCCCGGCCGCAGGTGGCCGGCCTCACAGATCGTCGCGGACGTCATGCAGCCGGTTCCGCCCGATCATGACCTCGACGTAACGAACGGCGTTCTTCCCGAACTGTCGGTATGGGAATGTGCGGCACGGCTTGCCCACGCGCCGGCCCGGCGGCTGCCGGTTGTCCAGGAGGGCCGCACCATCGGCGTGGTCAGCGAGGCCGATATCCTGCACGCGTTGGAGGAACGCGGCGGGGCCGACTAGCAGGGGAAGGACGCTAGCCCCGAAGCACGAGACCTGCGACCGCCCCGGCCGCCACCAGCCACGCCGAGTTGATCCCGGCGCGCACAAGCGCCACAGCGCTGGCAAGGGCGATCGCGATCGTCCAGACATCGACGAGTGCCGCCCCAGCCAGCTGCACAGTGACTCCCGCCATCAGCGCGAGAGATGCCGCGTTCACTCCGTCAAGAAGCGCCCCGGTGACCGGTGAGCGCCGAAGCCGTGGGATGAACGGGTGGCTGGCCGCAACGAAGGCGAACGCCGGAAGGAAGATCCCGGCAGTCGCGAGGAGCGCGCCGGGGAGCCCCCCAAGCAGATACCCGATGAAGGTCGCGGTTGTGAAGACCGGTCCAGGAGTAACCTGACCGATGGCCACCGCGTCGAGCAACTGGCGGTCGGTAAGCCATCCGAGGCGCACGACGAAGTCCGACCGCAGGAACGCCAGCAGCACATATCCGCTACCGTACAGCACCGCGCCGATTTTCAGGAAGATCGCAAACATCTGCACCAGGCTTACCGGTACGGGCGCCAGCAGCGCGGTGAGTGTGATCGGTGCGCCGGCGAGGACCGACACGGGCGCGATTCGGGGCCGGACGGCAATCACCGCGAGGACACCGCCCAGGGCCAGGATGGCGAGCTCGTTGAACCCCCGCAGATACACGATGAACGCCCCAAGCGCCAGCGCAGCATGAAAGGTGCCCTTGAGCGCAGTCCGTCCGAGCGTCCAGAGCGCGTGCGCGACGATGGCGATGATTACCGGCTTGACGCCGTAGAGCAGCCACTGTGCCTGAGGGATCGACCCATAGCGCACATACGCCCAGGCAAACGACAGAACGATCATCATCGCGGGGACGATGAAGCACACGCCTGCCGTCAGGAGGCCTTTCCAGCCGGCGCGCGTGTAGCCGATATGGATCGCCATCTCGGTCGAGTTGGGTCCGGGGATGAGGTTCGTGGCGCCGAGCAGGTCGAGGAATTCCTGGTCCGACAGCCACCGCCTTCGCCGCACGACCTCGTCCCGCATCATCGCGATGTGCGCTGCGGGACCGCCGAACGCGGTGAGGCCGAGTCGAATGAAGAGGGCGGCAACCTCGCGGAGCCGCCCTCTCATCTTGATCTGCGCTGGAGGAGGAGGCGCCCGATACGCGACACAGCCCGTGCCGCGCCGCCAGCCGCGCTCCATCCGTAGCGGAGAATGGACCGGGTGAGAAGGGTGCCAGACCGGGTCAAGGTGCGCAGGTCCTCGTCAATGACCTGCAAGGAGAGGCCGGTAGAGACGAGGTGCTCGTCCGCCAGTGGCCCGGGCAGACGGCGCAAAACCGTGCGCAGACTGAGCAGCGTGACCGCGAGATCGTCGATCTGTCCCAAAACCGGAATAATCCCGGGGATGAGGTCGATGGGTGAGAGCAGATAGGCAACGCCGCCCAACACGAGGGCACGGTGGGTGCGCCGCAGGCGCCGGTCGCGCACGAGAGCCCAGGCCAGCCGGGTATAGGCGGGCAGCCGCCGGGCCACGGGGCTGAGGATGATGAGCGCATTTTTGAGCATGTCGGCGTTATCTTCCGTCGGTGTGATGGGTTTTCCCTGCGGGGGCAAAATTGTCAGTGAATCCAGCAGAGGGGGAGGGCATGGTCATGGCGACGACACGCAGCCGCACGCGTAATCAGGAGGTCACACGCAGCCGAAACGGCGGTGAGGAGACGGTCCGTACCCGAGCACGAAGCGATGGGGTCACACGCGAACGCCTCATCGAGCTGCTGAACGAAGACCTGCAGCGCGAGTACCAGGCGGTGATCGCCTACGTGGTGTACTCGCAGGTGTTGAAGGGCGCGCAGTACATGACGATCGCAAAGGAACTCGAACTCCACGCCGGAGAAGAGCTCGCTCACGCGATCAAGATTTCCCGCCACATCGACTATCTGGGCGGGATGCCGGCCGTGACCCCGAAGCCGGTCAAGACTTCGGAGCGCGCGGAGGACATGCTGCGGTTCGACCTGGAAGCTGAGAACATGACGGTGCGCGAGTACCGGGAACGGTTGCTGCAGTGTGAGAGCCAGGGACTCTACGCCATCGCGGAGGACATCCGCGAGATCCTGGTCCAGGAGCAGGAGCATCAGATCGATCTGGCGACGGCGCTGGGCAAAGACGTCGTAGACGCCGCGGCGCCCGAGGAATTAGTCTAGGCCGCTAGCCCCACTTCTTCAGGAGGTCTTCCGCCTCGCCGGCCATCTCTCGGATGATCTCGGCGGCGGGCTGCAGCCGCCGTACTGCGCCCACGCCCTCGCCGGCCCAGTGGGGCGCGGCTTCGATGTGCCCGGTTGCGCGGAGCGGCGCCGCGAACGCCTCAAACTTTCGCATGACGAGCTGGTTGCCGGTGTACTGGCTTGTGTACTCGGCCACCACATCCCCTTCGAATCGCTGGGCCGCCTCCAGTGAACTGCGCAAGACGCGATGGGGCGCGTTGGGCCAGTTTGCGCCGAAGGCTTCCGTGTAGACCGTGTCCTTGGCGCGGGCGCCAAAGAGGGCGTTGAGATAGACCGGGTGTGCCGCGGTCTCCTCCGCTGCGACGAACCGGGTCCCCACGCGCACCGCGGATGCTCCGGCGGCAAGTACAGCCGCCATCGCTCGGCCACCGCTGATCCCTCCCGCCGCAATCACGGGGACGTCAACGGCTTCCAGGACTTCATCGAGCAGGGCAAGCAGACTGAAGGTTCCCCGGACATGGCCTCCCGCTTCGATCCCTTGCGCGACGACGAGATCACACCCGGCTTTGGCTGCTGCAACGGCTTCTTCTCGGGATCCCACCTGCCAGCAGGCAAGCGCGCCCTCACCGTGCACGACTCGAACGAGTTCCGGGTCGGGATCCCGCCAGAAAAAATCTACCACGCGGGCGCGCGATGCGGCTAACGCTATGCATTCTGCTTCGGAGTCCCAGACTTTATGCATGAGGAAGTTGCAGCCGAATGGCGCCTTGGTGTGTCCGGTCATGTCGTCGAGGATCCGGCTCAGAACATCCGGGGGAAGGTTCGCCACCGAGACCATACCGAGCGCGCCCGCGTTCGACACCGCCGCGGCCAGCGCCGGGTGGGCCAGGGTACCCATCCCCGCCTGCTGGATCGGAACAGCACAACCAACCAGTTCGGTGAACCGGGTCTTCAGCATGTGATCCCTCCGGGTGTGGCGATGGGTTAGTCGCAGCGTTCGCCGCGCCAGGCCTCACGGCCTTCGCGAACGATGAACGGGACCATGGCCAGGGCTGCGACCGGGTCGGCCCACCACCACCCCAGTCCTGCGTTGAGCGCGAGCCCCGCGAGCAGGATGGCGGAGAGATAGGTGCAGATGCTGGTCTGGAGCGAGTCCGCGAACAGCGCGCGGCTGTCGAGTTGCGAGGCGACTCTGCGTTTCTCTCGCGCGAGCACGGGCATGACGACGAGCGATACAACCGCGACCGCGATGCCGGGAATGCTTACTTCCGGCGGAGATCGCCGGATCAAGGAGAGCCCCGCATCGTACACGATGTACGCCCCTAGCGCAAGCAGCGAAGCGCCGACCAATCGTAGCGCCGTCGCCTCCGCCCGCTCAGCGGATTCCGCGTCGCGGCGCGTCTGTAACCGCCACAACAGCACTACGCCGGAACCCGTCTCAATGAAGCTGTCGATCCCGAAGCCGATTAACGCGACGCTGCCCGCGAAGAGCCCGAGGACGACGCTGAGCAATCCTTCGGCGCTGTTCCAGACGATGGTGAAGACCTCGAGCTTCCGCCCGCGACGCAACAGCAGAACGCGATCGGCCGTCGTGGTGACCATTGGCTGTATGCTACAATACCTGAATCATGCGCGGCACGAATCTGCCCTCGCCGCTCACGTCATTTGTCGGCCGCGACCGCGAACTGCGAGACGTTCGCCGGTTGCTGGATGGCCACCGCCTCGTCACGCTGGTCGGACCTGCGGGGTGTGGGAAGACCCGCCTGGCGCTTGAAGCCGCTTCCGGCCTCGTCGGCGAATATCCCGACGGCGTCTGGCTCGTCGAGCTTGCCCCGCTGCTAGATCCGAAACGTCTGCCCTCCGCGGTCGCCACTGTCCTGGGTATCGGCGAAGAGGACGATCGCCCACTGGAGAAGGTCCTAACCGATACGCTTCAGGCGCGCCGGCTGCTTTTCGTCCTCGATAATTGCGATCATCTCGCCGCAGCCTGCGCCGCATTCGTCCAGGGATTGCTGCAGGTCTGTGCTTCCGTGACGGTTCTGGCCACCAGCCGCGAAGCGCTGCGGGTGCCCGGCGAGCGGGTGTTTTCCGTTCCTCCCCTAGCGCTGCCCCCGGAAGATGCTTCCCCCACCGTCATGCTCGCCGCGGAGGCGGTGCGGCTGTTCGAAGAGCGCGCCCGCGCGGTGCTGCCGGAATTTGTCCTCACGCGCGACCACGCTACGGTCGTGGCCGAACTTTGCCGCAGGCTGGATGGGATCCCGCTTGCCATCGAGCTGGCGGCGTCGCGTATCAAAGTGCTCTCGCCGCAGCAGATCCTCGGACGCCTGGACGACCGGTTCAGGCTGCTCACTTCGGGCAGCTCCACCGCGCAGCCCCGGCACCGCACGCTGCATGCGGCCATCGACTGGAGCCATCACCTGCTCTCCGAACCCGAGGAGATCCTGTTCCGCCGTTTGGGCGTCTTCGC
>Ga0209845_1000121_pt1 | contig 11338 bp, 7 predicted proteins | sample GWRWS2_50_60_FD_187239 | JGI IMG/M metagenome (GOLD analysis project Ga0209845, IMG submission 187239) | Riverbed sediment microbial communities from areas with vegetation nearby in Columbia River, Washington, USA - GW-RW S2_50_60 (SPAdes)... | ecosystem: Environmental > Aquatic > Freshwater >... | reverse complement strand
GGCGCTCTCAGCCGAGTACCTCGCGAAGCAGGGAAAGAGTCTTCAGCCCAACGTGTATACTGTCCCCTCCGACATCGATCAGGCGGTGGCCCGCCTCAAGATGGCTGCCATGGGCGTGCGGATCGACGAACTGACCCCCGAGCAGCGGAAGTACCTCCAGTCATGGGAAGAGGGCACCTAACCTTACACCGAAACCAGGAGTCGGTGCCCTTGCCCCCGAACCCCTGACTAACCAACACTGACAATTCTATACAATTCCATACTCAGCCTGACTACTCTAAAGGGAGGGGAGCGCATGCCAAGACTGGTATGGCGTTTAAAGGCAGCAGTATGTCTGCTGCTTGCGGTAAGTCTCCTCGCCGTCCCGGCCACGTTTGCCGGCCACGCGACGGGCGGGGGTGATGTCAAGGTCACCGACGACAACAACAATGTCGATGGCGGGCTCGCCAATGTGACCCCAAGTAAAGACGCGCAGAATCGGCAGTCCAACGAGCCGACGGTCGCCATCAGCGGCGCGGCGTCGCCCGTGACCGGCGAGGTCGGTGACATCATTGCCGGTGGGGCAAACGACTACCGCATGGTTCCCCACTTCGGCGACGCCTGGATGCCGGTCTATCTGTCGTTCGACGGCGGCGCCACATGGTTTGGCGCGGCGCCGTTCCCCAGCGGATACAACACCATGGTCCCCGGTTTCCCAACCGATACCTCGGCGAACGGCATCAACTCTCCGCTGAAGAACCTGGACGGCTCAGGAGACCCTGTGGCGAGGTTCGATGCCGCGGGGAATCTCTACATCGCGGGAATCGCGTTCAACCGGAACTTCGACCAGCCCGATAAGCCGGTCGACAACCTAGTCTATGTCGCCAAGTACACTTTCACCCCCGGCACTCCTGCCACGGCAAGCACGACGACAACCGCCGGATCCCCGCCGCATTTTACCTACGCGTTCACCACGGTCGTTGATCGCGGCGCGGTCGGGTTTGCCGTCCCCAACCAGCCGTTCGGCTTTGCAGGTGAGTTCACGGATAAGGAATGGATGGAGATCGACCTGAACTCGCCGACGGCGAGCCCCTGCGCGGGCAACGTCTACGTGAGCTTCACGAGCTTCCACGGCCTGGCGGGCTCCTTCCCGATCGTATTCTCCCGTTCCACAAACGGCGGCGCGTCCTTCTCGCAGCCTCGTACCATCTCCACCGGAGGGCGGGCGGGGACAGTCCGTACGCAGGGCTCGGACATAGCGGTCGCGTCCAACGGCACGGTGTACGTTGCCTACCGGACGTTTGCTTCGCCGAGCGAGCCGGCTCGAGTCCAGATCGTGAAGTCGACCGACTGTGGGCAGCACTGGAGTAATCCGGTCACGGTCAACATGCTGACAGCCCCTCAGGCGCCGGGCGTCGCGTTTCGCACTCCCACATTTGCCTTCGTCGCGACCGACACCGCGGACCCAAATATCGTCTACGTGGCGTACCAGCACTTCGTCGGCGACTACGATATCTACGTACAGCGGTCCACGAACGGCGGCGCGACCTGGGGACCGCGTGTGCAGGTAAACGATGATCCGGGTGCGCGGCACCAGATCTGGCCCACGATCGAAGTGTCCCACGGCGCACTGCACGTGGCGTGGTACGACTTCCGGAACAGCACGACGCCAGGCAATGAAGCCCTGGACGTCTTCTACGCGTGCACGAACTGTGCGGGCAACGCGTATCCTGCCTTCAGCCACAACGTCCGGGTGACGGATACGTCACATCAGCCAAACTGCCGAATGTTCGGTGGGGGCACTGTGGCCTTCCATGGTGACTACATTGAGCTTGATGCGCGCTGGACGGGAAGCAACCATGTCGTGCACGTCCTCTGGACAGACAATCGAGACGTGCCCACCGCGCAATGCGACTTGACCACCCCGGATCCTCAGCCGACAAACAGTATCGGAAACCGCAACCAGAACATCTACACAGACAAGCTCGTCGTCTCGCCCTAGAGTACGCCCGTCCTGGTCAGAGGGGTCTGATCCAAATGGGTCAGACCCCTCTCGGCGTCAATCGTTGGTCCATACGGCCATTGCTCTGACGCCCGGCTGCATAGTAGCGTTCGCCTGTGGGGCTGCTGCGTGCCGTCGCCGACCTCCTCTTCCCACCGGTCTGCCGGGTTTGCAAACAGCCGGGTGAGTTCGCACTCTGCCAACGGTGCCGCGCGAACTTTCGTCTGATCGTTCCGCCCATTTGCCAGAAGTGCGGCCGTCCACTGCAGAGATCACCTGAACTTGCGCTGCCCTGTCCGCTCTGCCGTCGTCGCGGGCATCAGTTTTCGTGCGCTCGAGCCGCTGCCATCTATGAGGGGTCGCTCCGCGAGGCCATCCATGCACTGAAGTTTGGCCGTTGTCGCATCCTGGCAGCGCCGTTGGGGCGCATGATGGGTCTGTGCGCTGCTGCCGATCCCGTTCTCGCCCCGGCGCGACTCATCGTCCCGGTTCCTTTGCATCCACACCGGAGGAGAGAACGGGGATTCAATCAGGCCGAATTGCTCGCACGGGAGGTAGGGCGATTCCTGAGACTGCCCGTTCTTGCTACGGTGGTCCGACGAAAAACCCCGACGAAAGCTCAGAGCGCGCTGCCGCTCAAACAGCGTTGGGAGAACGTGAGAGAGGCGTTCGAAGCATCGGCGGCACTGCCGGGTGAGCCGGTTATGCTGGTTGATGATGTCATCTCCACCGGATTCACAGCCTCGGAGTGTGCGCGACAATTGCTGGATGCAGGTGCGACGAGTGTCTACGTGCTGGCCGCTGCGCTCGCCCTTCCCGAGCCGCCCAAAAGTGCGAGCCCGGCCGCGTCGACCGGGCTCGCTGTCCTCTCCTGCGAAGAACGTGCTACTTCGTGACCTTCTGGAAGTAAATGTTCGAATCGCGTGATCGCCGGTTAATTAACGTTGGTGGATCGGTCGCCACGCTGGCGTCTTCGCAGTCGCCTGCGGCGGGATCCTCACCCGCATCGCAGCGCTGGACGGCGGCGTTGATGTCACGGTTGTCCGCCCAAACTGCATACGCCGAGGTGCCGTCGGCGGCCAGCGCGATGTAGTCGCCGATGAAGGGGCTGATGGCCTTGATCGACCCCCAGAGGTTCGGATTCCAGCTGCCGGCGGTCAGTCGCACCTCCGCGTCCCACGGCTGGCCCGCGGTAAGAAAAGCCGTCGGGATCTGGTTGTAATACACGTCCATCCCACACCCGGGGACCCCGTCATCCGGCTCAGGACTGGCGGATGAAGCGGGATCGGGATTCCCGTCGCACCCTGGTCCTGCGTCGTTGTCGCTGCCCGTGACCGGTCCGTTTGCCGTGAAGGCGGGTTCGCTGCGAGAGTCGTACCAGACGACGCTCAGTTTCCCGCCGCCGGCAGCCATCGCTGGCATCAGCTGGTGGCCGAGATCCGGGGCAGAGTCCTGGTGCGGTGGGTTAACCAGCTGCGTCCAAGTGGAACCCGCGTTGGTGGAAAACGCCACCTTGAGGTCGCCGCCAGTGCCGGGATTCTTGGTCACCCATGTTACGTACACCCCATTCTCGTCCGCTGCAGCCCCCGGGATCGTGAATGTCCGGAACACCGGCGGGGTCCGGCTGGAGATCTGTCTGTAGTCAACGAAATCGGCGATGTGAATGGGCGGGCCGAATGAGACACCCCCGTCCGTGGACTTCAAGACAAAAATCGCGTCTCTGTTGGTCGGCGTGGGGAAGGCGGAAGTGCGGAATTTCCGGTAGAAGAGATACACGGTTCCTGCTTCATTCGCGGCCGTGCCGGCCTGGTTCGGCGCGACGACGAGGTTACACCCCTGGACGGCAGTGCCGTTGTCCAGGATCAGCGCTTTGGACCAGGTGACTCCTCCATCCGTTGAGCGCGAGAAGGCAAGGTGATCAAACGAGCCAGAGAACCGCGACCAGCACGTGTAAACGTTACCGTCAAACGCAGATCCGGTATTGTCAACTGCCAGCCACTGTTTGTCTTCCTGCCTCCCGAGACCTACCGTGCCCCGCTCCACAATAGCCGTAAAATCATAGGTCAGCTTATTTCCGCCACCAACTGTGTACCTTGCTACAGCGATGGCGTTCGCGTCTGCCGGGTCAAAATCGGGGCGACCAGGTGGGGTCCTATGGAAAGCGATGAAGGAGAAGTAGAGGTGGTTGTCGTGATCAAATCCGAGGACCGGATCGCTCCCCGCAGCGTTACCACAGACAGGCGAGATAGCGGGACACTCGGGATCGCCCGGCCAACCCGGCACGAGCGATTCGGACCACTTCGTGCCCCCGTTGGTCGAAAACGCCAGACCCTGCCAGGCGTCGTCACTTTGACTCAGCGTCCGCACGTCGTTCATCCCTACGGCGAGAATGTTGGCGTTCGTTGGATGGCGTACGATGTGAGGTTCATTCTGCTGGAACACGTCCGCCGGCGGTCCGACGACGCTCGCGTAAGGATCTGCCGGGAAGAAATCTGTCGTACTCACGCGGATGTTGGAGCGGGATAAGGATGCTGCGATCGCAACCAGGACGAGGAAGAGGCTCATCGTGATGGCGAGTCCCGCAACGCCAAATGGCTTGAAGTGCCTCATGGCATCAAGACCTCCTTCATTCGACTCATGACGATAGCCAAGGGGGATCAGCGCCTGCGTTTCTCTGAGGGTGGGTTCAGTCCTTCAGATGGGGCGAGGCGATTCCCCCGAGTAGCGGGGCTGCACCATGATTTCGTTACAATTGGTGATGGCTATGCGTGGAATTATTGAGGCCGGCATTTCCATGCCGGCCTCATCTGTGGATCCTCGCGCTTCGATTTCGAGTGGAACCAGATACCTTAACTAGGGTTTGGCCTCCCTGTCGATCCGGACCCACCAGGGGACCAGCAGCGTCATCGAGCCACATGTCAGCACGACATCGCCCGATCTATCGCCGCTTCCGGTCTGACTGGACTTGCCCGCGGCAAGCGTGAGCTTGAGCGTCGCCATCCCGTTCGCGGCTATCGAGAGGGAGCTTGAGGCGGCGGTAACGATCGTGTTACCCGGAGGATTTCCGGTGATAGCAACGCCGCAGATCTGCGCCGCCCCTTCCTTATCGCGGAGGGTGAGGTTGAGCGAAGCACTTACGTCTTTGTTCCCGCCCCAGAAGCCGAAGCTGGCGCTGGCTGGATCGCTCGTCACCGGCGTTGCGTCCGCCGCGTCGAGGTCGATGCGCCCGCCACCGCGGGTCAACACACCCGTCGCGGCCGTCCCGTTGACGTGGTCCGTCACCGGTCGCTTGGCCGTGTTCGCCAGCGCCGACTTCACGTCCGCTGGCGACCATCCCGGATGCAGATCGAGGAGCAATGCGGCCGCCCCTGCTACGTGCGGCGTCGCCATGCTCGTGCCCTGGAAGTATGCGAACCCGAGTTCGGTCGGCTCCTCCTCGTTGAATACCGATGAGTACACATTCACACCGGGCGCCGTCACGTCCGGCTTGATCAGGTACGTGAACGGCGTCGGACCGCGGCTGGAGAAGCCCGCGATGATGTCGGCGTTCGATGTGATGAACTCCGCCGGCGCTGTGCCGTTGACGCTGGCTGTCCCCGAGGGCTTGATCCCGTTGCCGTCGTTCTTGCCGAGCATCGCGGCCGGGACTGTCGGCTTAGGATCTGTGCCGTCATGGGCCATGCCGACCGGATCGCCCGCGACGTTGTTCACAATCAGGACGCCCACCGCGCCCGCATTCTGTGCGTTGCGGATCTTCGTCGTGAACGTGCAGACGCCGCGGTCGATGAGCGCGATCTTGCCGGTCAGGGCTGTCGAGATCGCGGTGCAGCCGTTAGCCGGAGTCGTCACACTGTACTCAGCAGTGATCGCCGGGACGAAGTTTGCGAAATCGCCCAGCGCCGCCCCGAACGTTCCCTTGCCCACGACCGAGGCGGGAATGCCGACGAAGTGCGGGTTTGTGCTCGCCCCCGCAGTCAGGGCACCTGCAGCGCTGCCCGGCGACTCGACTGTAGAATCCCCCGGGCCCGAGTTGCCCGCGGCGACCGCTGGGACGACACCCGCGTCCGCGGTGGCGTTCGTGCACTCTGCAAGCAGGTCGTGGGGTCCCTGTACGCCCCCGCCCAGGCTCATGTTTACGACGTCCATCTCGTCGGCGACGGCCTTCTCGAGCGCCGCGCAGATATCGTGACTGAACGCCGAGCCGCCGAAGGCGCGAAAACCGGCGCCGAAGCCAGGGAACACGTTGTAGTCATGGAGGGTTGCACCGGGCGCGACGCCACTCCAGGTGCCCGATGTCGGACCGTCCTCTGGCCCATCCAGGTTGAGGACGCAGCCCGCTACCGTCCCGGCAACGTGTGTGCCGTGGTTGAAAACGATGACCGGGCGGTTACCCGGCGGCGCGGCTTCGCCGCTCGCGAAGACGTCATGCGTGATAGGCCCCTTGCAGTCGAAGGCCGGGTGGTCATCGCGGATCCCGGTGTCGATGATGCCGATCTTGATGCCGCTCCCCGCGTTGAATCGGCCGCCCGCGGAGGACCAGACGGCGTCCGCCTTGATGAGGCCGAGGCTGACCGTCATGGCCGGTCGGACCAGGAAGCTCCGGTACACACGGCTCACCCCAGGTCCGGTGGCAACGTGGTCCAGCCGCTCCCCGTTGAGCTTGATCACGACACCATTTGAGACTACCGCGAACTCCCGCACAACCTGGGCCTGCGGAGCGTTACTCTGCAGCCAGCCCTTGTAGTTCTGGCGTCGGTCATTCAAGTGGCGTCCATAAGCCTTTGCGGCATTCGAATTCAAGTCCAGCTTGCGACCGGGAAGAGGCTTCGTTCGCGCGAGACCCGGGATCGTGCCGGTGTACGATGCCACTGATGGGTCCGCGAGTCTGACCACCGCATAATCGGTCTCCGGCTGCGCTGCCGCCGGTGCGTCGGTCGCTTTGCCGCCCGCTCCCGCGGGCAGGATGGAGCCGGCGATCAGTGCGGCGACCGCGACAAGAGTTAAAACCCTTTGCTTGCGGAGCATCAATCTACCCCCCTCGAAAAGTAATGGCTCTCCTGTGCGAAGACGTGCGATTCCACTCCTTCCTCCCCCATGGGAATACAAACGGATTCTTCGGCGATGCGTTCGGGTCCTTCGACCACGCACAGCAGAATCCAAAATGTCAATTTTCAGAGAACTTTGATGGAACTTGCTAACTGGAGAGAGCGATCTGGGTGGCCACGAGGAGTCCCGGGTGAGAGGACAGTACGCGGGGGATCGCGTTGACGATGAGCGACCACGTGGCGACGTCGCCCTGGATCCCCCCAGGGATCTCCGCGTCAAGCGGCGGGACGCCCTCGATCCGGACGATATCGTGGGGGCGATCCACGCCCGTGGCCATGGTAAGGTCGAGGGTGATCACCGTCTCGCCTTGTCGCCGTCCCCGGCACACTTGGTGTAGGCCAAGGACGGTGCGGTTCCCGTCCACCTCAGGCTCGATCGATTCCTCGATGGTATCCAGCGTCCAGCCCATCGCGGCGGCGATCATCGAGGCAGATTGCAGAAGACCCACGTGGCCGATTGACCCATCGGCCACACCCTGCCGGAATGCGTCCACGGTCATCCCGACGCCGACCTTTCGCCGTAGCGGCTCCCGCCGCAGGCCCACGTCGACGATGCGCTCGACGATGATGCCGTCCACGCGGCGGCAGGGGGCCGTCAGCATCACCGGGAGCGCATCCATCACAAACCCTGGGTTGATGCCGAGGCCGATGATGCGTGCGCTGCGTTCCTTCGCGAGCTGGTCCAGCAGCGCGGCTTCTTTGGGATGGTGATGCCAGGGGTAGGCGAGCTCCTCGCACGTCGAGATGATGTTGAGGCCGGCGTCCAAGAGGGGCACGAGTTGCGGCATGACCTGCTCGATCCGAGACTGCGTGGAGTGCAGTACGATGTCGGCGCCCTGGTTCAACAGGGTGTCCACCGTACGGTGGACCGGCACAGGGCCGGCGCCCGGGACCAGGTCGGAGAGGGAACGCCCCGCCTTTTTCGGGTCGATGTCGACCGCACCCACGATGCTGTGCCCGCGCTCGAGGGCGACTTCTGTGATGCCGACGCCGATGGGGCCGAGGCCGAAGATGATGCAGCGCGCCGAAGACACAGCGTGTTTCATTCTAGCAGGCGTCACACGAAGAGGGGAGGCCGTCCTGGCCTCCCCTCTGGTTTCCGATTCGGGTGACCGAACCGCTTGCGCGTCGGCCCGTATCTGACCCTGTGACTTAAGGAGCCAGCGAGCGGAACACGTTGATCCGGCCGTGCCCGTAGAACTCGTCCTTGCCAGGCTTCCCGAGATCCTGGGCACCGCGCTTCAGCAACTCCATGATCTGATCGCCCGTCAGCGAGCCGCCGAAGGCGGAATCGATTAGCGCTGCGGCGCCGCTCAGGTGCGCTGCAGACATGCTGCTGCCGGCCGCAAATAGGCCTGCGGCGCCTGACGAGCATGGGAATGGGTTCAGGGGGTTCGACCCCCGGAAGAACCGGGTGCAGACCGAGAAGATCATATCGCCGGGGACGAGCGAGGGCGGCAATTTCGGATTAGCATTGGGGATCGAGATCATGTACGTCGTGGAACTGCCTCCCGGCGCGGCGAAATCTACGACCGACTTGCCGTAGTCTGCGTACTGCGCGTATGTGCCATTGGTCATCAACGCCACGGCCATGTTATCGTGGTTCCACCCGAAGAACGGACCCGTCGCCGACACGCCGACGACGTGCGGGAACTCCACCGGGAACTTGGTCAGTTGCCGGTGCTCCCTGTCGTCCCAGTTGATTCCGCTGTTGCCTGCGGAGGCCACGAGGAGCGCGCCCTTGCTGTGCGCGTAGTTGGTCGCCGCCATGATCGTCTGCCTCAGATGAGCTGTCTTGAGGTCGTCTCTGGTGACCACCTTGAAGAAGCTCATGTTGATGACGTCCGCCTCCTGGTTCGCCGCGTAGACGATCGCGTCCGCGATCGTCGCGATGCTGGCAAACCCGCTCCTGGTGGCCACCTTAACGGCGAGCAGCGTGACGGATTGGTTGATACCGGCGATGCTTACAGCATTGGCGACGATGATGCCGGCAAGGTGCGACCCGTGCCCGTGAAGGTCAATGAAGGGTTTGACTTCCACCCCGTTGATCTTCGGCAGCGGTGTTTCCTGGACGAATGACTTGCTATTCGCCATATCCACCCTGCCGGAGAGCTCACGATGCGTGTAGTCAATCCCCGTGTCGATAATGGCAACCTTCACCCCCGGCATGCCTTTGAAATTGGCAGCCCAGGCCTGGTCTGCGCCGATGGTGCGGAGGTTCCACTGCAGGAAGAAGTTCGTGGCCGCGGCAGGATTGACGCCTTCCAGTTCGATATCTTCCGCGCCTTCGACCACCACGCCCTCGAGTGACGGAGCCACTTCAACCTCGAGATCCGCGCCGGCGGCCGCAATGCCCGGTAGAGCGCTGACGGCGGCGAGGAAGTTGGGCTCGGCAGATTCGACCACAGCCATGCCGATCTCGTCCACGCGGCTGATCACCGTGCCGCCCGACGCGGCCACAAGTGACTCGAGGCCGATGGGCAGCGCGCCGCCGGACCCCAGCACGACGTATCGCTGTGAGCCCTGGGCCGAGACCGCATTGGTCGTCCCGAGCGACAAGGCCGATAGCGCCAGGCTCGCGATCAGGACGCCGACTGTGAACTTATGTGAAACGGACACGCGCATTCGCGTGGTCCCCCCAAGCGAGTGTGCCCCCACGCTGCCGTCTGTGGGAGCCAGCTACGATTTCAGGGTTTCTATAGACTACTTACGAGCAAGAACTGTGCCGAAACGGAGGGAGCTTTCGCCCCCCGCCGAAACAACTGTTCGTGCCTGTCGCCGTCGTGGCCATCGGCGGGAACTCCCTCATCAAAGATGAACGACGCCCCAGCCTCGCCGGCGAGATTGAAGCCCTCCGCGAAACTTCCATCCATATTGCCTCCATGCTCTCTCAAGGTTGGGACGTCGTGCTCACGCACGGCAACGGCCCCCAGGTCGGGTTCAACCTCCTGCGGACGGAACTAGCCGCCGAGGTGGCCCCGCCGCTCACTCTGGACGTGCTGGGCGCTCAGACCCAGGGCTCTATCGGCTACCTCATCCAGCAGGCCCTGGGCAACGAGCTGCGCCGGCGGGGGATCCGCAAGCGGGTTGTGACCGTCGTTACACAGACGCTCGTTGACCCCGACGATCCGGCATTCCACCGGCCGACTAAACCTATCGGCAGGTTCTATGGAAAGGATGACGCAGAACGACTGCAAATTGGCCGGGGATGGCGCATGGTTGAGGATGCTGGCCGGGGGTGGCGCCGGGTCGTGCCCTCCCCGATGCCCGTAGAGATCATCGAGCGCCTCACCGTCAAGGGCCTGGTCTTCCAGTCGATCATTGTGATCGCGGCCGGGGGAGGTGGCATTCCAGTCGTGCGAGAGGACGACGGAGACCTCGCCGGCGTCGAAGCCGTGATCGACAAGGATCTCGCATCGTCACTCCTGGCGCAATCCATCGGCGCCGATCTGCTCCTGATCTGTACCGCGGTGGAACGGGTGGCGTTACACTACGGGAAGCCCGAGCAGCGGGAGCTGTCCTCCATGACGGTCGGCGAAGCCAAGCAGTACCTCAGCCAGGGTCACTTCCCCCCGGGCAGCATGGGCCCCAAGATCCTCGCCGCGATCCGCTTCGTCGAGGCCACGGGCGGCGAGGCGCTCATCACCTCGCCGGAGAGCATGGAGCGCGCCCTGCTCGGGCAGACGGGCACGCGCGTCACAGGAGGATAATCATTCGCAGTTGAAGAGGGAACGCATGGAGCTGCGACTGGCCGATCGAATGGCCGTGCTCGGCACGGAGACCGCATTCGAGGTGCTGGCGAGAGCGCGGGACCTCGAGCGCGCGGGCAAGTCGGTCGTTCACCTGGAGATCGGCGAGCCGGACTTCGACACGCCGGAGCACATCAAAGAAGCGGCGGTCAAGGCGCTTCGCGACGGCCACACGCATTACACGCCGTCCGCGGGGATGCCCGAGATGCGCGAAGCCGTCGCCGAGCACGTCGAGGCGACGCGCAAGATCCCGGTGGATCCCACCGAGGTCGTCATCACGCCGGGCAGCAAACCCATCATGTTCTTCAGCATCCTCGCGCTCGTGAACCCGGGCGATGAGGTCATCTGTCCCGACCCCGGCTACCCGATCTACGAGTCCGTGACGAGGTTCGCCGGCGGTGTGCCCAAGCCGCTCGTGCTGCGCGAGGAGCGCGGTTTCCGCATCGATCCGGCCGAGCTCCGGGCCCTCGTCTCGCCGCGCACGCGGCTCATCGTCATCAACA
>Ga0209845_1000118_pt1 | contig 11493 bp, 8 predicted proteins | sample GWRWS2_50_60_FD_187239 | JGI IMG/M metagenome (GOLD analysis project Ga0209845, IMG submission 187239) | Riverbed sediment microbial communities from areas with vegetation nearby in Columbia River, Washington, USA - GW-RW S2_50_60 (SPAdes)... | ecosystem: Environmental > Aquatic > Freshwater >... | reverse complement strand
GGCGTGGCCCTGCCGCGCGTCTCGCGCCAGCAGTACGGCGCCGGCCGGCACGTGCGGCTGACCGCCCTGCGAGCCGGCGACCTGCTGTTCTACGCCGACGACCCGCGCGACCCGCGAACCATCGGCCACGTCGGCATGTACGTCGGCAGCGGCCGCATGGTGGAGTCCCCACGCCCGGGCAGGACCGTGCGGCTCGCCTCCATCTGGCGTCCCGGCCTGCTCGGCCGGGCGACCAGGCCCGCCGCCGGCCTCCGCGGGCTGCTGCCGGTCCAGTTCGGGGAACGCAGCAACGCGGTGGCCGCCGTCCAGCAGCGGCTGGCCGCCAACGGGATCTGCGTGGCCGTCGACGGCGAGTTCGGTCCGATCACCCGCCGGGCCGTCCGCGCCTTCCAGCGCGCCCACGGCCTGGTCGCGGACGGCGTCGTCGGACGGGCGACCTGGGGCGCCCTGGTCACCTACGGCCGCCAGCGCACCCAACCCCGCTGCTAGGCCACGCCGCTCCCCGCCCTGCTATGGTCGCGGCGGGATGTTCCAGCAACGACGCACCGAGGCGGGCGGGCCCCGCACCGCCGGCGCGGCCGGCCCCCGCAGTGGCGGGCGGATCGTGGTCGACCAGCTCGTCGCCAACGGCATCGACGCCGCCTTCTGCGTTCCCGGCGAGAGCTTCCTGGCCGTGCTCGACGCCCTCCACGACGTGCCCGTGCGGCTGGTCACCTGCCGCCACGAGGCCGCCGCCGCCAACATGGCGGTCGCCTACGGCAAGCTGACCGGCAGGCCGGGCGTGTGCCTGGTGACCCGCGGGCCGGGCGCGACCCAGGCGAGCGTCGGCGTGCACACCGCCGCGCAGGACTCCGCCCCGATGCTGCTGCTGGTCGGCCAGGTCGGCCGGGACCAGCGGGGCCGCGAGGCGTTCCAGGAGCTGGACGTGCCGGCGGTGTTCGGCCCGATGGCCAAATGGGCGGCGGAGGCCCACGACCCGGCCCGCCTGCCGGAGCTGCTCGCCCGCGCCGTGCAGGTGGCCGTCTCCGGCCGGCCCGGGCCGGTGGTGCTCGCCCTGCCCGAGGACGTGCTCGCCGAGGAGGCCAAGGTCGCCGACGCGCGCCCCGTCCGGCCGGTCGCCCCCAGCCCCGCCCCCGGCGACCTGGCCCGGCTGCGCGAGCTGCTCGGCGGGGCGCGGCGGCCCCTGGTCGTCGCCGGCGGCCCCGGCTGGACCGAGGCGGCCACCGCCGGCCTGCGGGCGGTCGCGGAGGCGAGCCGGCTGCCGGTGGCGGTGTCGTTCCGCTCGCAGGACGTGCTCGACAACCGCTCGCCCAGCTACGTCGGCGACCTCGGCGTCGGCGCCAACCCGGCCCTTGCCGAGCGGGTCCGCGCCGCCGACCTGCTGCTGGTCGTCGGCGCCAGGCTCGGCGAGATCACCACCGGCGGCTACCGGCTGGTGGAGGCCCCGGTCCCCCGCCAGCGCCTGGTCCACGTCCACCCCGGCGTCGAGGAGCTCGGGCGCCTGTACCAGCCGGACCTGGCCGTGAACGCGGCGGTGGCGCCGTTCGTGGCGGCGCTGCGGTCGGTGCCGCCGATGCCGGGCAGCGGCTGGGCGGCGTGGACGGAGGCGGCCAGGGGCAACTACCTGGCCTGGGTCCGGCCGTGGCCGACGCCTGGCCCGCTCGACCTCGGCCAGGTGATGGTCCTGCTGCGCGAGCGCCTCCCCGACGACGCCATCGTGGCCAGCGGCGCCGGCAACTACACCGGCTGGGTCCACCGCTACTTCCAGTTCCGGCGGCCGGGCACCCAGCTCGCGCCGAAGAGCGGCTCCATGGGCTTCGGGCTGCCGGCGGCGCTGGCGGCCAAGCTGGTCCACCCGCGCCGCGCGGTGGTCGCCGTCGCCGGCGACGGCGACTTCCTGATGACCGGCCAGGAGCTGGCCACCGCGGTCCAGCACCGCCTCGACGTGGTCGTGCTGGTGGTCAACAACCGGATGTACGGGACCATCCGCATGCACCAGGAGCGGGCCTACCCGGGCCGCGTCATCGCCACCGACCTGGTCAACCCCGACTTCGCCGCCCTGGCCGGCGCCTACGGCGCCCACGGCGAGGTGGTCGAGGCGACCGAGGCGTTCCCCGACGCCTTGGAGCGGGCGCTCGGCGCCGGCCGGCCGGCGCTGCTGGAGCTGCGCGTGGACCCCGACGCCATCAGCACCGCGACCACCCTGTCGGCCTTGCGCCGCGGGTGACGGCCCTTGCCGGAGGCCGCGGGCCCTGCCACGATCGGCCGATGGGGCGCCTTGACCAGCTCGACCTGAGCCTGAAGTTGAGCCGCGAGGAGGAGGCGAGCCGGCTCGCCGCCGCCCAGGCCCTCATGCTCGAGCTGCGGTTGAACCTCGGCGGGCTGGTCGGCGACGGCCGCCTCGGCCCGCCGGTCTGCGTACTGTTCGAGGGCTGGGACGCCTCCGGCAAGGGCGGCGCGATCCGGCGGCTGGTCGCCCCGCTCGACCCCAGGCACGTGCGGGTGGCGCAGTTCGCCGCGCCCACCTTCGACGAGAAGCGCCACCACTTCCTGCTGCGGTTCTCCCCCGCCCTGCCCGGCTGGGGCGGCATGGCCGTGCTGGACCGGTCCTGGTACGGCCGGGTGCTGGTCGAGCGGGTCGAGGGCCTCGCCACCGTCGAGCAGTGGACCCGCGGCTACGCCGAGATCGTCGAGTTCGAACGCTCGCTGGTCCTGGAGGGCATGATCCTCATCAAGCTCTGGCTGCACATCTCCGACGCCGAGCAGCTCGGCCGCTTCAAGCGGCGCGAGGCCGACCCGCTCAAGAGCTGGAAGCTGACCGCGGAGGACTGGCGCAACCGCGAGAAGCGACCCGACTACGAGCGGGCGGTCGAGGACATGCTGGAGCGCACCGACCACGCCCTCGCGCGCTGGCAGCTCGTCGAGGCCGAGTCCAAGCGCTACGCCAGGGTCAAGGTCATCGAGACGGTGGTCGCCGAGATCGAGCAGGGCATGCGCCGCACCCGCGGGCTCGACCCCCCCTGACCCCAGACACGAGGAAAGGCCGGGGACCGGCCCGGCCTTCCCTGCGTGCGGGTGCTGAACGTGGTCAGGACGCGAACACGAACAGCCCCTGCGACGCCCAGTCGATCCCGTCGATGCCGGGACCGCTGATCGGCGTCACCGCACCCTGCGGGGCGCCGTCGACGAAGGCGACCCGGGACAGCGTGCCGGCGGTGTTGGCGAAGTAGATGTCGCCGTCGGCCATGGTCATGCCGCGGACGCTGCCGAACCCGGTGGTGGCGGCCACGAACACCTGGGCGCCCATGATGTCGCTCTCGAGCTCGAACCCCCGGTAGAGCAGCCGGTTGTCGCCGGAGAGGGTGTAGTAGAGGCGGCCGCGCTGCGGGTCGAAGAACATGCCGGTCACCGTCGACACCGGGAAGTTGGCGCCGACGGCGCCGCCGTTCAGGCCGTACAGGTTGAGGTTGCTGGCGGGCCCCACCGTGCTGCCGTCGAAGGTGCGGACGTTGACGTTGTTGTCCGACCAGCCGGCGAACAGCCGGCCGCTGATCATGTAGGCGCCGCGCGCCTGCGACCAGTTCACGCCCGTGTTGACGGTGGTCGGGGGCCCGAAGGTGGCGCCGTCGAAGTGGCGGCGGACGAGGGAGCCGTCGGCGCCGAGCCGGTACAGGTCGCCGTCCAGGGTGCCGATCCGCTGCTGCGGCGGGGTCACGCCGCCGGCGGTCGGGAACATGCCGAGCCGCGCGTGGAACTCGCCGCCGAGCTGCTCGGTGTCGCTGCCGACCCACAGCCCCTGGGTGGTGGAGTACAGGGCGAAGACGCCCACGCCGCGGGTCCGGCCCGGGTTCCAGGTGAACGGCAGGCCGTTGACCGGGTCCAGGGCGGCGATGCCCTCGCGGGGCACGGCGCCGGCGCCGGGGTTGTTGCTGCGGAACGGGTTGTTGTGCCAGCGCTGGTGGCCGCCGACGTACACGGCGGTGCCGGTGACGCCGACGCTCCACATCGTGTCGCCGCCGGTGTAGCTCACCCAGGTCGGCTGCAGGCTGACGCCGGTGGCGTTGGTCTCCCAGCGGGCGGCGGTGTCGCAGAGGAGGTTGGCCCGGTAGGCGCCGGTGGTGACGATCACGAAGTAGGACCCGTCGGGCGAGATGTCCACGTCGCGCATGTAGGTGTCGAACGCCCCCGCGCAGGCGTCGGCGTAGCGGCTGGTCTCCCAGTTGGCGACGGTCGCCGGGCCGCCGGCGGCGACGTCGAGCATGGCCACCTGGCGGCGGGCGACTCCGGCGACGTCGGTGAAGTTGCCGATGGCGACCAGCCTGCTGCCGGCGGGGTTGACGTCGAGCTTGAAGACGTTGGTGCTGCCGCCGTTGTGGGTGCCGGTGAACGGCAGGTCCAGGTTCGGGTCGACGTTGCCGCTGGTCTCGTTGACGACCGCCAGCCTGCCCCGGCTCTGGCCCTTGATGGTGCCGAAGCTGCCGCCGACGAACAGGCGGCCGCCGCGCAGCTCCAGGTCGCGGACCAGGCCGCTGGCGTTGGCCGCGAACGCCGTCACCCGCTGCCCGTCGGCGGCGCTCAGCTTCGTCAACCGGTTGACGGTGGCCCCGTTGACGCTGGTGAACGCGCCGCCGACGAACACCGACTGGCCGTCGGAGGCCGCCTCCAGGGCGCGGACCTCGCCGTTGACGGTGGGGACGAACGCCGTGTCGATGTTCCCGGTGGTGGGGTCGAAGGCGAAGATGTTGTTGCGGGTCAGGATCGGCCCGCCGCCCCGCCGCACCTGGGTGAAGGTGCCGCCGGCGATCATCTTGCCGCCGACTTGGACGATGGCGTTGACCTGCCCGTCCAGCACGTTCGGGGTGGTGCCGACGGGGTCGGCGCTGACGACCACCGAATGGGCCACGTTGACCCCGGCCGCGGGACCGGCGAGCAGCCCCAGCAGCACGGCCAGGACGGCGGACCCGGCCAGCAGACGACGACGTTGACGATGGACTCGATGCACTTGGGTGCGACCCCCCTGAAAACCGCAAGACAGCTCGGGCCCGCAGCCGGGTCATCCCGCTCTGCGGCAACGTCGGCGTTGTACCGCAGCTCCGCGCCCGCAGGACCCACCATCTGCACCAGTGCTGCTACGCCACAGCGGGGGACCCCCCTACTACGGACTCCAGCCCACCAGGCGAGGCTCGGCAAATTCACCCATTGCGGCGTCCTTCGTCATTCGGTAACTTCCCGACCGCCCTCCCCTCCCTGTACTAGGTGCGGCGTATGTTGGGAAATATTCCGATTCGATCGAAACTCGTCGTCACCCTGATCGGCCCACTCCTCGTGCTCGGCGTCCTCGCCCTGGTCGGGATCCGCTCCAACCAGGCCGAGAGCGCCAGAGCCGGCCGCAGCAACGCCTTCGCCCGCCTGGCCGCCGGGCTCGCCCCGCTGGTCCACGAGCTGCAGGGCGAGCGCAGCCTGTCGCTCGCCTACATCGACAGCCGCCGCCGGCGGTGGGGGCCGCAGCTCGCCGAGCAGCGCCAGACCGTCGACCGGGCCGCGGCCGAGTACCGCGCCGGCGCCGAGCGGCTCAAGAGCGACGACCAGCAGCTCGCCGAGAAGATCCAGTACGGCCTGAACGAGCTTGGCCGCCTCCGCGAGCAACGGCAGGCGATCGACAGCGAGAAGATCGCCCGCGGGGAGCTCGCCGTCGAGCCGCGCATCGAGCAGCACGAGGAGGAAGGCGAGGAGAACGTCGGCGCGGCCACCGCGCAGGGGCACGGACCGCTGGACACCCCCCGCAAGGCCCTGGACCAGTACACCGACACCATCAACGACCTGCTGGACATCAACACCGAGATCGCTCCCGGCTCCAACGACGAGGGGCTGCTCAAGGCGGTGGCGGCCTCGGTCGCCCTCGCCAGGGCCAAGGACTTCGCCGACCTGCAGCGCGGCCTGCTGCAGAACGTCTTCGCCGCCGACCGTTTCGGTAGGAACGAGTACGGCAAGCTGACGTCGCTGGTCGCCGCCGAGGCGATCTACGACGCCCAGTTCGACAACGCCGCCACCCCCGAGCAGCACGAGCTCCTGGAGCGGACCGTGGCCGGTGTCGACGTCGGGCAGGCCAAGGACATGGTCCAGAAGGCTCTCAAGGGCGAGGACAAGCCCAAGCTCGGCGTCGAGGCGCCCGTCTGGTTCGCGGCCACCACCGTCAAGCAGGACCGCCTGCGCGCGGTCGAGCAGCGGCTCAGCGCCGACGTCATCGCCATCAGCGCCGCGGTCAGGCAGGCCGCCGACCGGCGGGCGCTGCTCTCCAGCCTGCTGCTGGCCGGCACGCTGGTGCTCGCGCTGGCGCTGGCGCTGATCGCCGCGCGGTCGCTGATCCGTCCGCTCGGCCGGCTCGAGGCGGCCGCGGTCGGCACCGCCGGGCGGCTGCCCGGGGTCGTCCAGCGGCTGGAGGACGGCGAGCAGGTCGACCTGGCCGCCGAGTCGGCCCCGCCGATCGCGGTCCGCTCCAGGGACGAGATCGGCCGGCTGGCGCAGGCGTTCAACACCGTGCACCGGGTGGCGGTCCAGGAGGCCGGCCGCGAAGCGGCGCTGCGCCGCAGCGTCGGCGAGATGTTCCTCAACCTCGCCCGCCGCAGCCAGAGCCTGATCGAGCGGCAGCTCGAGGTCATCGACGAGGTCGAGCGCGGCGGCTCGCAGGCCGACGTGCACGCCGGCATGGGCGAGCTGGACCACCTGGCCACACGGATGCGCCGCAACGCCGAGAACCTCATCATCCTCTCGGGTTCCGAGCCGGTTCGCCGCTGGCGCGGTCCCATCGCCCTGACCGAGGTGGTTCGCGCCGCCGTCGGCGAGGTCAAGGAGCACACCCGCGTGGAGGTGACGCCGCTGGACCGGGTGGAGCTCGCCGGCCACGCCGCCGCCGACGTCATGCACCTGCTCGCCGAGCTGATCGAGAACGCCGTGACCTTCTCGGCCCCCGGCACCCAGGCGCTCGTCGCCGGCCAGCCGCTGCCCGCCGGCTACCTGATCGAGATCGAGGACCAGGGGCTCGGCATGAGCGACGAGCAGCTCGTCAAGGTCAACGAGCGCCTGGCGAGCCCGCCCGACGCCGACTTCGCCCTCGCCAAGATGCTCGGCTTCTTCGTGGTCACCCAGCTCGCCGCCAAGCACGGCATCAGGGTCCAGCTCCGGCACTCCTGGTACGGCGGGATCACCGCGCTGGTGCTGCTGCCGGCCGACGTGCTCATGCGGTCCGACGCCGACATGCCCACCAGACCGGGTGAGCCTCCGCGCGCCGGTCGCCGGTCACCGGCGCCGGCCCTCGACGACCCCGCCCTGGGCTGGGTGGACAGCCGGGTGCCGATGGTCCACGTCCCCCTGCGCCGCCCACCGGGCCGCTCCTCGGGCGGTGGCCCCGGCCAGCCGTCGTAACGAAGCGGTCACGGCGACCCGGGCCCGGAACCCCGCCGCCACTGGCAGAGTGTCACCAGTGGACCGCTGACCATCGCGCGTTGGGGGGCGCATGGGCGACCACGACTTCGACGAGTTCTACGCCAGCAACTACGGCCGCTTCGTCGTCCAGCTCTACGCCGTCACCGGCAGCCTGCCGGACGCCGAGGACGCCGTCCAGGAGGCGTTCGCCCGCGCCTCGGTCCGCTGGGACCGCGTCCGCGCCTACGAGATGCCGGAGGCGTGGGTCCGCCGGGTGGCGCTCAACGTGGCGTTCACGGGGCTGCGCCGGGCGCGGCGGGTCCTGGAGGTGCTGACCCGCGCCGAGCCGCCGCCGGCGGCGCCGCTCCCCGGCGCCAGCGTGGAGCTGGTGGAGGCGCTCGGGAGGCTGCCGCTCCACTTCCGTCAGGTGCTGGTCCTGTACTACCTGGCCGACCTGCCGGTCGAGCGCGTCGCCGGCGAGCTCGGGATCGCGGTCGGGACCGCCAAGTCGCGACTGGCCCGGGCCAGGGACGCGCTCGGCGTGGCGGCCTTCGGCACCGCCGAGCGGGACGCGCTGCGTGCGCTCCAGGACCGGCTCGGGCCGCCGGAGGAGCGCGGCTCCTGGAGCGGGGCGTCGCCGTTCGGCACCTGCCCCGGCCCGGTCAGGGCCGTGCGCTGGGGGCGGTTGTACGTGCTGTTCACCAGCGGCCCCACCCGCTACGACCCCGCCGGACGGTGGCACCTGTTCGCCTGGCAGGTGGACGCCGTGCAGCGCACCAAGCTGGACCCCCAGTATTCGGGCGCGCCGCCGCCGGCGCCGCCGCCGCTGCGCGGCTACAGCCCGAGGACCGCGGCCGGCATCGGCTTCGGCTCGACCGTCGCCGAGCTGCGCGCCGCCTACGGCAGCCGCGTTCGCATCACCTTCGGCGAGCCCGGCATGATCTACCGGTTCACTGCCGGCCAGGGCGCCGCCGGCGAGCTGTCCGGCTCCCTCACCGGCGGCACCCCCGGGGCGACCGTCACGTTCCTCGCCGCCGGCGCGGTCTGCGGGGAGTAGCCGGGGTCGGCGCGCCGGCCAGCAGCAGCAGGCCGGCGACCAGCAGCGCCGCGCCGGCCAGCCCCGCCACCGTGAGCCGCTCGCCGAGCAGGGCGACGCCGAGGACGGCCGCGGTCAGCGGCTCGGCCAGCGACATGGTCGCCGCCGTGGCCACCGTCACCCGCCGCAGCCCGGCCGCGAACAGCGCGTAGGCGGCGGCGGTGGCCAGCAGGCCGAGGTGCAGGGCGACCAGCGCCCCGCGGGGCGTCGCCAGCCAGCCCGGCGGCGCCAGCACCGCAACCGGGACCAGCAGCAGGGCGCCGCCGGCGAACAGCACCGCCCAAGAGCGGGTGGCGACAACGCTGACGCCTGCGGCGTCGAGCGCCCCGGGCTTGTCTCCGGCGGCCCTGACGTTGAGGCCTAGGTGCGTGCGTCGCAAGATCCAGGCGACCAGGATGGCCAGGCCGAGGCCGAGGTAGACGACGAGCGGCTGGCTGAAGACGCTGCCGTTCGAGTGTCCCTTGCCGCCGACCACGGGGATCTCCGACAGTCCTGGGATCGCGAAGGAGGACACCGACCCGAGGGTGGGCCGGCTCTCGGCTGGACGGTCTTCGCGGGGCTCGTGCTCTTCGCGCTCGCCGACTGGCTCGTCGCGCCGCTCGGCGCCCACTGATGCTAAGCTCGCGGCGGCCATGAAGGTCCTGGTGCTGCACGGCCCGAACCTGAATCTTCTCGGCACCCGCGAGCCCGGCGTGTACGGCCGCCTGACGCTCGCCCAGGTCGACCGTATGCTCCGCGATCACGCGCGCCGCCGCGGCGACTCGGTCGAGTGCCGGCAGTCCAATCACGAAGGCCAGCTGATCGACTGGCTCCAGGCGGCCCGGCGGGAGGGCTTCGCGGGAGTGGTCTTCAATCCCGGTGCGTTCACGCACTACTCGATCGCGCTTCGCGACGCTGTCGCCGCGATCACGCTGCCGGTCGTCGAGGTCCACCTGTCCAACGTGCACGCGCGCGAGGAGTTCCGGCGTCATTCGGTGATCGCGGCCGTCGCGCGCGGGCAGATCTCGGGATTCGGTGCGCGGAGCTACCTGCTCGGCCTCGACGCGCTGGCGTCGTCCTCGCGCCGACCGATGCCGCGACGGTGAATCGCCGCCGCCGCCCCGGCGTCTAACCGGCGACGGGCAGGGGGTGAGCGGGTGAATTCGGGTGGACAGCGACGAGGCGGCCCTGATCGAGCGGTGCCGCGCCGGCGATCTGGCGGCGTTCGAGCCGCTGGTCGAGAAATACCGCCAGCGGGTCTACCGGCTCGCCTACAACATCCTGCGCGATCCCGAAGAGGCGTGGGACGTCTCTCAGGACGCCTTCATCCGTGCCTTCCAGGCCCTCGCGTCGTTCCGCGGCGACTCGGCGTTCTACACGTGGCTCTTTCGGATCGTGATCAACGTCGCCCGGGACCGCGCCCGGCAGCATGCGGCGCGCGGCCGCGCCTTCGGAACCGAGCGCGTGGAGGAGGAGGACTGGGATCGGGCGCTCGCGGACCAGGGGACCGCGCCCGACACCCACGCCGCGCAGGTCGAGGAGCGCGAGCGCATCGGCCGGGCGCTCTCGACTTTGTCCGAGCAGCACCAGGCCATTATCATGTTGAGTGATCTCGAGGGGCTCTCGTACCGCGAGATCGCGGAGGTGTTGAACATACCGATGGGGACCGTGATGTCGCGGCTGCACAACGCGCGCCGGCGCCTACGGGACGCGCTCGGGCCTCTCCTGGTCCTGGCGCTGGTGCTGGCTCTGGCCGTGGCGGCGGTCGTTGAGGCTCAGCAGATCGTCAGGTTCGGCACGCGGATCGTCCTCGCCAGCGACGGGCCGCCGCCGAGCGCCCCGAGCCGCGCGCCGGAACCGCCCGACGAGCGGCTGGAGGCGTTCCTGCCGAAGCTCCGCCAGCTCTTCCGCTACAAGGACTACACCTCGCTCGAACGGCACCGCGCCGAGGTGCCCATCGGCACGACGCAGCGCTGGCCGGTCCCCGGCGACCGTCGGCTCGAGGTCACGCCCCAGAGCGTGCGCGGCGGCACCGTGAGCTTCAACGTGCGCCTCACGCGTGGCAGCCTCGCCGAGGTCTCCACGAACATCCAGGCGCAGTCGGGTAACCCCGCCGTGATCGGAGGACCGCGTCACGGCACCGGGACCCTCATCATCATCCTCTGGACCAACCCCACTCCGTGATCGGAGCGCGGCCGTGAGCGCGGGCGAGGAGCGCTACCGCCAGGAGCGCGCCCGGATCGAGCAGGGCCACACCAAGTATCGCGACAAGCTCCGCGAGGAAGGCAAGCTCTTCGTCCGCGATCGACTGAAGCTCCTCCTCGATCCCGGTTCCGAGTTCCAGGAGGACTGGCTGTTCGCCCGCTCGGCCGAGCCCGACACCCCCGCCGACGGCGTGGTCACCGGGGTCGGGAGGGTCGGCAGCCGGCCGGTCTGCGTCATGGCGAACGACTACACGGTCAAGGCGGGCTCGTGGGGCGAGAAGACGGTCCAGAAAATCGTGCGCATTCAGGAGAAGGCCGCCCGGCTCCGCGTGCCACTCCTTTATATGGTGGACGCCGCCGGCGGGCGCATCTCCGAGCAGATCAAGATCTTTCCGGGCCGGTTCCACGCCGGGCGCATCTTCTACAACGAGGTCCAGCTTTCCGGCGTGGTGCCACAGATTTGCGTCCTCTTCGGCCCGTCGCCGGCTGGCTCCGCGTATCTGCCGGCGCTCACCGACGTCGTGATCATGGTCGAGGGCAAGGCCTCGCTCTACGTGGGCAGCCCCCGCATGGTCGAGATGGCCATCGGCGAGAAGACGACGCTCGAGGAGCTCGGCGGCGCGCGCATGCACTGCACGGTCTCCGGCTGCGGCGATGTGCTGGCCTCGTCCGACGAGGAGGCCATCGAGCTGGCCAAGCGCTATCTGTCCTACATGCCCGGGTCGTTCCGACAGCTCACGCCGCGGGCGCCGGCCGTCGAACCGAAGCCCGGGCGATCGATCGACGCGATCG
>Ga0209845_1000117_pt1 | contig 11494 bp, 9 predicted proteins | sample GWRWS2_50_60_FD_187239 | JGI IMG/M metagenome (GOLD analysis project Ga0209845, IMG submission 187239) | Riverbed sediment microbial communities from areas with vegetation nearby in Columbia River, Washington, USA - GW-RW S2_50_60 (SPAdes)... | ecosystem: Environmental > Aquatic > Freshwater >... | reverse complement strand
ACCACCGTGCCGACCACCTCGACCTAGTGCGTGCCTCCTGGGTCACTTCGGGGCCGGTCACGTCCGGCCGGCGTGGTTTGATGGCGTCTGCTCCCGGGCGAGTCGATGAAGGGGCATTCGGTGTCCGAACTGCGAACGCTGCTGAGCGGTACCGGGGTCGGCGAGTCGCCTCGTTGGCACGATGACCGGTTGTGGTTTGCCGACTGGAGCACGCACGAGGTCGTCGCGGTCGATCTCGAGGGCGCGAGCGAGGTCGTCGTCCTCGGGCCGTCACACCCGTTCTGCATCGACTTCCTGCCCGATGGGCGCCTGATCATCGTCTCGGGGCAGCAGGGCCGTCTGCTGCGCAGGGAAGCCGACGGCGAGCTGGTGACCCACGGCGATCTGCGTGGCGTCTCCCGTGGGTACTGGAACGACATCGTCGTGGACGGTCGCGGCAACGCCTACGTCAACGACGTCGGGTTCGACCTGCTCGCCGGCGAGGAGGCCGCTGCCGGGAGCGTCGCGGTCGTCGCGCCAGATGGCTCCGCTCGGCGGGTCGCCGACAACGTCGCGTTCCCCAACGGCATGGCGGTGACGCCCGACAACGCAACGCTGATCGTCGCCGAGTCCTACACCAACCGGCTCACGGCGTTCGAGATCGCCGCCGACGGCAGCCTGTCGAACCGGCGGGTGTGGGCCGACCTCGCGGGCGGCACCCCCGACGGGATCTGCATCGACGCCGAAGGCGCCGTCTGGTACGCCGACGTCCCCAACAAGCGCTGCGTGCGCGTTCGCGAAGGTGGCCAGGTGCTGCAGACGATCCAGCTCGATCGCGGTTGCTTCGCGTGCACGCTTGGAGGCGCGGACGATCCAACGCTGTTCATGGTGGCGGCGGAGTGGCTCGGACCTCGAAACATGTTCGAAGGACCCAGGACGGGCCAGGTGCTGACCGCCCACGCACCCGCACCCAGCGCTGGCTGGCCCTAGTCGAGGAACTGCTCGAGCCACCTGGTCTCCGGGCCTGATCCGTTCAGCCTGGCGGGTCTTGCGCGGCGGTGCCGCTGCCCGCTGGCCTCCCGGGGGTCCGGGTCCCTCACGGCCCAGGGCTTGGTTGCCTGGCCTGGCCGGTAGCTCTCCGTTCCCCATCCTCCGGTGGAGTTGGGTCACACCTGGCCGTCGCCGGGCAGCAAGCCCAAGGCCGCGCCTGCCGATCACTACCGCCGCCGCATGATGGCCCGTCACGGTGGTGGAGCTGTTCGTCGACTGCTGGAGGGGCCGTTGCCAGTAGCGCCGGCCCCACTTCGAAGTCCACCCGGGATCCACCGCCACCGCCCACAGCCCAGCGTTGGCGGCCATCCCGACCAGCAGCTCCCGGAACGCTCGGGTCGGTATGCCCGCCACCACGCGGCGGAAGGCCTTGCCGCGAGCACCGCGCCCGAGGGTCTCCCGGCCAGCGTGGCGGGCGTCGGCGAAGTCCAGGTTCTCCACCACGATCGACCGGCAGCCGTTCGCCTTGGCGAGCTGCATGATGGTGGCAACCGCCGCCCGCAGCCGGCCGTCGCGGGTCCTCGCCGGCAGCCCGTCAAGCTGGAGCGGGATCGTATGAGGCGCTCCGACCGGGTTGCCGCTTACATCCAGCACCCAGCAGTCCAGATGCCCGGCATTCAGATCGACTCCGAGCGCCCGGTTCTGGCGCAGCTCCTCCAGCGGCGGCACCTCCCTGGTCGGGAGCCGCCAGGACGCATCGGCGTACCAGCGGCCCCTGGCAGGGTCCAGCAGCAGGTCGTAGCGGACCGCGCCAGAGGCTGCCTGCGCCGCCCACTCGCTGGCCCGGTGGGTGAACGCCACGGGGCACGACAGCCGGTAGGTCGCCGCTCGGCCAGGGGTGTTGGACAGGTACGCCAGCGGGGTCGGCAGGCGGATCTCCAGCCACTGCTCGTCAGGGTGGACGCGGATGGTTTCATTCCCCCACACCTTGCCGGCCTCGCCGTCGGCGGTGAAGAACCACCGCTCGGCCCGCCACCGGGCGCGCCACTCGGCCTGGGTCATCCTGGTCACGCTGCCGTGCTTGCCGTGCTTGCCGCGCTCGCCGTCACCGACAACGGCGTCACCGGCGACCGCGTGGTGGAGCTTGGCGAGCCGGCGGCCGCCGCGGCACACCGACACCCGACCCTGAGCGATCCGCGCCTCGACCGCAGCCAGCCTGGCCAGCAGATGCTGCATGCGCCGCTGCTTTTGGAACCGCTCCGCTTGGCTGCGATACCCCTGCACCCGGCCACGGCCTCGCGTCTGCCCTGCCGGGACTGCCAGGCGCGCCCGGGTCTTCTTGATCCCGCGGCGTAGTCCCACCCGGGTATCCCGCAGGTTGGCGTAGGCCCGCTCCCACTGGTCGTTGGACGTGCGGGTGATGGCGCCGGCCCAGCGACTGGACGAGTCGCGGTCAGGGCGCGCTTGCGGTCGGCGCGCCGGTCGGGTCCCAAACCCAGCCGGCACCGGCCGGTCAGATCCCGCCCGGCCAGCCGCCCGAGATAGTCGCCGACCTGGCGAAGCACCCCGGCGTCCTCGGCCGACACTCGCAGGCGAGTCCGAACCCGGGCACCTGCCGGCGGGGCAACCACAAACGGCCCTGAGATCGAACGCATGTTTGGCAGCTTAGCTCGGCGCGATGACAGCCAGCCGCACCTTTCCACAGCCACCACACCCGTTCGCTCCCGCTCACAAGAACCCACTGCTGCGCACCACAACCAGAGCAGCTCCAACCCCCAGACCGGCGGCAACCCGCCTGGTCGGAGGGCTCACGCTGCCGGCGAGGCCGCCGTCTCAGCGATCGGCGAAGAACTGGTGCCTGGTGGCCACGGCGGTGTCGGGATGGTCGGAGAACAGGCCGTCGACACCGAGCCGGTAGAACAGGCGGAACTCGGCCGGGGCGTCGCCGGTGGCGCGGAGGAACTCGGGGCTGGCGGGGTTGCCCTGGCGGAAGTCGTTCGGCAGGAAGTTGTTCTCCTTGCGGAAGGTCCACGGGTGGACCTGCAGGCCGGCCCGGTGGGCGTCCCGTACCAGGCTGGTCGGGTCCAGCAGGTTCCCGTCGGGGTCGCGCGGGACGATCAGGCTCTTGTTGGGCCCGACACCGTCGGCGTAGGTGGCGATCTCCGCAAGGCCCTCGGGGGTGGCGAGGTCGGCGTAGGTACGCGGGTCACCGGCGACCACGAAGTCGTACGGCCGGCCGGTCGCGTCGAGGAGCTGGACCAGCGGCACCCGGGTCCTGCGGTTCAGCTCCTTGAGGTTGGCGACCTCGAACGACTGGATGAACACGGGCGCGTTGCGCCCCCGGTACCCGTTGGCGTGGAGGGTGGCGACCAGCGGCTCCTCCAACGACAGGCCGATCGAGTCGAAGTAGGTGGGGTGCTTGGTCTCGGGGTAGATGCCGACGCCGGCGCGCTTGGCCAGGTCGATGACCTCCTGGAAGGTCGGCACCTGGTACAGGCCGTCGAAGGCGGTGTTGGCGGGCCGCAGGTCGGGGAGGCGCTCCCTGGCGCGCAGGGTGCGGAGCTCGGCCAGGGTGAAGTCCTCGGTGAACCAGCCGGTGACCGGGTTGCCGTCGATCGTCTTGGTGGTCCTGCGGCCGGCGAACTCGAGGTGGTCGGCGACGTCGGTGGTGCCGCCGATCTCGTTCTCGTGCCTGGCGACCAGGACGTGGTCGCTGGTGGAGACCAGGTCGGGCTCGATGTAGTCCGCGCCCATGTCGATGGCGAGCTGGTAGGACGCCAGGGTGTGCTCCGGGCGGTAGCCGCTGGCGCCGCGGTGGCCGATGACCAGCGGCAGCCGCGGCCGGTCGCCGCGGTCGACCTGCCGCTCCGCGACCGTCGCGACGGCGACCTGGGTCACGGCGAGCACGAGCAGGCCGGCGGCGAGCAGCAGCGCCGTCGGGCGCCTGATGATGGTGCGCATGGAGAGCCTCCCGGGGAAGTCGGCGGCAGGGCGGCCACGCTACGCCTCCGATCTTGCCGGTTCGGGAAGCCCGAGTGAAGGGGGCGGGGTCACGCGAAGACGCCGCGGCGTGCGAAGAGGTTCTTGTTGACCGTCTGCTGGATGGTGTCGCGGACCTGGTCGGTCAGGTCGAAGACGACCATCGGGTCCAGCATGGCCTCGCGACCGAGGTCGGCGGTCGGGATCGGCGGGCAGAACTCGATCACCCACTTGGACGGCAGCGGGATGGCCCCCAGCGGGCCGAGCAGCGGGAAGGTCGGCGTCACCGGGAAGTAGGGGAAGCCGAGCAGCCGCGCCACCCGGCGCAGGTTGACCACCATGGGGTAGATCTCCTCGCTGCCCACCACCGCCACCGGCACGATCGGCGTGCCGGTGCGCAGCGCCACCTCCACGAACCCGCCGCGGCCGAAGCGCTGCAGCCGGTAGCGCTCCCGGAATGGCTTGCCGAGGCCCTTGTAGCCCTCGGGGAAGACACCCACCAGCTCGCCGGCCTCCAGCAGCCGCTCGGCGTCCTCGCTGCACGCCAGGGTGTTGCCCGACTTGCGGGCAAGCGGCGCGACCACCGGGAGGGTGAAGGCGAGGTCGGCGGCGAGGACCCGCAGCGACCGGCGCGCCGGGTGCTCGTCGAGCAGGGCGAGCGTCACCATCATCGCGTCGAACGGCAGGGTGCCGGCGTGGTTGCCGACCACCAGGGCGGGCCCCTCGTCCGGGACGTGCTCGAGACCGCGCACCTCAACGCGCCACCAGCGCCGGTACAGCGGGCGGAGCAGCGGGGCCAGGACGTGCTCGACCAGGTCGGGGTCGTGGCCGAACTCGTCGACGGTGTACTCGCCGAGCAGCCGGCGGCGCAGGAACTCCAGCGCCTCCTCGGCCCAGGCGAGGAACGGCGCCAGCGCCCCGAGGTCCGCCCCGGCGTCCGGCCGCTCCCCCGCCTCCGTGGGCACTCGCCTGGCGGAGCGCGAGGCCGCCGTCTCGAACCGGCGGCGGTGGAGGGCGCAGAGCCCGCCGGGGCCGGCGGGGTTGCGGCAGCGCTCGCCCCTGGCGGTCAGCGCCTGGCAGCGCCGCGGCTCCCGGGCGGTCACCGCGCGCCTCCCGTTTGCGGCCCGCCGCCGAACCAGCCCGCGGCCCGGCGCAGGGCCGCCAGTGCCTCCCGCTCGACCGTCGTGACCTGCTCCTGGGTGACCAGCTTGCGGAGCCGGCTGGCCGCGAAGTCCTCGAAGGCGTGCGGCGAGGACCACTTGGGCGAGAAGCCGAGCTGCTCGCGGGCGGCGGTGGTGTCGGCCACCCGCCCGTACTGCAGGAAGCCGACCTGCTCGGGAGAGAAGTCGACGGTGCGCCGCAGCAGCTCGGCGACGCTGCCGACCAGCGGCTCGGGAATCGGGAGGGGTGGCTTGCCGGCGATCCGGATCGCCTGGCTGAGCAGCACGACCCCGTCGCCGGCGACGTTGAAGGTGCCGTGGACGGCCGGGCCGAGGGCCGCCCGCAGCAGCACGCGGACGGTGTCCTGCTCGTGCAGGAACTGCAGCCGCGGGTCGAAGCCGAACACGGTCGGGCACATGGGCAGCTCGAAGTAGCGGGTGAGCGGGTTGTCGACGGTCGGCCCGACCTGGTTGGCCAGCCGCAGCACGGTGACGGTGACGTCGGACCGGCGCCGGTTGAACGAGCGGACGTAGTCCTCGACCTGGATGGCGTCCTTGCCGAAGCCGTGCCGGGGCGTGTCGTGGGGCATGGTCTCGGTCCAGACGGCCGGGTCGCCCGGGGCCGCCCCGTACACCGCCGTGGTCGACTTGAGCACCAGGCGGCGCAGGTCCGGCGCGTGGTAGGCGGCGGCCAGGAGCTGCATCGTGCCCATCACGTTGCGCTCCTTCATGGTCGGCCGCCCACCGGCCGCCAGCGGCTCGGCGCTCACCCCGAGGTGCACGCAGGTGTCGATCCCGGCCGACTCCACGGCCTTGACCAGCGCCGGGCTGCGCAGGTCGGTGTCGAGGAACGCGACCTTGGCCGGGAACGGCGCCGGCGGCTCCCGGTGGTCGACCGCGACCACCGCGGCCACCTCGGGCTCCTCGGCGAGGGCGGCGACCAGCCGGCGGCCCGTCGATCGGGCCGCCCCGGTGACGAGGATCCGCCTGGCCATCATTCCGCGGCGACGCGGGCGACCACCACGGGGTCGCCCGAACGGGCCTCGAGGCGTTCGGCCGCCCGGCCCTGGTTGACGGCCACGGCGAGGCGACGGGAGGAGTCCTCGTGCAGGACCAGGCGGCCGGCCGGCACCGAGCTGAAGGTCTCCTCGAACGGCAGCCGGTGGGTCCGCCCGCCGATGCGGACCTCGACACGATCGCCGAGCACCACCCCGACGCGCTCCAGCTCCTCGCGGCCGACGTTGAGGGCGATGTTGCCGAAGTGGTCGACGAGCAGCACGTTGCCGTGGATCTGGTCGCCGTCGACCCGGGAGACCAGCGGGGTGAGCCGGACCAGCCCCTCGGGGTCGACCGCCGGGCCGAGCTCGGTCAGGTCGGCGCCGGCGGCGACGTGGGCGGCGGCCGGCGCCAGCACGTCACGGCCGTGGAACGTCCTGGACACCGGTTCGAGCCGGTGGGCCGGGCTCTCGATGGCGTGGGCCCTGTCGATGCCGCCGAGCTCCTCCGCGGCCCAGCTCAGCAGGCCGTTGTCGGGGCCGACAAGGGTGTGGCCGCCTGCCGCGACGGCGACCAGGCCACGCTCGCTGCCGACGGTGGGGTCCACCACGGCCAGGTGCACGGCCCTCGGGACGAACGCCATCGACTGGGCGAGCATGGTCGCCCCGTGCCGCACGTCCTGCGGCTGGACCGCGTGGCTGAGGTCGATGACCCGGGCGTGGGGAGCGATCCTGGCCATCACCCCGTGGCAGACGCCCACGAAGTTGTCCTCCAGCCCGTAGTCGCTGAGGAACGTGATCCACTCGTACCCGGCCATGAAGGCATTGTTGCACGCCCACCAGCGCCCACCCGCGCCGGTGTCCTCACTCGGTTCCGAAGAGGTGGCGGAGGTCGACGCGGGTGGTGGACGACCAGTCGGGGGTGATGCGGGCCGAGCCGAGCCGCAGCGCCCTGGCGCCCTCGGACACGGCCGAGATCATCCGCAGGCCGCCATCCTCGGCCAGCTCGAGGTAGCCGATGCCGACGCAGGAGCCCTTGCCGTCCTCCATGCCGACCAGCAGCCCGGCCAGGCCGGCGAGGTCGGCGTCGGGCGGCAGGGAGGGCAGGAACACCGTCGGCTTGACCCGCCAGCGGTGCAGCGAGCCGGAGAAGTAGGCCGCGAACCGGGCCCTGCGGGTCTCCGACCGCTCGTCGGCGGTGGTGGGTCTGGCGTCGGGGTGGACCGGGTAGGCGTCGACCCGGGCCGGGGTGAAGCGCCGGGCGATGCCGAGCAGCGGGTCCAGCTCCTCGCCCCGCTCGAAGCCGATGACGTACTCGGGCCGGGTGACCTCCATCTTGTGGTACTTGAGGATCTGGCCGTAGACGCCGCTGATCAGGCTCGAGGTGTCGACCACGATCAGCTCGGCCCCGGCCCGTCGGGCCACGTCCATCAGCTTGGCGGTCCCGGCGATCAGCGGCAGCAGGTGGAACTGGGCCGTGACCCAGCCGACGAAGTACAGCCCGTCGGCCCGTGCCAGCTCGTCGTCGGTGAGGTGCTTGGCGCCGAGCACGTGCTTGAGCCCGATGGTGGTCGGCGGCCCGACGGTGGTGCGGCCGACGTCGGTGTCGAGGTATGCGGCGGGGATGCCGCGCTCGACCGCACCGGCCAGCAGCGCCCTGGCAAAGGTGGTCTTTCCGCTATCCATCGAGCCGAGCAGCAGCACCGCGCCAGGGTCGTCGAGCACCTGCTCGACCAGGCGGACGTAGCGGTCGCTCATCGCAACCCGGCGACGAGGTAGTCGGCCACCGGGTCGTAGGCGGTGGGCAGGACGTTGTCGTCCATGCCGAGGACCACCCCGGCGCGCCCCTCCGCCTTGGCCATCGCCAGGGCCGGGTCGTTGATGTCGGCCACCGCGACCACGTCGATGCCGCGCTCGGCGGCCGCGCCGGCCCAGCCGTGGTCCCCGACGACGAGGTCGACCTCGCCGGCCTGCTCGAGCACCAGCTCCATCGGGTGGGCGTCGTGGGTGTGGTACAGGTTGGCGTTGGAGGCCAGCACCGCCACCCGCCCGACGTAGACGATGCGGCGCCGGTGCCCGTGGAAGCGGAACGCCAGGCCGTCGCCGGGCCGCGACACCTTGGCCCCGGCGTCGCGCATCGCGAGGCAGAGCTGCTGGTAGAGCCCGAGCATGCCGGTGGGGTGGCCGGTCGCGAACAGCACGTGCTCGCCGCTGGCGGCCGCCGTGGCCAGCCGCTCCGCCGCCCGGTCCAGCTCCGCCAGCAGCAGCTCGGGATCGATCCAGGTCGGGCCGTTGGCGTCCTCCCCCGGCGTGTGGCTCCAGCCGAACTGGGCGGTGACCTGGGCGAGCACCTCGGCCGGGGTGTAGCGCTGCAGGCCGGACAGCCCGAAGCACTGCTCGGGGTCGCCGGCCGCGATCAGCGCGGGCTTGCGGAGCACGTCCCAGACCGGCGTCCGCACCGACCCGGCGATCCTGCTCGCCACCAGATGGCGGGCGAGGTCCTCGCGGGACGGGTCGGGCATGCCGGCGCTCCGATCGGTCGTGGGTCGGCCTTCCATGGTAGCGAACGCCGGCCCGCAACCCGCTCCCGGCCCGGTCAGGCGGTCAGGCCGTGCAGCGGGAAGAGGTTGTGCCTGGCGACCTCGATCGTCCGGGCGATCGCGGCCTCGACCCTGGCGCGGTGCTCGGAGCGGAGCGCCACCACCTCGTCGGCCATCTCCGGGTCGAGCCGGGCGCCGAAGCGGTCGGCGACCTCCTCCAGGTACGACGCGGGGAGCCGTTCCGGCAGCTCGGCGGCGACCATCTCGGCCAGGTAGCCGCACCAGGCCCGCGGCACCACCGTCGCCCACTGGTAGCCGCCGCCACCGGTGGCCAGCCAGCGGCCGTCCGCCACCGTGTGGGCGAGGTCGTGGAGCCGCGTGGCGAGCTGCCGGTAGGCGTTGACGGTGAGCCCGAGGTGGGCGAGCGGGTCGGTGTAGTGGGTGTCGCAGCCGAGCTGGGTGACCAGCACCTGCGGCTCGAACGCGCGGACCAGCGCCGGCACCACCGCGTCGAACGCCGCCAGGTACAGGTCGTCGGTGGTCGAGGGCGGCAGGGGCAGGTTGGCGATGGTGCCGCGGGCGGCGCCCTCGCCGACCTCGTGCGGGAACCCCGTACCCGGGAACAGGTAGCGGCCGGACTCGTGCACCGAGACCGTCAGCACCCTCGGCTCGTCGGCGAAGATGGCCTCGACCCCGTCGCCGTGGTGGACGTCGACGTCCACGTAGGCGATCCGCTCGACGCCCTGCTCCAGCAGCCAGGCGATCGCCACCGCCGGGTCGTTGTACACGCAGAAGCCGCTGGCCCGGTCGCGCATGGCGTGGTGGAGGCCGCCGGCGGGCGAGAAGGCGTGCAGCGACCCGCCGGAGCGGATCGCCTCGGCCGCCGCCACGGTGGCCCCGCAGACCCTGGCCGACGCCTCGTGCATGCCGGCGAACGGCGGCGTGTCGCCCGGCCCGATGCCGTGGAGCAGGGCCGGGCGGCCGTCGGCGCCCGCCGCCTTGACCGCCGCCAGGTAGTCCAGGTCGTGGGCCCGCGCCAGGTCGGTCCCGGACACCGCGACCGGTTCGACGAGCCGGGCCCGGTCCAGCAGCCCGCAGTGACGGGCAAGCGCCATGGTGAGCTGCACCCTGGCCGGCCGCAGCGGGTGCTCCGGCCCGAAGTCGTAGGCGGCCAGCGCCTCCTCCCACACCACGGCGACCGGTCCCGCCATGCGTTCCCCCAGCTCAGCTCGCTCCTCCAACGCGGTCCAGGGTAGACTTCGACCCTCCGCCCGGCCACCGAGCCGGAGGTGGCGGTCATCATGCACCTCTCGGCTTCCCCGCGACGCCTCGGGGCGAGGGCGCGAGCCCGCCTCGAGCACTTCCGCCTGCGGCGCGGCCTCGGCCCCGACGGCGCCCCCGCCCACGCCGCCGCCCGCCTGCGCGCCTTCCGGTCCCTGGCCGAGCCGGCCCCGGCCGAAGCGGACGCGGTCTGGCGGCCGCTCGGCCCGTTCGCGATCCCCCACGGCCAGACCCACGGCTCCGGCCCACGCAGCCGCCCGGCGGTGGCCGGCCGGGTCACCGCGGTCGCCGTCGACCCATCCGACGGTGCCCACCTGCTGCTGGGGACCGGTGGCGGCGGGGTCTGGGAGAGCCGCGACGGCGGCGCGAGCTGGCGGCCCCGTACCGACGGGCTGCCGGTGCCGGCCATCGGCGCGGTCGCCTTCGACCCGGCCGACCCGGCGGTCGCCTACGCGGGCAGCGGCGAAGGGGCCTTCTCGGCCGAGCTCGGGGTCGGGCTGCTCCGCTCCGTCGACGGCGGGACGAGCTGGCGGCTCATGGCCGCCGACGCGCTGACCGGCGCCGGCTTCCACCACCTGGCCGTCCTGCGGGACCGGAGGCTGCTGGCCGCGACGAGCACCGGGCTGTACGAGTCGGACGACCAGGGGGCCTCGTGGACCAGGCGGCTCGCCGGGCAGGTCTGGGACCTGTCGCCGGCCGGCGAGATCCTCGCCGGCTGCGCCACCGGGCTCTGCCGCTCCGACGACGGCACGGCATGGACGCCGGTGCCGTTGCCGGCGGCCCCGTCCGGCTTCGAGCGGGTCGCCGTCTGCCACGCCGCCGGCGGGGTCGCCTACGTGTTCGCGGCCGGCGACGGGGTCGGGCACCTGTGGCGCCGCGACCGGCCCGGCGCCCCGTTCGATCCCGTCAAGCCCCCGGCCGACCTGCAGAGCCAGCAGGCCTGGTACGCCTGGGTCGTCGCCGCTCCCCCCGACCACCCGGAGGTCCTGCTGCTCGGCGCGGTCGGGCTGCACCGCGGCGTCAGGGGGGCCGACGGCCGCTGGTCGTGGGTCGACCTGTCGGCGCGGCCGGCCGGCGACGACCTGCCGGCCGACCAGCACGCGGTCGCGTTCGCCCCGGACGACCCAGCGGTGGTGTACGTCGGCGGCGACGGTGGCCTGTTCCGCTCGCCGGACGGCGGCAGGAGCTGGCGGGCGCTGAACGCCGGCCTGTCCATCGCCGAGACCGGCCACCTGGCCGGCCACCCCGAGCACGACGCCTGGCTGCTCGCCGGGGCCGGCGGCCTCGGCACGCTCCGCTACGAGGGCGGGGAGGTCTGGTTCCACGTCGACGACGGCGACGGTGGTGCCTGCGCGGTCGACCAGACCGAGCCCGCGGCCTGCTGGCACGGCTTCTCGGGCCCTGGGCTGGCCCGGTCGGAGCGGGGTGGCGGCTGGGGCACCTGGCAGGCCGCCGACCCCGATTCACCGGGGCACCCCGTTGGGGTTCCCCGGACCCCTCCGACCGATTCACCGGGGCACCCCGTTGGGGTTCCCCGGACCCCTCCGGCCGGGCCCCCGGACGACGGCCT
>Ga0209845_1000115_pt1 | contig 11565 bp, 11 predicted proteins | sample GWRWS2_50_60_FD_187239 | JGI IMG/M metagenome (GOLD analysis project Ga0209845, IMG submission 187239) | Riverbed sediment microbial communities from areas with vegetation nearby in Columbia River, Washington, USA - GW-RW S2_50_60 (SPAdes)... | ecosystem: Environmental > Aquatic > Freshwater >... | reverse complement strand
CCGTACTCCACCGCATGGAGGACCTTGTCTCCAAGCTCGGCAAGCGCGAACGGGACGTATTCTTCGGGCTCCGAGAGTGAAGACAGATAGAAGATCAGTCCGGCGTAGGTCACCACCGGGAGCCAATACCACCATGCCAGACCAGACCTTTCTGTCAGCGCATCCGCCATGTCTCTGTTGTTCTGCCTCATCTGTATCTGCCCGATGATTCCTTGCGCGTCGCCTGAGGAGTCAGAGGCGATTTATTGAATCCCTGCCTGCCCTATGAGATACTGCTCTGAGACTGCGCCTATCCCTGCAGATAAGCCTAGCATGAAAACCGCCCATATCTGCTTTCTCTGGCACATGCACCAGCCCTACTACACGGACCCTGTGTCCGGGTCCGCCAGCATGCCCTGGGTCCGGCTGCATGCCACGAAAGCCTACTTCGACATGGCCTTCCTCCTCGAACGGTTCCCGGCGGTGCGGGCCACCGTCAATTTTACCCCCTCCCTGCTGGTCCAGCTTAAGGAGTCGACGTCGGGGTCCGTGCGCGACCTCTTCCTCGAACACACGCAGCGCCCGGCGGCTGAGCTCACGCCGGCTGAGCGGGCCTTCATCGTCCGCCATTTTTTTGCCGCGAACTGGGGGACCATGGTCCGGCCCTATCCTCGCTATCATGAACTGTTGGTCAAGCGTGGCGCGGACGTGAAGGGACAAGACCTGGATCGGCTGGCCCGTCCCTTTACAACCCAGGATCTCCTGGACCTGCAGGTGTGGCATAACCTGGCCTGGTTCGGCTACGGCACGGTGGCTCGGTACCCGCGGTTAGCTGCGCTTCGCGTCAAAGATCGGGGATTTACCGAGGACGACAAGCGAGAGGTCCTGGCCATCCAGCAGGAGGCCATCACGAAGGTCATCCCTCTCTACCGGCGACTGGCCCAGTCCGGCCAGATTGAACTGACCACGAGTCCCTACTACCATCCCATCCTTCCTCTGCTGATCGATACGGACTTTGCCAGGCGGTCCCGTCCGGAGACGGCCCTCCCCCGGCGGTTCCAGGCGCCGGCCGACGCGGAGACGCAGATTCACAAGGCCGTGGCCCTCCATACAGAGCTGTTCGGCATGCCTCCCGCCGGACTGTGGCCCTCTGAAGGCTCTGTGTGCCCCGAGATGGCCCCGATCCTGCGGCGAGCGGGGCTTCGCTGGATGGCCACGGATGAAGGCGTGCTGGCCCGTTCGCTTAATAACTGGAATCGCCAGCACGATCTCTACCGTCCTTATACAGTCGGGCAACCAGACGAAGACGTTGCGATCGTCTTCCGGGACCGCGAGCTCTCCGACGCCTTCGGGTTCGTCTATGCCAAGACCATGTCCGAGTCGGCCGTGGAGGACGTGCTGCGCCGGCTCGCCCACATCGTGCAGGAGGCGCCGGGGGATCAGCTGCTGATCCCCATCATCCTGGACGGGGAAAATCCTTGGGAACATTATCACGACGGAGGGGAACGCTTCCTGACCCGGCTGTACGGTGAATTGACCAAAGGCTCACCGCGCGCGATCGAGGGCGCTCAGATTTCGACCGACACCATGAGCCGCTCCCTGGAGGTTGTGCCCCACGGAGCCCGGCTCGAGCATCTGCACAGCGGGTCCTGGATCAACCAGGATTTCCAGATCTGGGTGGGCCACCAGGAAGACAACCGGGCCTGGGACCTGCTTCTGCACACGCGCGAGCGGCTGGTCGAGCTGAGCGCCGGTCTGTCGGCGGACCAGGCCCGCGACGCGTGGGAGGAATTGTACGCGGCTGAAGGCAGCGACTGGTTCTGGTGGTACGGCGACGAGTTCGAGTCGGACTACAAAGCGGAATTCGACCGCCTGTTTCGAACGCACCTGCGGAACGTCTTTACGAGAGCCGGTGCGACGCCTCCGGAGATCCTGAACGAGCCGCTGATAGACTTCGACGCGTTGCGCGAACCTGATCCGGTTCGCCTGCCGGTCAGTCTGCTCTCTCCCACCATTGACGGACTCGTCTCGGATTTCTTCGAATGGCGGGGGGCCGGGGCCATTGACCCTAATCCTCCCCGCGGGTCCATGTGGAAGTCACATGGCTTCTTCACCGCGATCGAATTCGGGTGTAGTGTTGATGCGCTTTTTCTGCGACTCGACCCCGACGACGACGCGCTGGCCGATCAGACCGGGTTGGCGGTCGAGCTGCATGTGCTCACGGCGACCCTGTCTCACAAGGTGGTCTTTTCACTGGTCGCGCCGGGGCCGGACAGTTTCACCCTCTGGTCCGCCTCTCCCGACCATGCCTTCTCCGAGGTCGGCCGCTACCACACCATCTACCGGCGCAAGATCCTTGAACTGGCCGTGCCGTTCAAGGATCTCACCCTCGAGGCAGGAGAAGAGTTCAGGATGAGCATCGTCGTGACGCAGCACGGGCTCGAGACAGAGCGATATCCGCGGCATCATGCAGTGGTCTTGAAGGTGCCGGACCATGATTTTGAGTCGACCATGTGGAGAGTCTAACGAAGGCGAGAGGCGATAGGCTCGTGGCTAGAGGGAAGATCCTGCCCCCCATAGCCTCTAGCCCCTGGCCTCTAGCCTAGCTTGGAGAGAAGCTATGCCTGAGTTACGTCGAGACCCGGTCATGGGACGGTGGGTGATTATTTCAACCGACCGGGCCGGTCGTCCACGAGACTTTTATCAGAGTAGTCACGGCGCAGCGGCGCGACAGGCCTCGACTGCACTCTGTCCGTTTTGCCCCGGCCAGGAACGACTGACCCCGAAGGAAATTTTGGCCTATCGCCCACAGGGTGGCGAGCCGAACTCGCCCGGCTGGACCGTCCGGGTGGTGCCCAACAAATTCCCCGCCCTCCAGGTCGAGGGTGATTTGGGCCGGGAAGGGATCGGCCTGTATGACCGCATGAACGGCATCGGCGCCCACGAGGTCATTATCGAGACTTCCGAGCATAAGGACAACCTCGCCGACATGCCGTCCAAACGGATCGAAGATGTCTTCTGGGCTTATCGCGACCGGATTCTTGATCTCAAGAAGGATCTCCGCTTTCGGTACATCCTCGTCTTCAAGAACCATGGGGCGGCGGCCGGGGCCACGCTGGAACATACTCATTCGCAACTGATCGCGTTGCCCGTGGTTCCCACCAGTGTCGCGGCCGAGATTGAAGGCTGCCGGGCACATATTGAGCAGAGGGAACGGTGCATCTATTGCGACATCATTCGGCAGGAACTCGGCGACGGCGACCGCCTGGTTGCTGAGAATCCGGAGTTTGTGTGCATCACTCCCTTCGCCCCGCGGTTTCCCTTCGAGATGTGGATCCTCCCCAAACGGCACGCGGCGTTTTTCGAGGACAGTCAGAAAACACACTTCGAGTTGCTGGCCCCGATTCTCGCGGAATCCCTGCGACGGATGGACCGCGTCCTGTCGAGGCCGGCCTTCAACTACATCCTGCACACCTCGCCGCTCCACGAGAAGACCAACGAGTTCTACCACTGGCATATCGAGGTGATCCCCAAACTGACCCAGGTGGCGGGTTTCGAATGGGGGACCGGCTTCTACATTAACCCCGTCACGCCCGAGGACGCGGCCAAGTCCTTGCGCGACGCGCAAATCTGACGACTCCTGACGCCTCACGAGAGACACACTGCTTGCCCCTAGCCCCCCAGGAGGCTTATGATCGGGGCCATGCAGGTTCAACTCAGCCATCCTGAGCGGCGGGTGGAGATCAAAGGTCCGAAACGCGTGCGTGAGCTCCTTCGCGACCTGAACCTGGTCGCAGAAGCTCACCTCGTCATTCGGGGAGACGATCTCGTGACTGAGGATGAGATGTTGAAAGACGAGGATCAGGTGGAAGTGCGACCGGTCATCTCCGGTGGTTCGGACGTAGGGGGTGAGGCGTGAACGGCAGAACAGGCCAAGGTCCAACACCTAACACCTAACGCCCTGCGAAGGAACATATGAATTGCGTCAAATGCAAGACGAAGGCGGTGATCGGGCTGCCGCGTCACAATGCGGCCTTCTGTAAGGCCTGCTTCAACGAGTTCGTGCACGACCAGGTCGCGCGGGCGATCAAGACCGAGCGGATGTTCGGCCGAGCGGACCGCGTCCTCGTTGCAGTCTCCGGCGGCAAAGACAGCCTGGCGCTCTGGGATATTCTCCTCAAGCTGGGCTACCACGCCGACGCGCTCTACGTGGACCTCGGCATTCCCGGGTATTCAGCGAAATCCCGCGAGAAGGTGGAGCGGTTCGCCGACACGGTCGCGAAACCCTGTCACGCCACGTTGCTGATTCATACCGTTCAGGAGGAAGAAGGCGCGGGCATCAGGGAACTGGCCGATCTGATCAACCGGCCCACCTGCTCGGCCTGCGGCACGATCAAACGCTACCAGTTCAACCGCGCCGCGGTGGAGCAGGACTACGACGTCATGGCCACCGGCCACAATCTGGACGACGAGGCGGCCCGCCTGCTGGGCAACGTACTGCACTGGCAGGAGGAATATTTGGACAAGCAAAGCCCCAGTCTCCCGGCCTCCGTCGAGGGCTTTGCGAAAAAAGTGAAACCGCTGTACCGGCTCACTGAGCGGGAGCTCGCCGCCTACTCCGTGCTGAACCGGATCGACTACATCGTGGAAGAGTGTCCCATGGCCAAGGGTTCGAAGTTACTGCTCTACAAGGAGGTCCTGAACCGACTGGAAACGGAATCGCCCGGCACGAAGCAACGCTTCTACTGGGGCTTTCTTGAGAAGCAGGCCAAAGCCCAACCGGTCCCAACCTCGATGGCCGAAAAGGACCAAGCCACCTTGCATCCCTGCGCCACCTGCGGTCAGCCCACGACCGCAGAGATTTGTTCCTACTGCAAGATGATGGCGCGCGCAAAGGCCGGCGCCCCGCACTAACCCGGCAGAGGGCTCATGGCTAGTGGCTGGATCGAAGAGCTTATGGCTTATTGCTGATGGCAAGACTTCTGACATCCTGCGATACGCCATTCGCCATTAGCTCTTGGTTTCCGGCCATCGCCCATCTGCCCTAAGCCAGACGCTCCTCCTTGAAAAGATGCGGCGGACACCGTAAGCTGCACCCAGTCAGTCCAATATCCAAACGTTGAGGAAGAGCGTGATGGCGTCCGCCCAGCGCGATTACTATGACATTCTCGCGGTGCCGCGCACTGCGACCGCGGATGAGATCAAGAAGGCGTACCGTCGCCTGGCCCGCCAGTACCATCCCGACCTGCACAGCGGACCCAAGAAGGCGCAGATGGAGCAAAAGTTCAAGGAGCTGAACGAGGCGCACGAAGTGTTGGGCGATCCTGAAACGCGAAAGAAGTACGACCGGTACGGCCATCGCTGGCAGGAGGCTGAGGCCTATGAGCAAGCCCGGCAAAAGGCCGGAGCTGGCGCAGAAATGAGGCCGGAATTCACCTTCGGTGAGGAGCAAGACTTTGGCGACATATTCGAATCAATCTTCGGGAGAGGGTCGCGCACCGGAAGCGGCTCGTCTTTCAGGGGATTCGCCACGCCCGGCGCAGATCTGGAGACCGGAGTCCAGTTGACCCTCCGTGAGGTATTGACTGGAATCACCCGACGCGTTGAGATTGCCGAGCCGGTCCCTTGCACAGCCTGCGGAGGAACCGGCAGTCAGCATGGCCGCCCATGCACCGTTTGCGGAGGGTCCCGGATTCAGATGGAAACTCGCACGATTGAGGTGAAAGTTCCGGCAGGTGTCCAAGACGGCACGCGGGTCCGTGTCGCAGGGAAAGGACAGCCCGGGAGGCACGGAGGGAAGCGAGGCGACCTCTACCTCCAGGTCCACGTGGTCTCAGACGGAGTGTTTCGACGTCAAGGGAGCGACGTGCATGTGACGCTGCCTGTGTGGCCATGGGAAGCCGCGTTGGGGGCCGAGGTTTTGGCACCGACGCTCACCGATCCGGTGCGAGTCAAGGTCCCACCCGGCAGCCTGGCAGACGCAAAACTTCGGCTCAAAGGGAAAGGGCTGCCGACCGCATCGGGCGGACGCGGCGATTTGTTCTTCACGCTCCAGATCGTCATGCCGACCTCTCTCACCGATGAGGACCGCAAGCTGTACGAGCAACTCGGGCGAGCTCGCCATCCGGATCCTCGCGCCAATCTGTTGTTGCGGGCGGGGCAAGCATGAACAGGTGTGCAAACGACTGGAGAGGCATGTTCAGAGCCCTGAACAAGGAGGTGCCGCTATGACCTGCAACCTGGGAAACATCGAACGCACGATTCGGGTCGTGCTGGGGATCGTGCTGATCGGCATCGGGTATCTCGCAGCGCTTCCTGGCTGGGGCGCTATCGCGACCTATATCGTTGGAGCCGTGGCCCTGGTCACCGGCGCATGGGGATTCTGTCCCGCCTGGAAACTGTTCGGGATCAACACCTGTCCGGGAACGACGGTGGCAAAGGGATAAGCCGCGTCATCTCAACAAGGAGGGCATCATGAAGGCAAGAGTGCTGACCGGGGTTGTGGCCATGACCGTCATGCTGGGATTCACGCTGGCTCCCGCATGGGCAGAGCCGGAACCCGGTTACTCAAAGGGTCACGGGAGCGGGTACGGCAGGGGGCATGGCATGACAGGACGTCACGCCAGCACAGGCCATCTCCTTCGTGGTCTGCTGGGAAGCCAAAAGGAATTTGGATTGACGGAGGAGCAGGTCTCGAAACTGAAGGCGATCCAACTTGACCTGGACCGGACGCGCATCAAGTCCGAGGCCGACATCATGGTGGCCGAACGCGAACTCGAGGCATTGGTCGAGGATGACAAGGCAGACTTGGCCGCGATTGAGAGCAAGGTGAAGCAGAGCGAGATGCTGGAGGTGGGTCTGCGCATGACCGCCATCAAAGCCAGGCGCGACGCCATGGCGGTCCTCACCCCGGAACAGAGCCAGCGAGTCAAGGCGGTGCACGAGCGGATGAAGATGATGCCAGACAGGGATGAGAAAGACGGCGGCATGATGAGAGAACGAGGCCATGGTGGTCCGCCGAAGATGGAACCGAAAAAGGACGCGGAGAAAAAAGAATCGAAACCATGAGGTGATCGCCTTTCACCCATCGTCTGTAGCCATACCCTACAAGGAGGTTCTGCCATGAAGATCACTGGAAGAAGGTCAGGGCTGTTGGTGGCACTGATTGGTTTGGGGCTTGTCCTGAGCGTGCCGGCCTGGGCAGACTCGAAAGACAAGGGAAAGGAAAAAGAAGAGACCAAAGAAGTGATCGAGATGTCCAAGACCGCCAAGGTTACAGTTGAGCAGGCCATCAAGACCGCGACCGAGAAAGTGGCCGGGAAGGTGATCGAAGCCGAGCTGGAGCGCAAGCACGACAGGGCGGTCTGGGAAGTCGAGATCGTCGGCGCCGACGATAAGGTGACAGAAGTACACATTGACGCCGACACCGGAGCGGTCATTGATACGGAGATGAAGGGCGAAGGAAAGAAGCACGAGAAAAAGGGCAAGGGCAAGTGAACAGGGCGGATGCCGATCCAACCGTTCAGAGCCCGCGTCAGCGGGATCAGGAATCTCACGTACGATGTGCGGGAGATCACCCTCCGGCTGCTTGAGCCGGGTCAGATCGCGTTCAAGGCCGGGCAGTTCATTTCCTTTGAGGTGGTCCATCCGAGACTGAACCAGCCGGTCACGCGCCCCTATTCGATTGCCTCCCCGCCCAGCCAACGGGACCAGGTGACGCTGCTGCTCAACCTGGTCCCCAACGGGCCTGGCTCCACCTATCTATTCAGCTTGCGCGAAGGCGACGAGACCCAGTTCAAGGGTGTGACCGGCTCCTTTTACCTGCGGGACGAGGCCGAGCGGGATCTCCTCTTCGTCGCCACAGGGACAGGCATCGCGCCGATCCGCTCCATGCTCTATGACCTACTCGACAAGAACTTTCCCCGCTCAATCACGTTGTTCTGGGGACTCCGCAGCCAGAAGGATCTCTACTATCAGGATGAGCTGGCGACGTTGGCCAAGCGTTTCGCGAACTTCACCGCCGTCGCGACCCTATCCCGCCCGGAAAACGGATGGCACGGCGAGGTCGGTCGCGTGACTACGCTGGTCGAAGGCCGGATCGCCTCCGTGAAGAATCTGGCCGTCTACCTCTGCGGGAGCAGCGGGATGCTCAAAGACGTATCGGAGATCGTGAACAAGAAGGGGCTGTGTCCCATCCGCCGGGAGAAATGGTACGACGATGCCGGCGACTAGGCAGTCTACTAGCGCGCTCCACCATTGGCCGCTCCCCGATTGACCGCCTGCCCCTATCTATGAGAGATTGCCAGCCCGACGAGCAGAATGTTGAAAAAGGTCTCCGACTTTGTTCGGGGCACCTGTTGCATTCTGGGAGCAATGGGTCCCGGCTCAAAACCTCAACGTCTTGGGCACCCATTGCTCCGGAGATGCAACGGGTCACGGCTTTTCGCTCGCTGCGGCCTCGCTGGCGACTTTTTTGAACATCCTGCTGGTACAAGGAACGTGTCAGAAACTCGCTACCTGGAAGAGGAGACACGATGCCGACTGACCTGAAGCACAAGAGTCACGACCTGACAGATGGTCCCAACCGGGCGCCAGCGCGCGCCATGCTGAAAGCGGTCGGGTTCACCGACGACGACCTCGCCCGACCGCTGGTGGGGGTCGCCAACACCTGGATCGAGGTCATGCCGTGCAACTTTCATCTCCGGCGGCTGTCCGAGAAGGTCAAGGCCGGCATCCGGGCCGCCGGAGGGACTCCCATCGAATACAACACGATCGCTGTGTCCGACGGGATCGCGATGGGTACGGAGGGGATGAAGGCCTCGCTGATCAGCCGCGAAGTCATCGCCGACTCGATCGAGTTGGTCGCGCGCGGGCACCTGTTCGACGCGGTCGTCGCGCTCTCCGGATGCGACAAGACCATCCCCGGCACCGTCATGGCGCTGGCTCGTTTGAATCTGCCCTCGCTCATGCTCTACGGCGGGTCCATCATGCCGGGGCAGTTCCAGGGCCACGATGTGACGATCCAGGATGTCTTCGAGGCGGTCGGGGCGCACGCGGCCGGGAAGATGACGGATGCGGAGCTGCGTGAGCTGGAAAACCATGCCTGCCCTGGCTCCGGTGCCTGTGGCGGGCAGTTCACCGCCAACACGATGGCCATCGCCTTCGAGTTCCTGGGTGTTTCGCCGATGGGCTTCAACGGCGTGCCGGCGATGGACCCACGCAAGGACGACGTGGCGTTCAAGTGCGGGCAGATGGTCATGGACTTATTGAAGAAAGATCTTCGCCCACGCCAGATCCTCACGCGGAAGGCGCTGGAGAATGCCATCGCCGCCGTGGCCACCACGGGCGGCTCCACCAATGCGGTCCTGCACCTACTCGCCGTCGCGCGCGAAGCTGATCTCAAGCTCACCATTGACGACTTCGACAAGATCAACCGAAAGGTCCCGCTCCTTGGCGACCTCAAGCCGGGCGGCCGCTTCATGGCTGCCGACCTCTCTGCAGCCGGAGGGACCACCCTCGTGGCCAAGCGGCTGCTGGATGCGGGACTTCTCCACGCGGACCAGATGACGGTGACAGGTCAATCGATCGGCGATGAGGCGCGGCGGGCGATCGAAACCCCAGGCCAACAGGTGTTGCGTCCGCTGTCCCATCCCATTAAGCCCACTGGTGGCTTGGTCATCCTCAAGGGGAACCTTGCGCCGGAAGGCTGCGTGGTCAAAGTGGCAGGGCATTCCATGATGAAGTTCCGAGGGCCAGCCAAGGTCTTTGACCGGGAGGAGGACGCCTTCGCCGCCGTCAAGGCCGGGCAGATCAAAGCCGGTGATGTGGTGGTGATCCGTTACGAAGGGCCGGCAGGCGGGCCGGGCATGCGGGAGATGCTGGGCGTGACCGCCGCCATTGTCGGAGCCGGCCTGGGCGACTCGATCGCGCTCCTGACCGACGGCCGCTTCTCCGGCGCCACGCACGGGCTGATGGCCGGCCATGTCGCCCCGGAGGCGATAAAAGGCGGCTCGATCGCTGCGCTGAAGAATGGCGACATCATCGTGTTCGATATCAAAGCGCGTGCACTCACCGTTGAATTGACTCAGAAAGAAATTGCGTCCCGCCTCAAGAAGGTGAAGCCACCCGTCCCGCGCTACACCACCGGCGTCATGGCCAAATACGCCCGGCACGTGTCGTCAGCCTCCGAAGGGGCGGTGACAAGCTAGGTTGGAGTGTGGTGGACTTGAGCACAGCAGGAGAGCACTAACGACTTGCAGCGCACAAACGATCGGGTGGGATTTTCCCGGTTGATTGTTCTTTGACGGATGGAGGTGTCAACTACGCTGCTACGACTCTTGGCAACCTGAGTAGGGTTACTTCTTGACTTGACCCGGGGGTGCCCCGCCTGGAAGATTCCGGCCGCCGCCGACAGACATATTGGGTGGATTCCCTCCTTTTCCTACTCCGAAATCTCCACCGTGTCCACCGTTACCGCCCCCTCCCGTACTACCGCCGGTCCCACCATTGCCGCTGCCTCCGCCGCTGCTGCCCCCGCCTGGCGCCGTACCGACGCTGGTAAGGTTTGACGAAACAGACGGGACGGTGAACGCTCCTGAGATGACCGCTGGTGGGGTCGAGGTGGTTTGGATCACACTCGCCGATGTCCTGCTCGCTGGGGTAATCACTCCCTGGGAGCTTCCCAGCTGCTGACCGACTGTTGCACGGATGGTGTTCGAGGCGCTTTCAGCTCGAGCGGTATCCTTCAGTTCAGTCCCCAGTATAGCCTGGCTGACGCTGAGGGGAGCATCCTCCGCAGCCGAGGCCGGCTCCGACGGGGGCTGACCTGCAAGCGCAGTTGAAAACTGGCCCGGGCGGATGCTGACCGTTTGCCCGCCTGATGTGAAATCAACGTTCCCTCTGGTACCGATATTCACGACGCCGCTGAGTTTGCCGTCGCTCCATACCACAAAGTAGGTTCCTCGCGCCGTCACCACCGCCGTGGGCGTATGCACCTCGAATTTCGAGCCGGCACCCGCGAAGACTCTGCCTACGAGAGCACGCAGCCTTCCCTTGACCAGATCCAACCTGATCCTGCGTCGGTTCTGGTTCGGGTCGTAAATATGCTCGGTGATCTCAATCCGGCTGGATTCCCCCACGGTGAGCAGACTGTCGTCGTCAAAGAGCGCCTTCGTCCGGGACCTCCTCTGCGTCTCAATAACGTCCTGGAACAGGACGTCGCCATCGAGCTTGATCGGGACCGCGCCTGCGGCCTTTGGATGGGACACAGTCACTTGTCCTTGGACTGCGGTGAACTGACCGATCGCATCCGTCAACGTGTCTTGTGCAAAGACCCCTGTGCCAGCCAAGGAGAGAGGAATGACCACGCTGAGAGTCACGAGGTAGGGTTTCAAAGCCATCTTGAAATTCTGCAGAAGGAAGCTCGTTAGCTAATAGTAGAAGAGATGTGGCGCCTAATCTCTTACACGATTCTGTGGTCATTATTCAAGAGGCCTTCGACAGCGTCATCGTCAGGGCCATGGGGTCCCATGTTAAGGACGCTGATTACCGCTTTCCCCGGATGGTGCTATGCTTACTAATAGACGA
>Ga0209845_1000113_pt1 | contig 11613 bp, 10 predicted proteins | sample GWRWS2_50_60_FD_187239 | JGI IMG/M metagenome (GOLD analysis project Ga0209845, IMG submission 187239) | Riverbed sediment microbial communities from areas with vegetation nearby in Columbia River, Washington, USA - GW-RW S2_50_60 (SPAdes)... | ecosystem: Environmental > Aquatic > Freshwater >... | reverse complement strand
ATGGAAGGCAACCTCCTGACTGAAGAAGATCAGTGGGCGAAGCTCGGTCTCGTGGTCGATACGGCACGCGAAGTGTGGCGATAGTACAACCCAACACAACCCGCGGAAGCTCGGAGGTGGAGAGATGCAGAGATTTGCCGTAATTGCCCTGATCGCCGGACTGACCCTGGCGTTGATCGCTCCGCAAAGCGCCGGCGCGCCGTCCGGGACGATCCGGCTCGGCGCCGTCGTCCCGCTCACGGGACGGTTCGCCAGTGGCGGTGCCCAGGTCAAAGCGGGATACGAGATCGCGGTCGAGGACATCAACGCCCGCGGAGGGGTGCAGGTCGGCACCCGGCGCATGCCCCTCGAGCTCGTGATGCTTGACGACGAGTCGAACCCCACCCAGACGGTGAGCCGGCTTGAAGCCCTGGCCACGCAAGGCGTCGTCGCTTATTTGGGAGGGTTTGGCAGCGACCTGCACGCCGCGGCCGCGGCGGTGGCCGAGAAGAACCGCATCCCCTATTGCGGCGTCGCCTTCGCGCTCCACTCCGTCCACCAGCAGGGCTTCAAATACCTGTTCTCGCCATTCATAAAATCCCCCGACATCGCCACGGGCATTTACCGGTTCCTCAACGGCACGATCCCCGCAGATCAGCGGCCCCGGCGTGTAGCCATCTTCGCAGAGCGCACGGACTGGGGTCGTGAGCTGGATCGCCTCTGGACCTCGCGCTCGACCGAGAACGGCTATCAGGTGGTGTTCTCCGCCGAGTACACGGTGGGGACGCGGGACTTCTCCGACGTCATCCTGCGCGCGAAGGCCGCGGGAGCGGAAACGGTCCTGTCGCTGCCCACGCCGCCGGACGGACTCGCCATCATGCGGCAAATGAAAGAACTCGACTTCAATCCCCGGGTCGTGCTGATGATCCGCGCCCCGGACGCCCCTTCCTGGACCCAGGCGCTGGGGAAGGACGGCGACTACGTGCTGCTGACTCCGGGCTGGCATTTCAATTTCCGCGCCCCCGGCGTGGCGGAGCTCAACGCCAAGCACCAGCAGCGCTTCGGCCGGCCGGCCGATGTGATCACCGGCCCAAGCTACGCCTGCGTCCAGGTCGTCGCGGATGCCATCCAGCGCGCGGGCCGGCTCGATCCTCTGGCCATCCGCGACGCGATGGCGGCGACGAACATCCAGACCGTGGTGGGGCCCGTCCGATTCCGAGCGGACGGCACCGGCGCGCAGCCCTTCGTGGTGGTGCAGTGGCAGAACGGGACGCAGCAGCTGGTCTGGCCGAAGGAGATGGGCGCAGTGCCCTTCCAATATCCGGCGCGCCCCTGGCGTGAGCGGTGATCGTCAGAGGTTGTTGGCGGCCGAGGGTCTGACCAAGACCTTCGGCGGCCTGCGCGCGGTCATCGATGTCTCGTTCACGGTCGCCGAAGGCGAGATCCTGGGGCTGGTGGGCCCAAACGGATCGGGCAAGACGACCGTCCTCAACCTGATCGCGGGGGCGCTCCGCACCGACGCGGGCCGCGTCCGTCTCGCCGGGCGCGACATCACACGCCTCCCGCCCAGCACCCGCACTCGTCTTGGGATTGCGCGGACGTTTCAGCTCGTTCGGCCGCTCCGCAACCTTTCGGCGGCCGACAACGTGCTTGTGGCGCGCCTGTATGGCCGGGATCGCGCCGATTTTTCCGCCGCGCGTAGCGACAGTCTGCGTCTCCTGGATCTGGTCGGGCTGCGCGGGAAGGCGCAGATGCTCGCGACGCGTCTTACGCTGACAGAGCGCAAGCGGCTGGAGATTGCCCGCGCGCTTGCCACCCAGCCGATCGTGCTGTTGCTGGATGAACCACTGAGCGGGCTCAATCCCACAGAAGTAGATACCGCGCTCAGCCTCCTCCGGACCATCCGCAAGGTGGGCATCACGCTTGTGATCGTCGAGCACAACGTCCGCGCCGTTCGCGCGCTGTGTGACCGCGTCGTCGTCCTGAACTCCGGCCGGCGGGTGGTAGAGGGTACGCCGGGCGAGGCGTTGTCGCGGCCCGAGGTCATCGAAGTGTATCTCGGGACACGATCCGCACGGGCGGGGTTCGACGCGTGACGAGTATCCACGTTCAGAATGCCGTCTTCGGTCTGCTGATCGGCGGGCTCTACGGGCTCGGGGCCGTGGGCCTGTCCCTCGTCTTCGGCGTCCTCACGATGCTCAACGTGGCGCACGGCGAGCTGATCATGCTCGGCGGCTACGTCAGCATCTGGCTGTTTACGCTCTGGCGGTTGGATCCGTTCGTTTCTGTCCTGGTTGCCGGCCCGGCGCTGTTCATCGTAGGGGCGGGGCTGTTCTGGGTCCTCTTCCGGCGCCTCATCCATTTCACTGAAGAACACAAGATCAAGAACTCCATCCTGATCGGCTTCGGGCTCGCGCTGGTGCTGCAGACTCTGGCGATCCTGGCCTGGGAGGCGGATGAGCGCGCCGTCACGCCGAGTTACGCCGGCGAAGTCCTTGCGTTGGGTGGCGTGGTCGTTCCGCTCTCGCGGTTGGCGGCCCTGGTGCTCGCGTTCGTCGTGCTGGGCGGCCTGCACCTGTTCCTCACCCACACGCGTCAGGGAACAGCGATCCGAGCGACTGCCGAAGACGAGCAGGGTGCAGCGCTGGCGGGAATTCCGATCGGCCGTGTGTACCTCATCGCATTCGGCCTGGGCAGCGCGCTGGCCGGGGTCGCGGGGGCGCTGGTAAGCGTCTCGGAGGCGATCAGTCCGGCGATCGGGTTGCACTGGACACTGAAGGCGCTGATCGTCATCGTGCTGGGCGGCATGGGGAACATCTTCGGCACGTTCGTGGCGGGCGTGTTCCTGGGCGTGGTGGAGTCGATGAGCGGCTTCCTCTTCGGCAACGCCTACCGCGAAGTCGTCGGCCTGGCGATCTTTCTCATTGTCCTCAGCGCGCGCCCGCAGGGTCTGTTTGCCCGGTCATGACCGTACCCCGACTTGTCCCGCCGGCGCTGATCGCGTGTGGGGTGGTCGTTCTGGGGGCTGTTCCGCTGTTCACCTCAAGCCGCAGCCTGCTCACCTGGGGTTTCCTGATCCTCCTTTATATAGCGCTCGCGCAGAGCTGGAATCTGCTCGGGGGGTTCGGCGGTCAGGTGAACCTGGGACACGCCGCCTTCTTTGGTCTGGGCGCCCTGGTGACACGGATGCTCTGGCTCAAAGGAGTCCCGCTGGTGCTGGCGCTGCTGGCCGGTACTGCAGGTGCCTCACTTGCCGGACTCATCGTCGGGGCCCCTTCACTGCGCCTGCATGGACCGTACTTCGCGATCGGCACGCTGGCCGTCGCCGAGATCCTCCGGATCACCGCGGGCAACGTGTTCCCCGAAGTCTCCACGCTTCCAGCGCGCGCCCTGGCAGGGTATCACCTCGCGCCCCGCTACTACCTGGCGCTCGGGGCGGCCCTGCTCACGATGCTGGCAGCCTGGAGGTTCGGCCGATCCCGCTTTGGGTACGGCCTCGCGGCGGTCCGCGAAGACGAAGCGGTCGCGGAGGCGAGCGGTGTGCACGCGTTCCGCCACAAATTGCTCGCGTTCGTCGTCAGTAGCGCGCTGGCCGGCCTGACCGGAGGGGTGTTCGGGTTCTATCACGTCAGCTTCTACCCGCAGTTCGCGTTCAGCCCGCTGTGGACGTTCGATGCCCTCCTGATCACGTTTCTTGGCGGGGTGGGCGCACTGTGGGGACCGCCGCTCGGCGCGGCATTCTTCCTGATGTTGCGCGAGGCGCTGGCCTTTCGCCTGTTGGAAGTGCACGTCCTCATCTTCGGCATCCTCTTTATCATCATCGTGCTCGCGTTTCCCGGCGGTTTGGTCGAAGGGTGGCGTACGCTGGCGCGAAGAGGTTATTGAGGCGGGCGGGTGCCGAGATGCCGCGCCGCAAAGCCGATGCCCAGTTCCGTCTGCCGGATCGCCTCGTCGACAACCAAGGCACCGTGCCCGGCGTCATACCGGTAGAATTCATGGCTTCGGCCGAGCTCGCGCAGCCGCGTGACATAGTTCTCGATCTGACGGATGGGGCAGCGCGGATCGTTGTCTCCGGCCAGGATCATGACCGGGACGTGCACGTGTTCGACGTATGTGATCGGGGATCGCAGCCTGTAGCTTTCCCGCATCTGCTCAGGCGGCCCGCCGAAGAGCGCCCGATCGTATGCCTTCAAGTGGTCCATCTCATCCTCGTAAGCCGCCAGCCAATCCGCAACCGGCACATAGGCGATCCCGAGTGACCACAACTCCGGATGCCTCCCCAATCCCAGCAGCGTCAGATACCCGCCCCACGAACCGCCGGCGAGCACGGTGCGCCGGGAATCGGCGAGACCGCTACCCACTGCCCACTCCCGAACCCTGACGATATCCTCTAGCTCCGTGAAGCCGGGATTCCCCTGGATGGCATCCCGCCAGAGCCGTCCGTATCCGGAGCTGCCGCGGTAGTTCGCAAGCAACACGGCGAAGCCGTGATCCACCCATGCCTGCACTCGGGCGGAGAATTGATCGCGGTCTTGCGCCTCGGGACCGCCGTGTACGAGGAAGATGGTCGGATGCGGTCTCGGCGAGGATGGCTCCGCGACAAACACATGCACGGCACCAATCATGTGGTCCGTGTATGCAACCCCGGGAGGAGCAGGATCGCCTGGAGGCCGCAGCAGCACTCGATCGCCGGCGCGCACTTCCATCGGCACGCGTGCGTTCGTCCACATGTACCAGACCTCGCCGCTGGGGTGAACACGCGCCTGCCCAAACGTCCCGGGTTCGAACTCGAGCTTGTTCATGTCTCGATTGGCTAGGCCGAACCGGTAGAGCTCGGTTCGGCCCCGATAATCGTGCCACAACAGAACCGCAGACCCGTTAGGATACCAGCTCGCAGCGACTTCGCCCGGAAGTCCGAGATCGAGGTCGGTGACTTCGCCTGTGTGCGCGTTGAGAATCAGCGGCTGCGCCATCTCACGCCGCTGGTGCTGGATGATCAACCTCGGATCTCCATCGACCGGGGACCACTCCCGGATCCTGAGCCCTCGGCGTGGCCCGTCCTGAAGATCACGGATCGTGCGCCCGCCTGGATCCAAGATTCGGACGGCCGGATGCATGATGTCTCCACCTTCTGAGTGGTTGACCGCGATCAACGTCTCGTCGCGTGAGATGTCGACGACCCAGGCAGGCTCCCGGTGGCGATAGATGACCGCATCGTCACCCGATGGAGAGACGAGATGAATCTCTGTTCCCGTCTCCGCAGAGAGACCGATCACCGCGAATCGCCGGCCCAGAGCAGCGCCTGCCGAATGTCCGGCAGGAAGGGGCACGACGGAACGGCTTCCCGGCTCCTCGAACGGCTCGATCACCCACCGCCCGAACTCGCTTCCCTTCTCATCGTCAAACCACCAGATCGTGCGGCCCGATGGGTGAATTCGGCCGGCCCCGGGCTGTGTACCGGTTGGACGGTCGGTCACCTGACGGTGCAGCCCCGTGGTCCGGTCCCAGGCAAACAGCTCCCACTTCCCGGGAGCATTCGTGCCGTAAAGGATGCGGTGCGGCGCGTCCTTGGCCCACACGGGGAGAGCGGCGAAGCTCGGAGCGCGAAACCGTCGCCGCCATGCCGCTTCTGTCCTGGTGGTCGTCCGCATCATGCCTTCTCTTCTGGCTATCTAGCCCGGCTCCTAGGATTGCCGGAGACGGATCGAGAAGACGCAAGGACCCGTGGACAAGATCGTGATCAGGAACCTTACGAAAGTTTTCCCGGCTCGCTATGGGTCGGTGACCGCCCTCTCCTGGACCTAAGCGTCCGCGAGGGGGAGTTCTTTGTGTTGCTCGGCCTATCCGGGTGCGGCAAGACAACACTCGTCAGGATCATGGCAGGTCTGGAGCGCCGCACTTCGGGCGAACTGTCGATCGCGCGAACCGACGGCGGGAAACCGCTGACGGCGATGGTCTTTCAGGAGGACTCCGTCTTTCCCTGGATGACCGTTGAAGAGAACATCGGCTATGGCCTGCGCCTCCGCAGCGCCCCGGGGCCGGACGTGACGCGTACGGTTGGTGGCTATATCGAGAAGGTCGGCCTGACCCGGTTCGCCGGCGCGTATCCGTTCCAGCTTTCTGGAGGCATGAAGAAGCGGGTGAGCGTGGCGCGGGCGTTTGCGGCCGATTGCGCTGCAGCAGTTAGGGAGGTATCGCTAGCTAGGGGAGCTCTGGCAGCTCTACACTCGGGAGCGGTTCCGTCGGATCCGGCAGGTCGCCTGGGTCTGGAAGCTCATTGACCCCCGGAAGCTCCGACGGCTCAACTTCTGGCGGCTCGACTTCCGACAGGCCGCCGGGAAGCTCGGCCTCGGGAACCTCGGGAGCCGAAACTCCGGGAAGGGTCTCTTCCACTATGTTTTCCAAATCTTCCACGACCTCTTCCACCGGCGAAACATCCACTTCCGGAAGCTCAGGCGTCTCCAGGGAAGGGGATGAATCTTCGGGCTCCGACCCTTCCGATGAGTCCTGCGGAGAAGTGACGCCCGGCGCGGGTGACCCCCCCTGCGTGGGTGAAGGGGCCCGCGTGGATGCGTCGAGCGGCGCACTGGTACTGGACGGCTTGACGACCGCCGGCGCCACGCCTGTAGGGGTTGAAGCCGGCCCGATGCCACTTCCTACCTCAGATCCCGGGATGTCGGCGAACGGCGACCCTGTGGGGACAGGCTTCGGTGCGGGAGCGAACGCCCGCAGAATAGTCGAAATCAGGTCGCGGCTCAGCACGATCGGGCTGCGGAGAAGAAACCGAATGATGTCGGGTGGAACCGTCACCCAGAGGAGCACAACCACACATGCAGCCAGCACAGGGGCGGCGACCCGACGGGGCATGATGGTCTTGATTTGGAGCAAGAACCGTACCAGCCGCGAAATTTCGGCGGCCGACTATTCACAGTGGGGGAGGGGCATGCCCCTGACACATGCCCAAGTCACGGGCCAGGCTGACGCTGCTCCAGCGCTTTACGTTCGTGAGCGCGGCGATCGCGGTGGGACTCGCCGTCGTCCTCTCAGCGGCCACCGTCCAGGCGATTAAATCCTTTGTCGTGCAAGACGAAGCCCAGGTCGCGGCAGAACTCGTGCTGCGCGCCATCTCACCGCAACTCCGGCCGGCCGACCTTCAGGCGAACACACTTCCCCCCGCCCGGCGGGCGTTCCTGGACGCGCTGTTTCGTGCCCACGGGATTTCGGATCGCGCGCTGCGGATCCGGCTCTGGCGGGCCGACGGGCAGCTGCTCTACAGCAACGTTCCCGAACCCAGACCGCAACTGACAGCCCCCGCGGACCTCTCGACGCAGAACGGGTTCGCCGCGTTTCTGGAGAGCCGGGGGCGGCTCGAGAACACGGCGCCTGGAGTGGTCCGGTTCTTCGTTCCTGTAATCGTGGCCGGGGACGAGAAGCCTCTTGCAGCGTTCGAGATCTTCTACGACCTCACGTATCTAGAGCTGCAGCTCAACCATATCAGCCGCACGGTGTGGACGGCGGTCCCCTTAGGCATCTTCGTGCTCTATACCTCAGTCTTCGTGCTGGTCCGCGGGGCCTCACGGCGCCTGCTGCAGCAGCAGGCCGACTTGATCGCCGCGCACATGGGCACGTATGAGTCTCTGGCCAGCGCGATCGATGCGAAGGATTCTTACACCGGCGACCACTCCACGAAAGTCGCCGACCTCGCGGCACGTGTGGCGAGAGCACTGGGTGTCCCCAGCACCGTGGTGGAAGACGTCCGTATCGGCGCCAGGCTGCACGATCTGGGGAAGATCGGCGTGCGGGATGCCATTCTGATGAAGCCCGACCACCTGACTCCAGAGGAATGGGTCGTCATGCGTCAGCACGCGGAGCGCGGTTTTGAGATTCTTCGAAAGGCACCGGTACCCAACTCCATCAAGCTGGCGGTCCTTCACAGCCACGAGCGCTGGGATGGGACGGGCTATCCCGGACGTCTGTCCGGTGAGGCAATTCCTCTTATCGCGAGAATCATCGCCGTTGTTGACGCCTACGAAGCGATGACAAGCGACAGACCCTACCGAAAGGCGCTGCCGGCTCAGGAGGCGCTCGCTCGATTGGAACAGAATGCGGGATCGCAGTTCGATCCGCGCGTCGTCCGTATCTTTGCGCGTCTCGCCAGGGAGTTCGTGAGCACTGAAGCCTCCAGACTCCCTCCCGCTGCCTCCAGATAACCGCTCGCCCGTCTTCGCAGTCTCTGTCGGACTGGCTTGAACAATCCTCTCAGCGGCGTGGCGGGAAGGACTTCGGTATGCGTCGAAGACCGCACAATCCGGCGCCAGTCAGACATCATATGTCGGTTTGCGGGCGACAAAAGGGGATCCCGTGATGCTCGAATTGATCACCGGGCCGATGACCGGCCGTCAGTACATGGACAGCCTGCAAGATGGGCGAGAAGTGTATATATACGGCGAGCGCGTCAAGAACGTCGTCACGCACCCCGCGTTTCGTAACGCCGCCCGTTCTATCGCGCGTCTCTACGACGCGCTGCACGATCCCGACCATGCGAATACGCTGCTAGCAACAGACCGGCAGGGAATCCGCACGCACAAGTTTTTCAAGCCCAGCTACTCGGCGCAGGAACTGCTGGAAGCGCGGGAGGCCATCGTCACCTGGGCACGGTTCTCCTACGGGTTCATGGGACGCACACCGGATTACAAGGCGTCGTTCATGGCCACCTTGGGCGCTGCTCCGGACTTTTATGCCCCGTACCAGGAAAACGCGGCGCGCTGGTATCGCGAGTACGCGACCAAGGTCCTCTTCCTGAACCACGTGATCGTCAACCCGCCCGTGGACCGCAACAAGCCGGTCCATGAGGTGGCCGACGTCTACGTCCACGTCGTGCGCGAGACCGACGGCGGGATCATCGTCAGCGGCGCAAAGATGCTGGCGACCGGATCGGCGCTAACCCACGCCACCTTTGTCGCGCAGAACAGCGCCACTCAGCTCGAGGCGGGCAAAGCCGAGGACTACGCCCTTGTGTTCCTCGCCCCGTTGAACACTCCGGGACAGAAACTCATCTGCCGCGCCTCCTACGAGGCGGCCGCGCACAGTCCGCTGGACTACCCGCTGAGCTCCCGGTTCGATGAGAATGACGCCGTACTGGTATTCGAGAACGCGTTCATTCCGTGGGAGAACGTGCTCGTGTACCGGGACATTGAGAAGGCCACCGGCTTCTACGCTGCCTCGGGGTTCTTGAACCGCTACAACTTCCAGTCACTGACGCGGCTGGCCGTGAAGCTCGATTTCATGTGCGGTTTGCTGACGAAAGGCCTGGCGGCTACCGGAACTGAGGTGTACCGGGGCGTGCAGTCCAACCTCGGCGAGGTCATCGGCTGGCGGCACCTGATCTGGGCGCTCACGTCCGCGATGGCGCTCGATCCGCAACCGGGGCCCGGCGGGAGCATGCTCCCAAAAACGGAATACGCCGCGGCAGGCCGCCTGTTTGCGACGCTCGCCTGGCCGCGGGTGAAGGAGATCTTCGAGCTGGTGCTCGGCGGAGGCCCCATCGTGGTGCCTTCGAGCTACAAGGACCTCGAGAATGAGGAGTTGAGACCGGTTCTGGAGCGCTTCTACCGCGGGTCGGAGAGCAGCGCGGAGGAGCGCATCAAACTGTTCAAGCTGATCTGGGATACGATCGGCACAGAGTTCGGCGGCCGGCACGAATTGTACGAGCGGAACTACTCCGGCAACCACGAGCAGATGCGCGTTGATCTGCTGAACCTGGCCAAGCGCCGCGGCCTCCTCGACACCTTCACCGCGTTTGTCGACCAGTGCATGTCCGAGTATGGAGCAAAGGGTTGGAAGGACTCGACCTGGGTGTGGGATCGGGACTGACTGCAAGTTCATCCAGATCGCCGCAGAGGTCCCGAAAATAGCCCACCAGCCTAAAGGAACTCCTCGAGCAGGATCTCCCCGGGATCAACAGGAGAAAACTTGAGTCTGCCTTCTGCCCCGGAGGGGGCAGAGCATTAAGTGAGGGTCCAAGTGGGACCGGCGTGATGAGACCTAAGAGATCCCTGGCTGTCGCCGCGATGTGCATCGCTATTGCTTCGATTTTCATTGCTCCAGGTATGGCTTCCGTTCTGGTCGGCACCGTCATCGAGAGCGCCTCGGGCAGGGTCTTCATGAATCTCTTCGGCAACCATACGATTCCATTGGACCGTGTAGTCCCAGCGGTATACGAGGTCGAAGCGCTGGATGTCATCCGGCGGGAACTGCTCCGGCATGAAGGAATCCGCGACCTTCCAATTTTGGTTATAGATCCGTCCGGTATGCCATACGGCTCGCCGCGCTCAAGAGGGATCTCGCACGGCCGCGCATGTCAGGGGTTATATGGCGAAACGGGGAAACCCACGAAGCACATCGGAGAATGCTACCAGATCGTCTTGGGGTCCGCGGATGCTCTCGACGACCTACTTGCGATGATGGTCGCCCTACCGGAATTGACTCGAGGAATACGGCGCATCGAGGTCGAGGATTCGGCCCTCTTCCGGGCCGCGCGATCGGCGAAGATCCGTCCGTTCAGGAACCTCACCCTGCACTTCGACCCCGTCTGGTCGCCCGACGGGACGCGACTTCTCTACACAATCTGGGAGCGTGGCAGGGTCCGTTTCGAACTCTTAGACCCGCTCTCAGGCGCGGGGATCGGCCTCGGGCCGCTTGGCGGCTACGTGGCCGCACGGCCCTCGTGGTCCGATGATGGGCGCTTCATCGCCTATGCCTCATTGCAGCACGAAGTCAAGGTGTTTGACACGCGAACGCGAACCACCCGGACGTTTCGGCCCCAGGAGGTCTCGCTGGAAAAACACACGCTGGTCCTGTGGGAAGGTACGCAATTGCACTTTGCCTTCTATGGTGGGACGGCGGGCTTCGAGGTCTATTCGTACGATCCCGTGCGCGGAGAGCTGCAGCGCGCCGCTCCCGACGCAGGCCGGCCAGGTTGGGTGGACCGGGCCGGACAGTGGTGGGCATTCGACCGCCGCGCATCTCTGAGCCCGGTGCGTAGCCCCACCGGGCGGTATGTTGCTATCTTCACGTTTGTTGCTGGGCAGCAGCGCATCGAGGTGAAACCCCTTCAGTAGAATGTGGCGCGGAGGTCAGGGTGTACTGAGCACCCTCACCGAATCGCGGCCCTCATAGAAGAACCCATTGACATCCTTCGCCTTGAGGACTGCTTCCGTGTGCCCAGCTGAGAACCTGGCGCCAACGTCAAAGAGACACACGAGATCCGGTACACCATCCTGATTCACCTCGTCCGCGACGCAGGAAGCCGGAGCCCGCTCATTCCCTGCAGGGCCAAAAGTGATCGCCGCTCGATCGATCCGTCGCACTGGGTCGAACCAGGGAGCCGACAGGATAGCCACGGGGATCCTGACCTCAGTCTTTGGGTTGATCGTGTTTGCAAACCCCGGTTTGATGTAGATCACGATGGAAATCGTGATGAACTGCGTCAGGGGCTTGATCGTGCGGTCGCGGAGATCAAATACGTAGATCTGGCCCCTGCTATCGAACGCTATTCTTGCACCATTGGGCGACCATACGGGGTTAGAGCCGCTAGTCCCAGGAAGGCCCTGCAGTTCTGACCCGTCCGGCTGT